>Ga0126312_10002439_pt1 | contig 12435 bp, 8 predicted proteins | sample Plot104A_FD_92537 | JGI IMG/M metagenome (GOLD analysis project Ga0126312, IMG submission 92537) | Serpentine soil microbial communities from UC McLaughlin Reserve, CA, USA - Plot104A | ecosystem: Environmental > Terrestrial > Soil > Grasslands | place: USA: UC McLaughlin Reserve, Lake County... | reverse complement strand
CGTACCTCGTCTACGTCGGGCTCTGGTACGAGCCGTTGCTCTCCGACCTGAACGCGTTCATGGACGCGGTGAACGAGCAGGTGACCGGCGAGGTGACAGTCCGGCTCTTCAAGGGCAGCGTCCTACCGGTTGTCCGTCGCTCCCCGAACGCGCTCTACGACCCGGCGCTGGCCGGCTTCGGCGAGTCGGGCGGCCTGTTCTCGCAGCAGGCGAGCCCGGGGTTCATCGAGCTGTGGAGCCTCCAGTCGCGGATGGCGTACGGGCTCAGGAATCGGGGAAGGGAGGGGTGATGAAGACGAAGGGCTACACCTTGCTCGGCTGGCTCACCTGGCAGGGAATAACCACGGTCGCAAGGCGGAAGCTGGGCCAGCACAAGGTGAAGCTGGGCGCCGCGGCGACCGTCGCAGCCGTGCTGATCGCCGGCCTGATAGCGGCCCGCGCAACGAACGGCGACTAGCCGCGGAATGTGCGGGCCCATCGGCTCGCCGACCCCCGAGCCGTCGGCCCCCGACCGTAGACTCGGGGACGGATGAGCTTCGCCCATCTCCACGTGCACTCCGAGTACTCGGTGCTCGACGGCGCGTGTCGCATCGACGCGCTCGCCGAGCGGGCCGCGGCCTTCGAGCAGCCGGCGCTCGGCCTGACCGACCACGGGGTGATGAACGGCGCCGTCGAGCACTTCAAGGCCTGTCGCAGCCACGGGATCAAGCCCATCCTCGGGATGGAGGCCTACTTCGTCGACGACCGCCGAACGGAGGCCGTCCGCTACGAGCGCAACCACCTCACGCTGCTCGCGGCGAGCGACGAGGGCTTTCGCAACCTGGTGAAGCTCAGCTCCGCCGGCTATCTCGAGGGCTACCGGCGCGGGAAGGCGAACGTGGACCTCGAGCTCCTGTCGCGTTACGCGGACGGGGTGATCGTCCTCACCGGCTGCCTCCAGTCGCGCTTCTGCCGCCGGCTCGTCGACGGCAGCGCGGCCGAGGCGCGCGCGCACGCGGATGCGCTGATGCAGGTGTTCGGCCCGGAGGACGTCTACTTCGAGGTCCAGCGCAACGGCGTGGCCGAGCAGGACAGGGCGAACGGGGGGATCGTCAGGATCGCGCGAGAGGTCGGGCGCCCGCTCGTCGCCACCGGTGACGTCCACTACCTCCGCCGCGAGGACTACGACAATCACAGGGCGCTGCTCTGCGTGCAGACGAAGAGCACGCTGCAGGCGCCGAAGCTGAGCTTCGACACGAACGAGTTCTACCTCAAGGACTCCGCCGAGATGGCGGGCGCGTTCGCGCCTTGGCCGGAGGCGATCGCCTCCACCCTCGAGATCGCAGAGCGCTGCCAGGTCGAGATCGAGCTCGGCAAGATGCTCATCCCGCGCTTCCCCACCCCGGAGGGCCCGTCCGAGGACGCGTACCTGCGGGAGCTCGCCCAAGACGGCCTCCGCGGCCGCTACGGAGACCCGCCCCCGGCGGAGGCGGTCGAGCGGCTCGAGATGGAGCTCGGGGTGATCCAAAAGATGGGCTTCTCGGCCTACTTCCTGATCGTCTGGGACTTCGTCAGGTTCGCCAAGGAGCGCGGGATCGCGGTGGGCCCGGGAAGGGGCTCGGCGGCCGGCTCGATCGTGTCGTACTCCCTGCGGATCACGGACGTCGACCCGCTCGCGTACGACCTCCTCTTCGAGCGCTTCCTGAACGCCGAGCGGATCTCGATGCCCGATATCGACATCGACTTCTCGGTGAAGGGCAGAGACGAGGTGATCCAGTACGTCGCGGACAAGTACGGGCGCGAGTCGGTGGCGCAGATCATCACCTTCGGCCGCATGTTCCCGCGCGCCGCCACCCGCGACGCCGCGCGCGTGCTCGGCCTCGACTACGGCAGCGGCGACCGGATCGCGAAGCTGATCCCAGAGCCCGTCATGGGCCGCTCGAAGAGCTTCGACGCGTACCTCGCCGAGGAGCCCGACCTGCGCCGCGTCTACGACTCCGAGCCGGAGGCCCGCCGGATCATCGACGCGGCGAAGGGGCTGGAGGGGATCGTGCGCAACTCCTCGATCCACGCCGCGGCCGTCGTGATCGCCGATCGCCCGCTGACGGACATCGTGCCGCTCCAAGTCGCCGACGACCGCATGGTCACGCAGTACCCGATGAAGCCGATCGAGGAGATCGGGCTGCTCAAGATGGACTTCCTCGGGCTGCGCAACCTCGACGTGATCGAGGCCGCGCTCGACATCGTCGAGCAGTCGATCGGCGAGCGCCCCGACATGACCGCGTTGCCGCTGGACGACGCCAGGACGTACGAGATGCTCGCCCGCGGCGACTCGGTGGGCGTGTTCCAGTTCGAGTCGGACGGGATGCGCGACGCGCTCAAGAAGGTGCGGCCGACCGAGTTGAACGACCTCGTCGCGCTGGTGTCGCTCTACCGCCCGGGGGCGATGCGCTACATCGACACCTACGCCCGCAACAAGCGCCACCCCGAGGCCGTCCAGTACTCCGACGAGCGCCTACGGCCGATCACCGAGCCCTCGCGCGGCGTGATCCTCTACCAGGAGCAGCTGATGCAGATCGCGAATGCGATCGCCGGCTTCTCCGGGCCGGAGGCCGACGACCTGCGCAAGGCGATCGGCAAGAAGCAGCGCGACCGCATGGCGGCGCTCAAGGACCGTTTCTTCGAGGGCGCCCGCGCCAGCGGCACCTCGGAGCAGGTGATCGCCGAGCTGTGGTCGGTGAACGAGGCGGCCGCCGACTACTCGTTCAACCGCAGTCACGCGGCCTGCTACGCGCTGATCGCCTATCGCACCGCCTGGCTCAAGGCGAACTACCCGGCCGAGTACATGGCCGCGCTGATCTCGTCGGTCATGTCGACGAAGGACAAGGTGCCCTTCTTCGTCGCGCAGTGCGAGGACATGGGGATCGAGGTGCTGCCGCCGGACGTGAACGAGTCCGGTCACCGCTTCAAGGTAGTGGGCGGCAACATCCGCTTCGGGCTCGACGCGGTGAAGGGCCTCGGCTACCAGGCCGTCGAGGCGATCATTCGCGCGCGCGAGGAAGGCGGCCCGTTCATGTCGGTGTGGGACTTCTGCCGGCGGGTCGACTGCCAGGCCGTCAACAAGAAGGCGAGCGACTCGCTCGTGAAGTGCGGAGCGTTCGACTCCCTGCCCGGAACGCGCACCGGCATGGTGGAGGTGCTCCCGCGCGCGCAGGCGGCCGGCGCGCAGGCGCAGCAGGACGCTCAGCTCGGCCAGGGTTCCTTCTTCGACTTCGACGACTCGGGCGCCGACCTCGCCGCGCACCATGACCCGCCGGTCCCGCCGCTGCCGGACGAGCGCCAGCAGCTGAACGCCTGGGAGAAGGAGACGCTCGGGCTCTTCCTCTCGAGCCATCCGATCAAGGAGGTGCGCCACGCCCTGCGGGCCAGGGTGGAGTGCTCGCTCGCGGAGCTCGAGCAGAAGAAGGACGGCGAGTGGGTGACCGTCGGCGGCATGATCGCCGAGCGCAAGCGGATCACGACGAAGCGCGGCGATCCGATGATGTTCGCGACGCTCGACGACCTCGAAGGTCAGGTTGAGCTGCTCGTCTTCAACTCCGCCTATGCCGCCAATGCGGACAAGGTCGACCTCGACAAGATCGTCGTCGTGCGCGGGCGGGTGGACCACAAGGAGGCGGGTGAGACCAAGCTCGTGGCGCAGGAGGTCGAGCCCTTCGAGCCGACCGCCGACGAGGTCGCACGCGCCGCCGCCGAGGCGGCGGCCGAGCCGGTCGTACGCCGGCTGACGCTGCATGTGTCTCCCGGGGTGCCGGACAGCTTCCTGGAGGAGCTGAAGGAGGTCGTGGGCCACCACCCGGGCGAGCACGAGGTGCTGCTCGCGGTCGGCGAGCGCCGCCTCATGCTCGGTCCCGACTTCAGGGTCTCGGCCGACAGAAGGTGCCGGGCGGAGCTCTGCGCGCTCCACGGGGCAGCCGGCGTCGCGTGAGAAACCGCCTCGCGGTGGTCGCGGCGGTCGCGCTCGCCTCGAGCGGCGGGGTGGGGCTCGCCCTCGCCGCGCTCCCGACCGTGAAGACGACCTTCCGGACCGTCCAGGGCAGGCCGTTCGTATCGCCGCATCAGCTCGTCGCCAAGGACGGCGTGCTCCGAGCGCGCTTCGTCGCCGACGAGACAGCGCTGCGGGTCGGCGGCAACGTCGTGCATGGGCGCGCGTACAACCACTCGTTCCCCGGTCCGACCCTGCGGCTGAGTCCCGGCGACACGCTGCGGCTCACGCTCGTGAACAGGCTCAGCACTCCGACCAACATGCACTTCCACGGGATGCACGTCTCGCCTGCCGGCAGGTCCGACAACGTGTTCCGCACGGTGCCGCCGGGCGCGACGGCGAAGTACGTGGTGCACGTCCCGCTCGACGCCACGCCAGGCACCTACTGGTACCACTCGCACTGGCACGATGCCCCCGTCGGCGATGTCGAGCCGCAGGTGATGGGCGGCCTCTCCGGCGCCCTGATCGTCGACGGACTTGGTCCCCGGTTGCCGCCGGACCTACGTCACGTCGTCGAGCGAAACGTCGTGCTGAAGGACGTTCAGCTGACGTCGAGGAAGCGGATCGTCTACCGCAACATCGACTCGGACGCGCCGACGACGCGCACGGTGAACGGCCAGGTCGATCCCGTGATGCGGATCGGCCCGGGGGAGACCCAACTCTGGCGGCTCGGCAACCAGAGCGCGGACATCTGGTACCGGCTGAAGCTCGACGGCAGCCGCTTCGACGTGATCGCGGAGGACGGCAATCCCGCCGGCGCGGTGTGGAGCGCGAGCACGCTGATCCTGCCGCCGGGAAAGCGCTATGACGTGCTGGTCCAGGGCCACGGCGGCGGCGACTACCACCTGCGCACGCTCCGTATGAGCACAGGCCCCGCCGGCGACACCTATCCCGCGCGCATCCTCGCCACCGTGCGGCCGAACCGGCCCGCGCTCGAGCTCGCCCAGCTTCCGACCAGCATGGGCCCGCTGCCGGACCTCCAGGCCCAGCCCGTCGATCGACGGCGCACGCTCGTCTTCTCTGAGAACACGAAGACCAACGAGTTCTTCATTGACGGGAAGCAGTTCAATCACGATCGCGTCGACCAGCGAGTCCAGCTCGGCGCGGTGGAGGAGTGGACGATCCGCAACGTCACGCATGAGATGCACCCCTTCCACATCCACGTTAACGACTTCCAGGTGATGTCGGTGAACGGACGCCCCTTCGACGCCAGGGGCCTGGCGGACACCGTCCCCCTGCCGGTCGGCGGCACGGTCGTGATCAGGATGCACTTCACCGACTTCACCGGTGAGTACGTGTACCACTGCCACATCCTGAACCACGAGGACCACGGCATGATGGGGACCGTGCTCGTGAGCCCATAGGCCTCTACACTTGCCGGGTGCAACCACTACCCGCTCGCACCGCGACTGAGCTTCATGAGTGCCGGCAGTGCTGCTCGTTCTGCGACCGGGTCGTTCACCCCTCCGGCTGCATCGCCGCGGGCTGCAAGTACCTCTACCTCTACGACGACGAGGAGTCCGGGCGCCGCTACATGGGCTGCCTGAACAAGGTCTTCCGGGGCGAGATCGACGTCGAGCTGTTCGAGCAGGCGGAGCGCACCCGCCACGGCTTTGGCGGGGTCAAGATGACCGGGATGCCGCTGCCGCAGTGCCGCTCGAGCGTCGAGCGGGCCTACGACGGCTACGGCGAGGCGTTCGAATGCGTGAACCCGCGCTTCTTCGCCAAGCCGACGCTGGACGACGCCCCGGCGTTCGATCTGCGCGACGGGTTGTAGGGAGCCGCGAGGGCCTGTAGGGCCAGCGGCTATCGCTTCCGCCGCTTGCGCGAGCGCAGGCCCTGCGCCCGCAGCTGCTTCATCCTGTCGACGTCCGCCTTCGCGGGCGCCTTGCCCTCCACACCGGGGCCCTCGAACAGGACCGGCAGGTTCTCGAAGCGCGGCTCCGACAGGAAGGCGGCGCAGCCGCGTGGCCCGAGCTCGCCGTCGCCTGGGGGAGCGTGGCGGTCCCGGTTCGAGCCGAGCGGGGTCTGAGAGTCGTTCAGGTGCAGGCAGGTCACCCGACCGATGCCGACGATCTCGACGCAGTTGTCGATCACCTCGGCGAGCTTGTCGGCGGTCGCGATGTCGAACCCCGACGCGAGCAGGTGACAGGAGTCGAGGCACACTCGGATCCTCTTTCGGCGGCCGCACAGCTTGATCAGGCGGTCGAGCTCCTCGAAGGAGCGGCCGAGGGTGTCGCCGGCGCCGGCGGTGTTCTCGAACAGGAGTGGGCAGCGGGCTGACTCGTCGAGCGCGTGCTTCACGAGCTCCGCGACTCGCGGGAGCGCCTCCTCGTTCGGCTCGCCCTTGGCCGAGCCAGGGTGGAGCACGACCCCGTCGGCTCCGATCTCGTCACCAGTGCGCAGAGCGTGGATCAGCGAGGTCGCGGACTTGCGGCGCATGTCGCGGTCCGTCGACGCGCAGTTGATCAGATAGATGGAGTGGATCACGACCGAGCGAATCGGGCCGTTCGACATTCGCTCTCGAAACTCCGCGATGTCGTCGTCCTCCCAGCGCGTGGGGCGCCACTGCCGCGGCGACTGGCCCCATACCTGGATGGCTTCGCAGCCGAGTTCGACGCCGCGTTCGTGCGCCTGCGCCAGCCCGCCCGCCGTCGAGACGTGCGCGCCGATTAGCATCGGACCCGACCGGCTCCCGGGATTTCGGGGCACGAGTAATCGGTGGTGATGAGAACGGATGGCATGCGGGTCAGGTTCGCCCCGTCTCCGACGGGCGTGCTGCACATCGGCGGCGCGAGGACGGCAATGTACAACTGGCTCCTCGCGCGCGGCTCGGATGGCGCCTTCGCGCTGCGGATCGAGGACACCGACCGCGAGCGCTCGACTCCCGCGAACGTCGAGCAGATCATCGCGGGCCTGCGCTGGCTGGAGCTCGACTGGGACGAGGGCCCCTACTCGCAGTGGGAGCGGCGCGATCGCCACACCGTGGCGATCGACCGGCTCGTCGAGGGCGGCGACGCCTACGAGCACGAGGGCGCGATCCGCCTGCGCGTCCCGGACGAGGGCGAGACCGTCATCCACGACGTGATCCGCGGTGACATCTCGTTCCCGCATTCGGCGATCCAGGACTTCGTCATCCGCCGCTCGGACGGCAGCCCGCTCTACAACCTCGCCGTTGCCGTCGACGACCGCGACATGGGGGTCACCCACGTCGTGCGCGGGGACGACCACATCTCGAACACGCCGCGTCAGGTGATGATCCTGCGCGCGCTGGGGGAGGAGCCGCCCATCTATGCGCATCTGCCGCTCCTCCACGGGCCGGACGGCAAGAAGCTCTCGAAGCGCCACGGCGCGGCGTCGGTCCAGGAGCTGCGCGAGGCCGGCTATCTCCCGGAGGCGGTCCGCAACTACGTGGCGCTGCTGGGCTGGGGCTACGACGAGTCGACCACCTTCTTCACGACGGACGAGCTGATCGAGCGCTTCGACCTCGCGCGGGTCTCGCGGAACCCGGCCGTGTTCGACGAGCAGAAGCTGCGCTGGATGAACGGCCGCTACCTGCGCGAGCTCGACCCGGAGGACCTCCGGCACAGGCTCGAGCACCTCAGCGGCCGAGCGGTGCCGCCGGAGGCCGTGGCGATCAGCCAGGAGAAGATGCAGACGCTCGCGGACTTCTGGCCGCTGGCCGGATTTCTGGTCGAGCGGCCGGCCTTCGACGAGAAGGCGTGGGGGAAGGTCATGCGCGACGGCGCGCCCGAGCGGCTGCGGGAGGCGCGCGAGGCGCTCGACTCCGCCGCCGAGCCGTTCGACGTCGAGCGGGTGCAGGCAGCGCTGCGCGGCGTCGTGGACCGGCTCGGCGTGAAGCCGCGCGACGTCTTCCAGCCCATCCGGGTGGCGATCACCGGGACCACCGTCTCGCCGGGGATCTTCGAGTCGGTGGCGGCGCTCGGGAAAGAGGAGACGATCGCGCGCATCGACGAAGCGCTCCGGAGGGCCTCCGGCGACACCGGATAGGGAGGCGCTCTCAACCTTTCGTCCAGCGCTGCCGATACGCAGGGTGAGCCCACGTGCGAGCAGCCGCTATCAGACAACCCGCCGCGCAAGACCCGGTCATTCGGCGCCACAACGAAGGCCACGGACGTCGTCTCACCGCGGCGTTCGAGGCGCTCGAGGCGTTTCCCGCCCTAGCCGAGTCGCGCAACCGCGTGCTCCGCGTTGTCCGAGAGGAGCGAACCTCGGTCGGAGAGGTGGTCGCCGCGGTGGAGTCGGACGTATCGCTCGTCATCTCCGTGTTGCGGATCGCCAACCGCACGGCCCAGCGCAAGAAGGGCAAGATCGCAAGCATCCCCGACGCGGTCGAGGTGCTCTCGCCCGAGGGCGTCGAGACGCTCGCCGCCCGCACCGCAACCTTCGACTTCTTCGAGCGCACCCCCGGCTGGGACCTGATGCCGGAGCGCTTCCGCCTGCACGCGGTCGCGACGCAGGCCGCCGCCGACCGCCTGGCGCGCGAGCTCGAGTACGAGGGCCGCGACCAGCTGCTCTGCTCGGCGCTGCTCCACGACGTCGGCAAGCTAGTGCTGGCCCACGCCTATCCCGGCTATCCGTCGCAGATTCACGGGAACGCCCGTACGCCGGAGGAGCGCCTTCACAAGGAGCGCCTCGAGCTCGGTGTCGATCACGCGCTCGTCGGAGGCGTGCTCGCCCGCCGCTGGGCGTTGCCGAACCGGCTCGCCACGGCAATCGAGCGCCACCACGCCGACGACGCCGAGGCAGAGGCGGCGCTGGTGCGGCTTGCCGACATGCTGGCCCATTACGGACACGCCCAGCCGGTCAACCCGAAGCAGCTACTGCAGGCGGCGCGCGCATGCGACCTCACGACCGAGCAGCTCCGCTCGGTGATGTACGAGCTTCCGCAGGGCGCCGGCTCCGTCAAGCGCAACGTCGATCCCTGCCCGCTCTCGACCCGCGAGGTCGAGGTGCTGAAGCGCCTGGCCGAGGGCAAGGTCTACAAGCAGATCGCCCACGAGCTCGAGCTCTCGACGAGCACGGTGCGAACGCACCTGCACAACACCTACGCGAAGCTCGGCGCCGTGGACCGCGCGCAGGCCGTGCTGATCGCGACCGAGCGCGGCTGGATCTAGGCCCGGGAGGGCGGCGAAGCCGCCGCGTCACGGTGCCGGGGACGCGCCATCCAATCGAGGCGCGAGCAGGATTGCTCGCATGGGGCGGCGGCTCAGGTACGGTCGCAGGGTGGCCGCCACCGAGAAGGTCACCTTCTGCCGGATCTGCGAGCCGCTCTGTGGCATGGTCGCCACTGTCGAGGACGGCCGGATAACGAAGCTCCGGCCTGACCCCGCCCATCCGCTCTCGCGTGGCTATGCCTGCCCGAAGGGCATCGCGATGGCCGACGTCCAGAACGATCCGGACCGGATCGTGCACCCGCTTCGGCGGCGGCCGGACGGTGAGTTCGAGCGCGTTCCCTGGGACGCGGCCCTCGACGACATCGCGTCGCGCCTTCAGGCGCTGCCGAGGGAGAGCGTCGCCTGGTACATGGGCAACCCCGGCGCCTTCTCCTACTCGCACGCCCTCTGGGTCAAGGGATTCCTGGACGGACTCGGCTCGCCGCATTACTACTCCGCCGGCTCGCAGGATGTGAACAACCGCTTCGCCGCGAGCGCGCTCCTATACGGCTCGCCGCTCGTGATCCCGATCCCGGACCTGCGCCGTACCAGCTTCCTCCTGATGGTTGGCGCCAACCCGCTCGTCTCGCACGGCTCGGTGCTGAGCGCCCCGCGCGTGCGCGAGCAGCTGCTCGAGATCGAGCGCGTGGTGGTGGTCGACCCCCGGCGCACGGAGACCGCCCGCCGCTTCGAGCACGTCCCGATCCGCCCTGACACGGACGCGTTCCTGTTGCTGTCGCTGATCGGGACGATCTTCGAGGAGGGCCTCGCGGACCGGATGTTCCTGGAGCGCTTCGCCGAGGGCGCGGCCGAGCTCGAGCGACTCGCGCGAGCCCACCCGCCCGAGGAGACCGAGGGTCGCACCGGCATCGAGGCGGCCGCTGTGCGCGAGCTCGCGCGCGCCTTCGCGGCCGCCGACGGCGCTGCGGCGTACGGTCGGACGGGCTCCTGCCTCGGCCGGTTCGGCACGCTCGTGGCGTTCCTGCTCGACGGGCTGGGCGCCGTGACCGGGAACGTCGACCGTCCGGGCGGGGCAGTCTTCGGTCGGCCGCCGGTCGCGCTCGACGACGTCGGAGAGATGATCGGCCTCGACACCTACGGCAAGCGGCGCTCCCGCATCGGCGGCTTCCCCGACGTGATCGGCAACCTGCCCGCCTCGCTCCTGCCACAGGAGATCGAGACGCCGGGCGAGGGGCAGGTCCGGGCGCTGTTCGTGTCGGCCGGCAACCCGGTCCTCTCGGTTCCCGACGGCGAGGCGCTCGAGCGCGCTCTCGGGAGGCTCGACCTATGCGTCTCGCTCGACCTCTACGTGAACGAGACCAACCGCCACGCCGACTACGTGCTTCCGGCGACCACGTTCTACGAGCGCGAGGACGTGCCGCTCGCCTTCCTCGGCTTCTTCACTACGCCATTCATCCAGGTCACCGACCGGGTCGTCGAGCCGCCCGGCGAGTGCCGCCAGGAGTGGCAGGTGGTCGACGACCTTTCGCGCCGCCTGAGCGTCGCCCCCTACAGCGACCGCCGCCTGCGGCGGCTCGCTCGGCTGGGCTTTCGGCCGAGCCCGGAGCAGGTGGTCGACCTGCTCCTGCGGACCGGCCCGCGGGGCGATCTGTTCGGCCTGCGCCGCCGCGGACTCAGCCTGAAGAAGCTTCGCCGTCACCCGCATGGGCTCGTGCTGGGCGAGCACATCGCGACGGGCGTGCTCGGGGACAAGCTGCGGACGCCCAACGGCCGCCTGCGACTCGCCCCGCCCGAGATCGTTGCCGAGGTCGAGCGGCTGGACGCGGCGAATGCGGACGGCGAGGGGGACGACCCGCGATTCCCCCTGCGGCTGATCGGGCTGCGCGAGCTGCGCTCCCACAACTCGTGGATGCACAACGCGCCTCTGCTGATGCGCGGCGGGCGCACCCACTCACTGCGCGTGAATCCCGACGATGCGGCCGCCCTCGGCCTCGAGGACGGCGACGGCGCGCTGCTCGAATCGAGGCACGGCTCGCTGACCGTACCGGTGTCGGTGACCGAGGAGATGACGCGTGGGACCGTTGCGCTCCCGCACGGCTGGGGCCACCGCGGCGGTTGGCGGCTCGCCAACGAGCACCGCGGCGTCAACTTCAACCTGCTGGCGGGAGGACGTCCCGAGGACCTCGAGCGCCTCGCCGGCATGGCCCATCTGAACGGCATACCGGTCCGCGTGTCGGCGGCGACGAGCCAAGCCCGGGCCGCGACCGAGGCGGAGCGCCCGGAGCCCGCCGCCTCCGGCTAGCCGACGGCCTTCCGGAGCGGCGCGCGGACCAGCACTCGTGTCCCGAGCGCCGAGGTCTCGATGTCCAGCCGGCCGTCGAGCAGCTCGGCGCGCTCGCGCATGGTGGCGAGACCGAGGTGGCCGGGGGCTGAAGCGGCGAACGGATCGTCGTCCTGGAATCCGTGCCCGTTGTCGGTCACGCGCAACTCGATGTCGGAGCCGACCGTTCGCAGTGAGATCGACACGGCCTGGGCGCCCGCGTGGCGACCGGCGTTGACCACGGCCTCCTGGGCCACCCGGAAGAGGTCGCCGGCCATCTGCGGCGGGATCTCGACGCGCTCGATCGTCGCCATGACCTCGAAGCCGTAGCGACGCTTCCACGCGTCGAGGCAGTTCTCGATCGCGGTCGCGAAGCTGAGCTCCTGGAAGGCGTAGGGCCCGAGGTCCACGATCTCGTCGCGCAACGCGCGGATGTTGCGGGAGGTGAGCTCGTGGGCCTCCTCGATGAGACCGGTCGCCTCGTCGTCCCTCCCCTCACGAGCGGCGTTGCGGGCGGCGGACAGGATCATGTCGAGGCCGATGAGCTCCTGGACGGGGCCGTCGTGGATCGCCTCGGCCACGCGTCGCCGCACCTCGCTCTCGGCCTGGATCGTGCGGCGGGAGAGGCGACGAGCGCGCAATCGAGAGGTCGATTCCGCCGTGCGCAGGGTGCCGACGACAAGGCCCGTCGCCAGCGCGGCCAGGACGAACACGACCTCGTAGACGGCGAGCAGGTCGCCCGACACTGGCTCGTCTCCACGCAGCTGGGAGCAGACGACGAGCAGAGCGGAGCCCAGCGCAGCGACCGGAATCCCTCGCTGAGCGCCCTGGAAGTGCGCGTGCGCGGCGATGAAGAACAGCGCCGTCACCCGCACCGCGCCGAGGGTCTCTGGAACCGCTATCTCGAGGCCGGCCAGCAGAGCGAAGTCCACGGCCGGGACGATCGGGTGGAGGGT
>Ga0126312_10002438_pt1 | contig 12440 bp, 11 predicted proteins | sample Plot104A_FD_92537 | JGI IMG/M metagenome (GOLD analysis project Ga0126312, IMG submission 92537) | Serpentine soil microbial communities from UC McLaughlin Reserve, CA, USA - Plot104A | ecosystem: Environmental > Terrestrial > Soil > Grasslands | place: USA: UC McLaughlin Reserve, Lake County... | reverse complement strand
TCAGCTGTGCGTCGGCGACTGAGTCACGAATTCGCGCGTGGGCGTCGCGCCACGCCTCCCGCCCCTGCGCCATGAACGCGTTCAGCGTTGGCGAGCCGAAGACATCGTCCATTTCGGACAGGTCGAAAACGCCGTCGCCGTAGCGGACGCCGACGCGCGGGGCGCCGCCGTCGCTGCTGAAGACGCCGTAGGGGAGGTTGTCGAGCCCGAAGCCGCTCACAGCAGCCCGAGCGCTTCGAGCTCGCCCACGGGCTCGTCGAAGCTGCAGCTGCCGATCGAAGCGAACAGCCTGCGCCGGACGTGACCCACTTCCTCGGCGGTCGCCGTCTTGTCGCGCCACGTGAAGCCGTCGTCGAACGCGAATGCTTCAGGATTTGGCTCGCCGAGCGCGCGCTCCTCGTCACCGGCGAAGACCGCGGCTGCGAGGAGGTTCAGGAACCCGAGCTGGTCGTCTGTGGTGACGGCATGGTGCAGCCCCGCGGTCGCCTTGAAGACGACGCCCTCGTCGCGGCACCGGCGCACGAACCCGCCTAGCGCCTCGATCGGCGGCGGCGTCGGGCCACACCGGACCTTGGCGCGCGCCCCGGCGGCCTTGATCTCGTCGAGCGACGCCTCCGGCGGGACCTCGACATAGGTCTCGCGGCCGAGCCGAGTGAGGCCGACGTCACGTCCTTCCACAGCCTCGACCCGCTCGTCGAGGCGCGCGAAGGGGGCCGGCCCGTCGATGACCAGGCTCAGCCTCAGCGCGGCGCCTTCTAGCTCGTCGAGCCGTGACGCCGCACAGACGAACCGCGCGACGAGCCATGAGTGCGGCGAGGCCAGCGCGCGCCGGTGATCCGCGAGCGCCTCGGCAAGCGGCAGCGACGCAGGCGGGAAGAGCGGCGCGTGATCGATCAGGCCTGCGAGCAGCGCGTAGCGGGCGTCATTCATCGTCTCCGTCCGGGCCACCGCCGAAGGTTAGACGCAGCCTTGCGTAGATTCGGAGTCGCTACCGGCGGGAATACTCGGTCCGTGCGGCGTTGGGTTCGCATCGCCGGCACCGTGATGCTCGCCCTCGGCGTCCTGACCGGGGCGTGGGTTTTCGTGGTCTGGCAGTGGAAGGACCCGTTCACGAGCCTGTACACGCTCTGGCAGCAGCACAAGCTCGAGGACCAGTACGACGACCTCAAGCAGGCGTGGGGGCGGGGCGAGAGCGCGACTGAGCTGGCGAGCGTACGCGCGAATCTTGCCGCCGAAGCGGCGCGCTACCGGCGAGCCACGCATCGCGGACAGGCGATCGGTCGGATCCGGGTGCCGAAGCTTGGCCTGAACATGACCGTCGTCGACGGGACGGACGACGGATCGCTGCGGAAGGGGCCTGGCCGTGACCTCCGCACGTACATGCCGGGCCAGGGCGAGCTCGTCTACATCGCGGGCCACCGGACGACGTACCTCGCGCCGTTCGCGCACATCGAGAAGCTGCGGCGCGGCGACTCGATCGTGCTGGACGTGCCCTACGCGACCTTCCAGTACGTGGTCACCGGCTGGACGATCGTGCCGGCCGACGACGTCGCGCGGCTCCGCTCGCACGGCCGCGAGGTGGTGACGCTGCAGGCGTGCCACCCGCGGTTCTTCGCGACGCAGCGCTACCTCGTCTACGGGAAGCCCGTGACCGTGCAGTTGGCGGACGGTCGGACGTATCGCTACAGACGACGCGGCGTCACGCTCGAATCGACACGGGCGTCCCTGCGGGCACTACCGCGAACAGCCGCCGCATCACCGAGTTGGTGACGCGGAGGCAGCCGGTCGACGCCGCGCGTCCGATCGAATCGGGCCGGTTCGTCCCATGGACGGCAATCGGCCCTCCTTGCGTCCAGCCGGTGAGGACGTTCGAGTACGCGGAGATTCCGAGCGCGGCCGGGCCGAACGGACCGGTGCGATTGCGCGAGCGGAGCTTCTGGTTCACGTAGAACTCGCCGCGCGGCGTCGGCGTGGAAGGCTTGCCGATCGCGACGCGCACGCGAAGGACGGGTTCTCCTGCGCGGAAGAGCGTCAGCCGCCGCTTCGACAGGTCGACGGCGATCCGTGTACTCACGCGTCCGATGTCGAGCCGCGGCGCCTGCACCCAGCCGGTGACGCCGTTCGGGTGGATCGGCAACTGGACGCGGTACCAGCTCGGGCGGCACGCCTCGCCGTTGAGGACCTCGCGGATTGCGAACAGGGTGCGGTAGCCGTTGACGTTCACGCGCCCGAAGCGCGCGAACGGCGCTTGCCGCGGACTCCGGAATGCAGTCGCGCTCGTCTTCACGACGCCGACGTAGGCGAGTTCCGGCGACACCGCCGGCTGCTGGCGCGCGCAGCCGGCATCAACACGTGCAAACGCGCCGGAGCCGGTTGCGGTTGCGACGAACACGGCGAGCAGCCCTCCGGCGAGCACGAAAACCTTCACGTAGCCATTGTTCCCGGGAATCCGGCCTTTCGACACCCAGTCAGCGGCGGAGCAGACGAAGCGCCGTCCGCGTGACCCGCCCGGCCAGCACGTCCGAAGCGACGCCGACGCCGGCGGGATTCCACGTCATCACCGTGACGAGGATCGCGCCGCGACGCGTGAACACGATCCCGTTGTCGTGGCGCGCGGTCGAGATCCAGCCCGCCTTGTGCGCGACGCGCATCCGGCTGCCGAGGAAGCGTGTGATCCGGCCCGGCTCGTCGACGTGCGTCAACTCGAACAGGAGGTAGCGCGCGGCGGCGGGCGTGAACGAGGCGAAGCGGGTCGCCAGCGGCCCGTTTCCGCCGGCCGCCAGGTACACGTATCGGAGCAGCCGCGCCAGATCCCAGGCCGTCGTGTACTTCCCGAGCCCGAAGCTCGGCTCGCTCGTCACCAGCGCCGGAATCCCGGGCGGCCGCTTCGTGCCCGGGATGTAGCCGCCGAACATCTCTGTGTCGACGAGCCCGACCTCGTGCAGCATCTCCGTCACGAGCGCCGCTCCGACGCCCGTTGAGCCGCCGACATACGTGAGCAGCTCGTTCGCGGCGACGTTGTCCGAGTGGATCAGCATCGCGTCCATCAGGCCGGCGACGCGCGTTCCCGCCGCGGGCGCGTGGCCGAGCGAGCGCAGCACCTGCACCGCGATCGCGAGCTTCACCGTCGACGCGGCTGGAAACCGGGCGCGCGCGTTCCAGGAGGCCCCGGACCCGGTGGCGAGGTTCTCCACGTAGGCCGCCGCCGTCCCGGGGAAGCGGCGCACCAGGCGCGTCAAGGAGCGAGTCAGCCGGCCGTCGCGCCGCCCCCACGCGAACCTCGGCGCGGCGCCTGCCGGAAGCCCGGCCACCGGCGCGACGACCGTGGACGCGCCGTGCCCGCGCGCGTCGACGGCGGTCACGCGGATCGAGACGTCTTGTGCCGGCAGCCGCACGTGGAACGAGAACCGGCCCGCCCGCGGCCGGCGAGACGCGCGCACGCGATGGCCGACGCGAACGACCACCCGCACGGTTCGAGCTCCGACACGCCCGGATACGAGCCCGAACGACGCCTGGTGTGGTCCAGGCGAGACGACGACCGGCGGTGGGAGGTGTGCGACCGCGGGTTGCGCGCTCACGCGCGCATCATCTCGTGAATGCGACCGACCGACGCGCTTCGACCTCGTACGGGTTGCGCTCGTACTCCTCGGTCAGCCACGCCCAGAACAACCGCAGCGGATGATGCTGCATCTGCCAAATGTGGCACAGCTCGTGGCAAATCAGGTCATCGGACGCATTGCGCTCGCGTAGCAGGATCGTCCACGGGAGCGCGTACCCGTCGTAGCGGCGCATGCGCGGAAGCCGGAAGAGCCATGGGACCGGAAAGACGCGGACGTGCCGGATCGAGACCGGTCGCGGGTAGAAATCGAGTCCGTCGAGCCGCGCCTTAGCCCGGACGAGGGCGTCCCCGGCCGTCGCCCCTCCTGGCTGGCGGAGCCGGCCCTCCGGTGCGACTGGCGCCGCGGGCGGCATGGTGCTCTCCGGGCCCGTATCACTCATACTGTGCCCTCCGGCCCCGCACCGCCCGCACCCAGGAACCCCTCGACCGTTGCGTGCGTGCGCCTACGCGCTCGGCGGCTGCAGCACGAGCAGCGCGGACCCGTCCGGCGCCTGCTCATAGCTGAACTTGAACAGGTGCGGCATGACGAGCCGCGCCACGGCCGCCTGCTGAACCGGCGGAAACTCGGTGACGTTCAACGGCCCGTTCCCTTCCAGCGTTTGTGACAGCGGGCGGTCGAGAGCGTCGTTGAAGTCGTCCTTGCGGAAGAACAGCGCCAGGCTCGGGTTCTGACCCGTGCGCGGCGGCTGGACCGTCACCACGGAATCGATGCCGTCGACGTACTTGAACGTGTACAGCGCCAGCTCGAGCGACTCTCTGTGCAGCAGCCGCGCGCGCTTGACCGACGCCGTGCCCTCGCCGATCGCGCAGCTCCGCGAGCCGACGCCGCAGAGGAAGTACTCGGCGCTGCTGTCGGCCGAATACACGGAGAGGTCCTCCGGCGAATCGGTCGGCGCGTAGACGATGTGTGAAATGCCAACGGGCTCGTTCGAGGTCTGGATCGCGGGCGGGAGCCGCGGAATAACCGCAACGAGCTCGGCGCCGCTCGGGAGCCGGTACTGCTTGCCCACGTGACTCGCGATCGCTTGCGTTCGCGCGAAGTCGCTTCCGTCGGGGGCCGTCCATCCCGAGAACGTGCCGGTCGCTGCGCTGTCGTCGCGGCCGGCGAGGACGATAAACGCGCCGACCGCTGCGCCGAGGAGGACCGCGAGCAGCGCGTAGGCGATCCGGAACCGGGAGGCGTAGAGCTCACGGTTCGGCGGTCGGTTGGGACGCGACACGAGCAGCGGCGCCGGCTCCTCGGACGCAGTAGCGGCGGGCACCGGCTGGGACTCCGCAGGCGCTGCAGGCTCGGCGAGGCCGTCGGGCGGCGGGACGCGCGTCAGATCCTCGGCCATACCTCGTCCTTCGTCAGGTCGACCGTCGGGATCTCGAGCTTCGCGTCGTCGAGGATCCGCAGCAGCTCGTTTCCGTACAGCTCCTTCCGCGCGATCACCTGCTCGGCGATCTCCTCCACCTGCTTCTTGTTGTGGTCGATCAGGTGGTACGCCGACATGAAGGACTGTCCGAGGAATTCGGTGCCGAGCCTGCGTTTGTCGGGATCGCCGAACACCGCGCGCGACTGGTCGTCGTGCATCGCGCCCGCGCCGGAACGGAGCATCACCTGGCTGCCGATCTTGCGGTAGCGGTCGCGGATCTCGCTGACGGCCTCGTCCTCGTCCTCCTGCTTCTTGAACGCACCGTTCAGGTCGGGACGCGGCGGGGCCATCCCGCACGAGCCGACCATCCACGCGGTGCGCAGCGTCGCGCTCTGGATGTCGCCGCCGACGCCGGTCGAGTTCTCTCCGTAGAACACGTACTCCGCCGCCATCGCCCCCAGGGTCCAGATCAGCCTCGCCATCTCCTCGCTGCGCCAGGAGGTGAACCGTTCCTCCTTCTCCAGCGCCTGGTGGTGGCCCAGCGCAGCGCCCCGGCGTCTGATCGAGAGCCGCGTCGACTGCGCGCCCTTCATGTAGACGTGGCCGGCGACGGCGTGACCTGCCTCGTGGATCGCGATTGCGCGCGTTTCCTCGGCGATGTAGTCGATGTTGATCGCCGTGCCGGACTCGACGGTCGTCATCGCCTCGACGATGTCCTCCCAGTTGAACTCCGGCCGCCCCTCGTGGTGCGCGTACGTCAGCGCCATCGAGCACACCTGCTCGATCATTGCGGGCGAGTAGCCGTTCGTGATCCGGGCGAGCTCGTCGCGGCGCTCGTCGGTGTCCAGCTCCGTGTCGTGTGCGACCTTCGTGATGTAGAGCTCGAAGATGTCCAGCCGGTCCTTCTGCGTCGGCGTCCGGAACCAGACGTGGCGGCCCATCCGACCGGGACGGACGAGTGCCGGGTCGAGCACCTCGAGCGGGACGTTCGTCGCGCCGATGAAGTAGATCTGGTCACCGCGCGGCCGCGGCGGCGGCATTCGGAGCGACTTGCTGCCGGCTCTCCTCGGGACGATGTAGGTCGCGTCGAGGAACGTGTTGATCCGGTTCGTCCAGAACCGCTTCATGAACGGCGGGTTGTCGATTCCGTCCATGATCACGAGCAGCTGGTTCAGCGCGCCGGATCCCTGGCCGCCCATCATCCCGATCCCACCGACCTGGTTGACGATCGCGCCGAGGCGCGCAAGGACGCTGTTCGTCCTCGGGCGTTCGGCCCTGCTCTCGAACAGCCGCTCCCGCCAGGCGCGCGTCTCGAGCACGAGGTCGCCCGACGGCGTCAGCGACCCGTTCGGCCCGTAGAAGGAATGCTCCTCGAAGCTGTCGATGCCGGCCTTGGGCGTCATGAAGCCGCCGCCGGTTTCGCCGCCGAGGGCAGAGCGTCGCCGCCCGACCGCGTCGATCTCGTCGATGAAGACGATGCACTGCCCGCCCCACTTGCGGGCGAGTCGCTTCGCCTTCCAGGCGAGGTAGCGGACGATGACGACGTCCATGCCGATGAACGTCTGCGCGAAGCCCGAGCCGGGCATTGACAAAAACGGACAGTTAAAGCCTGTCGCGATCGCCTTCGACAGCATCGTCTTTCCGGTCCCCGGCGCACCCAGGAACAGCAGCCCGCGCTCGCGTTTGCCGCCCGCCTCCTCGAACGCCTCGCCCGATTGCCAGAGGTTGACGACGCGGTGCACGTCCTCCTTCGCCTCTGCCTGCCCGCGCACGTCGCCGAGGCGCACGCCCCATTCCGCGTCGCCGGGCTCGAACGCCTGCATCTGCGTGATGCCCATCGCCATCATCGGCCCGAACAGGATCAGGAAGTTGACCAGGAAGAGCGGAATGATGATGAACGCGTACTGGAGCGTGTTCGGGTTGCTGATCCAGTTCTGGAACTTGTCGACGAGCAGGGTGGCGGTGCCCCACCAGGTCACGTACCCGTTGTGCATCCCCATCCGGATCACCCAGGCGACTGTCACGAACCCGCCGATCCGGATCGCCCACTTCGCCCAGAAGCGCCAGAACCAGGCGCGGCGGCGACCCACGACGTCCTCCTCCTGCAGCTGCGCCTCCTCGGTGCCGAAGAGGCGCGGCCACGGGATCGCGCGCCGCATCAGCAGGTCGACCATGCCGCGGAACGCGATCACGGCGAGGAAAGTCCAGATCAGCGACCAGAGGAGCGCGATGTGCTGCTCCGTATGCAGGTAGACGAACAGCGCCGGGCTCGTGAGCGCTGCGACGAGCGTCGCCATCCGCGTCAACCCGCGCCACTGCTTGGCGAGCGCGCGCGACTCCGCCGCTGAGCTCAGCCGCGGAGTGAGCGTCTCTTCTGCAGTCGCCATCGGATCAGTCTAGCCCTGGGGTCTTGACCACTTAAGACGAGTACGCTCCGCCAAAGTAGGTGGTTTCCCACAGCCATACGGATGGAGCGGTCTCCGCCGGCCGCGACCGCCGCGCTCTCGCCGGCGCCCTCGCCATGCTCGTCGCGTTCATGGCGGGCGAGGTCGTGGCTGGACTCATCGCGGATTCGCTCGCCCTGCTCGCGGACGCCGGGCACATGCTGACCGACGCCGCCGCGCTCGGCCTCGCCTTGTTCGCCGCGTCGATGGCGGCGCGGCCGGCCCAAGGCCAGTGGACGTACGGCTACAAGCGCGTCGAGGTGCTCGCCGCGCAGATCAACGGACTGACACTGCTCGTGATCGGGATCTGGATCGTCTACGGCGCGGTGCGCCGGCTGATCGACCCGCCGGACGTCGCGGGCGGGATCGTCCTTGTCGTCGCCTGCATCGGCATCGCGGTCAACCTCGTCGCGACGTCGCTGCTCGCCCGCGCAAGCCGCGAGAGCATCAACGTGCGGGGTGCGTTCGTGCACGTGCTGAACGACCTCGTCGCCTTCATCGGCACGGCGGTCGCCGGCGCGCTTGTGCTCGCGACCGGCTGGAACCGGTTCGACCCGATCGCGAGCCTGCTCGTCGCGGCGCTGATCGGCTGGTCGAGCATCTCGCTCCTGCGAAAGTCGACGCGGATCTTTCTCGAGGGCTCACCCGAGGACATCGACCCGAACGAAGTCGGGCGCGCGATCGTCTCGTCGCCCGATGTGGTCGAGGCCCACGACCTCCACGTGTGGACGGTGACGAGTGGATTCCCGGCGCTGTCCGCCCACGTGCTCGTCCGGCCCGGCGCCGACTGCCACGCGATCCGCCGCGACCTCGAGCACATGCTGGTCGAGCGCTTCGGCCTCGACCACACGACGCTCCAGGTCGATCACGTCCAGACCGGATCACGCCCGATCGAGCTCACGCGCCAAGCGCCGCTCAGACGGCGTTAGATTCCGCCCGTGCGCCTCGAGGAAAAGACCGCTGTGGTCACAGGCGCTTCGAGCGGGATCGGGGCGGCGACCGCGCGGGCGCTGGCCGCCGAGGGCGCGTCAGTCGCGGGCGGCGCGCGACGCGTCGACGCGGTTCCCGATTGCGTCTGGGCGCACGAGTTGGACGTGACGAGCAGCGAGAGCTGCGAGCGGTTCGTCGCCGCGGCGATGGACCGGCTCGGCGGGCTCGACATGCTCGTCAACAACGCCGGGGTTGCGCTCGGCCGCGACCCGTTCTGGGAGAGCTCAGAAGACGACGAGCGGGCGGTCCTGGAGACGAACGTCGCGGGGCTGATCCGGATGACGCGCCTGTGCTTGCCCCACGTCCGCGAGGGCGGGCACATCGTGAACATCGGTTCCGTCGCGGGGCGCCAGGCGTACGAGAATGCAGCCTTGTACGTCACCTCGAAGTTCGCCGTCCGCGGCTTCGCGTACGCGCTGCGCGAGGATCTGCTCGGGCGCCCGATCCACGTGACGACGGTCGATCCCGGGCTCGTCGAGACGAATTTCTCGCTGGTCAGGTTCCGCGGCGACGCCGAGGCGGCGCGCCGGGTGTACGAAGGCGTCGAAGTCGTGCGCCCCGAGGATGTGGCGGAATGTGTGCTGTTCGCGGTGACGCGGCCGCACCACGTCAACGTCGACGAGATCGTGGTCAAGGCGCTCGCGCAGTCGACGGCGACACGAATCGTCAGAGACCGCTAGCCGATGCCGCTCACGATCCTCGAAGGCTCGACGTTCTGCATCTGCGATGAACGCGGCGACATCGACTTTCCGACGGGCGGCCTGTTCGCCAATGACACCCGCTTCCTGTCCCTGCTGCGGCTGCAGATCAACGGTGAGCGGCCGCTGGTCCTCTCGTCCGACCGAGTCGAGTACTTCTCGGCCGCGTTCTACATGCGCAACCCGCTCGCGCAGGGGCTCGAGCAGGATCAGCTCTCGATCTCGCGCCACCGGTTCGTCGGGGAGGGGATGCAGGACCACCTGACGATCGAGAACGAGACGCTCGAGTCCGTCTCGTTCGAGCTAACGCTCGAGTTCGGGAACGACTTCGCCGACATCTTCGCCGTCAAGGAGCACGATTTCGCCCTCGGTGACCCGCTGCGCGCGAAGCCGTTGCCGCCGCTCGTGCCCGTGCGGCACGACCAGGATCAGGGCCAGCTCCTGCTCGAGGACAACGGCGACGGCGGCAGCGCGCGAACTCAGATCATCCTGTCGCCGCCAGGCCAGGCAGAGGGCTCGCGCGTCACGTACCAGATCGAGCTCGAGCCCCGTCAGCGCTGGGATCTGCGCGTCGACTTCGCTCCCTCGCTGGATGGCGAGGTCGCGGTGCCGAAGATGGTCGAGCGGCGATTCGGCGACGAGCGCGATCGCGTGATGGATTCGGTGTCCGCATGGCGCCTGCGGGTGCCGCAGCTCCACGCCGGCTGGTTGGATCTCGAGAACTCGTTCAAGCGCTCGGTATCGGATCTGGCGGCGCTGCGGATGCGCGGTGGCACCGGCGGCGGCCGGTTGCCCGCCGCCGGCATGCCGTGGTTCATGACCGTGTTCGGCCGCGACACCATCGTCACGTGCCTGCAGACACTGCTGTTCGGCCCCGAGCTCGCCCGGACGGCGCTCGAGGAGCTCGCCGAGCTGCAGGCGACCGAGGACGACCCCGTGCTCGATGCCGAGCCCGGGAAGATCGTCCACGAGGTCCGCCACGGCAAGGCCGCGCAGAACTGGCATCGCTGCTACTACGGCACCGTCGACGCGACGCCGCTGTACCTCGTGCTTCTGTCAGAGGTCTGGCGGTGGACTGACGACGCAGCCCTCGTCCGTGGCCTGCGGGAGCCGGCGATACGGGCGCTGAAGTGGATCGACGAGTACGGTGATCGCGACGGGGACGGGTTCGTCGAGTACGAGCGCCGCACCGACCGCGGGATCGAAAACCAGTCCTGGAAGGACTCGCACGATTCGCAACGGTTCGCGGACGGGAGGGTGGCGCGCGGGCCGATCGCGCCGGTGGAGGTGCAGGGCTACGTCTACGACGCGAAACGCCGTATGGCTGTGGTCGCACGCGTCGTCTGGCGCGATCGAGAGCTCGCGGAGAAGCTCGATCGCGACGCGGACGAGTTGCACACAAGGATCAACGAAGCCTTCTGGACGGAGCGGAACGGCGGCTACTACGTCCTCGCGCTCGACGGCGAGAAGCGGCAGGTCGACGCGATCTGCTCGAACATGGGCCACCTGCTCTGGAGCGGCGTCGTGCCGCCGGAGCGCGTCGACGCCGTCGTCGACACGCTGATGGGACCCGGGCTTTGGTCGGGATGGGGCGTCCGCACGATGGCCGCGAGCGAGGGGGGCTACAACCCGCTCTCGTACCACAACGGCACGGTCTGGCCACACGACAACTCCTTGATCGCGTGGGGGCTCGCGCGCTACGGGCGCTGGCCGGAGGCGCACCGGATCGTGCGGCGGATCCTCGACGCGGCGGCGTACTTCGACTACGAATTACCGGAGGTGTTCGCCGGCTTTCCCCGCGCAGCTACGCCGTTCCCGATCGCGTATCCGACCGCCGCGCGTCCGCAGGCGTGGGCCGCCGGCGCCCCCGTCCTGCTCCTGCAGGTACTGCTCGGACTGTTCCCGAACCGCGACCGCCAGGTGCTCGTGACCTCGGCGCCCGAGCTCCCGTCGTGGGCGCGCCGGCTGCGGTTGACGGGAATCCGTGCCTTCGATCGTCAATGGGACGTCCGCCTCGAGGACGGCCGCGTCGGCTTGGAGGAGATCCAGTGAAAATCGCAGTCATCTCGCCGGTGTGGTTCGCGGTCCCCCCGACCGGCTACGGGGGGATCGAGTGGGTCGTGTCATTGCTCGCCGACGGGCTCGTCGAGGCAGGCCATGAGGTGACGCTGTTCGCATCGGGCGACTCGCAGACCGAGGCGACGCTCGCGTACGTCTATTCGGAGGCGCAGAGCCACATGCTCGGGCGGTCGGGCCCGGACCTCCACCACGCGCTCGCGTGCTACGAGCGCGCGGGTGACTTCGACGTCATCAACGACCACTCCGGGCACCTCGGGGCGGTGCTCGGCGGCGCCGTCGCGACGCCTGTCCTTCATACGGTGCACGGGCCGCTTGACGGCGAGCCGGGCGTGATCTATCAGCAGATCGCGCGCGTGGCGACTGACGTGGGTCTGATCTCGATCTCGCTCAACCAGCGCAAACCGCAACCCAGCCTGCCGTGGGCGGCGAACATTCCGAACGCCCTCGACCTCTCGTTCTATCCGTGCAAGCCGCACACGGGGGACTACCTGCTCTTCTTGGGGCGGATGAGTCCCGACAAAGGCGCGCATCGCGCGATCGCAGTCGCGATGGAGACGGGGCTCCCGCTGAAGATGGCCGGCAAGCGGAGCGAGCCGAGAGAGCGCGCCTACTACGAGGAACTGGTGAAGCCACACCTCGGAAATGGGATCGAGTACCTCGGCGAGGTGACGCACGGCGAGAAGGTCGAGCTGCTCCAGAACGCGCGCGTGACGCTGTTCCCAATCGAATGGGAGGAGCCGTTCGGCCTGGTGATGATCGAGTCGATGGCGTGTGGGACGCCGGTGATCGCGACGCGCCACGGCGCCGTCCCCGAGGTGATCGACCACGGACGCGGCGGGCTGATCGTCGACAACTACCGGCAGATGGCCTATGCGCTCGACGAGGCCGACGGGCTCGATCCGCTCGAGTGCCGGCGCTACGTCGAGGAGCGGTTCTCGGCGCAGCGGATGGTCGAGGACTACGTCGCGGCGTACGAGGCCGCGGTCGCGAACGCTGCACGAGCCTGAGGCGTTCGGCCCGCTCTCCCAGACGCGTTACCGACTACCAGCCGTGCCAGCGGTCGACCTCGATCCACGCATTGAGGCGGATCTGCTCGCGTTCGCGGTACGGCCGGCTGCGGTAGCGCATAGACAGGCGGTCGATCCCAGCGAGGTCCGGGTCGTCCTCGATCGAGACGACCCGCCCGAGCAGGCTCACGTGCATGTACCAGTTGTGCTCGTCGATGATCGTGAGTGCCACGCGCGGGTCGCGG
>Ga0126312_10002437_pt1 | contig 12440 bp, 10 predicted proteins | sample Plot104A_FD_92537 | JGI IMG/M metagenome (GOLD analysis project Ga0126312, IMG submission 92537) | Serpentine soil microbial communities from UC McLaughlin Reserve, CA, USA - Plot104A | ecosystem: Environmental > Terrestrial > Soil > Grasslands | place: USA: UC McLaughlin Reserve, Lake County... | reverse complement strand
GTACGTCATCCCCACCAGCACCGGCCAAGCACGCACACAACAATGGGGCACCACCGGCGACATCCCTGCCATCACCGCCCCCACACCGAGCAGCACCGCCGCGCCGGTCGTCCCCGCTCCGGGCCGCGTCCACGTCGGTCCGGGCGACGTCACGCTCGGCGGCGACTACTGGCAGGCCGGGTACGACATCGACACGAGCGGTCCTGCGTCCGTCTGGGGCCTGGCCGACGTGCACGCGCATCCCGTCTCGCACCTCGCGTTCGGGGGACGCCTGCTGTGGGGGCGGCCGGACGGCGCGATCCAGGAAGCGCTGCGGTGGTGCACGGACGGCCACGGCCCCGGGGGCACCGGCCTCGCTTCCGGCCTGGGCATCATCGGTGCGCTGACGGTGTCGTTCATCGAGGGCGGTCCGGGCCACCTCGTCGGCGGATATCCGGAGTTCGACGGCTGGCCGCGGTTCACGTCGATGATCCACCAGAAGATGTACGTCGAGTGGGTGCGCCGCGCGTGGCAGGGCGGGTTGCGCCTGATGGTGGCGCTCGTGGTCAATAACGAGGCGCTCGCCTTCGCCGCGCGCGAGCCGGTCGGCGCGGCGATCAGCGGCTCGGTCCCGTCCGACGATCGCTCCGCCGTCGACCTGCAGATCTCCGAGATGCAGGCGCTCGTCGCCCGCCACCCGGACTTCATGGAGATCGCACGGACGCCGAGCGAAGCGCGGCGGATCATCGGCGAAGGCCGGCTCGCCGTCGTGCTCGGGGTCGAGGTGGACTCGCTCGGCAAGTGGGGCAGGGAGGGCGACGCCACCGACGACGACGTGCGCGGCTACCTTCGCGAGCTCTACGACCGCGGCGTGCGCCACGTGTTCCCGATCCATCTCGCGAACAACGCGTTCGGCGGCACGGCAGTCTTCAGCGATGAGTTCAACGGCCTCAACGCGTTCCTGCGCGGAGAGTTCCTCAGCGTGCAGGGCAGCGATCGCACGACGTTTCGCCTGTTGACATTCCCGAGCTGGCTGCGCAGCGCGCTTCCCGGCCTGACCGTGTACCCCGACTACGCGGCAATCCCCGGCGGCCACGTCAACGCGCTCGGCCTGACCGCGCGCGGCACGGCCGCCGTCGCGGAGATGATGCGGCTGGGGATGGTGATCGACGTCGATCACATGTCCGCCGCCGCGGTCTCCGACACCCTCGTGCTCGCCGAGGCACGCGAATATCCCCTGTGCGCCGGGCACGCCGCCTTCTCCGCGCTCGCCAACACGCGCAACGAGTACCAGCGGACGCCCGAGCAGGTGGACCGCATCCGCGCGCTCGGCGGGATCATCGCCGTCGGCCTGCATCAAAGCGATCTCGCCGCGCACGGCACGACGGTGCCCAACGACGCCCCGGGCTCCAGCAAGTCGTGGGCGCAGGCCTACTTGTGGCTGACCGAGCGCATGCGCGGCGCTGGGGTTGCGATCGGGACCGACATCAACGGCCTGGCGGGCCAGGCGGCACCGAGATTCGGTCTGAATGCGTGCTACGAGCTGGAGCAGGGCGACGAGCCCGGGCAGCGCGACGCGCGCCGTGCGGCGGTCTACGCGCAGGGCAACGGCGTCCGCTACACGCGCGAGGTCGTCGACTACCGGGCGTACCGCTTCGAGGGCAGATGGGAGCGCGACGTCTTCAATCAGGAGGAACGCGACGTCTGGGAATCGATCGCGATCTTCAAATCCGGCACCGATCCCGATCAGGCGGAGATGCCCGGCCCGTTCCGCCGCACGATCTGGCAGAACGGCAAGATCAAGAACATGGCCAAGGGCTTCCGGGCGACGTCCGAGGACCAGCTCGAGAATCCGTTGTTCGGCGGCCAGACCTACAACGAGCAGCGCGCCGCCTTCTTGGTCGCGCAGGGGCGCGACCCGGACCCGAGCGAGGAGGACGAGCGCAAGCGGCTCCACGGCGTGATCCGGGGCATCTGGGAGCGCTGGCACGCCATGTACGGCGACAACGTGCCGCTCGTACGCAACCTCGCCGGCCGACGCGACTTCGACATCAACATCGACGGCGTCGCCCATTACGGCCTGCTGCCCGACTTCCTACAGGACCTACGCAACGTCGGCCTCAGCCAGGCCCAGCTGGCGCCGCTGTTCCGCTCCGCCGAGGACTACCTGCGCACCTGGGAGCGCTGTGAGCGCCTGCGCGAGCGGCCGGCCCGCAACGCGCAGTTCGTCCGCGACGTCGTGCCGGGCGGTGTCCGCCAGCGCGAGCAGTTCACCGCCACGGCGGTGATGCGCAACACGGGGTCGCTGACGTGGACGGCGGGCGAGGGCTTCCGCCTCGGGACCGACAACGGCGACTGGGGGGCCCAGCGCTGGGAACTCCCCGCCCCCGTCGCGCCGGGCCAGGACGTCGCCATCGCCGTCTCCCTCACCGCGCCCTCGGCGCCCGGGCAGCACGAGATCCACTGGCGCATGCTGCAGGAGGGCGTCGAGTGGTTCGGCGACGTCACGCCCACCCGCCACATCGCGGTGCTCGAGGACCCGCGGTGCGAGTCGCTGCGGGCGACGATCGACGCAGAGCAGGCGGAGATCGAGACGCTCCAAGGCGACCTGCAGGGGGCTGCGACCTCCGAGCGCCCACGGATCAGGCGGAAGATCGCGGAGGCGCAGCAGAGGCTGGACGCGGCCAAGATGCAGGCGGAGCAACTCGGGTGCGCGCCGTGATCACGGCGCCCGGTCGCCGGTGTCGCCGCACGCTTCGCCGCGATGCGCATGTCCTCGGTGGTGCCGGAAAGCTGGAGTACAAACCGTCCCCTGCGCCTCATCGACGAGCACGTGCAGCCCTTGGCCGGCACATCGCGCGGCGGTCCCCCTGACTCCTCGAGACGTGCGAAAAGCCCTTGCCAAGCCGCACGTCAGTGAACCAGGTAACGGGTACCTACCCGCCAACTTCTCCTCTCGTAGAGCCTCGGCCGAACATATAGGCACCGACGGCCGACTCCAGGCACCGCTCTCAACGTTAGCTCCGGCCGGTCCTTGGCTCATGCTGTAGCTGTGTAAAATGACGTGCGCGCGTGCGCGTTCGCACCGAGGTGTCGAAGTGTTCCAAGTCCGGCGGCGCCGATTGCGCGCCCGCCGCTTCGGTGGACGACTGGTGGTCGGAAGGAAGATCGAATTCGCGGCTCACAGATTAGTGACGTGTGTGCAAAGAGCCGTGCGTGCAAAGAGCCACACCACGACGTCGTCACGCGCGGAGAGTCAGCCTCTGGAACGATTCGGCGGGGCAGTGTTGAGCAACGAGAGTGAGAAGCTAATCCTTGAGGCCTGGCGGCGCGAGGCGGACCGCGCACAGAAGCGCTTAGAGCGGTTCGAGGACCAGTTGGCCGGAGTGGTAACCCTGTCGCTGGGCACCGCAGTGATCGGCATTGGCGCCGTCGGCTATGTGGGCCAGCACAAAGGCTCACCCCTCGATTTCATGCCCATCGCCGGCATCCTTCTGTTGGGCATCGGCGGCGTTATCTCGATCGGCGCCCGTCTCCGGGTCCAATCGTCGACGAAATCGCTTCGACAAACGGCCGCGAGCACCGTTCCGGCACCTAGTTCCGGCGTCGACGAGCTGACCACGTTGCAGAAGCTCGCCAAACTCGAGCAAGAGCGCACGGCGGAGACGGACGAGCGATGCTCGACGGCGAGGAGGCTCCTTATTCGAGCCCTCATCGTCTACCTGTTGGGAGTCCTGTTGATCGCGGTCGCTGTCTATCTCGCTGTTCCGTCAGACCCCCGCGACCCCCCCGGAGAAGAGCAAGCTTCCAGCCATTCGCACGTCCCACCGGTTGAACCACGTCAGGCGTAGTACAGCGTGACTTGACTGCCGCTTCACGCGGATGGTGGCGCGCGAGAGCGGGATACTGGTACAAGGCGAGCCCGCGCGCGCGGCCATCGGGCAAGGCGCGGCTGCCTTCGCCTGGCGGCGCATCAGCCACAGCGACGCGTGAGTGCTGCTCGCGCGAAAAGCGGCAAGCGAGTGCGCATCAAGCCTCGAGTCGCCTCCCGCTTGGCACTAGATCGGATGTGTCGCGCGCGCCGTTGGGCGTGTCCCACGCGCCTGCTCAGCGCGAGCGCGTTGGCCGATCATCCGAGAATGCAGAAGACCGGTCTGCGCACTGCGGCAGCGCTCGCGATCGAAATCGATCCGGGGCGCTCGCGGTCCCGCGTCACTCCGGTCGCGCCGGCAGCTCGTGCCAAGGCCGCTTGCCTTCGCGTGCTTCCTTCCTGGTGTAGTACAAGCGCAACCCGCCGACCACCAAGGTTGCGAGCGGCAGTAGTGAGAAGAGCAGGACTAAAGAGCTCCAGCCGAGGTCGGAGCCGAGCCTCCATGCCACGAGCGACTGAGTGAAGGCCAGCAGCGCGCATGCCACGGCCCACAGCCACGCAGCAAGTCCTCGGTATGTCACCCAACGACCCAGGATCGCCTCATGAGGGAAGGCGGCGACGTGGGACATCCCGAACGGGCTGTTCGGTGTAAGCAACTCCTGGCGCGGCAACGGATAGCCGAGATCCTCGTAAAGCGCCGCTGCCCGCCAGCCCAATCGATGCGCACGCTCATACTGCGCGAAATCCAGCACAAGCATCAGGAACGCGAACACTGAACCTGTGACAAGCAAGACCCAGAGTTCCAGCCTGAAGTGCAACCCGCTTAGCTCAAGCTCTTGATCGGTGCTGATTACCCCAGCAGCTAATGCGAGAGTCGCCACCGTGATCAGGGCTTTCCAGAGGAACAGTCGTTGCGCGAGGTGGGCGGCACGCACGGCCTCGGCGTGGACCGCTTGGACGTAACTGAGCTCTACCTCGACTGGGGGGCGACCGGACGGCACGCGCACATGGCCTCGCCGTCATTCAAGACCGGGAACAACCGCGGTGCAAGGCGAGCGGCGTCGGCGCTCGCGTGCGCGCCCGGGATGCCGGCTTCGCGTCGGGCGGCTGTAGTAGCGGCGCACGAGCCGCGTCGGCGCCCACTTGCGCGGCCGGGCGCTAGCCGGGCCGGGTCATTCGATCAGCGTCGTCTGCTCGACGTTGATCATCCGCGCATACAGGATCTGCTCGTTGACCTCGAGGTTGTTGATCAGACTCAAGCAGCGGACGATGCCCGCCCCGACGAGCTCCTCGGCGATCTCGCCGTACTCGACCTCGAGGATGACGTTGTCCGCGCGCGCGTCGTTTGAGACGCTGCTCGGGTCCTGCCACGTTCCGGCTGCACTGAACTCTGTCGCCGCCTTCATGAAGTCGAGCGTGCCGGCCTTGAAGCGGGGCAGCGTGAACGTGAGGAGCTCGCGCTGGACTCGCTCGAGATGCGTGCCGGTCGTCTCGTCACCGAAGAGAAGGCCGAAGAGCAGGTCCTTCGCGAGCTCCAGCAGCTCATTCCCTGCCGATGTTCGACGCTCGCCGCCGATGATGTCCGTTCCCTTTTCCGGCGCCTCCGCCAAGAGGTATCCGTCGCCGACGAGCCGCTCGCGGTCATACGGCCCGTAACGCTCCAGGAAGGCCGCCAGCACCTCGCGATCGAGCCCAATCTCAACGAGGCGAGAGATGCGCTCGGCGCGTTCCTTTGCCTTCGCTTCCTGCACGAGCTTTCGATCCATTTCCTCGAGGCTGTGCGCATCCAGCGTCAGCCGGACGATCTGCTCGATCAACCACTCTCGGTCTTGAAGCGCAAGTAACGCGCGCAGCCGTTCCTCGAAAAGCGGGACGAGATCTCTGTTGACCTCACGAAGGATCACTTCGATCGTGGGCATGGGCGCTCCGCTTCTTCGCGACGCAGGAGGGCCGATCGTAGCGGCACTCTGCGTCGTCAAATGGCGACCTCAACCTCCTAGGTGTCGCGGAGACCGGGTTGCTCGATCGCGGCCGCCTCGCTCCTGCACCTCTAGGTCGTTGACGGCCAATGCCGTTGTGTGGCCCGGGAGGGTCAGGCGGCGCGAGGTTCGTGCTCTGCGCAGTCGATGCGCAGCTCGCCGCCGGCCATCGGCGCGTCGACGAGCGCGCAGTGGTGCGGCCGGGCGGAGAGGGGATGCGCGTCGCGGCGAAAGAAGCGGCACGTCACGCACATCCGCGCGACGGTGATCGCGCCGGAGCGCTGCAGGCCGGCGATGAGGTCGAGTAGCAGCCGCAGCGTCGCCTGCTTGTCGCCGGCGGGAAGGTGCGCGAGCTGCTCGCGCGTGCGCTGGTCCCAGTCGGCGACCCGGTCGGCCAGGGCTCGCCCGCGGGGCGAGAGGCTCAGCGTCGCCTTGCGGCTGGCCGGATCGCGGTCGACGAGCCCCTTGCGCCGCAGCACGGCGACGGCGTCGGAGACGGTCGGGTGGGTGACATCGAGCTCGCCGGCTAGGACGCCGATCCGGCGCCGCTCCGGCGGATCGGTCGCCAGCCGTAGCAGGACTTGAAGCTGTGTGGGGCTGACGCCGTGCTCCTTTGCCGTGTCCCACATCTGTACGCGAAGCGCCTGCCCGACACGCTCGAGCGCCGCCGCCAGCTTGGCGTCGACGTCCGGCGGCACGCCCGCTGGCAGCGCGAGCTCGTCGTCGGGCAGGCCCTCGGTCACCACACCTCGGGAGCGTACGGCCGCGACCACAGGCAGACGTGCAGGACGACGGCCTTCAACCAGGCCGTGTGCATGCCCTCGACGTCCTCGATCGCGTGGCCCTTGCTGGTCAGAAAGGAGCGCATCGTCGCGGTGATCGGGAATACGAATGCGATCAGATAGCGCAGCGCGATCTCGGGCACGGAGTCAACGCCGTCGGTCTGGTTCTTCTTGGCGCGCGTGTGGCGCAGGGCGATCTCGTGCTGGTAGTCGCGCCAGGCGTCGTCGTAGGGACGCGAGCAGACATCGCGCACCCACTGGGCAAAGCGCGCCCGGACTCGCTCCAGGTAGGGGCCGATCGGCTGGCCGTCGCGATCCGCGAAGTAGCGAACGAGGTGCGGGTGCGAGCCGACATAGCCGTACCAGAGCTCCAGCACGTCGTCGACCTGATCGGCGAGCACCTCGCCGGTCATCCGCAGGTAGCGATCGTCGTCGTCAGTCCACAGCAGCGTGGCCTTCAACAGCCGCACGTCCTCGCCGGTCACCGGCGAGCGCGCGACCTCGGGCGTCCCAAACGTGTAACCCGGGATGCTCGGCGCTTGCATCCTTCCTCCTCATCGTCCGACTCTTACAGCGGTCCTCGACGATAGTAGGAGTCCTACGAAGACAGCCGGTCGCGAGCGCTTGGCCGGGCACCGGCGAGGCCAACGCCTGCCGCACCGCGCGCCGATGAACACCGTGGCGCCGCGCCAGCGCGCGGATCGACAACCCCTCGCGGTCGCGGTCGCGCCTGATCTGGTCGAAGAGCTCCACCGTGGAACCCATCCCTTCCGCGACCTCCCGCTCGGACTCCGAAGAGCCCGAACCGTCCGGTCGCCATCGGACGGAGTGGGGCCAGTTCAAGCCGTCACAGTGGGGCCAGTTCAGACCGTCGCGCCCAGGCTGGGGCGGACAAGAACGTGCTGGTCCAGGGTGCCGGAACCGCGCAGCTCGCCCTTGCCGCCGGTGTCCTCGACCAGATCGAATACCCGGTGGCGAGACGCGCGGCGGCATGATGTCCGCGGTATCAACCGGCCGACGCGGCCGGCGGCGAAGCTCGAAGAGCCCGTGCGAGCGCGGCGAGCGCCGCGAAGAGCCCCAGCGCGAGCACGGCACCGGCCAGGATGTAGACCGGCCACCGACCCATGACGTCGAGCAGCGAGCCGTGCACGGGCTTGCGGCGCAGGAACATGTAGTTGCCGCCGGTGGCGACAGTGGCGATCGCAGCGCAGGCCGCGAAGGCCGCCGTGATCGCGTACGTCCGCCCGACGGCATCCCGCCGCGGAACCTGGCCCGCGCCGAAGACGAGCAGGCACGCGGCGGCGACGGCGCCCGAGTGGGAGGCGAAGTACGTGAAGTACCTGACGTCGGGGAAGTCCTGGCCGAGGTCGGGCGTGATCACCGCCTGGAGCGACGCGCTGAGCGCCCAGAAGTACGTCAGCTCGACCAGCAGCTGCGCGCGGGTCCAGAGCGCCGCCGCGCCGACGAGCGTGACCGCGTCGGTGAGCTGGAACGGCAGGTTGACCTCGGCGCTCCACTCGCCGCGCAGCGCGTAGGCGAGCTGCTCACCCGCGAAGGCCGCCACCAGCACGACCGCCAGCGCCCGCGCGGCGGGCACCGTGAACGCCTCGCCGCCCCGGCGCGCCCCCGCGACGAGCAGGGCCGCGGCGAGCGCGCTCGCCGCGACTGCCGCGAGGTGGGCGGGCGACCACAGCTCCACGGCGGCACATGATTGCGGGGTAGGGCTCCCCGCACCTCGCCCCGCGTGCCCCCTCGATTGTGATCTGGGGCGCCGCTGCCGACGATAGTCCGAACATGGCCGACGCGATCACGGATCTGGTCGAGGGCGCGATGGGCTCGCCATGGGTCTACCTCGCGCTGTTCGCGTTCGCCGCGCTCGACGCGTTCTTCCCGCTCGTACCGAGCGAGAGCCTCGTCATCAGCGCCGGCGTCTACGCCGCCTCCGGCGAGCCGAATCTGGCGGGCGTGATCGTCGTGGCCGCCCTCGGCGCGTTCGCGGGCGACCACGTCTCCTACATGATCGGGCGCACGGCGGGCGGCCGCGTGCTCAAGGGCACGCGGGCGGGAAGCCGGAAGGCCGCGGCGATCGAGCGCGGCGGGAGGCTCCTCGCCGACCGCGGCGGAACGTTCCTGATCGTCTGCCGCTACATACCGGGCGCCCGGACCGCGATCACGCTGAGCGCAGGCGCGCTGCGCTACCCGCTCCGGTCGTTCTCCTTCTTCGACGGCATCGCGGCGCTCTCGTGGGGGACGTACTCCGCGCTCGTCGGCTACGTCGGCGGCTCCGCGTTCGAGGACAACCCGTTCAAGGGCCTCGCGCTCGGGCTCGGCATCGCCCTCACCGTGACGCTGCTGGTCGAGGTGATCCGGCACCTGGGCCGGCGCCCGGCCTTCGCGCGGTGACCGCGTAGCGCTCCACTTCCGGCTCGTAGGTGCTGTCCGCCGGCTCGAGCCCTGCGGCACGCAGGTCCTCGCCCAGGTCGCGCTCTGTGAAGGGCCAGAACGCGAGTCGCTCATCGTGCAGCTCGACGCCGCCGTCGTCGCCGACCAGCGCGACGGCCACCTCGAGCTCGTGGCGCTCGTCCCAGCGCTCCGGGATCGTCCAATGGCGGACGACCAGTCCCCGCCGGCCGCCGCGCTCTACGAGCCCGTCGGCGGCCTCGAGCCGCGGCTGCGCCGAGCGCAGCCGCTCCCAGTTGCGCGACGTCAGCACGAGCAGGCCGCCGGGCGCGAGCGCGCTCGCCATCGCGGCGAGCGAAGCGCGGCGAGCGGGGCGCGGACCCGCGTGCGTGAGCGAGTTGCCGACGCAGAACACGGCGTCGAACGCCCGCTCCCCGGCCCGGAGCTCATCCCACCTGCAGACGGCCGCCCGCAGCGTCGCGCCGCGCCGGGTCGCGAGCCCCTCGGTCCGCGCGACCATCGTCGCGCTGGCGTCCGAGGCGGTGACGTCGAAGCCGCGCAGCGCCAGCCCGACGGCGAGCTGACCGGTGCCGGCGGCGCAGTCGAGCACGCGCGCGCCCGGAGGCAGCTGCTCGACCAGCGGCGCGAACGCGGCGACGGCGCCCTCCGGCTCGAGCAGCTCGTCGGGCACGAGCCATTCGTAGACGGAGGCGAGCGTCTCGTACAAGCGGTTCCGGTCAGCGCAGCTCTGGGATCACGTGCTGCCCGTAGCCTTCGAGCGTCGCCTCCTGGGCGTCGTGCATCAGGTAGATGTTGAACTGATCGACGCCGAGCGACTCGAGCTCGCGCAGCTTCGCGACGTGCTCGTCGGCGGTGCCGAGCACGCAGAAGCGGTCGACTATCTCGTCCGGCACGAACTCCGTATCGGGGTTGCCGGCGCGGCCGTGGTGGGCGTAGTCGTAGCCCTCGCGCGCGCGGATGTAGTCCGTGAGCGCCGTCGGGATCTCGCCGCCCTCGCCGTAGCGGCGCACGAGGTCGGCGACGTGGTTGCCGACCATGCCGCCGAACCAGCGGCACTGATCGCGCGCGTGCGCGATGTCCTCGCCGAGGTACGCCGGCGCGGCCGCACAGACCGTGATCGACTCCGCGTCGCGGCCGGCCTCCTCCGCCGCCGCGCGCACGCGGCCGACCGTCCACCGCACGAGCGTCGGATCGGCGAGCTGGAGGATGAAGCCGTCGGCCTTGCGCCCGGTGAGCGCGAGTGCCTTGGGCCCGTAGCCCGCCATCCAGACGTCGAGCTTGCCGTCGCGGACCCACGGGAGCCGCACGTCGCCGGCCGGCGTCTCGATCGCCCGGCCCTCGGCCAGCTCCTTGATGACGTGGATCGCTGCCTCGCATTCGGCCAGCGTCGTCGGCTTGCGCCCGAGCACGCGGCGGGCGGAGTCGCCGCGCCCGATGCCGCAGATCGTGCGGTTGCCGAAGGTGTCGTTGAGGGTGGCGAAGAGCGACGCCGTCACGGTCGGGTCGCGCGTGGCCGGGTTCGTGACGAACGGCCCGACCATGATGTGGTCGGTCGCAGCCAGCATCTGCGTGTAGATGACGTACGGCTCCTGCCAGAGGATGTGCGAGTCGAACGTCCACGCGTGGGTGAAGCCGAGCTCCTCGGCGCGCTTGGTGAGCTCGACCACGCGGCTCGCGGGCGGGTCGGTCTGGAACGTCACGCCGAAGTCCATCAGGCGCGCTCGCCCGCCCACGCCAGCGTGCGCCGCGTGAGCTCGTCGAGCGCCCGTACCGACAGCTCGAGGTCGGCGATCGGCGTGTCCTCCTCCTTGGTGTGGCTGACGCCGCCGAGGCTCTTCACGAACACCATCACGGTCGGCATCACGCGCGCCATCTCGGCCGCGTCGTGCAGCGGGCCGCTCGGCAGCCGGTGGCTCGTCCCGGCGACCGCCCGGATCGACTCGTCGGCGAGGTCGATCAGTTCCTCGTCGAACGGGATCGGCTCGATCTCCCAGACCTGCTCCCACGCCACCTCGCAGCCCTCCTCGCCCGCGATCCGCTCCGACTCCGCCTGTGCCGTGGCCAGCATGTCGGCGAGCACGTCCGCGTCGAGCGCGCGCTGGTCGAGCGAGACCTCGCAGGTGCCGTTGAACGCCGTCACGATTCCCGGCGACACCTTCACGACCCCGGTGGTCGCCCGCACATCGTCGCGCCGAGCGGCGTCCTCGCGCCAGGCGAGCGCGCTGCGCGCGGCGGCGAGGAAGGCGTCGCGGCGCAGGTGCATCGGCGAGGCGCCGGCGTGCGCGTGCGCGCCCGTGAAGCGGACCGTGTGGCGCTGGACGCCGAACGTCCCCAGCACGGCGCCGAGCGGCAGGTCGAGCAGTTCGAGCACCGGCCCCTGCTCGATGTGCAGCTCCAGGTAGGCGAGCGCGCCCGCGAGCCGCGAGTTGGACTCGCGCATCCGGTCGAGCGTCACGCCGTGCGCCGCCAGCGCGTCCGGCAGCGCCACGCCGTCGCGGTCGGTGAGCCCACGCACCGAGTCGGGGTCGAGGGTGCCCGCGCAGGCGCTGGAGCCCATCAGGCTGCGGCCGAAGCGAGCGCCCTCCTCGTCTGCCCAGTCGACGAGCTTGAGGCCGACCGGCCGCTCCTGGGGCGCCAGCGCGCGCAGCACCTCGAGCCCCGCGAGCACGTTGAGCGCGCCGTCGAGCCAGCCGCCGTTGGGCACCGAGTCGAGGTGGCCGCCGACGATCACGAAGCGCTCGTGATCGCCCGGTGCGGTGGCCCACGTGTTGCCGGCCTCATCCGTCTCGACGGTCACCCCGTCCAACATGTCGAGCTCGCGCTGCAGCCAGCGGCGCGCGACGATCCACGTGTCGGTCCACGCGACGCGCTGGGCCCCGTCGTCGTCGCCCGTCAACCGGCGCAGCTCGGTCAGCTCCGCGACCGCCCGGGCGGCGTCGGCGGCTGCCATCAACGGACCGCCGGACCGGGGGCGGGGCGCGCGAACATGCGGTGCACGAAGCGGCCCGTTCCCGGCTCGGAGATGACCTCGCCTTCGCGGAACGCGAGCTCGCCGCGGAGGTAGACGGCCGCGGGCCCGCCGGTGAACGTCATCCCCTCGTACGGCGTGTAGTCGACGTTGCCGTGCCGGTTGGATCGCGTCGCGGTGACGGTCATGTCCGGGTCCCAGACGACGATGTCGGCGTCGGCGCCCGGGGCCAGCGTGCCCTTGCGGCCCGCCATGCCGTGCACGCGGGCCTGGTTGGTGGAGACCGCGGCCACGAACAGGTTCTCCGTGATCCGCCCCTCGCGCACGCCGTGCGTCCACAGCACGAGCGGGCGCTCCTCGACGCCGGGCAACCCGTTCGGGATCAGCGTGAAGTCGTCGCGGCCCAGCTCCTTCTGGCCGGCGTAGTTGAAAGAGCAGTG
>Ga0126312_10002435_pt1 | contig 12445 bp, 14 predicted proteins | sample Plot104A_FD_92537 | JGI IMG/M metagenome (GOLD analysis project Ga0126312, IMG submission 92537) | Serpentine soil microbial communities from UC McLaughlin Reserve, CA, USA - Plot104A | ecosystem: Environmental > Terrestrial > Soil > Grasslands | place: USA: UC McLaughlin Reserve, Lake County... | reverse complement strand
CTAGCTCCTCCAGGCGAAGCCGAGGCGTACATCTCGGCAACCTTGGCGAACGTCTCCTTTGCCTGGCGCTCGGCAGGAGCGAGTATCAGGATGAGGCTCCCCGGATGATAGATGGCGCGATGGAGGCCGATGAGAGCAGCCATCGTGGACTTGCCACTCTGCCGGCAGCAGTTGAGGAGCACCCTATCGGATGAGCTAAGGAGCAGCTCCGCTTGCCACGGATCGGGCTCGAGCCCCACCGCCCCAGCGAACGCCACACGGTCTAAGGCGAGCCTCAGATCGTCCCTAAGCGCTACCATTACCCCCACTCTCTAGGGCGCCCACAACGGCTCTGAGCGCCTCTGGGTGAGGCTCCAGAGCCCCTACTATCACTGCCCTAAGTTCCAGCCACTCGGCGGAGACGTTGAGGTTGACTACAGGGCGCTCGTCCAGCTCCCCAGCAAGCTTGCCCAGCAGCTCCAGGTTCCCCCGTGCCTGGGAGATCGCAGCCAGTGCGGTCCTCAAATCCCCGGTCTTCTCCGCGCGCTCCAGGATGTCGAGGGCACGGCCTTGTAGGTGTCTCACCTGTTCTAATAAGTCGTCCGCCCTGGCTGCCTCTTCGACCTCCTTAGCCTTCAACAGGTGGGCGGGTAGGTGCTCGGTCTTGTGGCGGTAGACCGCACTCTGGGAGAGCCCAAACCGCTTCGCTACGCTCCGGTATGGGGCACTGCTGACCAGTGCCTCGTCGATACCGTGCCTCTCCGGGTGGTCGCACACGGTGCATCGCCTGGGCATAGGGTTGACCTTCTTCCCACCTCTCGGACTCGTTGTTGACGCTCCTACTTGCCACGCGCCCGATCCTCCTCCTTCGCCTCCCACTCTCTTACGCTCTTCTCGTACCAGATGGGTCCCATCGCAAGCAGGCGGTTGGGGCAGGGTATGCGCCTGAAGTTCCTTCGGGAGAGGTAGGCAAGCACCGTGTCCCGCTTTAACCCCAACCGCCTGCCCAGAGCCGTGGCATCCAAGACCTCGTAATCCTTCGGCACGTCTATGCGGTCTAGATCGGCCTCCTTCACCATGACCGGCATCATACATAAATTATAGATGAGTCTAGAGGATACGTCAATATTTTATTGACGTTCAGAGATCCTCAGCGTACACAAGGGGGAGGGATGAAGAACGATCCCCTCGCGTAGTTGTGTAGGACTGATGAGAGCGCGTATTCTTCGAAATACGCTAACTGACGGGGTGCCAATAGTGCCAAAAAGGTGCTCTGAGGGCTTCTGTCACTTTTGGCACCTCATCACCTTAGGGTTTTCGAGAAACACACGACCATGTATTCGACATTGGAGAGACGCTCAAGAAGGGACGACCCGGGTAAATGTCCTGAAAGAATTTGCTCACAGCAACCTCAGGCGAGGCAGAACAGATCGGCCCAGATACTGCCTCCTCTTCTGCAGACGAAATTTCTGTATCCCTAACCCAGCAGGGTGACAAAAGTACCAAAAGCCCCTCAAACATCCTTCTGGCACTTTTGGCACTGCCTCAGGCACTGCCTCACAAAGGAAACGTTGCCGCACGCTCGGTGTGCCAGAGTGTGAAGCCCATCTTGGTGTTCGGCTGTGCCTACTGGCGGATCTCGGAGGAGGAGTGCTCTGCCAGTACTTTACGCCACCGCCTCTATGCAGCTTGGATCGTTGTTGGAAGGACCGTTGACCCTCCGGCTCACAGGGTAGGCTTCCATCGCCTCGGCAGGGTAAGGCTTGAGGAGGGTCGTAAGCGGCTCCTTCTCCTTGAAGTCGGGATCGTGCCACAGGTCGTAGTCCTCGGGGTGGAGGATCACCGGCATCCGATTGTGGATGGGGGCAACGACGTCGTTGGCAGCCGTGGTTATGATGGTGGTCGAGCGAACCTCAGAACCGTTCTTCCAGCTCTCCCATAACCCTGCAAAAGCGAATGGGGAGTCGTCCTCCATGCGGATGTAGTAGGGCTGCTTGCCGTTTGCTGTCTTCTGCCATTCGTAGAAGCCATCGGCTAGTACGAGGCACCGATGGTTCCTGAATGCCTCGCGGAACGAGGGCTTCTCAGCGACGGTCTCGGCCCTGGCGTTGATCATCTTGTTGCCTATACTTGGGTCGTCGGCCCAAGAGGGGATAAGGCCCCACTGCAGCATCTCGAGCTTCCTCTTGCCATCCTCGAGGAGAACGGTGGCTACCCCTTGGGTGGGGGCGACGTTGTAGCTGGCTGCTATGGAAGACGGCGTATCGTCTATCTCGAAGCGCTCCGCCAAGGTATCTACGGGCGTCCTTAAGGTGTACCTGCCGCACATGGTCCTAGAGACCTCCCCTGCCGCTGGCGTATTGACCTATAGAGTAATTGTACGGGAGTAGGTGAGAAAGCCCCACCTGAATCAATGACAAGATGCCTGTGGCTTGCTTGGGCCAAAAGCTATTTGAACGGTAGATTTTCAGGGTGTCAATCTACCCCCTCGGTAGTCTCGATACTCTAGTTTGAGAGAACGATATCGTCCTCTCACGATATCGAGAGCATCAAGGGTAAGGAATCTCTACCTAGCTCTGATACCCAGGGGTGAATAAAACCGCGAGCAATCTTCAGGTTCCATTGTGGCAACCGATGGATGGGAGAACCTTTAAGGCTTCTTCCACATGCCTCCTGGCACCGAGTTGGGAGGAGAAAACGTGCCTGATTACGCCCTCCTTGTCTATAACACAGGTCACCCTGCCTGGGAATAGACCAAAGGTGTTGGAAACTCCATACAACTTCCTGACCTTGCCTCCCTCGTCGCTGAGCAGGGTGAAGGGGAGGCCGTGCTTTTTTGCAAAGCTCCTGTGCGACTCCACGGAGTCAGAGCTAATCCCTACAACCTCGGCATCGAGCTTTCTGAATTCCTCGTAATCGTCCCTGAAGGCGCAGGCTTCCTTGGTACATCCGGGGGTGTCGTCTTTGGGGTAGAAGAACAGGACCACGGGCTTTCGATCCAAGAGATCTTTGAGGTTCACCATCTCCCCTGACTGAGAGGGTAGCGTGAAGTTCGGGGCTTTCGAGCCGACTCCTACATTGCTGACTAAGAAGAGCTGAGTTTTACCTTCATCACGGTTCTCACCTGGGCCAGTGGAACTTGCGCTCCGACTCGTCTATCTTGTAGTCGTTGATCGAGGCATCGCGCCGCTTCATCAGGCCGTTTTCGTCGAACTCCCAAAGCTCATTGCCGTGGCTGCGCCACCAATGTCCACCCTCGTCGTGCGATTCGTACTCAAAGCGCACGGCGATGCGATTGGCGGTGTAGCACCACATGTCCTTCCTCAGCCGGTAGTCGAGCTCCCGCGCCCATTTGCGCCTCAAAAACTCCTTGATGGCCTCGCGACCGTTGAAGAACTCGTCACGGTTGCGCCATTCTGAGTCCTCGGTGTAGGCGAGCGCGACCTTCTCGGGGTCGCGGGTGTTCCAAGCGTCTTCGGCCGCCTTGACCTTCTGCCTTGCAGTCTCCTCGTTGAATGGAGGTACCGGAGGTCTGATCTCCTGATTTTCGCCGCTCTGGTGCATACGTTGGTCCTCCTTACAACCTCTATAGTCAGATGTTTGCTTTACCCCGCACCCGCCCCTACCTCAGCGGTAGATTTTCCACCAATGAATGGTGTGACGCCCGGATAGACGAGAACAAGGCTAGCACCCCACCGCTCGGTGCTCACGTCCTCACGCTAACCTCATAGGTATTGGGAGCTAGCGGCTCGGAAAGAAAACTCGACATCATGCTCATCTGCCCAATGTAGGAAGAGTGGATTTCGGAAGCCGACGCGTCGGCTTCCGTCTCCCACAAGGACACTAAGATACCCTCGCCCACACTAGGATCCATCAATACCTGTAGGCCTTTGAAGCCTCGCTGCTGCTTCAAAATCGGCGCCAAACCCTGAGCGACATTGGTTACCTCCGCCCTCATTTCTGGCGGGAACTGGATGTTTGTCACCCTCGCGTACACGATTCTCCTCCTCTCTCGGCGGGGTAGGACGGCGAAACACCTCGGCACCCTCGTGCCCTTAGACGATCTCGTATGCAGGGGGTGAGCACACACGGCTATCCCAAACCTTCACCTTTGCAAAACTCGCCCTAAAACGGATAGGCCACAACCCCCAGCGCTCCAAACGCGTACCACGCACCGAAGACCGCGCTCATGACCCCAAAGACCGGCGCCACCCGCTCGAAGTTGCGCCCGATCGAGCCTCCGGCTATGGCGAGCCCGAAGCCGGTCGAGAGGAGCGTCATCGAGACGGCCGTCCCGGCGGCGAAGAGCAGGAGAGCACCCGTCGCTTCGATTCGGTTCGAGATGGTCGAGAGCAAAAGCAACGTAAGTCCCCCCGAGCCGCCGATGCCGTGCACGAGCCCGATCCCGTAGGAGGAGAAGGGCGTGCGGAGGGGAACGGTGTGGGCGTGATCGTGCGCGAGGGAGGCTTCGTGCGAGTGGACGTGGCGGTGGGGGGGTGGTGCCGTCGTGGCGGTGGGCGTGGGCGTGGAAGAGGCCACGCCGCCAGCGGAGAAGCAGCCGGGCGCCCAGGAGCATTATGATACCGCCGAGAGTAACCTCGGCGGTCTGCTGGACGATCTCGGGCAGGTAGCGGCCCAGGAGCACGAGCGGGAGCCCCACGAGCACCAGGGTCGTGCCGTGGCCGAGGCCCCAGAAAAGACCTATGACGCTCGCCTTCCTCGCCTGGTTGCGGTTCTCGGAGGCGATCAGGGTCGTGACGGCAGCCAGGTGGTCCGGGTCCGTGGCGTGCCGGAGCCCGAGCAAGAGGCTTACGAGTAGGACGAGCCCCACCCCCGACGCTCCGTGCATGAAACCCTCGAGCCAGCTATCTATCGCGGACATGGGCCCTTCTCTTTCCTATCCTCGCACCCAACACCCAGCATAGGCTTGACCGCTGCCGTGCGCAACCTATCGTGTCCACTGTGTTACGGTATCCGGCGCCCGGTGGATGACACCCATTTTTTCCGCTCTCGGAAAATCACGAACCGGAGCGCTTGACGCAAATCGAGCTTTGCTACTAACATATCGTTCTCGGTATAGGTAGGGAGGTGTACGGGCTTTGCCGTCGCCGGCAGCGCATAGGCTTCGGTCTCGGATCGGGGAACCTCTGTGGAGACGATCTACGGTGGGCGGCCCCGTGCTCGTCGTAAAGGGGCGGGATCTCGTTGCTACGAGCCGCGATCATGCAGCCGGTGTGATCCGGAGGGTGATCTCAAGCGTATGCGTGGTGAAAAGGGTGATCCGGGGCGCGCGAGTGCGGGCATTCGGAGGGCCAGCCGGGACCGAGGGAGGCCTGGGCCGACTCGTCCGGCGAGGGCGAAGTTAGGGTAGTACGAAGGGAGGAGAAAGTATGCGCCAACAGACGCTACGAGGGAGCACGCGACAACTGGTGCTCGTCGCGATCGCGTGTGTGATCGCCGCGATCGTGGCAGGCGGGGTCTTCGGCTTGTTGAGGCCGGCGGACGCCTCCTCGCACAGGGAGGCCCCCTTCATCAGCGGCGACCCGGAGGCAGACGCAACAGATGTCTACGCGTTCCGCAGCCCGGACAGACCAGAGACGGTGACGCTGATCGCTAACTACGTGCCGCTGGAGGTGCCAGCGGGGGGGCCGAACTTCTACAAGTTCGGCGATGAGGTCCTCTACGAGATCAACATAGACAACAACGGGGACGCAAAGGACGATATCGTATTCCAGTTCCGCTTCGACAGCAAGATCAACAACGGCGACACCTTCCTCTACAACACCGGCCCGATCACCTCGCTGAAAGATCCGGACCTGAACCAGGAACAGTTCTATTCCGTGTCGGTCCTCAAGGGAGAGACCGACGATCCCCAGAGGCAGGGTAAAGTCATCGCCGACAACTTGCAGGTTGCACCGGCGAACGTCGGCCCGGCGTCCTATCCCGAAGGCTACCGTAAGGTGGCGAACCAGGCGATCTACACGCTCGATAACGGCATGAAGGTCTTCGCCGGGCCGCGGGACGACCCGTTCTTCGTGGATCTCGGCGGGACGTTCGACCTCCTGCAGTTCCGGGTGCTGCAAGGCCTGAAGCCGAAAGATGATCTCGCTGGCCTGAACGTCCACACCCTCGCCATCCAGGTGCCGATCAAGATGCTGAAGGGTCCCAACGACTCGGTCATCGGAGTGTATTCGGCTTCCTATCGGGAGAGGGAGAGGGTCCTCCGTCACATCGGCGAGCCCGGCCAGCCGTTCCCCGATCCGGCCGAAGAGAAGGGGCCGTGGGTGGAGATCTCCCGCCTCGACCTTCCGCTCGTCAACGAGGTGATCATCCCGCTGAAGGACAAGGACCGCTGGAACAACTCCGAGCCGGAGGACGACGCCCAGTTCCTCAAGTACGTGCTGGACCCCGAGCTCGGCCGCCTTATCGAGGCGATCTTTGGGCTCGACGTGCCGAACCCGCCGCGCGAGGACCTGGTCACGATCTTGCTTAAGGGTATACCCGACCTGAACCAGCCGGAGGACGTGAAGCCAGCCTCCCTGCTGCGGCTGAACATGGCTACCAAGCCGTCGGATAATCCGAATCGGCTGGGCGTGCTGGGTGGAGACAACGCGGGCTTCCCGAACGGCCGGCGTCCAGCCGACGACGTCGTGGACATCGAGCTCCGGGCCGTGGCCGGCGCCACGCCGTTTACGCCGGAGTTCAACGACAAAGCCCACAGGCTGAGCGATAAGGTTGACGCGAACGATGTGCCGTTCCTGAACAGCTTCCCCTACCTCAACGCGCCGCACGACTACGCGGGGGCTACGTACGGATCGGCTACGTCGGCCACTAGCGCCAAGTCAAGCACGAAAGAGCAGGCGAATGCAGGCGGCGTGTTGCAACTGCTGCAGAGCATGATGCAGGGAATCGCCAACATTTTGCCGGGTTAAGGGCAACTAGGGGGGCGGCCGCTACGCGGCCGCCCCCCGCTCGCCGCATTCGAACGGAGCCCGGTGGCCTCCCCCTCGGGGCCCCGCGACGACGAGGGGATATACCTATGATTGCACTCGAGGCATGACCGCACTCAAGTCCAAACGGGCGCTCTTGGGGCTGGCGGCGGCGCTGGCCGCTGTCGCGGCCATCCTGGCCTCGGGTCTCCTCCGTGGCGACGAGCCCTCGGCAGGCAAGGACGCCGCGCCGGTCACCTCCGTCGCGGGATCTGGCAGCTCCACCGACAGGCTCATCGCCGGCTTCCAGCGGCGGCTGAAGGATGACCCAGAGGATTTCTCTTCCTACGTCAACCTGGCGAACGCCTACCTACAGAAGGTGCGGGAGACGGGCGACCCGTCCCTGTATGCGAAGGCCGAGGATCTTTTGGACCGGGCCGAGCAGATCGAACCGCAGAACCCCGAGCTGTTCGCCACCCGCGGAATCCTCGCCCTCGCGCGCCACGATTTCGCCCGGGCGTTAGAGTTCGGCGAGCGGGCGCTGGCCTCGAACCCGGAGAGCGCCCGCTACCACGGGATCGTCGGCGACGCCCAGATCGAGCTCGGCAAATACGAGGAGGCCATCAACTCGTACCAAAAGATGATCGACCACCGGCCCGACTTCAGCTCCTACAGCCGCGTGGCCCACGCGCGCGAGCTCTACGGCGACCCCGAGGGCGCCATTCAAGCGATGCAGGACGCCGTCGATGCCGGAGCTCCGGTCCCCGAGAACAAGGCCTGGGCGTACGTCCAGCTCGGCAACCTCCGGTTTACTACCGGCCAACTCGAGGAGGCAGCCAAGGACTACGACCTGGCTACGAAGACCCTGCCTAATTACCCGCCGGCGCTGGCCGGCCAGGCCCGCATCGCCGCGGCAAGGGGTGAACTGGAGGATGCAGCAGCCCTCTACCAGCAAGCCTTCGATCGCATGCCCCTGGCCGAGTACGCCATTCTCTTGGGCGACGTCTACATCGAGATGGGCGAACGGCAGAAGGCGGCAGAGCAGTACGAACTCGTCCGGGCGATCGACAAGCTGTTTCGGGCGAACGGGGTCAACACAGACCTCGAGATAGCCCTCTTTTACGCTGACCACGACCTAGAACTCCAAACATCACTGGAGAAGGCGCGCTCGGCGTACGAGGCGCAGCCCAGCATCCACGCGGCAGACGCCCTGGCCTGGACGCTCTACAAGGCCGGGAGCTACCGGGAGGCGCAGCGGTACGCCTCTGAGGCGCTCAAGCTGGGTACGCGCGACCCCTTGAAACTCTTCCACGCCGGGATGATCGCCAAGGCGCGAGGCCAAAACGAGCGGGCCCAAGAGTACCTGCAGCAAGCCGTAGACCTGAACCCGCACTTCTCCTTGCTGTACAGCGACACCGCCGCGGCGGCGCTCGATGAGTTGAAGGCGCGAAGGGGTACGGCCTCCGGAGGTGATAACTGATGCCTCGCTGGGCAGCGTCTCTCTGGCTATGGTTGTCGCTATGTCTCATAACAACGTTGATCATCCTCGTCCTGCTGCCTTTCAAGGAGGCGGAGGCGCACCCTTTGGGCAACTTCACGATCAATCACTACAGCCGGCTCGAGTTCGTCGACGAGACCGTGCGTATCACCTATGTACTCGACTTGGCGAAAATCCCAACCTTCCAGCAGATGGATCGGCTCGATGCCGACGGCGATGCAAAGCTCTCCGACGCGGAGGCCGCTGCCTACCTCGACGCCGAGCTACCCGCTCTTTTAGAAGGTCTCCATCTGGAGGTTGGCGAGGAGGCTTTACCGCTTAGGGTTCTAAGTCGCTCGGCGGCGTTCGTGCCCGGTCAGGGGGGTCTGCCCACACTGCGGATCGAGGCTAAGCTCCTGGCTGACCTTCCGGAGGATTGGGAGGATCACGGCGCAGGTTATTACACAGACCGCAACTACGAGGATCGGCTCGGCTGGCGCGAGATCGTGATCAAAAGCGGCCCCGGGATCTCTATCAAGAGATCCACGGCGCCGACGGCAGACGTGTCGAACGAGCTGCGCTCGTATCCCCATAGATATGCTTTCCAGCCCGCTGGATCACCGCAGGGCGAGCTTTACGCTCGTTTCGGGCAACGGGATAGCCGCAGGCGATACCGCTGGCCGGGCGGCCGAGAGCGTCAGGACGGGCAATAACAGCGTGACCGACCGGGTCGCCTCTCTGATCTCGGCCGGTAGCCTGTCACCGGCCGTCATCGTAATCTCGATGCTGGTTGCGCTCTTCTGGGGCGCGGCGCACGCCTTTACTCCCGGCCACGGCAAGGCGGTCGTGGCGGCCTATCTGATCGGAGCACGGGGGACGGTCCGGCACGCAGCCCTTCTCGGGTTGACGGTGACGCTGACCCACACCGCCGGGGTCTTTGCCCTCGGGGCGGTGACACTTTACCTATCACGCTACGTCCTGCCGGAAGCCCTGTATCCCTGGCTGAACGTCGTCTCCGGGTTGCTCGTCGTCGCGATAGGCTTCTCTCTCCTCTACCGCCGCTCACGTGGCCTTTTCAGGCCTGGCATCGCGGGAGAGCAGCACACGCATTCCCATCACGGCGTCCACGAACACTCCCACGCGCGCGCTCACTCCGCACACGCCCACTCCCATGGGGATCATCACCACCCATATCATTCCGGGCACACGCATTCTCATGACGGCCACACGCACAGCCATCTGCCGCTGGGAGCGGGTAGCTCGAAGGTGAGCCTGGGTAGCCTTTTGGCCGTCGGCGTCAGCGGCGGCCTGGTACCATGTCCGGCGGCGCTCGTGCTCTTGCTGAGCGCGATCTCGCTCGGCCGGCTGGGATTCGGTATGGTGCTCGTCGTCGCATTCAGCGTGGGATTGGCTATCGTTTTGACCGGCATCGGCATCCTGATGATCTACGCCAAGCGGCTCTTCGAGCGGTTCTCCTTCGAGGCGCGAGTGCCGCGTCTGCTACCGGTGGCGAGCGCCCTGGCCATCTCGTTTGCCGGAGTGGTGATCTTGCTCGGTTCCCTCAAGCAGGCTGGGATCGTCTAATCTTCGGCTTGCCACCGATAGTGACGTGCCCTGCTACGCGCTCGGCTAAAGAGCCGCTGATTTGGAGCGTTATTCGAAACAACTGAGCTGGCATCAAACATGTTAGCTTCCGTCAAATTTCCAACAAGGGCTTACTTCGTTTCCCTACCCGTAGTATCCATACGGGAATCGTAATGACCAGTTTTTCATAAGAAATTCCCTCGCCGATGCTGACGGCCTTGCCAACTCTTAGGCGCACGACATCCCCCTTAGCGATCACCGCAACTGCGGCTTTTCGTTCTTGCAGGGCCACACGCATATGCCGCCGCGACCCGATTGCAGATCGGCGCGCATGTGCTCCATGATTCCGATACAATTTATCGGGATTAGGAAAGGAGGAATTGCCAATGGCAATCTGGAGACCGGACCCCAGTTTCTACCCCTCGCCGCGCATGGCGATGCAGGCACCACCGGAAAAGCTTGCTTACGTGGCCGTCTTGAACCCTGAAGCGGCCTTGAATGGCGACGATGACGGGCGCCCAGACGCGCTCGCTGTCCTGGATGTCGCTCCGGAATCGGAGACCTACAGCCAAATCGTCGGCCGCGTAGACATGCCCAACGTCGGTGATGAACTGCACCACTTCGGCTGGAACGCTTGCAGTTCGGCACTCTGCCCCTACGCACCCCACCCGCACGTCGAGCGCCGCTACCTGATCGTCCCGGGTCTCCGTTCCTCACGCATGCATATCATCGACACCAAGCCCGACCCGAGAGAGCCGCGCATCGTCAAGGTTATAGAGCCTGAGGAGCTGCACGAGCGCACGGGCTACAGCCGCCCCCACACCATCCACTGCGGCCCGGAGGGCATATATGTGAGTGCTCTTGGTGCACCCGATGGGGATGGCCCGGGCGGCATCTTCATCATGGATCACGAGAGTTTTGAGCCCTTGGGGCGCTGGGAGGTCGATCGGGGACCGCAGTATTTCGCCTACGACTTCTGGTGGCACCTGGGCTACGACACCATGATCACCAGCGAGTGGGGCACGCCCAACTTGATCGAGGGCGGGCTCAACGCCGAGGTACTCCTGCAAGGCGGCTATGGGCACCAGCTGCACGTCTGGGACCTGCGCCGTCGGCGTCATCTTCAAGCCCTGGATCTGGGCGCCGAGTATCAGATAGTGCTGGAGCTCCGTCCGGCCCACGATCCCTCCAAGACCTACGGCTTCGCCGGCGTTGTCGTTGACCTAAAAGACCTCTCCTCCTCCATATGGCTTTGGCACCGCGAGAACGGTGGGTGGGGTGTCCAGAAGGTGATAGACATCCCGGCCGATCCGGCCGATCCGGACCAACTGCCACCTGCCTTAAAGGATTTCGGTGCGGTGCCGCCCCTTACCAGCGACATCAACCTCTCCCTCGACGACAAGTTCCTCTACGTATCCTGCTGGGGCACCGGGGAGATGCGCCAGTACGACGTCTCCGATCCGTTCAACCCCAGGCATATGGGATCCATCCACCTGGGCGGCATCGTCCGCAGGACGGAGCATCCGAAGACTGGACAGCCCTTGACCGGTGGGCCGCAGATGGTGGAGCTGAGCCGCGACGGGCGCCGCCTTTACTTCAGTAACTCGCTCTATGCTGCCTGGGATGCGGAGTTCTACCCTGAGGGCATCCGTGGCTGGATCGCCAAGGCTGATGTGAATCCGGAGGGTGGTCTCACGGTAGACCCCGACTTCTTCATCGAGTTCGGTACCGGCGAAAGGCCGCACCAGATCAGGCTCGAGGGCGGCGATTCGTCCTCCGACTCGTACTGCTACCCGTCTTGAGTGAGAACTGGCCTTGGCTCGCGCTGGCCGCGTTGGGTGCTTACCACGGCCTCAACCCGGCGATGGGCTGGCTCTTTGCGGTGGCGCTGGGCTTGCAGGAGCAGCGGCGAGGTGCCGTCCTGCGAGCCCTTCCACCCATCGCCCTGGGGCACGCCACCGCTGTGTTGCTGGCTGTTCTGGTCGTCGGGGTAGCCGAGATCATGGTCCCGCTCGATGTGCTGCGTTACGTGGGCGCGGGCGTACTGATCCTCTTCGGCCTGTACAAGCTGGTCAAGCGTAGACATCCGCGCTGGGTCGGGATGCGGGTGGGTTTTGGGGACTTAACGGCCTGGTCGTTTCTGATGGCGAGTGCTCACGGCGCGGGCCTCATGCTGACCCCTGTACTACTAGGGCTTTCGTCCATCGAGCAAATGCAGGGAGCTCACGCCCACGGTGCCCATATCGATCATACCGCTATGGCGGGCTCGGCATCAGTGGTGCTCGCTGACCTTGCGGCGGTCGGGCTCCACACGCTGGCCATGTTCGCGGTGATGGGCGCTATAGCGATGTTAGTCTACGAGAAGCTCGGCGTGATGATACTCAAGCGCACCTGGTTCAACCTCGACCTCTTGTGGGCGGGTGCACTGGTGGGGGCCGGTCTCATCACGCTGGTCCTCTAGGGTGTATCTGACTTG
>Ga0126312_10002434_pt1 | contig 12446 bp, 12 predicted proteins | sample Plot104A_FD_92537 | JGI IMG/M metagenome (GOLD analysis project Ga0126312, IMG submission 92537) | Serpentine soil microbial communities from UC McLaughlin Reserve, CA, USA - Plot104A | ecosystem: Environmental > Terrestrial > Soil > Grasslands | place: USA: UC McLaughlin Reserve, Lake County... | reverse complement strand
GTGCTCTGGGCAAGATCTATCGCTACCTCAGCCGCCAGATCAGCGTGCGGAGAACCGTCAGTGGCCAGTAAAATGCGCGTCGGAAAGATGCTCACCTTGCCCTCCTTTCGCCGTATTGCAGGGCGCCTCGGGGGGTTCGACCAGGACCTCGTTTACGGCGACATGCGGTCCTGGAGAGATCCCGCCCCCACGCAGTGACTAACCTCTCACAGCGCTATTCACAAGAACGATCCTGCATCCCCAAAGTGCTGAAATGCTGACGAGCGAAGGCCTTAAGGCCTTCGCGCGCTGAAATGCTGACCAGCGCGGCATTGGGAAGGCCTTCCCAATGCCGCTATCAGCGGGAGCTCCAGTTGTACTCGGTCTCCTGTGCTTCGCGCGGCCACAGGTATCCGAAGAACTCGAGCTTCTCTATGACCTTGCGGGCGCTCTCCTGGGGCGTCTCTTCGTCGGTCTTGAGGACCAGGTCGGGGGCGTTCGGTGGCTCGTAGGGGTCGGAGACGCCGGTGAACTGTTCTATCTCCCCGGAGAATGCCTTCTTGTAGAGGCCCTTGACGTCCCGCTCGGCGCACACTTCGAGAGGGGCGTCGACGAAGACCTCGACGAAGTCCACGATCCTGCGCCGCACCTGGTCCCGCGCCTCCTTGTACGGTGAGATGGCGCTGACGATCACACCGACCCCGTTGCGCGTCAGGAGGTTGGCCACAAATCCGATCCTCAATACGTTTATATTCCTGTCTTCTCTGGAGAAGGTCAAGCCCTTGGACAGGTTGGTCCTCACGATATCTCCGTCGAGAACCTCCACTTGCCGTTCCCTCTTGCGCAGCTCGTGTTCGACTATCTCGGAGATGGTAGTCTTACCCGCACCCGAGAGTCCGGTGAACCACAACGTGAATCCGCGTTCTTCGTTCATATACGTTCCTTTCGGTACATTGACCGTACCTCTAGTTTACAGTTCTCAGGGGTTCAGATCACACGATTATCGTAGGGTCATTGGGAGAGAGCCCATCAGGGTCGTTGAGTTCGGCGCCTTCGGGCGCAGGTACGTCCCCCTCGAGGAGCGGGTCTTTGGTCTCGACCATCCACGCCTCGAGCCTCTCACGTAGCTCCTCACGCGTGGCCTCATGGGCCGGGTCTTCGGCGAGGTTGTGCGCCTCGTTGGGATCCATGACCAGGTCGTGGAGTTGCTCGGCGGGAATCTCCCGCTCGCCCCAACCATAAGAGAGAAGCAAATCCTTGCTCGGGCCGTCGTCGGTATTCGGCAGGACTGGCTTGGTACGCTCCCCGAAGCGCCGGATGTACTTCCAGCGGTGGGTGCGGACGCACCGCTCGGGCTCGTAGGCGACGTGGTAGGTCTTCTCGGCGAAGATGGCGTCCCTGACCTCCTCGGCCTCCCCGCTCGCGAGCGGGAGGAGCGACTCGCCCTGCAACCACTCCGGTCTCTGGACACCGATCAGATCACAGACCGTGGGGAAGAGGTCTATGTGGGAGACGAGGGCGTCGCTGGCCTTTCCACCCGTGAAACCGCCAGGTCCGCGCAGGATGAGCATGACACCGAGACCTCTGTCGTAGAGGGTGGCCTTCGCACCAGGGAAGGCGAGACCATGGTCCGTGGTGCAGATGACGAGCGTGTCCTCGGCCAGGCCTTCTGCGTCGAGGGCGTCGAGCACGGCCCCTATACCCCGGTCCAGCGAGCGGGCGCTCTCCTGGAAGGCGGCCATGTCGAGCCGCGTCTCTGGCGCGTCCGGCAGGTTGGGTGGTGGTGTCACGTAGTTGGCCTTCTTCGGGGAGCTGGGACGGAACCATTCCCTGTGGGTCTCGAAGAACCCGACCGAGAGAAAGAAAGGCCTGTCGCTCGCGCGTTCTAACAGGTCGAGCGTCACGGGCACGACGTCGTCGGTGTGGCTGGTGCTGATCTTGATGACCTCGTCGTAGCCGATGATGTCGGGTTTCTTGGAGATGTGCTGCTCGCCGATGAGCGCCGACCAGTAACCGAGCTCGTGCATGGTGTGGACTATGTGGTGCCGGTAGTCCCTGAGCGAGAACCCGCGGTGGGCGAGACCTACCATCCCGTTGGAGTGGGCGTACTGCCCCGTGAGCAGACAGGCCCTGCTCCCCGAGCACGTAGGGGCCGCGCAGAACGCCTTGCGGAAAAGGACGCCCTCCTCGGCGAGCCGCTGGATGTTCGGTGTCCTGACGGAGTGGCCGTAGGGCCTGACCCACCGCCCCGTGTCGTGGGAGTGGATGTAGAGGATGTTCGGAAGATCCGGCAATTCTTATCCCTTCTAAGCCATTTTCGCCGACGCACGCTCATTGTACAGTCGGACCCACTCCTCCGAGAGCTCGTCGGCCTGCCGCCTCATCTGGGGCTCGGTCACAACGAAATTCTCCGGGATGGGTACCCCGATACCATCCAGAAGCCACAAGACGGTACCCTCGTAGTCTTCTATGAACTCCTCGTAGACTACCTCCATAGGCTCCACGCCACACTCCCCGAAGAAGCCCCGCCAGGCGGCGTTGTGCTCGTCGATGCGCAGCTTCAAATGGTCAACGGCGGCGTAGCTGAAACGCAAGCCCTGCCCACTGATATCCTCATCGGAGTCCCTGCGCCACTGCCGGGTCTGGAGCGCCTTCCATAACGAGACGGCCTGCCTGGTCGTGTCCCTGCGACGCATCCAGACGTACCGTCGGAGGTTGGGTAAAACGGAAGCGGGCACCCCACAGGGACGGACGTCGGGCACGGATGTCCGGCGTGCCAGTCGGACGAAGTCGCGGAAGTAAGCCCACATGATCTTGGTCCCTAGCACGCCGTTCGCAGTCGTGCCCTTGCGCAGCGCCTCTTCCCTCAGCCTCTCGAATTCGGGCGGTCTCCAGGATGGGTCCCTGCGCGCCGGATGCTCGGAGTACCTGCCCCCGTACTCGCCCAGAACGTCCCTGAACTCCGGATCATCGAGCAGCGCCCACACCTCAGGATCGTTGGAACGCTGGAAATAGTCGCGCGGCCGCCTGGATTGCCCCGTCTCGAGCAAGACCTCGAAGTGCTCCCCAGGGTGGCCAGCTATCCCCGTGTCATCGAGCGCAGCACATAACAGCGTGCTCCCGCTGCGCGGCGTCGCACAGATCAAATACGATAGTCCGGGCTCTGCACGCCCCAATCGAGCATCCATGAAATCTCCCAACCACGTCGCCAATCTCTACTAAAACTATTTTGTCTATTGCGATGGTAAAGAATACACTAAACCCTCTTTGAATCAACGGTCCTGGATGTGGAACTAGATCCCGCCTCCGGCCCAACCGTGCCAGACGATGCCCTTACACTTGACTCCGTAAGTGCCGTCGTATACCCTATTGTATACTTATAAAGTAGACAAAGTAGGGACACGAACGGGAGGTCGAAGCGATGAAGTGGGATCTGGATCTCTGGTACGAGCTTTGGGACAGGGCTGGGAGCCAGGGGTTGGACACCTGGCACGAGTTACGGGGCGAGTTTCGCGACGGGCCGGCACCAGGTCATGCGCGGGAGGCCGAGAGGCCGGACACGGCGCAAGAGACCGAAGGGGCTTGACCGACAGGATACGCCATACAGAGCGGGCATTCCTCCTCACCTGCTGGGGGTGCTCTGTCCTTCCATAAGCACCTCGATAACTTCGGGGCGGGAGAACTCGGGAGGCGGGTACTCGCCCTTGGAGAGCATCTCGCGCACCTTGGTTCCCGAGAGGAAGACGTGGAACTCGGGGTCGTGCGGGCAGGTCTTGGACGAGCCCATACCCTGGCACTCCGTGCAGAAGAACGCGTGCTCGAAGAAGAGGGGGGTGATCCCTAGTTCCTCGGGCTCGAACTCCTCGAAGATGTGCTGGGCGTCGTAGGTCCCGTAGTAGCTGCCTACGCCGGCGTGGTCGCGGCCCACGATGAAGTGCGAGCAACCGTAGTTCTTGCGGCAGATCGCGTGGAAGATGGCCTCCCTCGGGCCGGCGTAGCGCATCGCCGCGGGGAAGACGGCCAGCATCGTCCGATCTTCGGGATAGTAGCGCTCCAGGATCACCTCGTAAGACCTCATCCTGACGTCGGCCGGTATGTCGTCGGACTTGGTCTCCCCGACGAGCGGGTTCAAGAGGAGCCCGTCTACCGTCTCCAGGGCGCTCTTCTGGATGTACTCGTGCGCCCGGTGGACGGGGTTCCTGGTCTGGAAGCCGACGATACGCTTCCAGCCCTTCTCGGCGAACGAAGCCCTGAGCTGCGCCGGCGTGTAATAGTAGCGGGGGAAACGTCCCTCCTCCGGCGGGCGCAAGAGCTCTACCTCGCCGCCGAGTAAGACGTCGCCCTGCCTGTAGAGCGTCGCGACGCCGGGATGATCGGCGTCGGTCGTCCTGTAGACCATCCAGGCCTCGCGCTCCTTGTCGTAGCCGTATATCTCCCTGAGCACCATGGTAGCGACCGGATCTCCGCTACCGTCCACCAGCGCAATCTCAGAGCCTTCGGATAGCTCTCTGGCCTTCTCTTCGTCCGCGGAGAGGGTAACGGGCAGACTCCAGGCGAGGCCGCTCCCGAGGCGCATATCCTCTACGACGCCCTCGTATTCCTCGCGCAGCATGAAACCTTCCAGGGGGCTGAAGACCCCGGTTGAGATCATCTGCAGGTCGGATAGGGCCCGCGCGTTTAGCGAGACCTTCGGTAGCTCCGCAGCCTCCATGGATCTTTCCCTGCGCTCCTCCTCGGGGACCACGCGGTCTACGAGTTCCCCGCCGTGCGGGGCTATCGCAGTCTCTGTTCGAAGCAAGATCTTCTCCTTTCCGCCTTCCTTACGTCTCTGGGCAGATCGCCGCACCACGGATGGGATCGCATGCGCCGCCAGCTCATAGTAGTAGGGCAAACAGTGCTCGTAGACGGCCTCAAGCTCCTCGGGCAACTCGGGGTCCCTGCGCTCGGCCGACTCTATGCCTGTGCTGCTCTCGGCATCCTCGTGCCATCCCTCCCAGTCGTCCCACTCGCTGACTGCCCCCGATTCCCACGTGAGAGAGCCGGATCTGAAAGGCACCTCGAGGTGCTCGCAGTAGGCGGCCAGAACACCGGTGGGATTCTCCGAGAAGGTCATCGCGTCGACGACTGCAACGTCTTCCCCCGCGTCCGTCGCGTAACGGAAGAGCCTGTACAGATCCTCGTAGCCGGTCTCCTCCAGCGTAAAGTCAGGCCACATCTCGTACAGTGATACCAACACGTACTTCGGGTCCCTCACGATAAAGGTGTTGACGAACCGCGAGGCGAACTCGGGACTCAACACCTTCTTTGCCTGGTAGGCCATATCCTTGACGAAGACGCGCTGCTCTCGCGGCCGGAAGACGTCCTCGACCACCCTCTCGTAGCTGTATTCGGGTTTCGGCGCGGCATCCGCAAAGCGGTCGCTCAGGCGATCCTCCCCATAGTAGTAGGAAGCCGAAAACGGCTCGTGCAGGACCTCGAAGTCGTCCCTCTCCACAAATACCCTCTCGAACGCCGTAGATATCGAGCGGGGTACAGCCCACAACGCAACAGGTTTGCTCTGTGTCACTTGTGCCTCCCTCTCGTACTCAGCAGGGTGAGCGCCCCAGACTCTACAGGGATACGCCGTAACGTCATGAGAGCATACCGCGAGGCAGATTAACTACTTTGTCTACTGAATTTATAGGCATCGGGAGACTGTAGACTAGCATCACTTCCAGGTCAAGCCGTTCCGCAGTTTGAATTTGGAGTTTGGAGTTATGAATTAGGAATGGGCTACGTTATGGACAATTCCAAGTTCCTATTTCGACATTCCGAATTTAAGATACGCGGAACACCCGCTCGAAGTCGCCAGCGAACTCCTTGTAGGAGGTGGCAGGGTGACCTGTGAGCTGCTCGAAATCGTCGGTTGTCCAGTCGCTGTAGCTCTCGCTGTGGGCCTTCGCATACTCGTTCAGGGCATCGGCCACCCATTCCGGAATGCCTCTGCCCAGCATGGCTTGCTTTGCCCTCTCGGGGGGGATGGGGACGTAGTGCACCTCTTTGCCGAGGACCCAGCTCAATGCCTCGGCGACGTCGTAGAAGGAGATGGCGGCGGGACCGGTCAGGGTGTAGACCTTGCCTTCATGGCCATCATCGGTCAGGACCTTCGCTGCCGCTTCGCCGACGTCGCGCGCGTCGATCATCCCCAGCCTGCCGCTTTTCATCGATTGGAAGATCCTGCCTTGCGAGGCGACGGTTGGGGCGGCCATCAAGGTGTTCTGCATGAACGACTGGGGACGCAGGAGGGTATATGGCAGTCCGGACGAGACCAACCTGTCTTCGATCTCGGCGTGTTGTCTGCTGATCCTGGTGGGGGCTTCGTGGGAGGCCTGGTGGACCGAGAGCCTAACGATGCGTGGATAGTCGCCCGACCCTCTGGCCGCCTCGATCACGTTGGTCGCTTGGGAGACTTGCTCCGGGTGGATCGGGGTCAGCAAGAAGACCGTACTCACTCCCTCGAGTGCGGGACCCAGGGTCTCTGGCATTAGGTAGTCGCCGAGGACGGCCTCTACGCCCCGATCCTCTAACGATTCAGCCTCTGATTCGTCGTGGGCGAGTGCCCGCAGTTCGATATTCATAGGGCCCAGGTTGTCGAGCAGTGCGCTCCCGACTTTGCCGGTTGCGCCGGTGATCAATAACTTTCCGGTATTCGCCATGATCCTGCCCCTTTCTCATCGAGTCGTCACTCGACCACGCACGAAGCCGGGGGACTCCCCGGTCTCGTATTTATCCTACTCTCGTCTTTTCGATCGGTCTTTGCTATCTATGATGCTACTTCCTCCCTGGGGAGGGGCCATGCGGCCCCTCCCCCGTAGGTTGATTCTCGTTTCAGTCCTCTAGGAAGAGGCCACCTTCCTGGGTGCTGAGAACTCCGAGGTGTCGATCGTGGAGTCCCTGGTGGCCGTGGCCGTTATCGTACGCCCCACTGCGACCTTGGCCGGGGTGAAGGTGAATGAGCGGTTGCCACTGCCGTCGGTGGTGATGCTCTTCTCGGCTATGAGCTTCTTTCCCTCGCTGCCCCTGGCAGGATTGGAGAAGAGCTGGATCTTGTAGGTCTCGTTTGGGTGGCTGTTTAGCTTGCCTTTGATGGTCGTCTTGCCCGAGACGGTCTTGGCTACGGTCAGAACGGGCTTGTTCTGCAACCCGTTGGGCCCTGAGTCCGCGTCGCCTGTGTCGTTGGGAGTCGGGCCGTCACTCTCGCCGACCGGGAGCTCGACCGGCTTGATGAGGTTTATCCCAAGCCCGCCATTGGAGAAGATCGAGTTCGAGAGGATGGTGTTGGCGCTGACGATGATCCCCGTACGTCCACCGCCGCCCGCGACGCTCACCCCGTCTTTGCCGTTGAAGGCGATCGTGTTGTTCTCCACGAAGTTGTTCGAGGAGTCGGCTATCTCCACGCCCGCTTCGAAGTTGCCAAGCCTCTTGGTGCCGCTCTTGTCGGTGCCGATCAGGTTGTGAGCCACTCCAGTGTTCGACGCCGGGCTCCTGATCGCGATGCCCGCCCCGTCGTTTCCCGAGATGAGGTTGGCGTCCTGCGGGAAGGTTCCGCCGATCGAGTTCCCGAAGCCCTGGACGGCTACCCCGATGGAGTTGCCCAGGTCCTGCGTGCCTGAAGGGTTAGTGCCGATGAAGTTCTGCTGCAGGCGCACGGCGTCGGCGTTGTCGGAGATTTGAACACCTGCGACGAAGCGGTTGATCACCAGTCCCTGCACCACGATGTCCGGCGCGCCGAGGCGCAGCCCGACGCTATTAAAGGTACCCGTCACACCACTGCCGTTGAGCTCTATCATGAGCTTGGCGTTGGTGCCTTTGGAGAGGGTGTTGGGTGAAGAGCCGGGCTGAGTGAAGCCGTTTATGGTCACGGGTTCGATGATGTTCGGAAGGTTGGTCTGAGGCGAGATGGTTCTCACGCCGGTTCCGCCGATGTTGAAATCTATGGTGTCTACCCCTACGGTGACGTTGGATTCGTTGATTGCAGCCCTCAAGGTGCACAGGTTCCCGATGGCTGCGTCCGCGTCGCACACGCCGTCGCCGGGGTTCACGTCCGCGAAGTCGGCGGCGGAGTTGACGGTGAAGGTGGTCGAGGCTTGGGCGGTTTTGCCGACCGTTAGCAGCATCGCCATCATCGCCAGCGCCGCCAGCGCCACCAATGCCCTGAAGTAGTGGTTGGTCTTCTTCGTCGTTGTGTGTGTACTCGTCATCTTCCTTACTCCTTTACTGTCTGTTTTTTGTTGGTCTAACTAAGAACTGCATCTCTCTTCATGTGTGTGCTCGCCTAACTCATCCGCTCGCCCCCTTTCTCCGAGACCCTCAGGCGGCCTCTTGGTGGTCCTGCTCAGAGCCGACTATCCCCGCCAGGGCCGATGGCTCCCTGACGAAGAAACCCTCAGATTCAATGGGGAACGCGACCCTGACCTCGCCTCCCGGGTATCTCCCTCCCACCATGCTCAATGCCTTACGTATGCTCGATGCCCGTATCCCAACCCGAAAGCGTGCCGTACCGCTTCTGACCTCTACTGAGACCTTCACCATCTTCTGCTGCTCCATCACCGTCGCTCCTTCCTCTTCTTGGGGGCTTGGAAGGTTTCCCTCTGTGTGCCCTGTCCGTTTACCTTTGTTGGTCGACACGGTAGAGGTCGGGGCTAAAGGTGGCATCCGTAGGCTTACTCAATCGCAAGAGAAGCAGGAGAATAAGTAAGGTTACGTAGTACGAATGAACTAGACGGTGGCCGCTCCCTCTCAAGGTGGGGCGAAAGGAGTTAGATCAGGCTAGATCGGGGCCCCGAATTGGTCGCCGCGTGGTAAGATCTTATTCGTGAAAGAAGAACGATTTACGTGGTAAAGGCGACTCTCACCAGTAAGGGACAACTCACCGTTCCGAAGGAGGTGCGGGAGAAGTTGGGACTAAGGGTTGGGGATCGGCTGGTGTTCGAACTGCTAGAGGAGGGCTCTGTGCGCCTCGAGGTCGAAAGGCGCAAGACCCTGGGAGAGCTCAAGGGCAGTCTGCCGGCGAGGGGGCGATACCCGGGAAAGGAGGCCGAGCGGGAGGCGGCGCGGGAGTGGGCGGTCCGTGATGCGCTCGGGCGGGGTTCTTCCTGAGCAACGGGGGCGTCTACTGGATAGATGCCAACGTGCTCTTGCGCTTCCTTACCGACGAGCCGCCCGAGCTTGCTGCGAGGGCCGCGAAGCTGCTGGAGGGGGCGCAGCGGGGTGAACTCTCCCTCAAGGTCCATTCGGTAGTGGTGGCGGAGACGGTATGGGTACTGCAGTCTTTCTACGGGTATTCGAAGCAGGAGATCTCCGGCGTTCTGGTACCGCTGCTTGTCGACCATGGGCTGAAGGTCGAAGGCTTGAGGACGGTGACCGCTGCGCTGGAGAGTATGGCGGAGAAGAACGTAGATTTCGTCGACGCGCTTCTCGCCCAGACGGCTCGGTCTCGCGGCGAGGGTGTGGCATCCTTCGACGCGGATTTTCGCAGATTCGGCGTAGAGTGGCACGAGCCGGACTCTTAGCGACGACGGTGGTCACTCCCTCTCGCTGCAGGACGAGCAGGGGCTAGATGAGGCTAGAGTAGGCCGCGCTCGACCGCTTCTTTGGCGGCAGCAGCCCTCGATGGCACCCCGAGCTTTCTATAGATAGATCGCAGGTGCTGGCTCACTGTACGGGGGCTGAGGTAGAGCCTCTCTGCCACCTGGGGATCGGTCATCCCCTCGGCCACGAGCACGAGGACCTCCACTTGGCGCTCAGAGAGCAAGGAGGCGGTGTCCTCGGATGAGAGCGCAGCAGATTGTTCGGTCACCAGCGCATACTCGACTGCTTGCTCGGGGGTCATCGCTCTTCCCTCTGACCACGCCGCGTTGAAGGTTGCCTCGGTCAGTCCGGCACGGGTGCCGGCTACGCCGCGTTCGTATTCGGCGCGGTACAGCGGCAGCACGAAAGCACCGACCGCTTGGCGCAGTGCTTCTGCCGCCCCGAACAGCAACGCCGCCCGCCTGTGGTCACCTTGCATCGAGACGGCCGCAGCCAGGAGCTCCAGGTTCTGCATGTAGAGCGGGTTCCCCGTCTCTTGAAGCACGGTCAGACTCTCCGCGAGCCGCGCCACTGCCTCCTCGTGATCACCCTCCCTCAAGGCCCCTATCCCCAGGTTCCTCAGCGCAAGGGCTAGGGCCCAATCGTCGTCGATCTCCCTGCAGATCGCCACGCCTTCTTCGAGCGCAGCCCGCGCCGCCGCGTGGTCCCCCTGGGCCAGGGCGGTGATACCAAGCCTGCTCAGCGTTATGCCGAGGCCGAAGGTATCGTCCCCCTGTCGAAACAGCTCTACGCTCTCCTCGGCCAGAGGACGGGCCGCCGTGTAGTCGCCTCCAGACTCGAAGCTCCCACTCAAGAAACGCAGCGCCTGGGCCAACCCTTGCTTGTCTCCCACGCCCCGCCAGAGCGTAACGCTCTCCTCCAGCTGAGAGCGCGCCGTGGCCTGATCTCCTTGCATCCAGGCCAGAAACCCCCCGCCGGAGAGCGCCTTCGCCCTCGCTGCGGTCCGACTCGACCCCCCGCCGCTCTCCTGAATCGCCAATGCTCCGTCGAGCCATCTTCGCCACTCGCTCCAGTACTCGCGGTGGTACCAGAACCACGACAGGACGCCCGAAAGGCGTAATGCCGTCTCGCCTTCTGCTTCCTCCCATCTCCAGACCAACGCCGCCCTGAGGTTGTCGTGCTCGGCATCCAACCGTTCGAGCCAGAATTCACGATCCTTGCCGTTGATCTTCGGCTCCACCCGCTCCGCAAACTCGAGAAAAAAGCCTGCGTGACGCCGCTTCACGGCTGGCTCCTCTCCAGAATCCTCTAGCTTCTCCCGGGCATACTGTCTCACTGTCTCCAGGAGACGGTAGCGCGCCTCCCCGCCTTGTTCGGACACCTGAACAAGCGACTTGTCCACCAGGCGCGTAAGTAGGTCGAGAACCTCCTCACACTCGATACCCTCCCTGCTACACACCTCCTCGGCCGCCTCCAGGGTGAAACCCCCCGCAAACACCGATAGCCGCCCCAGGAGGACCTTCTCCGCCTCCCCGAGCAGCTCGTAGCTCCAATCTATGGCCGCCCTCAGCGTCCTCTGGCGGGGCAAAGCGGTGCGGCTTCCTCCCGTAAGCAGGGCGAAAGAGCCCTCCAGGCGAGAGGAGATCTGCTCGACCGAGAGCACCCTGACCCGTGCTGCTGCAAGCTCTATGGCAAGGGGCATGCCGTCCAGCATCTGGCAAAGCCTTGCCACAGCGGGAGCGTTGTGCTCCGTCAGCTCGAAGGTTGGAACGACGGCCTCGGCCCGCTCGACGAACAGGTTTATGGCCTCGTAGGATCTCAGCTCCTCGACGGGGATCAAACTGTTGGAGTCGGGGGAGGAGAGTGGTGGCACCAGCCAGGTGATTTCGCCTACTATGCTCAGGCCCTCGCGGCTGGTCGCAAGAATGCGCAGATTCGGGCAGGAGCGCAGCAACGTGTCGGCGAGCGCTGCGCACCCCTCCACCAGGTGCTCGCAGTAGTCCAGGACCAGTAGCGCCTTCCTGCTCTCCAGATGCTCCAGGAGCGCCTCGGTCAAGGAGCGTCCTGGCGCTTCGCGCACACCCAGCGCCCTTGCAACTGCCTGCGGTACTAGGTCGGGATCGGAGATCGGCGCGAGCTCCACCCACCACACGCCGTCGTCGAACTCTGCCACCAGCCCGGATGCTGCAGACAGCGCAAGTCGGGTCTTGCCGCAGCCTCCCGGTCAGATGAGGGTGAGTAAACGCGCCTCCCCCGCGAGACGCTCCTCCAGATCAGCGACCTCCCGCTCGCGACCCACGAAGCTGGTCAACTGCAGCGGCAGATTGTTCTGCGGAGAGACCCCCAATCCACGCTCGCGCGGGAAATCTATCAAACGGCCCCATCCTTCTCCGGACACCTCACGAGGTCTATGCGTCGCGTCGGGCATCGCGCACTTGCTCCCAGAGTTACTTGCCGATTGTCGGCCATTATACACGCCAAACGGCGCTCCCGACGCCCGGAACAGCTCTCTCAACAGCTTATACGTAATCGGGGAGATCGGTTGTGGTTGGACGTGAGGAGCGCCTGGCGCAGTGGATTCCCGCTTTCGCTGGAATGACAGTTAGTCTGGGAGAGACGGAAGATCTCATACTGGTTAGGAAGAGTGGGACTCCGGCTCGCTCAGGTTGTACACGGCGGAAGTGATCCTGCGGATTCTGAATCAAAGCAAAGCTGAGATGCTGAAGTGCTGACTTCAGAAATTCGGGAGGCGGCCCCCAGCATCTCGCTGCGCGTACTCCTCGTACATCCTTCTCACCGTCTCGGGCTCGGCTTCGGCGAGGTCCCTATTCTGATCCATGTCGTTTACGGCGTCGAAGAGGTGGGCGTCGGCCCCGTCGCTGCGGCAGAACATCACC
>Ga0126312_10002433_pt1 | contig 12447 bp, 11 predicted proteins | sample Plot104A_FD_92537 | JGI IMG/M metagenome (GOLD analysis project Ga0126312, IMG submission 92537) | Serpentine soil microbial communities from UC McLaughlin Reserve, CA, USA - Plot104A | ecosystem: Environmental > Terrestrial > Soil > Grasslands | place: USA: UC McLaughlin Reserve, Lake County... | reverse complement strand
TCGATTGCCCGTACGCGCGCCAGCGGTTGTAGCGACGCTCGCCCTGGAGGTCGTCGAACGCGATCCGGCCCATGCGGTGGCCGTTGCTGGAGATCGTCACCACGCGCGCGGCGGGCGCCTCGTTGAGCCGGTCGAGCAGCAGGCCGGTCAGCGCGAAGTGGCCGAGGTGGTTGGTCCCGAGCTGCTGCTCGAAGCCGTCCGCCGTCTCGCGCCGCGGCGGCGCCATCACGCCGGCGTTGCACAGCAGCAGGTCGACGGGGCGCTGCTGCGACGCGGCGAACTCGCGCACCGAAGCGAGGCTGCCGAGGTCGAGCGCCGCCAGCTCGGCGTCTCCTCCCGCGGCGCGGACCTGCGCGAGCGCGGCCTCGCCCTTCTCCATGTTGCGGCACGCGAGCACGACCGACGCGCCCTTGCGCGCGAGCTCGCGCGCGGCGATCAGCCCGATGCCGCTGTTGGCGCCGGTGACGACGGCGCGGCGGCCGCTCTGGTCGGGGATGTCGGCGGCGGACCACGCCACGCGCGCAAGCGTATGCCCATCAGCCGCGCTGGGGGCGGCTGCAAGCGATCGGACTGGAGCGCCGGCCGCCGGGCTGCTGTTAATGCGAGACATGGCGACCTCCGGCATGACGGCCCGCGCGTGGTGGCTGTTCGCGGCCGTCTCGGTGCTGTGGGGGATCCCGTACCTGTTCATCAAGCTGGCGGTCGAGGACTTCTCCCCGGTCTGGGTCGCGTTCGGGCGGATCGTGGTCGCGTTCGCGGTGCTGCTGCCGTACGCCTGGCACAGGGGCGCGCTGCGCGGCCTGCACCGGCACTGGAAGCCGCTGCTGATCTACTCGGTCGTCGAGATCTGCCTGCCGTGGCCGCTGATCGGCTTCGGCGAGCAGCGCGTCAGCTCCGGGCTAGCCGCGATCCTGATCGCCGCCGTGCCGCTGATCGTCGCGCTGATGGCGCTGCGGATCGACCACGAGGAGCGCGCCGAGGGCAGCCGGCTGGTCGGGCTGATCGTCGGCTTCACCGGCGTCGTCGTGCTGCTCGGGCTCGACGTCGCGGGGCGGCCCGGCGAGCTGCTGGGAGCGTTCGCGATCCTGCTCGCCGCCGTCGGCTACGCCGCCGGGCCGATGATGATCAAGCACCGCTTCGGGGCGATCGACCCGCTCGGCCCGGTGACCGCCTCGATGGGCATCTCGGCGCTCGTGCTCGCCCCCGCGGCCGCCTTCTCGGCGCCCGCGGCGGCGCCGTCGGCCGAGGCGCTGATCTCGGTCGTCGTGCTCGGGCTCGCCTGCAGCGCGCTCGGCTTCCTGCTGTTCTTCGCGCTGATCCACGAGGTCGGGCCGGGCCGCGCGACGGTGATCACGTTCGTGAACCCGGTCGTCGCCGTGGCGCTCGGCATCGCGCTGCTCGGCGAGGGGCTCGGGCCGAGCGCCGTCGCCGGCCTGCTGCTGATCCTGGCCGGCTCGTGGCTCTCGACCGGCGGCCGGATGCCGCCGGGCCTGATGACGCGCGTGGCAGCGCGGCGGCGGCGCGGCGACGCCGTGGCGCAGCAGACCTGACTCCTTTAATGGAGTCATGGCGTTCACGCGACGCGAGGCGCTCGCCGCCGCCGCGGCGGGGTGGCTGGGCCTCGCGGCGCGGCCGGCCAAGGCGCGCGTGCCGCAGCCGGCGCTGCCGGCCCCGATGGGCCTCGGCATCGACCTGACGCCGCAGGGCCTGCGCACGCCGGGCGCGCTGCAGGACTACACGGTGCTGCGCGCGCAGCCATGGGCGCCGCCGCTGATCGCCCGCGCGACGCACGTCCGCTTCTGGGTCGACTGGCCGTTCGTGCAGCCGAAGGGCGCGATCGGTCTCGCCGACCCGGCCAACCCCGGCCTGCCGCACCTGCTGGCGCTCGACGCGCAGGTCGACGCCGCGGTCGCCGACGGGCTGCAGGTGATCCTGATGCCGTGGCGCTACCCGCGCTGGGTCAACCACACGACGGTCCACTTCCACGACAAGTCGCCCGAGTGGCGGATGCCGGAGTCGGGCCACGGTCCGGACTCCCCGTGGGCGCGCTTCGTCGAGGCGCTGTGGCTGCGCTACTCCTGCCGGATGCGCTGCTTCGAAGTCGTCAACGAGCCGAACCTGCAGATCTGGCCGCAGGACGACGTCGCGCTGCGCGTGGCCGAGATGATCACGACGGTCGACGCGATCGCCCGCCGCCACGAGGAGGACATCACCTGCCTGGCGCCGTCGATCTCCGACGCCGAGTCGGACCGCCCGTTCATGATCACCGAGCAGCGCCCGTTCAACGCGGCGCTGCTCGACTCGCTCGACCGGCGCGGCTTCGAGGGCGGCGAGCGCTGGGTCTGGTCGTTCCACAACTACAACGACGCCGAGCTCGGCGGCGACCGCGTCAGCGCGATGCGCGCGCAGATCGCCGGCCGCTGGCGCGGCCGCCGCGCGCCGGACGGCGGCCCGCTCGTCTACGCCACCGAGGGCGGCGTGCGGCTGATCGGGGTCGAGCGCCGCTACGGGCGGACGTTCTCCCCGCAGCGCCAGCGCGCCGAGCAGGCGGCGATGCTCGCCGACGCGATCGCCCGCTACGAGCGCACGCCGGGCGTCGGCCTGTTCACCCAGTACACGGTGACGGCCGACCCCGGCTACGACTGCGGGCTGCGCGAGGCGGACGGGAGCGCGCGACCGGCTTTCGACGCGTTCGTCACCTCGAGGTAACGCATCAGGCGGTCGCCTATCCGTACTTCGTCGCCGTGCCGCAGGCGCGCTTCACGAACGCGCTGCCCGTTGACGAAGACGCCGTTGAGGCTGCGGTCGTCGGCGATCACCGGCGTGCCCTCGCGCTCGAGCACGAGCGCGTGGCGGCGCGAGACGGTGCTGTCGTCGAGCACGATGTCGGCCGTCGCGCGGCGGCCGATGCGGGTGAGGCGGCCGAGCGGCATGACGACGATCTCGTCGCCGTCGGGGATGGCGAGGTAGCGGCCGGGGGAGAGCCGCCAGATCGCGGCGGCGGCCGCGCGCACGCGGTGCAGGACGGCACCGGGGCGCATCACGACGGTGGCGGCCTCGCGGTCGAGCGAGGCGGGGGCGGGGAGGCTCAGGGCGGTCATGTCCCGTCCAACCTTCGCGGCCGTTTCCAAGCGCCGCCTAAGAACTGCCGATAGAACACCTGAGATGCTCGCCTCGCTTGCAGCCGCCGCGACGACGTCGTCGGCCGCGCCACGAAGTGCTCGCGGGGGGCTTCGAGTACGCGGACGAATCCGACCGCGTGCGCTACCCGATCCCGCGCGGCGTGCACTTCGAGGGCGGGCCGGACGCCGACGGCGACCGCCACGCGCTGCTCGTCGACCGCAGCCGCTGCCGGCTGTACGAGCTGTTCGCGCTGCGCCGCGCGGGCGGCCGCTGGACCGCGGGCTCGGGCGCGACGTGAAGCCTGCGCAGGCCGCGCCTGCGGCCGGCAGGCTGGACGAGCGCCGACGCGGCCGGGCTGCCGATCCTGCCGCTGCTCGCCCGCGCTGGGACAACGACCAGCTGCGCCAGCTGGGCCGCCTGCGCGGCAGCGACTTCGAGGTCGTCGAGCCGCCTCGGTAGCGCGTCAGGCGACGTCGACGCGCCCGTTGACGACGCCGAGGCTGCGCCTGCCGGCGAGCAGCTCGAGCAGCTCGGCGCCGACAAGCTCGCGGCGCCAGCCGCGCAGCGTGCGCACCTCGGGCTCCGCCTTAGAGCGCCGCGCGGCGACTACGATCGGCGCGAGGTCCGCGCGCGCGGCGATCAGCTCGTAGGCGAGCCCCGCCTCGTGCGCGCGCGCACGCACGAGCGCCTCCGCGAGCGCGATCGTCGGGCCGTCGGCGGAGTCGGTCGCGAGCCGCTCGCCCTCCTCGAGCGGGAGCGGCTCGGCGGCGCGCCCGCGCTCGACCGCGGCGAGGATGTCGCGCGCGCGGCGCCGGACGACGTCGGGCCCGGCGCCGCGGATCTGGCTCAGCTCCTTCGTGCTCGCCGGCGCGCGCTTGGCGAGCTCCACCAGCGTCGGGTCGCGCACGACGGAGCCGACCGGGCGGTCTTCGGCGGCCGCCGTACGCTCGCGCCAGGCGGCGAGCTCGCGCGCCAGCGCGCGCCCGCGCGGGTCGAGGCCGGAGATCCGCGGCAGACGCCGCCACGCCTCCTCCGGCGGGCGCTCGTCGGTCGCGTCGGCGATCGCCTGGCACTCCTCGCGTGCCCAGTCGAGCCGCCCGCGCTCGCGCAGCCGCCGCTGCAGCTCGTCGGCCAGCGGCAGCAGGTGCTCGACGTCCTCGCGCGCGTAGCGGAGCTGCTCGGGCGTCAGCGGGCGCGCGTCCCAGCGCGTGAACGAGGCCGACTTCGAGAGCCGGATCTTGAGCACGTCGTGCAGCAGCCCGGTGTAGCCGGCCTGCGCGGAGAAGCCGGCGAACCCGGCGGCGACCTGCGTGTCGAACACGTTCGTGAACGCCGTGCTCCACGCGCGGCGCAGGATCGCGACGTCCTGGCGGCCGGCGTGCAGCACGACCTCGACCGCGGGGTCGGCGAGCACGGCGGCGAGCGGAGCGAAGTCCCCGATGGCGTCGAGCGGATCGAGCACCGCGACCTCGTCGCCGATGCAGACCTGGACGAGGCAGAGCAGCGGCCGGTAGCGACCCTCGGGCATGAACTCCGTGTCGATGCCCAGTCGCCCCGCCTCGCGTGCGCGTGCGGCGAGCCGCTCGAGCTCAGGCACCGAGCACCTTCTCCCAGCGCTCGGTGCGGCGCACCGCGGTCATGCCGGCCGACTCGAAGACGCGCGCGGCGGCGGCGGTGCCGCCGTGCGCGGCGGCCTCGGCGAAGCGCAGCCGCCTGCGCCGGAACTCCGCGAACAGCAGCAGGAGCAGCGCGCGCGCATGGCCGCGTCCGCGCGCGCGCTGCGCGACGGCGAGCGCCGTCACGAGGCCGGAGCGGTGCTCGCCCTTCTCCCCCAGCGCGGCACCGACGATCCCCTCGGCGTCGTGCATCAACAGCCACAGCCCGGGATCCCAGCCGGGCTTCTCCATCGCCGTTGCGCACCAGCCCTCGAGCGTCTGCGCCAGGTGGCCGTCGACCTCGCTGTAGGCGCCCTGCACGAGATGCCACACCTGCTCGGTGTCGCGTTGCGCGTCGAACGCCCGCGCGAGCACTCGTGGCGGCGACGGCGCATCCTCCAGGGCGATCTCCATGCGGAAGTAGTGGTGGACCGGCCACCAGCCCGCCTCCAGCAGGAGGATGCGCGCCGCGGTGTTCGCCGAAGGCAAGAACTGTCGCACCACGCGGGTGCCGCGTGCACGAGCCTGGCGCTCCGCCGCAAGCCGCAGCTCGGTGCCGAGGCCTTGGCCGGCGGCGTCCGGATGAATCGCGACGAGCAGGTCGGCGCCCGTCACGAGCGCGTACGCGACCAGCCTGCCGCCGTCGTCCTCCACCACCCACGCGTCGCGCTCGAGCTCCACGCCGGCCATGGCCCACTCGGCGCGGACGTCGGCCACCGTCGCCTCCGGCCGGCCCAGGTCGGCGACGTCGCGGGCATGCAGCAGCTCCGCGACGGCCCCGGCGTCGGCGGCTGTGGGCGCGCGCAGGACGTGGCCTGCGGGGATGGTCGTGTCCATCGCGAGCGACAGTACCCATCACAACGAAGCCGGCCGTCCGAGGTCGGCGTGAGGCGGCGGGCACTGGACCGATGTCCGAAGCGGCCCTGCGAACGCGCGGGAGCCGCGCGCCGTGCGCGCGGCTCCCGACCCCGGACGCGGACCGCGCGTCCTACGCGGCGGCCGGCTCCGGCAGCGGCCCGACCACCGGGGCCGGCGCGCGGCGCTTGCCGGGGATCAGCAAGGCGATCAACCCGCCGGCCACTAGCACGCCGGACCCGGCCCACAGCGCCGGCACGAGCCCGTCGACGAACGCCTGCGGCGTCTCGAAGCCGCCGGCGCCGGTGAAGACCGCCGCCAGCACGGCCACGCCGAGGACGCCGCCGAGCTCGCGGATCGCGTTGTTGGCGCCGGATGCCTGGCCGGCCTCCTCCGGGCGCACGGCGCTCAGCACCGCGTTGGCGGCCGGCGCGAACACCAGCGCCATGCCGGTGCCGCCGAGGACGAACGCGGGCACGAGCGCGCCGTACGCGACGTCGGGCTCGGACACGGCGGCGATCCACATGATCGCCGCGGCCTGGAGGAACAGGCCGGCCGCCATCAGCGGGCGCGAGCCGATCCGGTCGGACAGCAGCCCGGCGATCGGGGCGACGATCATCGGCATGCCGGTCCACGGCAGCGTCCGCAGCCCGGCCTCCAGCGGCGAGTATCCCTGCACCGTCTGGAAGAACTGGGCAAGCAGGAAGATCGAGCCGAAGATGCCGAACGTCATCGCGAGCGAGACGCCGTTGGTGGCGGCGAACTGGCGCGAGCGGAAGAAATGAAGCGGCAGCATCGGCGCCTTGGCGCGCAGCTCCCAGGCGACGAACGCGGCGAGCAGCAGCGCGCCCGCGGCGATCGACGCGACGACCTCGGTCGAGCCCCAGCCGGCCGGGTTGCCGCGCACGACGCCGTAGACGACGCCGAGCAGCCCTGTCGACCCGAGCGCCAGGCCCGGCAGGTCGAGCGTGCTCGCCGGCCCGTGGCTCTCGCTCAGGCGGCGCGCGGCGAGCGGCGCGAGCGCTATGCCGACCGGCACGTTGAGCCAGAAGATCCACTGCCACGAGATCCCCTCGATCACGGCGCCGCCGACGAGCGGGCCAAGCGCGACGCCGAGCCCGCTGACGCCGGACCAGACGCCGAGCGCGAGCCCGCGCTTCGCGACCGGCGCTGCGGTGCTCAGCAGCGTCAGGCTGAGCGGCGCGAGGATCGCGGCTCCGAGGCCCTGGAACGCGCGCGCGCCGATCAGCGCGCTGGTCGTCGGGGCGAGCGCCGCGGCCGCGGATGCGGTCGTGAAGATGGCGAGGCCGAGGAGGAACACGCGCCTGCGACCGAAGCGGTCGCCGAGCGCGGCGCCCGTGAGCAGGAAGACGGCGAACGCGAGCGTGTACGCGTTGACGGTCCACTCGAGCGCCTCGAGCGACGCGCCTAGATCCTCGCGGATGCTCGTCAGCGCGTTCGTGACGACGAGGTTGTCGAGGCTGACCATGAAGATCGCGATCGAGCTGACGGCGAGCGTCCAGGCGGGGAGGCTGCGTTGCACTTTGATTCCTTTGTGAGTGAGCACTACCGACAAGGTAGTGGCTACTCACTATGTTGTCAAGCCGCAAGCGTTTGAACTGCGGCATTGAGGAAGGGGTCCGGACCGGGGCGGCGACCACCCGCGCGTTCTCGGAGGCCCGGGCGTTTGAACGGCCGCATTGAGGAGAGCGGGTCCCGGCCGGGCGGCGGGGATCGACCGTTTCGGGCGCGCTGTCCTGTTTAGGGGTGGTCCTGCGACCCCTATCCACGACAGCGGACCGAAAAGGCGGCCGAACCCCCTCAAAGCCCGCCGTTGACGTAAGCGGCGGCGGCGCCGCCACCGCGCCGCGCGCTACCGAATCAGCACCGGCGTGCCGATCGAGACGCGCCCGAAGAGCTCGATCACGTCCGGCACGGTCATGCGGATGCAGCCGTGCGAGGCGCGCGTGCCGATCGTCCACGGCTGGCCGGTGCCGTGAATCCCGACTGAGCCGGAGACGCCCATCCAGCGCGCCCGCAGCGGGTTGTTCCAGGCGCCGCCGGCGACGTGCTGGCCGGCCATCTCCCCCGCCCAGGGCGAGTTCGGGGCGGTCCAGGTCGGGTTGACCTGCTTGCTCTGGATCGCGAACAGGCCCGCCGGCGTCGGGTACGCGGGCTGGCCGACGGCGACGCCGTAGCCCTTGAGGAACCGGAGCCGCTTGAACAGCCGCAGGCGGAAGTGCGAGCGGTCGATCGTGATCACCGTGCGGTAGACGCGCTTGAGCTCCTTGGTCCGCACGTCCGGCGCGACCGTCTTGCGGCCGGGCCGGAGCGCGCGCGGCGCGAGCGGATCGGCGACCGTCGCCTTGATCGCCTCGACGAGCTTGCGGCGCTCGAGCTTGTGCCCCTTCCGCCCCTTGCGCTTGATCATGCGCGTCAGCGTGATCCGGAGCCCGGCGTCGCGTCGCTTGACGCGGACCGCGTCGGCGGTCGCGTCGACGAACTCCCACAGCCGCGCGCGCTTGAACGTGACGGCCGGCACCGCGGTCGCCGGCGGCAGCGAGCCGTCCGGGGCCGGCGGAGCGGCCAGACCCGCCTCGAGCGCGCGCTGCGCCGTGCGGTCGGCGCGGAAGCGCAGCTGCAGCTGCGACATCCTCAGCGTGAACGTCCGCCCGGCGACGGTCACGACGACGTCGCGCGCGAGCAGCGGCGCAAGGGTCTGCTCCAGCCTGGCCTGCGCCTCGGTGACGGTGAGGTTGCCGACGTCGACGCCCGAGACCGTGACGCCGGCGCGGATGCGCGGCTCCTGCGGAGGCGCCTGCGCGGCGGCGACGGACGCGGCCACGCCGGTCGTCGAGAGGGCGAGGCAGATGATCGTGGGGGCCCGTCGCATCGGCAGGAGGGTAGCTTCAGGCCACGCGGACCGGCCGCCTGCGGCGGCGGGCGGAGCCGCGGACCGCCTCGTGGGCGGCGAGGAAGCGGTCGAGCAGGACCCACGTCGTCCCGCGCGCCGCGCGGCCGGTCAACACGCCGAGATGACCGCCGGGAGCGGTCTCGAGCTGCACCGACGGTGCGCCGGTCAGCAGCTCGCCGACGTGATGGCATGCCGCCACCGGCGCGATCCCGTCGCCGCGGCCCGCGATCGACAGCACCGGGACGCGGACGTCCGCGAGGTCGAGTGTCCGGTCGCTCAGCGCGAGCTGCCCGTTCGCCAGGTCATTGGCGCGGAAGAAGCGGTGATACAGCTGGCCGAACGTACGCCCCGGGAACGCGTGCATGGCGTCCATGAACTCGTCGACCGCCTCGATCTGCGCGAGCAGCTCGCGATCGTGCAGGTTGCTCGCGATCGTCCACGGCTTCATCACGTACTTGTCGAGCCCGGCCAGCTGGTAGCCGCGCTTGACGAGCGGCGCCGGCGCGCCGCCCAACGCGCGGTAGAGCTGCGTGACGATCTGCCCCTGCGTCACGGCCGCGACCGGCCGCAGCGGCGCGATCAGCGGCACGCGCGTGAAGTCGAACGGGCTGGCGACCAGCGCGGTCGAGGCGACCGGCAGCTCCGCGTCGGCGCACTGGGCGAGCAGCGAGAGGATCCCGCCGAGGCACCAGCCGACGAGCTGCACCGGCCGGCCGCTGGCGTCCTCGGACGCGGCGAGCACGGCGTTCGGCACGACGTCCTCGATCCAGTGCTCGAGCCCGAGCGAGCGGTCGCTGAAGCGGACCGGGCCGTAGTCGACGAGGTACGTCTCGCGCCCGCGCTGCAGCAAGTGCTCGGCGAGCGAGCAGCCGCGGCGCAGGTCGAAGCAGATCGCCGGCGCCGCCAGCGGCGGCACGAGCAGCACCGGCAGCGCCGCCGCGCGCCGACCGCCGCGGCTCAGCGGCAGGTAGCGGTGAACGCGCCGCTGCGGACCCTCGTCGATCAGCGCGGACGGCATCCGGCGCGTGTCGGCCAGCCCGCCGCGGACGGTCGTGTCGAACAGGTTGACCGCGGCGGTGACGGGGTTGTGGAGGCCGAGCACCCGGATCAGGCTTCCGCGGCCGCGACGGCCGGCTCGGCGGCGAGGAAGTCGGCGGGCCGGATCAGCAGCGCGCACAGCACCGCGCCGGCGAACGCGACCAGGGCGCCGTAGAGCAGGATCTGGTGAAGCCCGTGCAGGAACGCGTCGCGGCCGGCCAGATCGGCGCCGGGCACGCGGCGGAACAGGCCGAACGAGATGAAGTCGGCGAACTGAGCGCCGTCCCGCGCATGCCGGGGCGCGCCCGACGACGCGGCGACCGCGCGCTCGAACTCCTGCTCCCGTCCGTTGACGAGGTGCGTGAAGATCGCCCCGAGCCCCGCCGTCCCGGTCGCGATGCCGATCTGCCGGAACGTCGAGTTGATGCCGGACGCCATGCCCGAGCGGCGCGGCTCGACGACGCCGATCGCCGCCGTCGCGATCGCCGGGTTGACGAGCCCGATCCCGCCGCCGGCGACCATGAAGCCCGCCAGCAGCGCGGTCCAGTCGTCGCCGGGCGCGATCCCGCGCATCAGCAGCAGGCCGACGCCGACGACCGCGAGGCCGGCCGCGATGAACCAGCGCACCCCGAAGCGCTCGGACAGCTTCCCGGACACGGGCGCGACGAGGAACGAGAGCAGCGTCACGGGCAGGAAGCGCAGGCCGGCCTCGAGCGCCGAGTACCCGAGCGCGTTCTGCACGTAGAGCGTCAGGTAGAGGAACATCGAGAACATCGCCGCCGACAGCACGAACGCGGCGATCGACGCGCCGTCGAACGATGGCCGGTGGAACAGCGCGAGATCGAACATCGGCAGCCGCGCTGCTCGCTCCGCCGCCACGAACGCGACCAGCAGCACCGCCGCCGCGGCGAGCAGCCCGAGGATTAGGCCGGAGCCCCAGCCCTCCGCGTTGCCGCGGATGAGCGCGAATATCAGGCACGTCAACCCGGCCGAGAACGTGACCAGCCCGGCCCAGTCGATGCGCCCGTGCGCCGGGTCGCTCGACTCCTCCACCTTCGCGAGCGTCATCGCGATCGCGCCGATCCCGATCGGGATGTTGACGAAGAAGATGTACTCCCAGCCCAGCCCCTCCGTGAGCGCGCCGCCGACCAGCGGCCCGACGGCCACGGCGGCGCCCGTCGTGGCGCCCCAGAGGCCGAACGCCGTCCCGCGCTCGTTGGGCCGGAACGCGGTCGCCAGCAGCGCCAGCGCGGTGGCGAACATCAGCGCGCCACCGATCCCCTGGACCGCCCGCGCCGCGTTGAGCATCAGCGGCGAGCCGGACAGCCCGCAGACCAGCGACGCCGCCGTGAAGACGCCCAGGCCGATCACGAACACGAGCCGGCGGCCGAAGCGGTCGGCCAGCGAGCCGCCGGTCAGCAGCAGCCCGGCGAGGCCGAGCGCGTAGGCGTCGATCACCCACTGCAGGTCGGTGAAGCTGGCGTCGAGCGCGCGCTCGATGTACGGCAACGCCGTGTTCACGATCGTGATGTCGAGCAGCAGCATGAACGTCGCGATGCAGACCGCCAGCAGCGTCCACCACTTCTGCTCCATGCCGAGGGAGAGTATTGGCCGGCCGGCTACGCTGGGCCGATGGCCGCCACCGCCTCCGCGCGCGAGCTGCCGCCCGGGCTGTGGGACCGGCTGCGGCTCGACCCGGTGCGAGCGCCCGAGCACATCGCGCTCGCCGCCGGCCGCACGTTCGCCCCGCAGGCCGAGCGCTGGGCGGCCGAGAAGCGCTCGCGCTTCGCGGTCGCGCCGGCCGAGCTGGCGAAGATGGCGAAGAAGCGCCACGCGACGATGGCGCGGTTCGAGGGCGCGGCGACCGGCGTCGGCGGCATCGTCACGATGGTGCCCGACCTCGTCGCGCTCGCATGGATCCAGGCGCGGCTCGTGTTCTACGTCGCCGCCGCCTACGGCTACGACCCGCACGACCCGATGCGGCCGGCCGAGCTGCTCGTGCTGCACGACTTCTACCCCGACCCGCAGACGGCGAGGCGCACGCTCGACGGGATCGGCTCGACGATGGTGCAGGCCTACATCGGCTCGAAGCTGGAGCGCGACGAGGCGCTCGCGATGCGGCTGGCGAAGATGCTCGGGATCCGCTCCGCGCGCAAGCTCGCGGGGCGCTTCATCCCCGGCGTGGCCGTCGCCTTCAACGCGATCGGGAACGAGCGCCGGACGCGCGCGCTCGCCGATCGCGCGATCCGCTTCTACGGCGGCTGATCACGCGCGCGCCGGCCGTCCTCGAGCGGCGCCCGCGTCCGCCCGTCACGGCCCGCCGTAGACCGGGACCGCAGCGCCGGTCGTCGGCGCCGACTCGTCGGAGCAGAGGAAGCGGATCACGCCCGCGATCTGCGCCGGTGGCGTCAGCTTGTGGTGCTCCTCGGGCGGCATCTCGGCGCGGTTGGCCGGCGTGTCGATCATCTGCGGCAGCACCGCGTTGCAGCGAATCCCGTCGGCGGCGTGCTCGCGCGCGACCACCTGAGCGAACGTGATCACCGCCGCCTTCGACGCGCAGTAGCCGGCCGCGCCCGCGAACGGGTGCAGCGCCGAGCGCGACGAGACGCAGACGATCGCGCCGCGGCCGGCGGCGGCGAGCACCGGCAGCGCGGCCTGGGTGACGAGGTAGGTCGGGCGCAGGTTGAGCGCGAACTGCGCCTCGAACACCTCGACCGGCGTCGCGGCCACGGGCTGTCCGGCCGCGAAGCCGCCGACGAGGTTGACGACCGCGCGCAGCGACGGCGCGGCGACGGCTACGGCGCGCGCGACGTCGGCGGCGTCGGTGAGATCGGCCTGCACGACCTCGGCACCCTCGAGCTC
>Ga0126312_10002431_pt1 | contig 12454 bp, 12 predicted proteins | sample Plot104A_FD_92537 | JGI IMG/M metagenome (GOLD analysis project Ga0126312, IMG submission 92537) | Serpentine soil microbial communities from UC McLaughlin Reserve, CA, USA - Plot104A | ecosystem: Environmental > Terrestrial > Soil > Grasslands | place: USA: UC McLaughlin Reserve, Lake County... | reverse complement strand
GTGGTAATCGACAGGATGATTGCAAGCAGCAGGTACTTGAGCGGAAAGCGCAGCCGCGCAAGCGCGTAGGCGGCGAAGGAGCCGACGAGGAGCGCGAACGTCGTCGTGACGGTGGTCACGATCGCGCTGTTTCGCAGCGCGGATGTGAAGTCGGAGTTGTTGAAGATCGAGTTGTAGTTGTCGAGCGTCGGGCTCGGCGGGAAGAGGTCGGACTTCGAAAGGTCCGCCCCACTCTTCAGCGAGACGTTGACTAGCCAGTAGAAGGGAAACAGGCAGAAGACGATGATGAGGGCAACCGCGCTCCACAGGAGGACGGGGCGCACCCAGCGGCGACGCGGCCCGCGCTCCCGGACTCGCGCCTCCTCACGCTCGCGACGCGCCACGCGCGGTGGTGCCTCAACCGCCTCGGCGCTCATGTCTCCTCCGCGAGGGCGCGGATGTTCCCCCCCATGAACCGGATGTAAAGGAAGGACACGGCCATCACGATCAGAAAGGTGAGAACCGCCAAGGCGGATCCGGGCCCGATCAATCGATCCTGCGAGAGCTCCTGATAGGAGAGCAGCGAGAGGGTCGTCGTGCCGTTCGCCCCGTTGGTGAGGATGAACGGCAGGTCGAAGATGCGCAGGGCATCGAGCGTCCTGAAGATGAGGGCGACCAAGATCGCCGGGCGCAGGAGCGGCAGCGTCACCCGCCGGAAGCGCTGCCAGGCGTTGGCCCCATCGACCTTCGCGGCGTCGTAGAGCTCATCGGGGATCACCTGTAGGCCCGCGAGCAGGAGCAGGGCCATGAAGGGCGCCGTCTTCCAGACGTCGGCGAAGACCATCACCGCGAAGGCGTAACCGCTCTCCCCCAGCCACACGACGTGGGCGCCGGGAAGCCCGAGCTTGTCGAGCGTTACCGGAGCGAGCCCCAGATTGGGCTCGAAGAGGGTGCGCCAGGTGATCGCGGTGACCACGGTGAGGATGGCCCACGGCACCAGCACAACGGTGCGCAGCACGGCGCGGCCCTTGAACGCCGCGTGCATCGCGAGCGCCATGCCCAGGCCGATCAGCAGCTCAAGCGAGACGGAGATCGCCGTGAACTCGAAGGTCGTGAACGTCGCGCTCCAGAACTCGGACGAATTCAGCGCATCGATGTAGTTGTCGAGGCCCACCCAGCGGGACAGTCCTGGGACCTTGACGCTGTACTCGTTCAGCGAGAGCCAGATCGCGTAGCCGATCGGATACGCCGCTACCAGAGCGATTACGACGAGCGCCGGGGCGACCATCGCGGCAGCGAGGCGGCGCTCGGAGCGACCATAGCTGCGAGCGCCGCGCCCCAGCACCCGCCCGCCGGTGGCCGTCGCCGACTCCACTCGTGCCTCCAGCTCCTCCGGTGGCGGGCCTAGAAAGTCTCGATCGCCTTCTGGATCTGGTCGTCCATCGCGCTGACCGCCTCGTCGGGTGACATGTCGCCCTGAAGCGCCGCGTAGACGTTCTTGTAGATCGCCTCGCTGATCTGCGTGTAGACGGGCGAGATCGGGCGGACCTGCCCCTGCTGGACAGCCGCCAGCAGCTCCTCAGCGAACGGCATCGCCTTCTTGAGCTGCGGGTCGTCGTAGACCTCGGTGAGCACCGGGGGCAGGGTCGCCTTCACGCCCATCTGCAGCTGCTGCTGGGGCGTGGTGGCGAAGTTGACGAACGCCAGCGATCCCTCCGGGTTATCCGAGAACGCCGAGATGCCGAGGTTGTAGCCGCCGAGCACGCTGGCGGGCTGCCCGCCCTGCCAGGCGGGGAGCTTCGCGACCGCGAAGACGTCGGCGATGCTCGACTCCTTGTCGAGCGCGTAGGCGTAGGGCCAGTTCCGCATGAAGGTGGCCTGGTCGTTTTCGAACGCCCGACGCGAACCCTCCTCGTCGTACGTGGTGACCGCCTTCGGCACGGCGCCGTTGTTCAGCCCGTCGACCATGAAGGAGAGCACGTCGCGCGCCTGGTCGGAGTCGATCTCCGAGCTCTGGCCATCGTCGGAGACCGCCTGGCCGCCGGCCGAGTACAAGAGCTCGAGGTAGTCGACCGTGAGTCCCTCGTAGCGCATGCCCTGGTAGATCAGCCCGTTCTCCTGCTGCGCCTGGCTGTAGACGTCCTGCCACGTCCCGGGCGGGCTCTGTACCTGGTCCGTGCGGTAGTAGAGGAAGCCGGCGTTCGTGTTGAAGGGGACGCCCCAGTACTTGTCCTGATACTTCGCCGTCTCGAGCGTCGAGGGGATGAACTCATCCTGGCGGTCCTGGACCGCGCTGGAGACGTCGTATAGCCATCCCTGTCCGGCGTACTCACCGGTCCAGATCACGTCCATGCCGAGCACGTCGCACTCTGAGGATTCCGCCTGAAGGCGTTGGATCTGCTGCTGACGCTGCAGATCGGCCGAGGTCGGGAGCTCGAGCAGCTGCACGTTGGCGTCGGGGTTTTGCTTGTTGAAGGCGTTGACCGTGGTGCTGAAGGCACCGGTCGTGTCCTTGCCGATGCACCAGGTGACGTCCCCCGTGGGCTTCGCTTCGGAGACCACCTTCGCGTTCTCGGTCCCCTCCTCCCCGCCGCCGCCGCAACCGGCTGCGACCATGGCGAAAGCTACGGTCAACATCGCCGCACCACGTGAAAGCCTCATCGTCTCCTCCGTGACTCAGGGCGATGGTCGCGCTCTGACCTCTCCCAAGCCGGGGCGACCGCTCCCGTCGCCATCTAACCGCTACTCCCGGTAGTACCCGCGCCGCTTGCGGCTAATCGGTTTCCGCGGGGCTACAGCTCCCAGACGTAGCTGCGGGACTGATAGCTCGGGTTCTCCCGCTCATAGAAGCGGTGAGCGTCGGTGCGCGCGGTGGAGCTGTCGAGCTTCAGGTGCGTGGCGCCTCTCTCGCGCGCCCATCCCTTGGCCGCGTCGAGGAGGCGGGCCCCGATCCCCTGGGAGCGATGCTCGGGATGGACGGCCAGCTCCTCGACCCAGGCGCGCGGGCCAAACCGGATCGCGTGGATCGTGTAGTAGGCGGTGCAGAAGCCGACGAGCTCGCCGGCTCCGTCCTCCGCCACGAGGACGACGCTGTCGCGCGAGTCGATCGCCTGGCGAAGGGCGACTCGCGCGCGCTTCTCCTCCCAGGAGGGAGGGCGGCGCCCCGGTGGCTCGAACAGCCATTCCCACCCGGCAAGCAGCGACTGCTCCTCGCCCGGCCCCGCGGCGCGGATCTCGATCTCCACGGGTGGGAAGTTAGTGTTCAAGTGCGATGAGGAACCCGCGCGACTTCTTCAAGCCGCTTGCAATCGACGCCCCGCAGCCGCCGCAGGAGATCCCGGTCAAGCCGTCGCGGATGATCCACTTCTTCGACCCCTCGAACCAGAAGATGGCGGCCAAGGTCCCGGACATGGCCAAGCAGGCCGACATCCTGCTCGGCAACCTGGAGGACGCGATCGCCGCCGACCGCAAGGAGGCGGCGCGCGAGGGCCTGATCGAGATCGCGAGATCGACCGACTTCGGCGACACGGCCCTGTGGACGCGCGTCAACGCGCTCGAGAGCCCATGGGTGCTCGAGGACTTCCTTCGCCTCGTCTCGGAGATCGGCGAGGTGCTCGAGGTGATCATGGTCCCCAAGGTGGAGGGGCCGTGGGACATCCACTATGTCGACCGCCTGGTGGCCCAGCTCGAGGCGAGGGCGGGACTCAAGCGCGCCATCCTCATCCACGCGATCCTCGAGACCTCGCTGGGGGTCGTCAACCTCGAGGAGATCGCCACCGCGAGCCCGCGGATGCAGGGGATGAGCTTCGGGCCCGCGGACCTGGCGGCCTTCCGGCGGATGAAGACGACGCGAGTGGGTGGCGGGCACCCCGCCTACCGCGTGATCGAGGACCCCCACCCCGAGAATCCGGACGCGCCGCGGGCCACCGCTCAGCAGGACCCCTGGCACTACTCGATCGCGCGCATGGTCGATGCGTGCACCTCGGCCGGCATTCTCCCCTTCTACGGCCCCTACGGGGACATCAAGGACACGGAGGGGTGCGAGACCCAGTTCCGCGCCGCCTTCCTGCTCGGCTGCGTCGGCGCCTGGTCGCTCCACCCGGTCCAGATAGAGATCGCCAAGAAGGTCTTCAGCCCGCCGGCCGAGGAGGTTAGGTTCGCGAAGAAGGTCCTTGACGCGATCCCCGACGGCCGGGGCGTCCACATGATCGACGGGAAGATGCAGGACGACGCGACGTGGAAGCAGTGCAAGGTGATGGTCACGCTCGCGGAGATGCTGGCGAGGAAGGATCCGGAGCTGGCGGACGCCTACGAGCTCGAGCCCTCGTCGCGCTGAGCGGCGGCGCGCTCCTCGTCGGCGATCACGATGTACTCCTCGAGCATGTTGCGGTCCTTGGGCCGGTTGGAGGCGCGCTTCATCGCGATGAGATGATCGATCGATGCGACGCGAACGGCGGAGCCGGCGATCTCCTTCTCCTCCGATGCGGCTCTTAGTTGCCCATAGGATCGGACCCCGCCGACTTGGCCGAGCACATCGAGGTCGCCGTGTGGGGTGACGAAGGTGAAGTTCGCTCCAGTTTCGATCGTACGGGGCTCGAGCTGAAACGGCAGCTCGACCGGACCGCCCCGCAGTTTGACGCCAATCTCCTTCAACGCCCCCACGAGCCGTTCGACGTTTGCATGGTCGGGCGCGTATGCGACGTCGAGGTCGTAGCTGGGATAGTTGGAGCCGTGCGCAATGCCGGCCATTCCGCCAACAAGCACGAAGTCGACCCCATGGCGCACCAACGGTTCGAGCAGTTGCCGAAGCTCCGGCGCCTTCGGCGGAAGCGGGGCCTCGATCAAGCCGGCGTCTTCTCGCGCACGTTGGGGCTGTTCTCGATCACGAAATTGGCGAACGCTCGGCCGTAGTCCACACGCTCCGCGGGCGTAAGCTCGAAGCGCTCCCTGATCAGGCTTCGGTCGATGCCCCAATCCCGAGGCTCGGTTGAGAGCCTAAGGTCCTCTCCAATTAGACGAAGCAGCCCACGCAGCGTCTCGACCGTTGGCGAGACTTGGTCCCGCTCGATCCGCGAGATGGCCGACTGAGTCGTGCCCGCACGGATGGCCAGCCGAGCCTGGCTCACGCCATGCCGGCGTCGCGCTTCGTGCAGCAGGTGTCCTGGCGTTGATTCCAACGCCCTGATTATAGCTTTTATGAGCTAATATCTGATCCGCTATGTAGCGCTGAGGGGGCGCCGATCCGCCGCTCGAGTGCCTGGAGCTGCGCTCGGAGCTCGTCCGGGAGGCGATCGCCGAAGCGCGCGAGGTGCTCCTTGACCTGAGGGAGCTGCTCGCGCAGGTCATCGGGGCTCACGGACAGGAGCTCGCCGATCTGCTCGGCCGAGAGGGCTAGACCCTCGATGTCCAGGTCGCCTCGAGCCGGCACTCGCCCGATCGGCGTCTCCACTGCCTTCCCGGCTCCGTCGCAGCGGCGGAAGATCCACTCGAGCACCCGGCTGTTCTCCCCGAACCCCGGCCAGATGAAGTTGCCCGCGCCGTCCTTGCGGAACCAGTTGACGAGGAAGATCCGGGGCAGCTTCCGGGGGTCGCGCTCGCGCCCGATCCGCAGCCAGTGGCCGAAGTAGTCCGCCATGTTGTAGCCGCAGAAAGGCAGCATGGCCATCGGGTCGAAGCGCAGCTCTCCAACCTCGCCCGCGGCGGCCGCGGTCGTCTCGACCGACATCGTCGCCCCGAGGAAGACGCCGTGCTCCCAATCGAACCCCTCGGTGACCAGCGGCACGACCGTTGCCCGCCGGCCACCGAACAGGAAGGCGTCGATGGGGACGCCCTTGGGGTCCTCCCACTCCGGTGCGATCGACGGGCACTGCGCGGCGGGGACCGTGAAGCGGGCGTTCGGGTGGGCCGCCGGGTCGTCTGAATCCGGAGTCCAGTCGTTGCCATGCCAGTCGATCGCGTGGTCCGGCGGATCGTCGGTCATCCCCTCCCACCACACGTCGCCGTCATCGGTCTTCGCGCAGTTAGTGAAGATCGAGTTGCGGGCGACCGTCGCCATCGCGTTGGGGTTCGTCTTCTCGCCGGTTCCGGGGGCGACCCCGAAGAAGCCCGCCTCAGGGTTGACGGCGTAGAGGCGACCGTCGTCACCGAACTTCATCCACGCGATGTCGTCGCCCACCGTCTCGGCCCTCCAGCCCGGAAGCGTCGGGATCAGCATCGCGAGATTGGTCTTTCCGGACGCGGACGGGAAGGCCCCCGTCACGTACTTGACGTTCCCCTCCGGCGAAGTGAGCTTCAGGATCAGCATGTGCTCGGCGAGCCAGCCCTCGTCGCGGGCCATCACCGAGGCGATCCGGAGCGCGAAGCACTTCTTGCCGAGCAGCGCGTTGCCTCCATAGCCGGACCCGTATGACCAGATCTCCCGCGTCTCCGGAAAGTGGACGATGTACTTGTTCTCCCCGTCGCACGGCCACGGCACGTCGTCGGTGCCCTCCTCCAACGGAGCGCCCAGGGAATGCAGGCAGGGGACGAAATCGTCATCCTCGCCGAGGGCCTCCAGCACCCCGTTGCCCATCCGGGCCATGATCCGCATCGAGGTCGCGACGTACGCGGAATCGGTCAGCTGGACCCCGATGTGCGCGATATGGGACCCCAGCGGCCCCATCGAGAACGGCACCACGTACAGGGCGCGGCCGCGCATCGAGCCGCTGAACAGCTCGTCGAGCACCTCGCGCATCTCGGCGGGGTCTCCCCAGTTGTTAGTCGGCCCAGCATCGGCCTCGTGCTCGGAGCAGATGAACGTCCTGTCCTCCACCCGCGCGACATCGGCGGGGTCGGAGCGGGCGAGGTAGGAGCTCGGCCGCTTGGCGTCGGACAGCTTCTCGAAGGTGCCCCTGTCGACCAGCTCCTGGCACAGCCGGTCGTACTCCTCGGCCGAACCGTCGCACCAGTGGATTGCCTTCGGCTGGGTGAGCTCGGCGAAATCCTCGACCCAGGAGATCAGCTTGCGGTTCTTCGTCGGTGCATCGGCAGCGGCGGCCGTCGTGTCGCTCAAGGGTCCCTCAACTCCTTTCTCGTGTCCGCAAAGCGACGAACGCCCAGGAGGTCTGTCCCTGGACGTAGTACCCATTCTTTCGCATCCCAGAGCCGATGCGACGTTAGAGGCCCACTGGGCGCTTAGTAGGGTTCCCGCCTCCACACCGCCTGGTCATGCGCTTCTTCGAGTACGAGTCACGGAAGGTCGTCGAGAGGGCCGGGATTCCGGTCACCAGCTATGGGTTTTGCACCACCGCCGACGAGGCGCGCACCGCCGCCAAGCGGATCGGCGGCCCGGTGGTGATCAAGTCCCAGGTGCTGACCGGGGGACGGATGAAGGCCGGCGGAGTGAGGTTCGCCGATACCTCCGACGAAGCCGCCGAGCACGCGGCGGCGATCCTCGCGCTCGAGATCGACGGCCACAGGCCGCGCGGGGTCCTCGTCGACCCCAAGGCGGAGGTCGCCCAGGAGTACTACGCGGGCGTGGTCTGGGACGGCACGGCGAAGCGCCCGATGATGCTGTTCAGCGACGTGGGCGGGATCGATATCGAGGAGGTGGCAGAGAAGCACCCGGACCACGTCGGACGCGGACACCTCTCGAACCTCCTGCCGATCTCCGACTTTCAGGCCAAGCAGGTGATCGCCCAGGCCGGAGTAACCGGGTCCCAGCTTACGCGGGCGACGCCCATCCTCGCCCGTCTGGCTCAGGTGTTTCGCGACTGCGACATGACGCTCACAGAGATCAATCCCCTCGCGCGCCTCGAGGACGGCAGCTTCGTCGCCCTCGACGCCCACATGGAGATGGAGAACGAGGCCAAGCCGCGCCAGAAGGCGCTCCTGGACGAGCTCGGCATAGTCCGCGAGGACACCCGCGAGCCCTACGAGCCAAGCGATTTCGAGCGAAACGTCGCCGCGATCGACGCCGCCGACCACCGCGGCGTGATCCAGGGCCGCGACCACGGCTTCGACGGCAACCTGGGGCTGGTGATCGGCGCGGGGGGCGGCTCGCTCACGCTGACCGACGCGGTCCGGAGCCAGGGCGGGCGACCCGCCAACTACACCGAGATCGGCGGCAACCCCTCCGTGGCGAAGGCGTGCGGGCTCGCCAAGCAGGTGCTCCAGAAGGAGGGCGTCGAGAAGATCGCCGTGATGATGTCGATCGTCTCCAACACCAGGGTGGACATCGTCGCCCGCGGCGTGATCAAGGCCTGCCTCGAGCTCGGCCGGGACCCGGCCGAGACGATCGCCATCTTCCGGATCCCCGGGGCGTGGGAGGATGAGGGCGAAAGGATCCTTCGGCGCTACGGAGTCGAATACTGTGACCGGTCGGTGTCCATGTGGGAGGCGGCGGGGAGGGCGGTGGCAAAGATTCAAGGGGACGCTGATGCCCCCTAGTTCCTGGTTCCTCGTTCCTCGTTCCCCTCAGAACAAGCAACGAGCTACGAGGAGCACCGCATGAGCGTCCTGCTCAGCGAGGACTTCCCCTTCATAGTTCAAGGCATCACCGGGCGGGAGGCGGTGAACCTGACGAAGGAGTGCCTCGATTACGGCTCCAAGGTCGTAGGGGGCGTGACGCCGGGCAGGAAGGGGCGCGAGGTCCACGGCGTGCCCGTCTACGACACCGTGCGGCAGGTGGTCGACGCGGTGGGCTACGTGCCGGACGGCTCGGTGGTCACGGTTCCTCCCGCGTTCACCGAGGACGCCGTGCTGGAGGCGATCGAGGCCGGCATTGGGCTGATCGTGGTCGTCACGGAGCGGATCCCCCGCCGGGACGTCGCGCAGATGGTCGAGCTCGCCGCCATGCGGAGGGCGCGGCTAATCGGCCCCAACTGCCTCGGCGTGATCGTCCCGGACGTGTGCAAGATGGGCGGCATCGGCGGGCCCGCGAAGGACGCCGCCAAGGCATACGCGCGCGGGGTCGTGGGCGTCATGTCGCGCAGCGGCGGCATGACCACGGAGATCTCGTCCTCGCTCACCGCGGCCGGGCTGGGCATCTCCACCGCGATCTCGATCGGGGGCGACGCGATCATCGGCTCCACCTACGCCGAGTTGATGCCGCTCTTCGAAGCCGACGACGAGACCCGGGCGATCGTGATCTACACCGAGCCGGGTGGTCGCATGGAGGCCCAGCTCGCCGAGTGGGTGAAGGCCAACGAGTCCCGCCTGCCGATCGTCGCCTTCATGGCCGGGCGTTTCATGGACTCCGACGAGATGAAGGGCATGAGCTTCGGCCATGCCGGGACGATCGTCGAGGGGGCGGAAGACACCGCGACGGAGAAGATCGCCCGCCTCGAGGCCGCGGGGATCCCCGTCGTCGAGCGCATCGACGAGATCCCCGACGCCGTCAAGGAGAGGCTGGAGGCCCTGGTTTGAGCCAGCGACCAGCGGGCGGCGGACAGCGGACTCGCCTGCACGGCGTCTTCATCGACGTGGAGGTCGACGCCTCGCTCGCTAGCGACCCCGAGATGGCCGCGAAGCTCGAGGAGGTCTGCCCTGTGGACATCTACAGGGACGCCGGCGGCCGAGTGGAGACGGTCACCGAGAACCTCGACGAGTGCGTGCTGTGCGCGCTGTGCCTCGATGCCGCGCCCGACCGCACCGTGCGGGTCAAGAAGCTCTACGACGGCACCGAGCTTCGCCGCTAGCGCTTGCCGCTTCTCCCGGCTGAGCCGCGCCGGGGCGGTTCGGCAGACTGCGTTCGGTGAACTTCATCGATGACGTGCTCGAGCGCTTCCCCGCGTCCAAGCCGGCGCTCGTCACGATCGACCGCGAGGGAGTGCGCCGGGAATGGGCCTTCGGGGAGTTGATCGCGCGCTCCGCCGGGCTGTCGGGCGCCTTCGCCGCCCGGGGAGTGCGCCGTGGGGACGTCGTGATGACGCTGATCGGCACCCGGATCGAGTGGGTGCTGTCGATGCTCGCCTGCTGGCGGATGGGCGCGGTGGCGCTGCCGTGCAACACGCAGGTACGACGGGCGGACCTCGAGCATCGCGCCTCCGTTGCCGATCCGGTGCTCTGCGTCGGGGAGGAAGTGCCCCTTTCCGAGCTTCCAGGGGGCATCCCGTACATGACGATGGGAGACGTCGCCGCGGTGATGGACGAGGAACGGCCGCAGGAGAGGCCGGTCGAGCCCGCCGATCTCGCACCGGATGACCCGGCCCTCGTGATCTTCACCTCCGGCACCACGGGGACGCCGCGCGCCGCACTGCACGTGCAGCGCTACCTCACGGGCCAGCGCCTTCAGGCTCGCCACTGGTACGCCCCCCGTGACGGAGAGCTCGCCTGGTGCACCGCGGCAACCGGATGGTCGAAGTCGTCGCGGAACTCGTTCCTCGCCGCCTGGCTTGAGGGGGCGGCGGCTCTGCTTCACGACGGCCGCTTCGAGCCCGAGGAGCGCCTGAGCATCGTCGAGCGGGAGGGCGTCAACGTCCTTTGCCAGGCCCCAACCGAGTACCGGATGATCGCCAAGCGAACCGAGCCGCGCCCGCTGCCCTCGATCAGGCGCCTGGTCGCCGCAGGAGAGGCGCTGGACCCCGAGCTGATCGCCACCTTCCGCGACCGGGTCGGAGTCGACATCCACGACGGATACGGGCAAACCGAGACCGGAGCCCTCACCGGAGCGCAACCGGGGGACGAGCTGCGGCCCGGCTCGATGGGGCGTCCGCTCCCGGGGATCGAGCTACGGGTCGTCGGGGGGGAGCTTCAGCTTCGGGCCGGGACCTGCCCCACCTTCTTCGCCGGCTACCTGGAAGCGGGTGAAGGCCCGGATCTGACCGAGGAAGAGTGGTGGGCAACCGGCGACTTCGTGCGCCACGACGAAGACGGGACGCTGTGGTTCGAGGGCCGCGGCGACGACATCATCGTCTCCGCCGGCTATCGCATCGGCCCCTACGAGGTGGAGTCGGCCTTGATCAGCCATCCGGCGGTCGCGGAAGCCGCAGCGGTGCCCACCCCCGATCCGGAGCGGGGATCGGTCGTGCGCGCGCTCGTCGTCCTGCGCGAGGGGAACGCCTCCCAAGACCTCGCGCGCGAGCTCCAGGAGCACGTAAAGCGGGTCACCGCCCCCTACAAGTACCCGCGGATCGTCGAGTTCGTGAGCGAGCTTCCCAAGACCGCGAGCGGAAAGATAAAGCGCGCCGAGCTTCGCACCGCCGGCCGGGGTTGAGGGCCGGTGCGGCGCTCGCCACATGCCGCTTTCGCCGGCATCTTCGTCGTCACCCTGCTCGCGCTGACGGCGGTCGGCGCGGTGCTCCCGGTCCTCCCCCACTACGTGCGCGGGCCGCTCGACTCGGGCAACCTCGCCGTCGGGCTCGTGATCGGGGCGTTCGCGTTCACGGCGCTGGCGGGCCGCCCGGTGGCGGGGCACGTCGCCGACCTGCGAGGTCGCCGCCCCGTGGTCGTCGTCGGGTCGCTGCTTGCCTCAGGCGCCGGGTTGCTCTACCTCGTCCCCGGCGGCCTTCCGACCCTGCTCCTCGCCCGCCTGGTCCTCGGGGCAGGGGAGGGAATGGTGTTCACCGCGGGCGCGACCTGGGTCGTCGACCTGGCGCCGCCGGGCCGACGCGGACGCGTAATAGGCCTCTACGGCCTCGCGGTTTGGAGCGGCCTCAGTCTCGGCCCTCCAATCGGCGATGCGATCCTGCGGGCCTCGAGCTTCGACGCCGTCTGGTCCTTCACGGCGATCTCCCCCTTCGTCGGCGCACTCGTCGCGCTCCGCATCCCGGATCCGTACCGGCCGAAGCCCCGGCGGGAGGAGCGGCGGCTCATCGCGCGCGAATCGATTCGCCCCGGACTCGCCCTGTCCCTGGCCACGGTCGGCTACGCCGCGATGGCCTCTTTCATCGTCCTGGCCCTCGATGCGAAGGGCGTTGGCCACGGGGCGGCAGCGTTCACGGCGTTCGCGGCCACCGTGGTGGTTACCCGCTTGGCCGGCGGCGACCTACCGGACCGCATCGGTCCGCTTCGGTGCGCCGCCGGGGCCGCCGCGGTCGAGGTAGGAGGGCTCGCCCTGATCGCGCTCGCCAACAACTTGGCCCTCGCTTTGGCCGGCGCCGTGGGGATGGGCATAGCGTTCGCCCTGATCTATCCGTCGCTCTCCCTCGTCGTGATCAACCAGGTGTCCGAGGGGCGCCGAGGCTCAGCGCTCGGCACCTTCACCGCCTTCTTCGACGTCGGCATGGGCGTGGGCGCACCGCTCGCGGGGCTGGCGGCTTCGGTCGGCGGGTACCCCGCCGCTTTTTGGCTCGGCTCCGCCTGCGCGGTTGGAGCCGGCACGACGGTGCTCTCAGTCACGAGAACGCGGGCTGCGGCGCTGCCGGCGCGCTGATCACGGCCTTGCGGGTCGGGTCGACCATGGAATACGTGGCGAACCTTCGGCACCTCGATCAAAACAGCCTGGGTTGGTCCCCACGGGGCTCGGAGGCCTTCGCTCCGGACGAGCCGTCTGCGG
>Ga0126312_10002430_pt1 | contig 12454 bp, 12 predicted proteins | sample Plot104A_FD_92537 | JGI IMG/M metagenome (GOLD analysis project Ga0126312, IMG submission 92537) | Serpentine soil microbial communities from UC McLaughlin Reserve, CA, USA - Plot104A | ecosystem: Environmental > Terrestrial > Soil > Grasslands | place: USA: UC McLaughlin Reserve, Lake County... | reverse complement strand
GCCGCTCCTTCGATTCCGTACCCGCGATCACGTCCAGGTCTCGACGAGCCGGTGCCCGTGTGGCCGCACGAGCCCGCGGCTGCGCTGCATCGGGCGAACGGACGACATGCTGATCGTCCGCGGTGTCAACGTCTTCCCCGCGGCCGTTCGCGAGGTAGTCAGCGCCTTCGCGCCGGCGGTGAGCGGCCACATCCTCGTCAAGCCGCGGGTGCAGGGACCTCGCCAGGACCCGCCGCTCCCCGTCAGCGTCGAGCTAGGCCAGCGCCGCTCCGCAGACCCCGCGCTCGCGGAATCGATCCGTGAGAGACTCCGCGACGTACTCGTAGTACAGACGGATGTGGATCTGGTGCCCTGGGGGAGCTTGGCCCGAAGCGAATACAAGTCGAAGCTCGTTGAGCACTAGATCCAGGGTCATGCGGAACCGCTAGGGCCGGGAGGAGAACATGCCTGCAAATACGCTGAGCATCCTGACGCCGAGCGTCAACAACCTGGCGGCTCGGGTCTTCGTGCGAGCCGCGGGGCTCGACTTCGAAGAGATCGACGTGTGGGGAAAGAAGGACGAGCCGGAGTTCGTACGCAAGGACCCGGCTCAGCTGACGCCGCTGCTCGAGGAGGAAGGCCTGCCGAGAGGCTCGCTCTGGGAGAGCTGCGCGATCATGCAGTACCTCTGCAACAAGCACGGCCTCGACCAGTTCTATCCGACGGATCCGGGCGAGCGGGCGATGGTCGAGAGCGCGATGTTCTATTTGATCGGGACGTTCTACCCGCTACTCGCGCGCGCCACCTATCCGGTGCTCGGGTTCCCGCAGTACGCCGGCGAGGTCGCGACCGCGCCTGGCGCCGACGACGACATGAAGGCCCAGGCCCGGAAGGACGCCGAAGCGGCGATCGCCCAACCGCTCGAGGCGTTCCATACGCACTTCCTCGACGGCAAGCCGTTCATCGGTGGCTCGAGTCCGTCCATCGCCGACATCCGACTGGCCGTGACGCTCGAGTTCCTGCGCGCGATCGACTACGAGTTCCCGGCGTGGGCCGAGGAGTACATGAGCGCGGTCGAATCGGCCCTCGGTGACGCCTACACGGAGCCGGCTGGAGACGTGCGCGGTTTCGTCGACTCGGTGAAGTCCGGGGCCGTGTGACGGACCTGCCGCCCGGCCCGCGCGCGCCTGCCGCCTGGCAGACCGTGGCGTGGACCGTGCGGCCCGCCGTCTTCCTGCGGCGCGTGCACGAGCGCTTCGGCGATCCGGTCACGATCCGCACCTTCTGGACCGATGAGCCGATGGTGCTCTTCTCGGATCCGGACGCGGTCCGCGACATCTTCCATCTCGACCCCGAGGTCGCGCCGGCCGGGCAGAGCTGGGAGTTCCTGCGTCCGTTCGCCGGCCCGCACTCGATCCTCGTGCTGGACGGCGACGAGCATCTGCGCGAGCGGCGGCTGATCCAGACGCCGTTCCATGGCGAGCGGATGCGCGCGTTTCAGCCGACGGTGGCCGAGCTCGCCCGGCGCGAGCTCGAGAGGTGGAGCGGCCGAGTGGTGACCCTCGAGCGGATGCGACATCTGATGCTGGAGACGATCCTGCGTGTGGTCTTCGGCGCGCGTGGCGAGGATGAGGGCGCGCAGCTGCGGGCCGCCGTCCACGGGACGCTCGACGCGGTCCGCTCGCTGCCGCGGATGCTCGCCATGTCGCTCGTCCAGCGCGACCTCGGACCGCGCAGCCCATGGGGCCGCTTTCGGCTCGGGGTTGAGCGCTTCGACGCGTTGCTGCTCGACGTGGTCGCGCGCCGCCGCGCGGATCCAAGCGGCGACTCGATGCTCGCGCTGCTGCTCGAGCAGCGCGACGAGGACGGCAAGCCGCCTACCGACCGTCACCTGCGCGACCAACTGGTCGCCCTGCTCGCGGCCGGTCATGACACCTCGGCGGCCTCGCTGTCCTGGGCCTTCGAGCGGCTGGCGCGCCACCCGGCCGTCCACGACCGGCTGCGCGAGGACGACCCCGCATACCTCGACGCGGTCGTGAAGGAAGTCCTGCGTGTGCGTCCCGCCCTGACGATCGCGCCGCGACGGCTGCTCGAGCCGACACAGATCGCCGGGCGGCTGCTGCCCGCGGGCGTCCACGTCACCGCGTGCCTGTGGCTCGCGCTGCGCCGGTCGGACCTCTGGCCCCAGGCGGACGCGTTCCGGCCCGAACGGTGGCTCGATGGTCCGCCGCCGAACCCGATGTCCTGGATTCCCTTCGGCGGCGGTGTGCGCCGCTGTGCCGGGGCGCCGTTCGCCGAGATGGAGATGCGAGAGGTGCTGCGTGGCGCCGCGGGGCTGACGATCAGGCCGGTTCGGCCGGCGCCCGAGCAGGCCCGGAGAAGCGCGCTGGTCGTCACCCCTGAGCGGGGCGGCGAGGTGCTGGTCCGCCCCGCTTAGGCCGGCCCATGGCAGACGGCCTCGACGTTGTTGCCGTCGGGGTCGAGCACGAAGGCGCCGTAGTAATCCGGGTGGTAAATCTCGCGGACGCCCGGCCCGCCGTTGTCTTGCCCGCCAGCCTCGAGCGCGGCTGCGTGGAAGGCGTCGACAGTCTCGCGATCATCGACGGCGAAAGCCACGTGGACGCCGCTGTCCGGTCCACGGTCGCGCCGGCCGATCCAGAAGAAGGGCCGATCCGCACCGAATCCACCCACCTCCGGAACCGGTTCCATCAGCAGCCTGAGACCGAGTGGCGCCAGCGCCTTCTCGTAGAAGGCCTTGCTCCGCTCGTAGTCGCTCACGTCCAGACCGACGTGGTCAATCATCGGGCGCACCCTTCATGTAGTCGACCATTCGCGGCATGAGAACCTCAAAGCCGCCTGGGATGAAGACGTTCAGAACTCCGGCCCGCGAGTCGCTGCGGTTCTCGAAGTCGTGGGTGATCTTCGCCGGGATGCGGAGGAATGAGCCGCGGGGGGCCTTGATCCACTTGGTCCCGACTAGAAAGCTCATCGTGCCCTCCACGACGTAGAACAGCTCCTCGTTCGCCTCGTGCGAGTGGGGGCCGGGTCCCGGCTGGCGTGGCCCGAGCCACCACTCGGAGACGCAGTACCGGTCGCCCGTCTCGTCGCCGTCCGCCTTGAAGACCGCGTGCATCGGTCCGGCGTCGTAGGCGCGTCCTTCGTTTGGTGGCAGGAAGATGACCTCGTTCATAGGTGCGCAGGCTACGAGCAGGACCGCGGACCGTATTGGACAAATCTGACGGCGTGGCTCCACCCACGGTCGGATGAGGGTCCGCGCCCACAGGGGGATGTCGAGACTCGCGCGCCGCAGTACGGTCCGCGTGTGCCCGCCGGGTCACGCCCCGAGTGGTCTCAGACCGACCAGATGCGCGTGCTGGTTCCGTCCCTCGCGCTCGCAATCGCCGTCCTGGCCGCCGTCAGCGATCCAGCGCCGGCGCCAGAGCTGGTCCTTGCCGCGCTGCCGGTGGTCGCCTTCGCCGGCTGGGCTTTCCTGCGAAGGGTCCCGCTGCTCGTCCTCGCGCTTCTGGTTCTCATCCCATCCGTGGTGGCGCAGCGCGACGGAGCGCTCGAGCCCCTCATGTTCGAGATTTCCCTGGTCGCGCTTGTAGTGGGTGCCTGGGCTTCGTCGCTCCGTGAGGCCGTCGCCCTTGGGCTGCTCGCCGTGGCGGCGCCGGTTGCGGTCAGCCTCATTCAAGACCCGTCCGAGGTGGTGGTGGGCATTTGGATCATGGGCATCGCGTTCCCGTGGGTGGTCGCGCGCGCTATCGCTCGCCAACGGCAACTCGCGATACAGCTCCACGCCACCCGGCGGGAGCTTGCGGAACAAGCGGTGCTCGCGGAGCGACGGCGAGTCGCCCGCGACGTCCACGATTTCGTCGGGCACGGGCTGGCCGCCGTCATGCTCCAGGTGACGAGCGCCCGCCACGTCTTGCGACGAAACCCCGCGGCCGCCGAGGAGGCGCTCCGGTCCGCCGAGGAAGTAGGCCGGCGCAGCATGCAGGAGCTGCGCCGGACGGTCGCACTGCTGCGCAGCGACAACGAGACGGGTAGAGCGGCGCCGCTGCCGTCCGCTTCCGACATCGGCGCGCTTGTCGACGACGCACGAGCCGCGGGTCTCGCCGTGGAGCTACGCACGCACGGGGATGTCTGGGGCGTCGCGCCGAGCGTCGGGGTAGCGCTCTACCGGATCGCCCAGGAGGCGCTGGCGAACGCGGCTCGGCACGCGCCGCGAGCGCGGACCGTAGTCGACGTCGAAGTCGCCGATGGGGAAGCGCGCCTCGTCGCCGAGACCTCGGGACCAAGGGTCCCCGCACCCGCGAACGAGAAGGAGCGACCACGGTACGGCCTCCTCGGTATGCGGGAGCGGGCGACCGCTCTCGGCGGCGAGTTCGAGGCAGGGCCCACATCCGGAGGGTGGCGTCTCAGCTGTCGACTGCCGTTGGAGGCGCAGGACGGCCTACCGACCGGGAACGCCCAATGATTCGGGTAGCGCTCGTGGACGACCAGGCGATCGTCCGGACCGGCTTGGCGCGCATCCTCTCCCCGGACGACGGGTTCGAGGTCGTCGCCGAATGCGCGGACGGCAGAGAAGCCGTAGAAGAGCTGCCCGCCGTGCGGCCGGATGTCGTCCTCATGGACATTCGGATGCCGCGGCTCGACGGGATCGCCGCGACCGAGCAGCTCCGCGCCGTACCGGACCCGATCCCCGTGCTCGTGCTCACCACTTTCGGCGAGGACGAGGTGCTGTGGGGCGCGATCGAGTCGGGCGCAGCCGGGTTCGTTCTCAAGGACAGCTCAGCCGAGGAACTGATCGCGGCGGTCCGGGCGGTTGCCGCCGGCGGAGCGTGGTTCGACCCCGGCGTGGCGTCGCGGGTGCTCGACCGATACCGCCGGGTGGTGGCGCCGGCCACCCGCGACGCCGCTCGGCTCGACCTGCTCACCGAGCGCGAGCACGACGTGCTGAGGCTCATGGCGCGCGGCGCGACCAACGGCGAGATCGCCGCGACCCTGTACCTCGCGGAGGCGACCGTGAAGACTCACGTCGGGAGCATCTTCGCCAAGCTCGGTGTCCGCGACCGGCCCGCGGCGATCGTGTTCGCCTACGACCACGGCGTGGTCACCCCGGGGTCGAGCCCACAGCCGTAGTACCGGCGCCTCCGACCCTGGTCTCACTGCAAATCGGTCCCGTGGCCCGATGCGCATCCGGCGATGCGCATTTAGCCTCGCCGCGCATGACCCGCCTCGCCACATTCATAAACCGCCGGGCAAAGCGAATCTTGATCGTCGCCGGGCTCTTCTTCCTCATTGCCGGATTCATCGGCGGCCCGGTTGCCGGGCAGCTGAGCGCCGAGGACGAGGACTTCCAGGATCCGGACGCCGAGAACGTCATCGCCAGCGACCGCCTGGTCGCGGCTCAAGGCGGCCGCGAGGATGCCGGGCTCGTGGCTCTCTTGTCGCCGGGCGGCGACGTCCGGACTGACCCCGCCGCGCGGGCGAAGGTCACGGCGGTCCAGCGGACGATCGAGGCCGACCCGGGCGTCGCCGGAGCGCGGAGCTATCTCGACACCCGTAACAGGGCCTTCATCTCGCGCGACGGACGCCAGACCGTCGTGCTGGCTGCGTTCACCGACGACGAGCTGGAGGCGACGGACCGGTTGCGGGAGAGATTGGAGGGCGACGGCGTGAGCATCGGCGGCCCGGACGTGGTGGGCCCGGAGATCGGCGAGCAGGTCTCCGAAGACCTGGCGCGGGCGGAGCTGATCGCCTTCCCGATCCTCTTTCTGCTCTCGCTGTGGGTGTTCCGTAGCCTGGTCGCAGCGCTGCTGCCGCCGCTGGTCGGGGCGCTCTCGATCGTCACGACCTTCCTCTTGATGCGGCTCGTCGACTCCGGCGTGACGAGCCTCTCGATCTACGCGCTCAACCTCGTGACCGGGATCGGCCTCGGCCTGGCGATCGACTACAGCCTGTTCATGGTCTCGCGCTATCGCGAGGAGCTGGCTGCGGGCGCCGATGGGCGGGCGGCAATACTCGCCACCCTGCGGACGGCTGGCCGGACCGTGCTGTTCAGCTCGCTGACGGTAGCGGCCGCGCTGGCGTCGCTGCTTGTCTTCCCGATGCGCTTTCTGTACTCGATGGGGATCGGCGGCCTGATCGTCTCGCTCTCGGCGATGGTCGTCGCGCTCACCGTCCTGCCGGCGGTGCTGGCCGCGCTCGGGCCGCGCGTGAACGCAGGCGCGCCGCGCTTCTTGCGGCGGGCGGCGGACTCGGCTGCGCGGCCGACGACGTCGGGCGGTTGGTACCGGCTGGCGCAGTGGGTCATGCGCCGGCCCGGCGCGGTGGCGGTCGTCACGGTCGCCGTGCTGCTGGTTGCCGGCTTGCCATTCCTGCGCATCGCCTTCGTCCCAGCCGACTACAAGATGCTGCCGCAGAGCTCGGAGGCGCGCCAGGTCGCCGAGACGATCGACCAGAAGTTCGGAGTGTTCGCGGCCGACCCGATCCAGGTGGTGGCGCGCGCGACCCCCGCAGAGAACGGCGAGGTGGACCGCTACGCGGCTGACGTTCGGGACGTGCCGGGGGCGGGCGCGGTCTCGGCGCCGCGCCGTTTGAACCGGGACACGGTCCTGATCGAAGCGCTACCACCGGGCGATGCCCTGTCGGAGCGTAACCGCGAGGTCGTCCGCGAGGTGCGGGCGGTGCCGGCCCCGGTGCCGGTGGCGGTCGGCGGCGCGGCCGCCCGGTTCGTCGACCAGCAGGACACGCTCGGCGACTACCTACCGCTGGCGCTGGGGTTGCTGGCGCTCACAACCTTCGTGCTGCTGTTCCTCATGACCGGCTCGGTGGTCCTGCCGCTCAAGGCGCTCGTCATGAACGCGCTCACGCTCAGCGCCACCTTCGGCGTTCTCGTGCTGGTCTTCCAAGACGGCCGGCTCGAGGGATTGCTGGACTTCGAGACCGCCGGCGGAGTCGAGGCGACGCAGCCGGTGCTCTTGTTCGCGATCGCTTTCGGTCTCGCCACCGACTACGCCGTCTTCCTGCTGTCGCGCATCAAGGAAGCGCGGGACAGCGGCCTCGACGACCGCGCCGCCGTCGCTTTCGGCGTCGAGCGGACCGGCCGGATCGTCACTGCCGCGGCCTTGCTCTTCTGCGTGGCCATCGGCGCCTTCGCCACGTCGGGCATCCTCTTCATCAAGCTGCTCGGGGTCGGAACCGCGCTCGCGGTCGCGATCGACGCCACCATCATCCGCGCGCTGCTCGTGCCGGCGCTGATGGCTCTTCTCGGCAAGTGGAACTGGTGGGCGCCCGGACCGCTGCGGCGGCTCCACGCGCGGATCGGGCTGAGCGAAGCGGCGGCATAGCGCCCCGAATAGGCTGCGCGCGTGGCCACATGGGACGACGTGCGCCGAATCGCCCTGGCGCTGCCGGAAACGAGCGAAGGTGAGTCCCGCGGCCTCGCGTCATGGCAGGTGCGGAGCAAGGGATTCGTGTGGGAGCGCCCACTTCGCCAGGCGGACCTCCGCGCCTTGGGCGACGAGGCACCGACCGGGCCGATCCTCGGATCGCGCGTGGAACACCTCGTGGCGAAGGAGGCGCTCCTCGCGAACGACCCGAACGTCTTCTTCACCACGCCGCACTTTGACGGGTTCCCGGCCGTGCTCGTCCGCCTCGAGAAGATCTCCGTGGAGGACCTCGAGGAGGTGATCGTCGAGGCGTGGCTTGCCCGCGCGCCGACGCGACTCGCTCAGAAGTACGTGGAGGAGACGCTCGGGCCGGAGCCCGGGTAGGCGCTAGTCCTGGTACGCGACGAGGCGGATCATCTCGACCGGAGCGATGTCGCCGCTTGCCGGCGAGTCCTTGGTCTCGCGCGGGACGGCGACCAGCTGGACGGTGACCTGGTCGCCCGTGGTCCGCTTGAGGGCCTCGGTCACGCGGACGGTGCGGATGTACTTGGTGAGGGGGTGCGGCGGGCGCCGGTCGAACTCGTCCATGAAGCGATCCTCGGGCGCGCAGTGGCCTTCGTCCCCGTAGCAGCCGCCGTGGCCGAAGACGGCGAAGCTGCCCGCGTACCCCACGTCGGCGTCACGTGGGGTCTCGGCGTCGGCGCGGGGGTTGTCGAAGAAGATTCGCGCCTCGTAGGACGGCCCCGAGTGGTCGACACCGTAGAAGATCAAGTCCGCGCGGGTGATCTCCTCGCGGTCGGCGGGCACATCGAGCGCCTTGGAGGCGAAGCGTCTCATCGCCGCGCCTCCACCGGTCCGGAGGCGCTCGCCACCGCGTAGTCGTAGCCGAGCGCGGTCACCTCAAGCGTCTGGCGCACGGTCATCCGGAACGGCGGCAGCGCCTCGTCGAGGATCGCCCGCGGTGGTCGGGCGCCGGGATGGCGAAGCTGCCAGACGCGCCAGACGCGGTCCACCATCGAGTGGTGAGCCCAGAAGATCGGGTCGAACGCAGCGAACGGGATCAGACCCATGTGGCCACCGACCCAGACGTGCACCCGGTCGTGAAGGCCCTCGAGCGCAGCCGAGAAGTCCAGGAAGTCACGCAACTCGAGCACCTCCTGTACCTCCTCCGCCCGGGGAAGCAGCGCGGCGTCGCCCGGCTCGCGCCGCGTGCGCGCCCCGACCCGCAGGCCGGCCCGCCGACCCTGCTCCAGCGCGAGGCGCGACACACGGGCCGAATGGAGCGGGTTCCCCTGGCCCTCGACGGTCCGCGCCCGAAACGCTTGGGGCACCTGCGCCGGGCGTTGCGGACCGGTGCGCCAATCCCACCAGGCCAACATCGCGCGCTCCACGCGGTCACGCAGCGCCCGCTCGAAGAAGTAGAGATACGCCCGATGCCACGGCAGGAAGTACGGCGTGCCGTGCGCGTTGTCGCAGCCGATCGGCAACGGCAGACCGTGTATCCCGGCGTGGTGGGCGTAGCCCCGGTCGTCCGCCAGGTCGTACATGGCCCGGAACGCCGTGCGCACGTTGTGGAGCTGGCCCGCCGTCAGCCGGTCCACGTTGCGCCGGAAGCGCACGGCCGAGGCAGGCGCTTGAGCACGCGGCGTGCCGGTACTCACATGCGCAGCGTGGCAGACCGGGGCGGCGCGGTCAATGTAGCGCGGCCGATGGGGGTGCTCCCCGCGTGTCGGCACCTCGGATTCGGGGTAGGCGGCAGGCATGCGCGTGCTGCGCGTCGCCATCGTTCTGGTCGGGCTCCTCTGTTTCCCGTCCACGACGCTCGCGCAGCAGAAGCAACCCACCGCGATCGGCGAGGGCGGGGCCGCGGCGTCCGTGGACCTTCTCGCCACCCGGGCGGCGATCGACGCCCTCCGCCACGGGGCCAACGCAGTCGACGCCGCGGTCGCGGCCGCGGGTGTGCTCGGTGTGATCGAGCCGTTCTCGTGCGGCATCGGCGGCGGTGGGTTCATGGTGATCCGCACCCGCGACGGCGAGATCACGACGATCGACTCTCGCGAGGAGTCGCCAGCGGCGATGCAGCCCGACTCGTTCTTCGAGAGCGGCAGCCCGCTCACGTTCGACGAGGCGCGCTGGAGCGGTCTCTCCGCCGGCGTGCCGGGGACAGTGCGCGGCTGGCAGCTCGCGCTCCGTCGCTACGGCACGTGGTCCCTCGGTCGGGCCTTGCGGGCGGGAATCGATATCGCGCGCGAGGGCTTCGTCGTGGACGAGACGTTCGCGGGACAGACCGAGCCGGTGGTTGACTGGTTTGACGACGTGCGGTCGACCGCGTCCCTGTACCTCGATCCGGACGGCACACCGCGCGATCCCGGTTTCGTCCTCCGCAACCCCGACCTCGCGAACACGTATGCGCGCATCGCTCGGCGTGGTGCGAGGGCCTTCTACCACGGCCGGCTGGCGCGCGAGATGGTGGCAGCGGCGACCGACCCGCCCGTGGCCGCGGACGCCAATCATGCCTGGCGGCCGGGACTCATGCGCACTCGAGACATCCGTTCGTACGAGGCGATTGAGCGGCCGCCCACCCGCGTGCGCTATCGCGGGCTCGACGTCTACGGAATGGGGCCACCCTCGAGCGGCGGCAGCACCGTGGGCGAGGCGCTCAACATCCTCGAGGGATTCGACCTCGCCGACGTCGACCGCACCCGCGCGCTGCACCTCTTCCTCGAGGCGTCACGGTTCTCGTTCGCCGACCGGAACGCCTTCCTCGCGGATCCGGAGTTCTTCGACGTGCCGCTTGCAGCGCTGCTCTCCGACGAATTCGCGGCAGAGCGCCGTGCGCTGATCGACCCGGAGCACGCCGCCACGAGCCCCGTCGCGCCCGGCGATCCGCGTCGCGAGACGACCCACCTCGTGGTCTCGGACCGCCAAGGCACGGTCGTCTCCTACACGTTCACGATCGAGTCGATCGGGGGGAACGGCATCGTCGTTCCGGGCCGGGGCTTCCTCCTCAACAACGAGCTGACGGACTTCAATTTCGACTCGCTCGAGCACCCCAACCGGGCCGATGGCGACAAGCGACCGCGGAGCTCGATGAGCCCGACGATCGTGCTCGATCGCGGCCGGCCGTTCCTGGCGGTCGGCTCGCCGGGCGGCTCGATGATCATCACGACCGTGCTTCAGGTGCTGCTCGAGCGGCTGGATCTCGGGGCGACCCTGCCTGAGGCAATCGCGCGGCCGCGGGCGAGCCAGCGCAACACGGCCACCACGATCGCCGAGCCGGCGTTCCGCGCCTCGCCGGAAGCGGCCGAGCTTGTGAACGAGTATGGGCACCTGTTCGGCACACCCGCAGACATCGGCGCGGTCACCGGGGTCGAGTTTCTGCCCGGACGGCGGGTGCTGGCTGCGGCCGAGCCTGTGCGGCGTGGCGGCGGAAGCGCGATGGTGGAGCGGCCGGAGCCGTAGGAAAGAGCCGACCGGACTCGGGCGTGCGTGGCGACAGCCGCCGGCCTTCAGGGCCGAGCGGCACGCCTCGGCAGTCGATAGCGTGCAACGTAGAGGGCTTTACGGGCGCTGCCTGCCACTACCACCCGCCGCCCGGAGCGCGCGACGGCATTGATCATCACCCGCGCCGGCTTGCGGATCGTGAGGAGCCCCCCTGGCCCGAACCGGCGGTTCGGCGTTCCGTTCGGGCGAAGCTGCGCCAGCGTGGCTCCCGCTCCCACGATGAGACCGCCAGACGGGCTCGGCGCGGCTCCGCACGTCGGGGCGGATCCGGTCGTCGCCCCCTGCATGACGACACGGCCCATCCCCGCCGTACCGAAGGAGGAATCGAGGACGCCGCTTGGAGTTAGGCGGGTGGTCAGGATCGCCCTGCCGGCCTCCGTCGATCCGTCGCCGGTCACGGTGATTCGCCGACGTGAATCAAGCCTCAACGCACAAGGAAACCACTGGGCGAACGCACCCGTGGGCGTGGTAAAAGCCACCTCCACGCTGCCGTTGGTTCCGAAGGCTCGCACCGGCCGGCCGCTCCGCGAAAGTCGGAAGACGCCGGCGCTGCCGTGCCCGTCAGAACCGATGTAGTCGATATGCCCGGAGGCGATGACAGCTCCGGACGGAGTCGTGGCCAGGCCGGTGACCCCGCCGGTCGCCGCGAGGTTCGCGTTCCAGAAGAGCGCCTGAGCGAGCCCGCGGCGCCCGAATCCTCGGTCGAGCCTCCCGGTCCTGGTGAAGCGCGCAACAACCATGGGGCGGCCGTTGAGGTTGGCGTTCGACCCGCCCAACAGGATCTTGCCGCCTCGTTGGATGGTGAGCGATTGGGCGATCCCGCCGGCGGGCACAGTCACACGGCCCGTCCTCCGTCCACCGAAGCTGCGATCCAGCCGACCGTTTGGCCTCAGACGTAGCAGCAGCATCGCGCCCTGCCCATAGCCGCCCCCGATCAGGAGCTTGCCGGTCGATCTCTGCCGCCTGATGGCGGTTGCGACGAACGGCCCATCCGATCGCGGCAGCGCGGTCCTGAACACCCCGCGCTTCCCGAAGCTTCGATCCAGGCGGCCGTTCCGCAGATAGCGCGCCACGACAATCTGGCCGTCGCCCGTGGCCGTGGTGGCCTGTCCTGCGATCACGATCCGGCCGCGCTGGACCACTGCCGCACCGTACGCGAGCGCTGTCGTCCCCTGGATGGGCGTGGTCACCCAGCCCCGCCCGTTCCCGAACGTCGGATCAGGGCGTGCGCGGGCGGCCTCCGAGCTCGCCGGCCACGCACCCGCCAGGAGCGCAACGACGCCCGCAAGCAGCAGCGCTCGCATCGTCGTGTGAGTGCGAGCCTGCCCTGGCGAGCGACAGGATGGCCAGGTCGCGGACACAGCGGTCTTCCACGCTACCGGACCGCAATAGGCTGTGCCAATGATTCGCGAGGCGCGGCTGAAGCACACCGAGACCGGACTCGTTCCCGCCGAGGAGGGATGGTTCGTCGTAAATGCGCGAGAGGCACGCTGGCATCACGGCGAGGGGCGGGGGGCACGTCTCGCCTTCGACGGCGAGACCCGGTTCCCGCAGGTCGGAATCAATCTCTTCGT
>Ga0126312_10002429_pt1 | contig 12454 bp, 10 predicted proteins | sample Plot104A_FD_92537 | JGI IMG/M metagenome (GOLD analysis project Ga0126312, IMG submission 92537) | Serpentine soil microbial communities from UC McLaughlin Reserve, CA, USA - Plot104A | ecosystem: Environmental > Terrestrial > Soil > Grasslands | place: USA: UC McLaughlin Reserve, Lake County... | reverse complement strand
TCGGGCGCTTGAACGGCGGGCAGCGAGGGAGGGCCCGAGCCGGCGTGGTCGCCGCGAGGGGCCGCTTCGGGCGCTTGAACGGCGGGCAGCGAGGGAGGGCCCGAGCCGGCGTGGTCGCCGCGAGGCGTCCTGCCGGGTACTTGAACGGCGGCATCGACGGGAGGCCCGGACCGCCCGTCAACGCTGCACGCCCCGGGGATTCGGCGGCCCGTGCAGCGCTGACGGCGCATATCGCCGTCAACGCTGCACGGGCCCGCGGATCGGCCGGACGTGCAGCGTTGACCGCGCATGACGCCGTCAACGCTGCACGGGCCCGCGGATCGGCTGAACGTGCAGCGTTGACCGCGCATGACGCCGTCAACGCCGGTCACCCGCCCGAATCGCGGGCCCGACCTGCGTTGACCGGCAGGTTCGAACCCGCTCCTTCAATGCCCGCCGTACAAACGCTGGGGCCGTGAAGCCGCCGGCGGACGACCGCGCGACTGCAAATCCGCCGGCGGACGACCGCGCGACTGCAACCCGCCGGCGGACGACCGCGCGACTGCAAGCCGCCGGCGGACGACCGCGCGACTGCAAATCCGCCGGCGGACGACTGCGCGCGACTGCAAGCCGCCGGCGGACGACCGCGCGCGCGTGCAAGCCGCCGGACGACCGCGCCGTGCAATCCGGCGCGCGGTCCGCGCACGGACCGGGCCCCGGGGCGACGCCGCTCCGGCGTGTAGGTTCGCGCCCATGATCCGCCGCATCATCGCCGCGACCGCCGTCATCGGCGCCCTCGCGCTGGCCTCCACCGCCGCCCACGGCGAAGCCGACCGCGCCGCGACGCCGAAGATCACCGCAGCCGGCGTCGGCAAGGTGAAGCTCGGCATGACCTTCCGGCAGCTGCGCAACGCCGGCCTCGTGGGCCGCCTGCGCCCCGGCTGCGAGCTGAGCGGGCCGGACGTCCGCTTCGCCCGGCTCAAAGCGCCGCTGAGCGGGACCGTCGACTTCACGCGCACGACGCCGCGACGCGCCAAGCGCATCACGATCCGCGGCGGCGCCGAGGCGCGCGGCGTCGGCATCGGCGCGACGATCTCCGAGATCAAGACCGCGTTCCCGAAGGCGACGGTCGACCACACGACCGAGAGCCTCTTCAGGATCACGCTCGTCAAGGTCCCGAAGAACGGCGGCGGCCGGATTCAGTTCGCCGTCAACGTCGACACCGACAGGACGACGCGCATTGCCGTGCCGGCGCTGGCGTTCTGCGAGTAGCGGTCAGGAGCCGAACTCGAAGCGGATCGTCTTGAACCAGCGGGTCGCCCTCGCCGAACCTGTCGCAGCGCCCGAAGCGCAGCTCAGGGGAGGCCTTAGCGGGCGAGGGCAGGACGAGCGCAGCAAGGACGGCGGCGGCTGGCGAGCGGTCCGGTCAATGCGCGAACGCTACCGCCGCGCTCGGCTACACGTACGCGATCGCGATCGCGAGCTCGGGCTCGTAGCGGCGCTTGATCGCGCGGCGGAAACGGCGCAGGACCTTGGTCATGACTGGGTCACCTGGGCGAGCTCGCCGCTGCTCTCCTCGCTGTCGCGGCGGTTGCTGGCGTAGGCGAAGGGGTGGTGGAAGACGTCGAGCGCGCGCTGGTTGGGGCCGACGATGAGCGCGAAGGAGTCACCGGTCTTGGAGTCCGAGACGGCGACGAGGACGCGGTCGTCGTGCGGGCGCCAGAGCAGCCGCACGTCGATGCCGTCGCTGACGCGGTGGTCGAGCTCGCGCAGTGCGGCTGTCTGGGGCGTGTTCATGGCAGGAACGGTCGCATCCGCTCCCGCGCGCCAACACCGCGCCAGCCCGCGAATCGCCCGCGGGGTGACCGCCGTCCCAGGGGTGCGGGATGCCGTACCTACGGCCCGAGACCGCGGCCGCCGTCGACGACGAGCCGCTGCCCGGTGATGAAACCGGCGCTCTCCGAGGCGAAGAAGCTGACGGCGTGGGCGACATCCCTGCGCGTGCCCATGCGCCCGGCGGGCACCGACGCGAGGTACGCGCTGCGGACGGCGTCCGGCACGTCCGCGTGGCGCTCGACGGGGATGAACCCTGGAGCGACGCAGTTGACCGTGATGCCGAGCGGTGCGAGCTCGCGCGCCCAGGCGCGCGCCAGCCCGATCTGCGCGTTCTTGGCCGTTGCATAGGCCGACCTGCCCGGCGGCGGCGTGTCGGCGACCTCCGAGTCGATCTGGACGATCCGGCCGCCGCCGCTCGCCCGCATGCCGGGCAGCACGGCGCGCACGAGCAGCACCGGGCTCTTGACGAAGAACTCGAGCTGCGCGAGGTGGTCCTCCCACCCGACCGCTTCGAGCGGCGCCTCGGGTTGCGGGCCCGTCGCGTTGAGCACCAGCACGTCGATCGAGCCGAACGCGCGCTCGACCGCCTCGACGAGCTGCGCGACGTCGCGCTCGTCCGTCACGTCGGCGCGCAGCGCCACCGCGAGGCCACCATCCGCCGCGATCTCGGCGGCGACGTCCCGGGCACCCGCGCCGATGCCGTTGACCGCGACGGCGAGCCCATCCGCGGCGAGCCGGCGCGCGATCTCCGCACCGAGTCCGCGCGAGCTCCCGGTGACGAGGGCGACCCTGTTCATCGCCAGCTGTCGATCGCGAGCGCGCGGCCGTTACGCGGCCTCGACGAGCAGCGCGCCCGCGCGCTCGCGCGCCGCGCGAGCAGCGCGCCCGGGTGCTCGATCGCCTCGGCCGGCACCGCGAGCCCGCTCTAGCTCCGCGCGGGCTCCGGGAACAGCGACGGGTCGCGCGACGAGCCCTTGATCACGTCGTCGGCGCGGCCCTTGTGGCCGTCGGGCAGCAGCCGTCCGCTCGTGGTGCCGAAGTAGATCGCCTCGGGGTGGTGCGCGACCAGCGCGAGCGTGGACTGCTCGGGCTCGATCGCATAGCCGCCGGAGAGGCGCAGCCCGATCCGCTCGGTCGCCGCGAGCAGCCGGTAGACCTTCTCGTGCTCCGCCTGGTCCGGGATCGCCGGATAGCCCCACGAATAGCGCCGGCCCTGCGTCTCCGGGATCCCGAGATCGCAGCGGATGCGCCAGTGCAGCCACTCCGCCATGCCCTCGGCCGTCTGGACGCCGAGGCCGTGGGTGAAGAGCTGCTCGGCGAACTCGCCCTCCGCCTCCAGGCGCGCCATCAGCTCCGTCACCTCGTCGCCGGCGGTGACCGCCTGGAGAGCGACGACGTCGAGCTCGCCGCTCGCGCGCGGCCGGAAGAAGTCGGCCAGGCAGATGCGGTCGCCGCCCGGCTGGCGCGGGGCGACGAGCCGCTCGAGCACCGTCTCGCGGTCCTCCGGGTCGAGCACGACTATCTCGTTGCCCTCCGAGTAGCACGGGAAGTAGCCGAGCAGGGCGCGCGGGTGCAGGTAGTCCTGCTCGCGCCACATCCGCTCGAGCCGCGGCCGGAAGTCGTCGGCGAGCAGCCGCTGCCACTCCTCGCCCTTGACGCCGCGCCCGCCCCAGTGCAGCTTGAACAGCACGTGCGTGTCGAGGTGCGGGTAGACCACGTCGAGGTCGACCGGGATCTCGCTCACGCCCCAGAAGGGCGGCTCGGGGATCGGGTTGTCGGTCGCGACGGTCGACCGCACCGAGTCGTCGGTGAGATCGAGCACGACCTCGGTCTCGCCCTCCTCGCGCAGCCTGCGCGCGTCCCCGCGCAGCTGCGCGACGAGCCGCGGGCGCGCCTCGTCGTCGACGAGCTGGTCCATCACCGCGAGCCCCTCGAACGCGTCCTTGCAGTAGAAGACGCCCGGCTCGTAGAGCGCGTCTGACTCGTTGCCGTCCGGGTAGTTGGCGCGCAGCCCGAACTTGCGGTTGATCGCGGCGCCGCCCACCAGCAGCGGGAACTCCAGTCCGTGCGACTGCAGCTCGGACACGCAGAGCGGCATCTGCTTGGAGGTGGAGACGAGCAGCGCGCTGAGCCCGATCGCGGTCGCGTCGTGCTTCTGCGCTGCCTCCATGATCGTGCCGATCGGGACCTGCTTGCCGAGGTCGACCGTCGTGTAGCCGTTGTTGGTGAGGATCGTGTTGACGAGCGACTTGCCGATGTCGTGCACGTCGCCGAACACCGTCGCCAGCACGACCGTGCCCTTGGTGTAGCCCTCGAGCTTGTCGAGGTAGCGCTCGAGCCGCGCCACGGCGCGCTTCATCACCTCGGCGCTCTGGAGCACGAACGGGAGGATCAGCTCGCCGGCGCCGAACTTGTCGCCGACCTCCTTCATCGCCGGCAGCAGCACATCGTTGAGCGTCGGGACTGCGCCGAGCTTCTCGACCGCGGCGTCGATCTGCTCCTCGACGCCGTCCTTCTTGCGCCGCAGGATGTGCCAGTGCAGCGCCTCCTCGGGCTCCATGCCCGCGGTGGGGTCGGCGGCCTCGGCCTCGTCGCCCTGCGCGGCCTTCTCCTCGAAGTGCGCGATGTAGCGCTCGAGCGCGTCCTCGCGGCGGTCGAAGACGAGGTCGTCGGCGAGCGCGCGCTCCTCCTCGTCGATCTCCGCGTACGGCGTGATGTGGTTCGGGTTGACCATCGCGAGGTCGAGCCCGGCCTCAACGCAGTGGTGCAGGAAGACGGAGTTCAGCACCGAGCGCGCGGGCAGCCCGATCCCGAACGAGACGTTCGATACGCCGAGCGAGCAGAGCACCCCGGGCAGCTCCGCCTTGATCGCGCGGATGCCCTCGATCGTCTCGACGGCCGACGGGCGCCACTCCTCGTCGCCGGTGGTCAGCGTGAACGTGAGCGCGTCGAAGATCAGCACCCGCGGGTCCATCCCGTGCTCGCCGCAGACGAGCCCGTGGATGCGCTTCGCGATCTCGAGCTTGCGCTCGCGCGTCTTGCCCATCCCGATCTCGTCGATCGTGAGCGCGATCAGCGCCGCGCCGTGCGCCTTGGCGATCGGGACGACGCGGTCGAGCTTGTCGCGCCCTGCCTCGAGGTTGATCGAGTTGACGATCGCGCGGCCGGGGATCTGCTCGAGCGCGGTCTCGATCACGTCGGGCTCGGTCGAGTCGACCTGGATGGGGGCGGGCTGGGTGAGCGAGACCTTCTTGGCGACGAGCCGCATCTGCTCGGCCTCGTCCTGGCGCTCGGTCAGCGCGACGCAGAGGTCGAGCACGTGCGCACCGCCCTCGACCTGGTCCTCCGCGATCTGCACGAGGCCGTCGTAGTCGTCGGCCAGCAGCAGCTCCTTGGCCTTGCGCGAGCCCTGCGAGTTCACGCGCTCGCCGACGAGCGTCGGCGCCGGGTCCTGCGCGAGCGGCGTCGCGCTCATCATCGAGGCCACGTGCGGCGGCCGCGGCGCAGGCCGCTCGCCCGGGGTGCGGCCGCCGACGCGCTCGACGAGCGCGCGGATGTGGTCGGGCGTCGTGCCGCAGCAGCCGCCGACGATCGAGACGCCGTAGCGCTCGACGAACTCGCCGAGCGTGTCCGCGAGCGTGTCCGGGCCTTCCGGGAAGATCGTCTCGCCGTTCGGCCCCTGGTGGGGGATGCCGGCGTTCGGGATGCACTGGACCGGCACGGGCGAGAACTCGCCGAGGAACCGGATCGCGTCGCGCATGTCCTCGGGGCCGGTCGAGCAGTTGAGGCCGATCACGTCGACGGCGAGCGCCTCCAGCGTCGCCAGCACCGCCGAGATGTCGGTGCCGAGCAGCATCTTGCCGCCCTGCGGCAACAGCGAGACCGACGCGTGGATCGGCACGGCGCGACCGGCCTCCTCGAACGCGCGGCGCGCGCCGAAGACCGCGGCCTTGACCTCGAGGATGTCCTGCGCCGTCTCGACGATCAGCAGGTCGGCGCCGCCGTCGACGAGGCCCTTGGCCTGCTCGGCGAAGACGGTCGCGAGCTCGCGGAACGTGATCCGGCCGAGCGTGGGGTCGTCGGAGGCGGGGAGGTGCCCCGTCGGGCCGATCGCGCCGGCGACGAAGCGCTGCTCGCCGACCGCGGCGCGCGCGATCTCCACCCCCTTGCGGTTGATCTCATAGGTCTGGTCGCCGAGGCCCCACTCCTCGAGCTTGATCCGCGAGGCCTGGAACGTGTCGGTCTCCACGACCTCGGCGCCGGCCTCGACCATCGACTCGTGCAGGTTCCGGATCACGTCTGGCCGGTTGAGGACGAGCGCCTCGTGACAGCGGCCGGGGAGCCGGTAGTCGTGCTCCAGCGACAGGTCGAACTGCTCGAGCGTGGCGCCCATGCCGCCGTCGAAGACGACGACGCGCTCGCGCGTGGCGGCCAGGTAATCGCGCATCCCGGCGGATGCTACCGAACCTTGACACAGGTGTGGCAAGGTTTGCTCAGCCGCGGCGCGCGACCTTCGCCGCGAGCGCCGTGCGGGAGGAGACCTCGAGCTTGGCGAAGATGCGCGCGAGGTGGGTCTCGACCGTCTTGACCGACAGCACGAGCTCGTCGGCGATCTGGCGGTTGGTCCGGCCGGCGGTCACGAGATCGGCGACCTGGCGCTCGCGGGCGGTGAGGCCGTCGACGCCGCCGGACCCGGCGCGGGGCGTGCGCGCCGGTCGCTCGCCGAGCGCGCGCAGCGCGCGGGCGGCGTTCGCGCGGTACAGCTCGGCGTCCGCCGCGGCGAGGCCCTCCTCGGCGGCGTAGAGCTCGCGCTTGGCGGCGTCGCGGTCGCCGGCGGCCGCGAGCGCGCGCCCCAGCACGACGCGGCTGCGGAGCGCGTCGACGGGGAGACCGGCGGCCTCGGCGGCCGCGATCGAGTCGCGCGCGCCGGCGACGGCCTCGTCCGCCGCGCGCCAGCCGCAGCTCGGCGCGCGAGCGCAGCGCGAGCACGTGGGCGAGCGGGTGGTCGACGTGGCGCGCGTGCTCCTGCGCCCGCGCGACGATCTCCTCCGCCTGCTCGACGTCTCCTAGCTGGAGGGCGGCGTCGGCGAGGTCGGCCCAGATGAAGCAGCGGTCGGGCGGCACGACGCGCGGCAGCGACGGGCCGCCGCAGGCCTCGTGCAGCACGCGCATCGCCCCCTCCGGATCGCCCGACAGCAGCGCGAGGCGCCCGACCTCGCGCCCGGGCATGTGCTCCCACAGCACCGCCGCGTGCACGTGCTGCGCCAGCTCGACGCTCTCCTCGACGTCGGCGTGGGCCGCGGCGAGGTCGCCGTTGCGCGCGCGCACACCGGCGCGCTCCCAGAGCGCCCACAGGACCAGCGACGCGTTGCCGGAGAGGCGCGCCGCCTCGAGCGCCGCCGACGCCGCCTCGCCCGCCTCGCGCGTGCGCCCGAGCATCTGGAGCGGGAACACGGTCGCGAGCATGAGCGGGACGATCAGGCCCTCACGCCCGGTCGCGCGGCTGATCTCGATCGCGCGGCCGGCGTGCTCCAGGGCGGCGCCGTAGCGGATCAGGAACGACTCCGCCCAGGCGAGGTACCAGAGCCCGTCGAGCTGCTCGGCGAGCTCGTCGCGGTCGAGCGCGTCGAGATGCTCGACGGCGGCGGCGAGGTATCCGTGCGCCGTCTTGGGACGGCCCGCCGCGGCGGCGGCGAGCGCGGCGAGCGCGGCGGCGGTGGCGGCGCTGCGCCGATCGCCGACGGCGCGCGCGTCCTCGAGCGCGTTCGCCGCGAGCGAGCGGCTCTGCTCGAGGCCGAGCCCGTAGAGCGCGTCGAACGCGAGCGCCAGCCGCAGCGCCAGGCCCTCCGGGGAGCGCAGGTCGTCGACGCGGTCCAGCTCCAGGGCGAGGCGGCGCCGCGCCCGCTCGGGCCGGTCGAGCCACTGCTCGACGCGCGCGCAGTCGGCGGCGAGCCGGCAGCGCGTCGCGGGGTCGTCGTCGCCGGCGGACTCGAGCGCCTCCTCGAGCATCGCCCGCGCCTCGACGAGCGCGCCGGCGGCCCAGTGGGCGCGCGCGATGTCCTCCTCGAGCCGGCCGCGCCGCTCGTCGCCCGCCGGCAGCAGGCGGAGCGCGGCGGCGTACCAGCGCGCGGCGGTCGCGGGCGCGCGCTTCGCCGTCGCGCGGCCGGCGTCGATCAGCAGCGCGATCGCCTGCTCGTCGCCCTCGCCGGCGGAGCGCTCGACATGGTCGGCTCGGGCCGACGGCGGCGCCCCGCGCGCGCGCAGTCCCTCGGCGACGCGCGCGTGTGCGCTCAGCCGCCAGCCGGCTCCGATGCGGGCGTAGACGGCGCGGCCGACGAGCGGGTGCCGGAACGTGAAGCGGCGCGGCGCGTCGGCGGACCGCACCAGGTCCGCTCCGAGCAGCTCGTCCAGCGCGGCGAGCGCCGACTCGGGCGGCAGCTCCGCCGCCTGCGCGGCCAGCTCCCGGTCGAACGTCTGGCCGACGACGGAGGCGCCCTCGATGAGTCGGCGTGCGTCCACTCCCAGCGCGTCGAGCTCGCCGTTGAGCGCCGCTGAGACGGCGCGCGGGATCGGCGGCGCAGTCGCGTCGAGGTGCCGCGGGCGCTCGTCGTGGCGCGGGCCGCGCAGCAGCTGGAGCACGTAGAACGGGTTGCCGCCGCTGTCGCGCAGCAGCAGCTCGCGCGCGCGGCGGCACGTCGTCGCCGACCAGCGCGGCGGCGTCGGACGGAGCGAGCGGGCCGAGCTCGATCCGCTCCAGCACGCCCTCGCGCTCGGCGAGCGCCATCGCAGACGCGATCAGGCCGTGGTGCTTCATCGTGCGATGGGCGAGCGCAAGCAGCACGCGGCCGGCCGGCGGGCGGCGCAGGATCGCCGCGAGCAGCTCGATCGACGCCGGATCGGCCCAGTGCATGTCGTCGAGCATCAGCCCGAGCGGCTGCTTGAACGCGAGCCATTCGAGCAGCTCGATCACGGCCCGGTGCGCGCGGTAGCGCTCGGCGGCGAGCGCGGCGCCGGGCTCCGCGAGCGCCGAGAGCGCCGGGAAGATCGCCGCCAGCTCGCGAACGTGGGCGGCGTCGAGAGCCCGCAGCCGGCGCGGATCGAGCTTGGCGAGGTGATCGTCGAGCGCGTCGATGAGCACCGCGTGGGGCAGGTCGCGCTCGAACTCCTCGGCGCGGCCCGCGAGCACCAGCATGACGCGTTGCGTGGCGCCCGCCGCGAGCTCCGCGAGCATCCGCGACTTGCCGATCCCCGGCTCGCCCGAGAGCTCGAGCACGCGCACGTCCCCGGCCTCGACCTCGCCCAGCAGCGCCTCCAACCGTGCCTGCTCCCCGGCCCGGCCTACGAGCGGCGCCGCCGAGAGCCGTGTCGCCATGCGTTGATGCTAACCCGCGGCGGAGACGCGGGTCGGAGCTAGGCGCCGCTCAGCGCGAGCCAGCCGAGGAGGTGGTATACCGTGGCGCTCGCAGCGGCGAGCCGCCCGCCGCCGCGCGGACTCCGCACTCGCGCGGCGGCGAGCACGTAGGAGGGGACGCGCGGCGAGTCCGCGCGCGCGCCGCCGGGTCTGTCACGGTAGGAGGGCATGCGGCGCGCTGAGCTCCACTTCCATCTGCTCCCCGAGGTCGACGACGGGCCGGTCGAGCTCGGCGAGGCCGTCGAGCTCGCGCGCCTGGCGGTCGCGGACGGCACGTCGCTCGTCACCGTGACGCCGCACGTGCGCGACCTGCTGCGCGCCGGGATCCTGGATGAGGTTCCCGCGCGTGTCCGCGAGGTCGCGGACGCCCTGCGGCGCGCCGGCGTGCCGCTCGAGCTGCGGACCGGCGCGGAGCTCGCGCAGGAGGACGTCGAGTTACTCGGGGACCGCCAGCTCGACGCGCTCGCGCAGGGACCGCCCGGCGCGCGCTGGGTGCTCCTGGAGGCGCCGCTGTTCGGCGGCCGCCTGGACGCCTTCCTCGACGCGGCCGCCGAGGCGCGGGCGCGCGGCTTCGGCACGCTGATCGGCCATCCGGAGCGCTGCGCGCCGTTGATGCGCGAGCCGGGCGCGGTGGCCGCCGAGCGGCGTGCGGGCGCGCGGCTCCAGGTCAACGGCTCCTCTCTGACCGGCCGGCACGGTGCGGACGCGCTCGCCTGGGGGCTCCAGCTCCTGCGCGGCGGCGACGCGGACGTGATCGCCTCCGACGCGCACCGCCCGACGCGGCCGCCCGTGCTCTCCGCGGCGGTCGAGGCCGCGATCGCCGCCGGCGTGCCGCGCGCGGTCGCCGAGTCGTCGGTCAGCGCCACGCCGCACGCGCTCCTGCGGCACGGGATCGCCCCGCCGCGCGGCGCCCGCGCCGCCTGACGCCGGCGGCGGTGAGGCGCCGCGGGAATCGGGGGATTCGGTCTGAGAGCGCGGTTCGCAGCGACGACTCGCCGCGCTCCCACGCGCGCAGCAGCGCAGCGACCAGCGCCCCTCGAGCACGACGAGCGCGGGCTCCCCAGAGGAGGTCGCCGGTCAGCCCCGGCTCGGCGCGCGCGAGCCCGCCGGCGACGTCGACGGCGGCGATCGCCTCGTGCACCCGATCGGCCTCGACGTGCTTGGTGGACGAGCTCGGTCGCCGCGGGGACGTCGACGTGTCGCCGCGCGCCGCCGGCAGCCGGGGAGCGATGGTCGCGCGGCGGCCACCGATCGTTCGACATGGCGCTGAGCGCGTCAACGCTGCAAGGGCGCTGATTTCGCGGGCGTGTGCAGCGTTGACGGCGATATCCGCCGTCAACGCCGTACCCCCCGTGATTTCGTGCGGCTGTGCAGCGTTGACGCGTCACTCCCCGGGTTCGTAGGCGTCCGCTAGCCAGGCGGCCGCCTCATGCGGGCCGCCGGCCGCTCGCTGGCGCGCCGCTCCCCCGTCCGCGGCGAGCCGCTCGACCGTCGCGAGCTCGGCCGCGCACCCCAGGTCCGCCGCGACGGGCGCAAGCTCCGCGACCAGCCCGGCAAGCCGCTCGCGCGCCGGCACGCGCTCGCCGGTGCGCAGGTCGGCGAGCTTCGCGTCCATCCCCCAGCGGGCGGCGGACCAGCGGTTCTCCTCCAGCCGCCAGGTGGGCGCGGTCTCGAGCGGCTCGCCGGCGTCGGCGCGGGCCGCCAGCCAGCCGGCGAGCGCGTGGACGAGCGCGGCGACCGCGGCCGCGTCCTCGACGGTCGCCTGCGCATCGGGCACGCGGACCTCGAGCGTCCCAAAGGCCGGGTGCGGGCGCAGCTCCCACCACCAGCGCCGCGGATCCGGAACGGCGCCGGACGCGACGCCCCATGCGAGCGCGTGCGCGAACGCCTCCCACGAGCCGATCGCCGGCGGTATGCCCTGCCGCGGCAGCTGGTCGGCGATCGTCGGCCGGATCGAGGCCATGCCGGTGTCGCGGCCCTCGTGGAACGGCGCGTTGGCGGCGAGCGCGGCGACGAGGGGCAGCCACGGCCGCAGGCCGTTGTAGACGGCGAGCGAGCGGGCCGCGCCCCCGATCGCGACGTGTACCTGGAGCGCGCAGACGAGCTGCCGCTGCGCGATCGACCCGTACTCCCGCGCGGTCGACGCGTACCGATGGTCCTCGTTCAACGGCCCGAGGGCGGCGGCGAACGGGTGCGCGCCGGCCGCGGCCACCCGCCCGATCGGCGCGGCCGTGGCGATGATGCGCCGTCGCACGCTCGCGAGATCGGCGATCGCCTCGGGCACCGTCCGCGCCGGCGGCAGGCACAGCTCGAGTTGTGCGGCGGGCATCTCCGGCTTGACGCGGTCCTCGCCGGCCGCCGCCACGACCTCCGCGGCCCGCGGGAGCAGGTCGAGCGTTTCCGGATCGAGCAGCATGAGCTCCTCCTCGATGCCGACCGTGAGCGGCTCGGGGGCGTCGAACGCGGCCCGCAGGTCGTGCGCGGTCATCGGGTCGCGGGCGCGGATGCGCATGGCGCGGCCGCCAGGAGGCGCAGCCGCCGGCTAACCGCCACGGCTCTGGTGCCGCGGGCCCTGGTGCTGCGGCACCGTCCGCGGGCTCGGCTTCGCGACGCGCTGGTCGGAGGCGGCGCGCCGGTGCTCGAGCGAGCGCTGGAGCTTCTCGGGCAGCGCCGGGCGGCTCGAGCCCTTCGCCGGCGACTTCTTCTCGCGCTTGGACATGGGGGAATCCTACGCCGCTCACTCCGGGCGGTGGCAGACCGCCTCGACATTGTTGCCGTCCGGATCCAGCACGTACGCGCCGTAGTACGTGGGGTGGTAGAGCTCGCGCACGCCCGGAGCGCCGTTGTCGGTCCCGCCGGCCTCGAGCGCCGCCGCGTGGAACGCGTCGACGCGCTCGCGCGACGCGGCCTCGAACGCCACGTGCACGCCCGTCTGGGGCGCGTCGCGGTTGCCGATCCAGAAGTCCGGCTTGCCGTCAGCGGCGCCGAAGCCGGCGATGCCCGGGACAGGCTCCAGGAGGAGCCTGAACCCGAGCGGCGCCAGCGCGGCCTCGTAGAACGCCCTGCTGCGCTCGAAGTCCTTCACCGCGAGCCCGACGTGATCCAGCATCGGCTACTTGATGAAGAGGATCTCCGAGTACTTCGGCAGCGGCCACAGCGTGTCCGGGACGATCCGCTCGAGCCGGTCCGCGACGTCGCGCACGGCGCCCATCGCCGGCACGACCGAGG
>Ga0126312_10002428_pt1 | contig 12454 bp, 10 predicted proteins | sample Plot104A_FD_92537 | JGI IMG/M metagenome (GOLD analysis project Ga0126312, IMG submission 92537) | Serpentine soil microbial communities from UC McLaughlin Reserve, CA, USA - Plot104A | ecosystem: Environmental > Terrestrial > Soil > Grasslands | place: USA: UC McLaughlin Reserve, Lake County... | reverse complement strand
GACGGTGAAAACGGAGCGGCAGCCCGTCTCGCGGAGCCGCGATAGCGCCGCGGCGACATCCGCGTCCAGCCCCTCTTGCGTCCCTTGCTGGACGTGCGTCATGTACTCGAAGTCGTCGTCACGCTTGCCCGCGCCGGCTGTCCGCCCGAAATAGTCGAACGCGAGAGCGGTGATCCCGCGTTCGGCGAACCGGAGCGCGAGCTCTTCGTAGAACCGGTACAGGCCGCGGACGTCCGGAAGGATCAGGACGCAGGCGGCGCCCGGCTCCTCCGGCGTCGCGAGGAACGCAGCGAAGCGATTGCCATCCTCGGCCTCGAGCACGAGGTCCTCGTGCGACACGGCCGCACCCGCGATGACCGGAATCGGCGGTACCGCGTCGGCTTCGAAGCACATCCACTCGACTCTAGAGAACGCAGCCGCCGGGCGTTTTACCGCGGCGCAAGCGCGTGTTTACCGCCCGCGTGTCATGTGAGTGTCGGCAACGAGAAGGAGACCCACCGAGATGAACGCGGACAACGCGACAGAGAACCTCGACTACCGCCGCGTGAGCGTCGCCCTCTTCGCGGCGCTCTTCACCGCCCAGGCCGGCCTGATCTCGATTGCGCCGGTCCTCGCGGGCGTCGCGGCGGACTTCCATGTCTCCACCGCCGCCGCGGGCCAGGTGCGAACCGCGTCCGGGCTCGCCGCCGGGATGACCGCTCTCTGGCTTGCGCGTCGACGCGGGCGCGTACGGCTGAAGGCGCTGCTGTTTCGCGGCACCGGGCTGGTCGCCGGCGGCGCAATCGCCAGTGCCGTCGCGCAGCGTCTCGAGCTGCTCGTCCTTTCGCAGGCGGTGGTCGGCGTCGGCGTCGCGCTCCTCGTCAGCGCCGGGACGGCGGCGGCCGCCGAGTGGGCGCCCGAAGCCCGGCGGAGGCAGGTTCTTTCGTGGGCGCTGATCGGCCAGCCCGCCGCGTGGATCGTCGGCATGCCGATATCTGGAGCGCTCGGCGAGCTGAGCTGGCGCCACGCGGCCTTGGCTGTTCCGCTCGTGGGCTCAGTGGGAGCCGCGGTCGCCCTCGCAGGTCGAAGCGATGTTCCGCCCCGCGTCGGGGACGACGCCCGCTTTTCCGCCATGCACTCGGATCCCGTCGTTCGACGGTGGATCCTGTCCGAGGTGCTCGCCGGGTGCGGCTGGGCGGGGATGCTCGTCTACGCCGGTGCGCTCTTCACCGACACGTACGGGACCTCGTTCGCCGCGACGGGGCTCGTTCTGGCCGCCGCCGCCGCTGCATATGTGGTCGGGAACCTCGGGCTTCGGCGTCTCGCGCGTGAGCCGAGGCCGGCGGACCTCGTCAGGCTGTCGCTCCTGTTGGGAGCCTCCGTCGCGCTCTTCGGGTCGATCCGGCCCGGCATCGCCGTGAGTGCCGGCCTGTTTGCGGCCGCGGGATTCTTTGCCGGTGCGCGGACGCTGCTCGCGAGCGTCTTCGGCCTCGCGCTCTCGCCGCAGCGTCGCCTCGCGCTGACGAGCGCGCGCGCGGCGGCGATCAGCTTTGGTTACTTCGGCGGTTCCGCCGTGGGCGGGCTCGCACTGGCGATTGGCGGTTTCGGCGCTGCGGGTGTGGCGCTCGGGCTGCTCCTCGTCGGAAGCGCCGCTACCTACCTCGGCGCCGGCGGAGGCCGCCTGACGTTCCTGAGTGCGAGGAGGCGCCACTCACCCGGAACGCTCGGAAGCCTCAGCTCCCCGCGGTCGTCGAACTCAAGCCCGGAGCCCGCAACGAGATCGCGGACTGTCCCCGAGACGAGCACCTCTCCCGGTCCGGCCTCCGCGGCGACTCCGGCGCCGACGACCAGCGCGATCCCGCGGATTCGATCTCCCGTGCGCTCGACCTCGCCGGTGTGAACGCCTGCGCGAACGTCGATCCCGAGCGCCTGTGCTGCGCGCGTGACCGCTGCGGCGCAGCGGACCGCGCGGGCAGGGCCGTCGAAGACGGCGAGAACGCCGTCGCCGCCGGTGTCGATCTCGCGGCCGCGGAAGCGACCGATCTGGGCGCGGACGACCGCGTGGTGCCGATCGAGCAGCTCGCGCAGCCGCCGGCCCCCGAGCGCGGCAGCCTGCGTCGACCCCACGACGTCCGCAAAGAGAACTGAGACGAGCACGCGGTCCGGCTCGACCTCCTCGTGGACCTGACTCAGGAAGCGCTCGATCTCGTCCAGCAGCCTCTGCTGATCGCCCTCCCACGGCAGGTGATCGTTGCCGGGCAGCTCCACTACCTGCGCATGCGGTAGCCGCTCGCCGAGATGACGTGATGCATCGCGGTACCACTCCTCAGCTCGGTACGCCACGAGCGTGGGAACCGCGACGGCCGGCAGGACGTGCCGTACGTCGATCTCCCTGTTCATCAACCGCAACGCCCTGCTTCCAGAGGGGCTCGCACCGCGCATCACGTACGACTCGTACCACGCGCGTTGCCGCTCGTCTGCGGCGGCAGCGGGAGCGACGCGCTGGAGCCACTCCATCGTCGTGACGCGCGCCCAGTCGTCGGCTTCGGTGGTGGCCACCCTTCCCGCCCAATCCTCCTCCGTCTGACCGATGGCGTAGTCCTGTGCCCGCATCAGGCGCGCAAACGCTCCGAGGAGAACGAGCCCCGCCGTGCGCTCGGGATAAGTCGCCGCGAACAGGAGCGACATCGCAGCGCCCTCCGAGACTCCGACCAGGACCGCTCTTTCCGAGCCCGCGGCGTCCATCACTGCGCGGACGTCGTCCATTCGCGTCTCGAGGTCCGGGAGCGCGTCGGCCCCGACGCGGTCGGAGAGGCCGGTTCCGCGCTTGTCGAACAGGATCAGCCGGCCCATCGACGCAAGCCGACGGTAGAAGCGCGCGATGCGTGGGTTCTCCCAGCCCGGCTGGAACGTGCAGATCCAACCGTGAACCAGCACGAGGTCGATCGCGCCGTCTCCGACGACCTCGTAGGCAATCCGGACGTCCCCGCTCCTCGCGAAGCGGATCTCGCTCTCCGTCACCGGCTCCGGTTTCGGTGCGGACGGCGCGACCGCGGAAGCACCGGCACGCTGCCGTTCGAGCGCCGGGTCCTGCCGAAGAATCCGTCGCTCCAGCTCCTTGAGCTCGCGTGACGGCTCCATCCCGAGCTCGCCGTCGAGTCGCTCCCGCAGCGTTCGGTATGCCTCCAGCGCCTCCGCCTGGCGGCCCGTGCCATACAGGGCGCGCATCAGTTGGCCGACGAGCCCCTCACGCAACGGGTTTCGCTCGACCAACGCCGCGAGCTCGCCGGCGACGGCCGCATGGCGGCCGAGCTGCAGATCCGCTTCGACGCGCTCCTCGAGGCACGTCAGCCGGAGTTCTTCCAGGCGGGCACCCTCCACCGCTGCGAAGGGCTCCGTGAGCTCGGAGAGCGGAAGGCCCCGCCACAGCTCGAGTGCCTGCCGCAGCGTGTCGGCCGCCGACGCCGCGTCGGCAGCCCGAGCGGCGGCGCGCGCCTCGTCGAGCAGCTTTTCCGCACGATCGAGATCGAGCGACGCCTCCTTCAGGTCGACCAGGTATCCGGGCGGCCGTGTCTCCAGCACACCCGCGGGAAGGACCTTGCGCAGCTGCGAGACGTAGACCTGCACCATCTTGGCCGCGGTCTCCGGCGCCTCCGCGCCCCATAGATCCTCGACGAGGCGAGCCGCCGAGACGGGCCGGCCGCGCTCGAGCAGGAGGCGCGCGAGAAGCGCTCGTTGCTTGCCGCGTCCGAGCGGAAGCGGCTCGCCGTGCCGGCGCGCCTCGAGCGGGCCGAGGATGCCGAACTCCAACCCCTCGCGCACGGGCGCCTGCTCAGGCTCGCGTCGTGGTCTCGTTCTGTGGATCGAAGAAGTGCAGCCGGCGCACATCCACTGCGACGTCGATGCGGTCTCCGACACGCACTGCGCTCCGAGGCTCGAACGCGGCGCAGAACCAGGCGCCCTGGTGGCCGATCAACGGCACGTCCTCGAGGCCACCGCCCGTGGCGGCCGCCACGCCGGCCGTCTCTGCGCGGGGAGCGTCGACCGGGAAGTGAATGAGCAGGTTCGAGCCGAGCGCCTCGATACGATCGACGGTCGCTTCGAACGCGCCCAACGTGCTCGACCGCCCATCCTGGCCGGGCGCGTGCAGGTCCTCGGGCCGGATCCCGACCACAACCGGCTTGTCCCGCCAGCGCTCGAGTCGCTGCTCTCGAGCGACCTCGTCCGGAACGGAGATCTCGGTGTTTCCGACGCGCGTCACGAGCGTCCCGTTGCGCGCCTCGACCGTCGCTTGCGCGAGATTCATCGGCGGCGACCCGATGAACCCGGCGACGAACAGGTTCGCAGGCCGGTCGTACACCTCATCGGGCTCGCCGACCTGTTGGAGGACGCCGTCGCGCAAGATGGCGATCCGGTCGCCCATCGTCATCGCCTCGACCTGGTCGTGCGTGACGTAGACAGTGGTCACGCCGAGCCGCTTCTGGAGCGCCTCGATCTCGCCGCGCATATGCACGCGGAGCTGCGCGTCGAGGTTCGACAGCGGCTCGTCCATCAGGAACGCCTGCGGCTCGCGGATGATCGCGCGCCCCATCGCCACGCGTTGGCGCTGGCCGCCGGAGAGCTGCTTCGGCCGGCGGTCGAGCAGGTTCTCGAGGCCGAGCAGCCTCGCCGTCTCCTTCACGCGCTCGCGGATCTCCGAGCGCGAGCGCCGGGCGAGCTTGAGGCTGAAGCCGATGTTCTGCGCGACGGTCATGTGCGGATACAGGGCGTAGTTCTGGAACACCATCGCGATGTCGCGATCCCGTTCGAGCACGTCGTTCATGCGCCGCCCGCCGATGTAGAGGTCGCCGCCGCTGATGTCCTCGAGGCCCGCGATCATCCGCAGCGCCGTCGTCTTGCCGCATCCGGAGGGGCCGACGAGCACGAGCAGCTCCTCGTCGCCGATCTCGAGCGAGAGGTCCTTGACGGCCTCGAACCCGTTCGGGAAGCGCTTCGCCAGATGTTCGAGAACGATTTCGGCCACTAGGGCACTACCCCTTCAGCGCCCCCGCCATCAGGCCGCGGATGAAGTAGCGGCCGAGGATGACATAGACGGCGAGCGTCGGCAGGGACGCGAGCAGCGCGGCCGACATCTGCAGGTTGTACGGCGTCACGAACGACCCCGTGGTGTTGTTGAGGGCAACGGTCACCGGCCACTTGGCGGGGTCGTTGATGATGAACACGGCGAAGAGGAAGTCGTTCCAGATCGACGTGAACTGCCAGATCGCGGTGACGACAAACGCGGGTGCAGAGATCGGCAGGACGACCGACCAGTACGTCCGCAGCATCCCGGCGCGATCCATCCGCGCCGCCTCCATCAGGTCTTGCGGGATGGTCGCGTAGTAGCTCCTGAAGATCAGCGCAGTGATCGGAATCCCGTAGACGACGTGCGCGAACACGAGGCGCGGAATCCCCTCCGGGAAGTTGGCGTCCGTGAAGAGCTGCGTCAGCGGGATCATCACCGCCTGGTACGGGATGAACATTCCGAAGAGGAAGAACGTGAACACGATGTCCGCGCCCGGGAAGCGCCACTTCGACAGCACGAACCCGTTCAGGGACCCGAGGATCGTCGAGATGATGGTCGCGGGGATCACGAGCCGGAAGCTGTTCGCGAGGTTCGGCGAAAGCTGGTCCCACGCCTGGTGCCACGCAGCAGTGGTCCACACGTGCGGCCACGACCAGGCATGGCTCGGGTCCGTCTCCGCGACGTCCTTGAAGCTCGTGACGACGAGGACGTACACGGGCATCAGCACGAGCACGGCGAAGAACGCGAGCGCCGCGTACTTGAACAGACGCCCCGACGTCCGCTGGACGCGGCGGCCGCCGCGCAAGCGTGTGCGTGCCGGGATGGGCGGGGCGGGCGGGACCGCGGTCGTCGACGTCATACGCGCTGCTCCGAGCGAACCGTGTAGATGAGGTACGGAATGATCAGCAGCGAGATCCCAACGAGCAGGAGCGTCGCGATCGCCGCGCCCTTCGCGTAGTCGCGCGCGTCGTAGATCAGGATCCACATGTACACCGCGGGCGTCTGCGTGACGAGCTGCTTCCCGCCGATCGCGACGATCAGGTCGAAGACCTTGATCGAGATGTGGCCGAGGATGATCAGGGCCGATAGCGTCACCGGGCGCAGGTGCGGGAAGACGACGTGGCGGTAGACGCGCCATTCGGAGGCGCCGTCCATCCGCGCAGCCTCGCGGAGCTCCTCAGGAACGCCGCGAAACCCGGCGAGGTAGAGCGCCATCACGTATCCCGACAGCGCCCAGATCGCGGGCATCGCCATCGCCGACATTCCCCAGTCGAGCCCGAGGTACCACTGGTTGGCAAGAAACCCGACGTGCAGCTTCTCGAAGACGACGTTGAGGCCGGTCGAGCGGTCGCCGGGCGCGGGGTTCATCAGCCAGCGCCAGACGACGCCTGCGGCGATGAACGAGATCGCCATCGGGAAGAGGTAGACGGAGCGGAAGAACCCCTCGCCGCGAACGCCCTTTTCGAGCAGGAACGCCAGCGTGAGGCCGATCAGGAGCGCGCCGACGATGAACGTGACGGTGAAGCCGAGCAGGTGGTGGACGTTCTCGCTCCATGCGAGGTCGGCGTTCAGGTCCCTGTAGGCGGCGAAGCCCGCCCACTTCGAGCTTTGGACCGCGGTTCGCCAGTCGCTGAGCGAGACCCTGACGTTCCAGCCGATCAGGCCGTAGACGAAGACGGCAACCAGCACGATCGACGGGGAGACCAGGAGCAGTCCTGGTCCCCACCGCCGAATGTTCCTCACGCGTTGTCTCCGCTCACGACTCCTACGTGAATTTGTCGTGCGCCGTCTTGAGCGCGGACTGGAACTTCCCTACGTCCTTGGTCTGCAGGAACAGGCCGAGCGCGGTGCCGAAGTCGGTCGCCCAGGCGTTCGGGGCCACAACGCCGTGCGTCAGCGAGCCGGCCAGACGGTCCGTCCGCCACTGCTTCAGCGCCCACTTGAGGTAGGGCCCGTACAGCTTCGCGTTCGCGTCCTGCCGCGCGGGAATGGAGCCCTTCACCGGATTGAAGGTGTCCTGCGCCCTCTTGCCGCCGAGGAAGCCGAGCCACTTGACCGCGGCCGCACGATGAGGCGCACTCTTCGGCAGCGTGAAGCTGTCCGAGAGCCAGTCGTAGACGCCGCTCGATCCCGGGACTGCCGTCCATCCGTAGTCGACCTTCGGCTTCAGCGCGAGGTTGCCTCCCGCCTTCGTCCCGCTGAAATAGCCGTCCTGCCAGTCGCCCATGACGTTGAAGGCGGCCTTGCCGTCGGCGACGAGCTTGCCAGCATCCTGCCATGTCAGCGAGGCCGCGTCCGAGTTCGTGTACGAGAGCAGCGTCTTGAACCGGTTGAGCGCGAGCGTTACGCCCTTGTTCGACCAGTTGCCGTTCTTCGTCCACAGCGCCGTCCAGCGCGCCGGCCCCAGCGTCGAGATCATCACCGTCTCCAGCAGGTGCTGCTGTGTCCACTGCTCGCCGAGCGCGAGCGGGATCACGCCCGCTGCCTTCGCCTTTTTCAACGCTGCGACGAACTGCGTCCAGGTCGCGGGCGCGGCGTTGATCTTGGCCTTCTTGAGGACTTTCGGGTTGTACCAAAGGATGTTCGCGCGATGGATGTTCACCGGGACGGAGTACAGGTGCCCGTTGTAGGTGATCTGGCTGATCAGCCCCTTGGGCATGATCTTCGTGAAGCCGTACTTCTTGTAGATGAAGTCGATCGGCTCGACCTGCTTCGCCTTGATGTAGTCGCGCAGCTCCGCGCCGGCGTGGCCCTGGAACGAGTCCGGCGGCTTGTTCGCCGCCAGCCGCTGGGCGAGCACGGCCTTCGCGTTCGTGCCGGCTCCGCCGGCGACGGTCTCGTTCTTGAACTTGCACGACGGATTGTTCTTGTTCCAGATCCCGATCAGCTTCGTGAGGCCCGCAGCCTCCCCGCCCCCCGTCCACCACGAGAACACCTGCAGCTGGCAGTTCGTCGCCATCGCGCCGCCGATCGTTCCCGGACGGGCGTTGCCCGCAGCCGGCAAGACCAGCAACGCAAAAACGACGAGGAGCGCAGCCCGTGCTGCCGTCGAGCGCGATACGCGCGCGCGCCCGACGTCAATTCGACGTGGCATGTTTGCCCTCCCTCGCTTTGAGTCATCGACCGATGCTCTGGTGAAGTGAATACGCGTCGGCGCGCCAGGTCAACGGAGAAGCTACGGAACCTGCTGCCGCCTCGAAACCCCCGTCAGCTCAGCTCGCCCGCGCCGTCCGCGGCGCGGCACACGTACGCCCTCCCCTGCGCTCCATAGGCGGCGACGACGCGGTCCGCGAGCGTGGGCGCCCGTTCAGCCTCGGCAAGAGCGACGATCGCGCCGCCGAAGCCGGCCCCGGTCATCCGCGCCGCCGTTGCGCCGTGCCGGTATGCGAAGTCGACGAGGCGGTCGAGCTCGGGGATCGTGACCTCGAGGTCGCGGCGAAGGCTCTCGTGGCCCTGGCGGAAGAGCTCGCCCAGCCGGTGGAGATCGTTCGCGCGCAGTGCCGCCACGACCTCGCGGACGCGGCCGTTCTCCGTCTCGATGTGGCGCCGACGGCGCGCGAGCACCTCGTTCGACCGCCCGTCGCCGCTCAGCGCTTGTTCGAGCTCGCGCTTGCGGAGCGCGTACGGCGAGCTCTCGAGCATGCGTGTGATCCCGGAGTGGACGACGATGATCGCCAAACCCTCCGGGAGCTCAACGAGCTCGTGCTCGAGCGAGCCGGTATCGAGCAGGACCGCACACCCGCTCCGTCCGAGCACTGCCGCGGCCTGATCCATGATCCCCGAGGGGACCGCGACCGCGCGATGCTCGGCGCGCTGCGCCGCCTGCGCGAGCGCCATCGGCTCGAGCTGGAATCTGGCGACCGCGCACAGCGCAACGGCGACGGCGACTTCGAGCGCGGCCGAAGACGAAACGCCGGCTCCGACGGGAAGCGTCGACCGGATCACGCCGTCGACGCCCACCGGCGGTCGGCCGAGCAGCGCAAGCTCGTGGGCAACGGCCGCGACATAGCGGCCCCAGCCGGCGCCCGCGGCGCCGCTCCCGTCGGCTTCGAGCTGAACGGCATCGCCGTACTCGCGCGAGCGAAGGCTGATCCCCTCGGACGGATCGGCGTCGATCTGGATCCCGAGGTCGAGCGCCACCGGAAGCACGAGCCCGCCGACGAGGTCGGTGTACTCGCCGATCAGGTTGACGCGGCCCGGAGCCCAGAAGGTGCGCGTCGCCATGCTCCGGCAACGATACGGTCGCCGTGATGGCAACTCATGGCGCCATCAGGTGGGGCCTGCTTTCGACCGCGCGTATCAACCGCCTCGTGCTCGTCGGCGCCCGCGACGCCGTCGGCGTCGCGATCGCCGCGGTCGCGAGCCGTGATCTCGAGCGCGCGCAAGCGTACGCGCGTGAGCACGACATCCGTCGCGTGCACGGATCGTATGAGGCCCTGCTCGCCGACGACGAGGTCGACGCCGTGTACATCTCACTCCCGAACTCGTTGCATCACCTGTGGACGATGCGCGCGCTCGACGCCGGGAAGCACGTTCTCTGCGAGAAACCATATTCGCGGCATGCGGCCGAGGTCGAGGAGGCGTTCGACGCGGCGGACGCGGCGGGACTCGTTCTCTCCGAAGCGTTCATGTGGCGCCATCACTTGCAGACGCGGCGCCTCGTCGAGCTGCTCCCTCAGATCGGCGAGCTGCAGACGATCCGCGCCACGTTCGCGTTCCCGCTCGGCGACCTCACGAACGTCCGGATGCTGCCGGAGCTCGACGGCGGCGCGTTGATGGACGTCGGCTGCTACTGCGTGAACGCGAGCCGTCTCCTCGCGGGCGAGCCGGACCGCGTCTACGGCGAGCAGGTGATCGGTCCCAGCGGCGTCGACGTGCGCTACACGGGACTGCTGCACTTCCCGAGCGGCGTCGTCGCGGAGTTCACGTCGTCGTTCACGTTTGCGCATCAAGGGCTCGAGGCGATCGGAACGGACGGGACGATCGTGATCGGCGATCCCTGGCATGCGCGAGAGCCGGGGTTCGAGGTGAATGGCTCGCGCGTCGAGATCGAGCGGGCGAACTCGTACCGGCTCCAGCTCGAGAACATCTCGGCCGCGATCCGCGGCGACGCGCAGGTGCTGCTCGGACGTGCGGATGCGCTCGGCCAAGCGCGCACGATCGCCGCGCTCTACGTAGCCGCCACCGAGAGCGGACGCTCCGAGACTGTCGGCTAGCGCGACCGCATTGCGCGGAGGGCCGTCGCGGGCAGGCGCACGAGTCGCTACGTAGGATCGCGGCTCGTGCTCCGATCGATCACCAGGACCCAGTGACCGCCGAAGCCGTCGCGCCCCAGGAGGAGTCCAGGGGCGACCAGGGGCTCGCCGTTCTCCTCGCGATGGCGATGTTCGTCCTCGTCGTGGACACGTCGTTGATGAACGTGTCGATTTCCGCGGTCGTGCGCGATCTCGACACGACTGCGAGCGGCGTCCAATCGGCGATCGCGCTCGAGGCGCTCGTGTCCGCCGCGTTCATCCTGATCGGGAGCAAGATCGGCGACCTGATCGGCCGGAAGCGCGCTTACGTGCTCGGTCTGCTCGGGTACGCGGCGGGGGCGCTGGCGATGACCTTGTCGCAGAGCCTGCTGCCGATCGTCATCTTCTGGGCAGTAATCGGAGGCCTGGGCGCTGCGCACCTGCTCCCGGCGATGCAGTCGCTCATCCACGGGAACTTCGACGGGCCGATGCAGCGGAAGGCTTACGCGCTCGTCGGCGCCGCCGCCGCGATCGCCGCTGCCGTCGGGCCGTTGCTCGGCGGTTTCATCACGACGTACCTCTCGTGGCGCGTCGCGTTCTTCGGCGAGGTCGTGATCATCGCGATCGTGCTCGTGGGAACGAGGCGAGTCCGCGACGTGCCGTACACCGGAGCGAGAGGGATCGACGTGGTCGGCGCGACCCTTTCGGCGATCGGCATGGGAGGCGTCGTGCTCGGGATCCTCGTGTGGGAGGAAGGCGGCGGGGCCGTCGGCGCGCTGATCATCGTCGGGCTCGTCGCGCTCGGGTCGCTCGTCTGGTGGCTGCGCCGCCGTAAGCGCGAGGGCAAGCCGGCGCTGCTCGACATCGACCTCTTCGCATCGAAGTACTTCCGGCTCGGGATCACGTCCCAGACGCTCCAGCAGATCGCCCTCGGCGGGCTGATGATCGCGCTCCCGATCTACCTGCAGATGGTGCTCGAGTACAACGCGATGGGGGCGGGCCTTTCGCTCGCACCGCTCTCGCTGACGATGTTCGCCGTCGCGTTGCTGGCCGGACGGAAGGCAGGTGACCGCAGCCCGAGCGGGATCATCCGGATGGGTTTCCTCCTCCTCGTGGCCGGTATCGCCGCACTGCTCCCGATCGTGCCCCGCGCCGACTCGGGCTGGGCAATGGCGCTCCCGCTGATGGTCGCCGGCGCCGGCCTCGGCCTGCTCGTGTCCCAGCTCAACAACTACACCCTGGCGCCGATCAAGGAGGAGCGGGTCAGCGAGGCGGCAGGCGCGAACTCCGCAGGTGGATCGTTCGGACTGTCGTTCGGGCTCGCGTTCGCTGGCGCGATCATGCTTGCGTCGCTGTCGCTCGTTTTCACCAGCATGGCGGAGTCGAGTGACGTGCTCACGCCCGCGCAGCAGCAGCAGGTTGCGGACGGGCTCGAGCGCAACGCAGAGGTGATGACGAACACGGAGCTCGACCAGCTCTTAGCCGGGCAGCCCCCCGACGTTCAGGAGAGATCCTCCGCATCAACACCGACGCTCGACCGATCGCGCTGCAGATCGCGCTGCTCGTTCCGCTCATCGCCGCGATCCTTGGCCTTGTCACCGGCTTTCGGATGACACGGCTTCCCGATCTCGAGCCGTCGGCTGCCGCCGAATCCGTGCTCGGCGGTTGACCTTCCGCGGGTGCGGCCCGGACCGGCGAAGCAGCGCCTCCACGGCCGCGCCGATATCGAAATGCGCGCCAGTCGCCCGCGCGAGCCGCTCGGCTCGGAGGATCGCGACGCGCCTCCGCAACACACGCCGCTGCACCTCGATCGAGTCCTGTTCCGCCTCCAGGGCGCGGATCGCCGCCCCCAACTCTTGGTCGGAGAGCATCCAGAGGCCGGGCAACTCTGCCGCGCCGCCGTGCTTCGACATCATCGTCTCCTTCGTCTCGGGTCCCTGACGGGACACGCTGGTCCCATCAGGATCGGCAACCGGGACCTACTCCTTTAGGGGGAGCTGACCAGAACGTCGGTTCGGACGCCGTCGACAGATCGCGCCTCGGCGCGGAAGGACGACGCGCACACTACGGGCGGCCGCGAGCCTCCGAAACGGGAGAATGCCCGAACCTTGCTGCGGCACCGTTTTGAGGGTGGTAAGCCTGCCGGCACCGCGCGCTACTGCACGAGCGTCAGCAT
>Ga0126312_10002426_pt1 | contig 12459 bp, 9 predicted proteins | sample Plot104A_FD_92537 | JGI IMG/M metagenome (GOLD analysis project Ga0126312, IMG submission 92537) | Serpentine soil microbial communities from UC McLaughlin Reserve, CA, USA - Plot104A | ecosystem: Environmental > Terrestrial > Soil > Grasslands | place: USA: UC McLaughlin Reserve, Lake County... | reverse complement strand
GGGGCGGGCCCCGAATCACAGGGCCACGGTCCCGTCGCAGGGCCCCGGGCCGACACGCCAGTCAATGGCGGCGCGCCGGCCGGCACGCCGGTCAACGGCGGGCCGCCTGCCCGCACACCCACCGAGGGCGGCCCGCCCACGGACGCACCGGGCAATGGCGGCCGGCCGTCCGGCACGCCGGTCACGCCCGGCCCGCCCCCGAGCGCCCCGGCCGAGCGCGCCCCACCTGAAGGCGCAATGGGCCAGCACGGACCGGCTGAGCCGACCCCCAACCCTCAGCCGCGAGCGAACCCCGCGGCGCCCGAGTCGGCCCCGGCCGCGGGCCTCGTGCCACCACAGGGCCAGCGGCCGCCGTCCGGTCCTCCTTAGGGCTAAGGCTAAGGTCCAGAGGACGATCGTAAGTGCTCGGCACGCGAGGAGAGGGGCGCCCAATGGCGCCCGCCTCTGCCTCATGTCATGCCGAGGGCCTCGCTAGCCGCTTGTGCAGATCACGTTTCCGCCCGCCACGGCGCCGTGTGTGGTCGGTGACGACATACCGCTGACAGAGAGCACGACGCCGCCCGTGGCTGCGCGACGGTGATGGGTCACGCTCGTGAACGCCACGTCCGTGATCGTTTCGGTCCACTGCGAGACCAGGGCAGTTGTCCGTTCCAGCTGAATACTGGTTCTCGTCGATCGAATGGGGTGGCGCCGGTGTTCCCGTTCTGGCGCATGCTAGGAGCACGCGCTCTCGGAAGCGCTCGAAGCTGGGCGGTCCGTGGGCGCGGCGCTTTATTACCATGGTCGTCCTGGACCACGTCCCGCACCGGAGCGCCCGGGCGACGGGATGGTCGATGTGTATGGCGCGGATCGGCGAGGTCGGCACGTCTCTGTCAGCACTTATCAGACCAGCCTGAGCGAGCCCAGTGCTCGATGTGCCGCCCCGCCAGGCCGCCGTTCCCTGCAGGGGCGACTCCCCCGATGGGCGCGCGGGCCTTTGATGAGCCATAAGAACGCCTGGCAAATCTCGGCCTGAGATGTCCCCTGAGTCCTCCGGCTCTTCGCAGGAAGAAAGGGCCGAGCCCGAACTCCCGCAGGTCGAGTCCGCCAAGAAGAAAGGGCCGGAACCTGGAAGGCCCGGCCCTTTCCTGTCTCTAGCTGCTCACCGTACCGGCTTAGGGATCGCTGGCGGTGATCGTGATGTAGGGCGACGAGAAGCCCGCGAAGGTGAGCGTATACGTGAAGCTCTCGAGCGTTAGAGTCCCAGGCGCGATCGAGGGCGTCCAGTTCGGATTCGGACAGACCTGCGGCGCGCCGAATGCACTTGCCGACTGCGCAGGCACACGCAACTGCCCATTCCTCGTGGAGGCCACCGTGGCCGTACTGCTGTCCGAGAAGGTCGTGGTATGACTCTCGACCAGATTGCCGCCTTTGTTGGTGCAGTTGATGGTCGCCGAGTAGGTGGCAGACAGACTCACGTTCGCGTTCGTATTCCCGACGCCCCCGAGCACGTACGAACTACAGTTGACGTCGAGGTTTGCAGCAACCACGCACTCGACCGTACCCGACTTGAGGAACGAGCTGCCCGGGGCATTCGCGGGGTCGAAGCGACCGGGCGTTGGCGTGTATGTCCCCGGCGTGACGGCCGAAGCCGCCGCGGGGAACGCGATGGCCGCGACAAGCACCGTCGAGAGGGCTAGCAGCCGTAGGGTCTTTCTCACTGTGGATCTCCTTCAAATTGCTTGGGTTAGAGCGGGTGGCGTGGGGCCAGTGGGTTCTCCACGGCTCAGCGACCACTGTCTGTTTGAGAGTGCTTAGAAGAGTCAGGGCCAGGGGAACCCGATCGTCGCCTTTGCTCCGCCCGGCGAATACGGTCTCAGCGTTTGAGCAATAGGCCACCCCCTAGGCTCCATCCGAGTTCGGAACAGCCCGCTGGTTGGGCGCTCCGATGCAGCGTCAGCGAACTCAAGCTGTGCACTTGCAGACCACTCCAGGCACTCGGCGGGATTTTGCGAGCTTTCGGGCCCAGAAACCGCGCAAAGTGCTGGAGTCAGGCTGCAACAGGCGGTGCAGCGCTGTCAGTATCGGATTGGTCTCAGTTCGGTCTCACGCCGCCCCTCGGCGGCGGCCGCCCGTTGGGGTTGGGCTGTGCCAGCCGTGGGTCAGACGGCAGGGCGGGCCTCGGCGAACTGCTTAGCTATTCAGTCGCCGTAGAAGCTCCTCGAGTGCCCGCGCGGCTTTCGCTTCCGCCTCGAGAGCGCGTCTGAAGACGTCGTCGTCGTCCTGCACGTAGACGAAGAACGCAACCGTCGAGCTCCTAGCGTCGTCGAGCTGCGGTCGCTGTGCCGGGCGCGTGCTCGCCGATCATGATCACGCACCCGCCGGACTCGACCTCGGGCACGGTCGATGAGGCCATCTGGCGTAGCCCTGCGCAGCCGCTCGCTTGCGCCGAGCACAGGGGTGTAGAGTCGATCGCCGCCGCCGCGCTGGCAACGGACGTGCGGCGAGACGCACGAGGAGGCATCCGGGATCGGCTTGATGCTTGCCGTCGGATTTCCTCCGGTGTGGTTGTATGACTCGGGGATGGCCACACTCAGACCGCCAGTCGCTCGGCGAACCTCCGCGGGCAGCCGGCCGGCCGCCCTCGAAGCCGACGGCGTCGCGGGTCTGCTCCCAGCCCTCCCGTGGCGGTCGAGGTTGCGGTGCTCGACTCGATGCGCATGCGGGCTCGCGCTTCGGCCATGAACCGCGGCGAGACCGAGCCGACGGGTCAGGATTCGGCGCCGATCAGCGTGGCGGGGATGGATGGAGATCCCGGAGACCGAGATCAAGAACGGCCACAAGCAGTTCGGCGTTATGACCGACGAACCGGTAACACCGATTCCGGGCGCGTCGGATTGCCCGAACCGCCAACGGGACGGAGGACATCGATGACCTCGCGTTCACCAGCGCCAAGATCGAAGTCTTCCAAGCCGAAGCCCTCCTGCTGGGGATCGACTTCACAATCAGCCTGCCCTCCGCGAACGGGCCGGTTCTCGCCGCAAACCTGAGCGGGGTCGGTTTCGTCGCCCGCTCGATCGCGGACTTGCCACGATCGACGCGAAGCTTCAGGTGCTGCTCGACGAACTGCGTGACGCTCTCCATGCCCCGCTGGCGATGCGCCGGAGCGACAGCAACGGGCGCTCAGGCCAGCGCATCGTGGTTTGGGGGCTCCGCGAGGAGCTAGCGCCAGCCTGCCTCGCCCAGGTGCGCGGCTATCCGCTCCACCGCCATCCTCAGTCGCCGGAAGTAGGTTGCCCTGCTCAGATTGAGCTCGCTTGCCGCCAGCTCGTGGCTCGGAGCGGGGTCCAGGTAGCCGCGGATGAGCACGCGCCGCAACAGGACCTCGTCCGGTGTCTCGCCGAACGCGTGCTCTGCGGCGTCGGCGAGCAGGGCGTGCACCGACTCTGCGCGCTCCTCGAGCGCGTCGCCGGTCGCTAGCTCATTGGCGGCCAGGCGCGACGGCACGCCCAGGTCGCGAAGGGCCTGGCGTACGACCTCGAGTTCGATTGGCGGCGCGTGCGGCGGCCGAAGACCGACCTCGACGTAGATGACATCACGCTGGGCGCCGAGAAGGCCGCCCGGCCCGTAGTCGAGCAGGTGGCACTCGACTTGGACGCCCGCCAGCTGGAGGTCGAGCTCCGGGACGTGCCTGGCGCCCAGCACTCTGGCGAATTCGAGCGCCTCCGGGAGACGCGGGCGGATCGGCAGGTAGGCCAGGCGGGGGTTGGTTAGTCCCGACTGCATTATGCCGGCGACGCCGAGCATCGCCTGCACCCCCGAGCCGTACTCGGCGAGGTCGACCGCGTCATGCCAGAGCACCGCGTTGCCGCTGGGTGAGCGGGAGTGGGCGTGGGCGAGCCAGGGCCCCAGCAGCGGGTCGTCAGCCGCGAACGAAGGGGCGTTGCGGGGTGTGACGGACACGAGATAGCCGGCGAGCCGGTCTTCCTGGTCGCGGGCGATCCCGATTCGCGCCGGTGCCTCGTCGAAGAAGCGTTCGAGCAGCGGCCACCAGCCGCCGTGGGCGCGGTCGACGAGCACGGCCCTCACGGCCTCTGCATCGCCAGGCCGAACGGAGTCGATCCGGTATCGAGCGCTGCCCTCCCACGAGTAGCCCCAGCGGATGGCCGGGTTCTCGATCAGGTGGGCAAGGTCGACGGAGAACAAAAGGTTGCCGGCTACGGCGCGGGCATGGAGGTAGTCGGCGATCCTCCGGCGTAGTTCCTGCTGGCGGTTGGGGTCGCGCCGGCGGAGGTCCGCTCGCAGCGCCTTTCCCACCAGATCGTGGAGCGTGACCCCGTCGCCCAGCGGCTCCGTGAACGTGCGCGAGGCGAGCCATTGATAGGCGCGCTCGGCGTCGGTCTCGGGGAGCACGTGCCGCAGCAGGTCGACGGTCGTCACCCGAGCGATCGCCGCTACGCCCAGGACGGCGAACTGAGCGCCCTCGAGCTCGGACCCGGCGAGGCGCCGCACGAGCGCCCTCACGACCCCGGGGTCGGCGGGCCCTCCGCCCTCGCTCGCCGGCCTCCAGCGGGCCCCCGGCTCCGCGGTCAGCGCGAGCGCCAGCGGCGAGCCCCCAGACCACAGGACCGCCTCCCTCACGAGGCCCTGGTCCTCCACGCCAGCCAGCCGGAGCAGCTCCCTCGACTCCTCCCGTGACAGACCGCCGAGTTCGATCTCGCGGACGACTGTCTCCCAGCCACCCGCGGACCAGCTCGCCTCCGGCAGCCCTCGCCTGGCCACAACAACGATCGCCCGCTCGGGCAGGCTCGGGAGCACGCTCCTCAGCAGGTAGCGCCCTAGCGCGGTCACGCGCTCGTAGCTATCGAAGACGATGAGCGGCCGCTCTTCCTCGCGGGCGCCGGCCAGCGCGTTCTCAAGCGCGTCGGGGAGGGGCAGGAGGTCGCGCCCCTCGATCCAGTGCGGCCGCCAGCCGCGCCGCTCGCCGTTGCGCACCACCTCCCGCAGAAGGGTGCTCTTGCCGATCCCGGCCGGGCCGTGGACGAGCACAACGTTCGCCGGTGGATCCGCGACGAATAACTGGTCGAATAGCTCCAGCTCCCGCTGGCGCCCCACGAAACGCGCCTGATCCCGGTCCATGAGGCGCCGGCCCAGGGTGGCGGTGAGTGGGCGCATCTACCAACCTAGGACAGCCTGCACATTTACGAGCCGGTCCCGACTAGTGGCCGCTCTGCGCGGTCGCCACGCCGGGAACGCGAGCACCGCCGCAGCGACTGTGCCAAACAGCACATAGGATTCATGGGTGTTCTTCCTTCAATCTTTGATCGTGCTCTCGGGGCGGCTGGCCGAACGAGCTTGGTAGGGACGCCTTGCGAAAACAAAACTCGCGGGAGCCGTCGGAGCACCCCGAAACGCGTCGCAAGCGCTACAGGCCCTCCTTCCCTGCGCCGAATTGCCGCCCAGTCTCGTTGCCGGGGGGAGAGCCGGACAATCGGCTGCGGAGCTACCTCCTGCTTGCAGACCCGGAAGTCGGCCGGCTGCCACGACGGGTGGCAAAGGGCCCCACGGTCGGGCGGTGCCTTGCTTTGGGGTCGTTGCACAGCCTTGGCCAGTCAGCCGCTTCGTGGGACTTTGCCGGCGTCTCGGCAGGCCTTGGTGCACAAAGGGTTGGGGAGTCCGGCAGGCTCCGCTCTGGGTTGACCGATCGGGTGGAGCCCTTTCTCGACTCCTGATGGCCTAAGACAACTCTTGGGTGCGGCGCGATAGGCGGAACCTTTCTCCCCGGTGCCCATATCTCGACGACCGGGAGTCCGGACAAGCACAGCGACAGGAACGAGACGCCATCGGCTCGGTGGATCTTGGCCAGGTCGAGAGTTACCGCCCCCGCCCCCGGTAGACCGGGAGCTGTGGTGTGGGGACCGAGGGCTATGTGGTGATGCGAGAAACCGCGCTCTTTGCGAAAGACCGTAAGCACGGTGGTGCTACCTCGCAAGGGGATCTTCCTCCCCATCGGGGGCGCTCATTTCCCTCGAATCTCGTAGAACCGAAGTGGGAGGAGAATCCCATGCGGCGCACACCCACAGTGGTCTGTTGGCGCTGGTCATGCTCGGCCTGACGACGTCCATCGCCCTCGCGACGAGCGCCCACCTGAAGGCGGCGCCACTCCTGAGCGTCGCTCGCTGCCCTAGGTCTGGCCTTGAACGCAACCGAGGCGCTCGCCAGCCTTAGCGAGGGCGACGTGCTCGTCGAGACGACAGCGCAGGCCCGACGTCATCGCCACGTGCACCAACCACTCGGGCGCCCCCACCCCAACTGGACGGAGACGATCCAGGATCTGTTGTTCACCAGCGCGACGATCAGCGTGTTCCAGGCCGGAGCTCTCGTGTTGATGGTCGACTGCACCTTCATCCCGCCGACCTCGAACGGCCCGGTGCCAGGCGGACACGTGAGCTACACGCAGAGCTAGCGACCAGCCTGCAGCCACCTCCGAAACGGTGCGCCCGGGGTAGCCGGCAACCGGCGCACCGTTGCCGCGGTTCTCACCGAGAAGCAGCAGGACCCGTGCAAGGCTGCTCTCGCCTTGAAGCCACCGAGCGCGGCCAGGTCCGGTCCGCCCCGCTCCGCGGCTGGCGGACAACCGACGCTCAAGAAGTCGGTACGCCCCCCTGGCCGAAAAGGCTTGGCCACGAGACCTTTGTTGCATGAACGTGCGGCGCATGCTCACAGCGAACCTCCTGGCCCTCGGCGGGGCCATCGGCCCAGCATGAGCCTGGGTTTCTTCCGTGGCTGCGCTTGCGTTTGCCAGCGCCTGGCCCGCCGTCCGCGCGGCAGGACGGGCGCTCCCTGTGAGGTGTTGACGCCACGGTCCAACCTCCAGGCGGCCGCGGCGTTTAGGTGGGCAGAGCTGCAATGCTGGTGCTGATCGCTTGTTCCGACCCCGGCGTTAGAGATGCGTTTCTGGACGCGCTACGACGGGCTGACATCAGCGTCATCGCCGCGCCACCGCACGGAGCAGCGACGCTTGAGCTAGCGCGACGGCTTCGTCCCGACGTGGTCTTGCTCGACGACGAGTTTCCCGGGCTCGGCGGCGTCCGGGGGCTGGAGAAGCTGGCCGCCGAGACCCGCGAGTCGCGTGTCGTGACGATCGCCGGCCGGTACGAGCAGGCGCGTGGTGTGCGCGCGGTCCTGGCGGGGGCGGAGGGCTACCTCGACCGGCAGATCTCGCCTGCGGCGCTGCCGCGTGTTGTGCAGGCGCTGATGCGAGGGGAGGCCGCGATTCCGAGGTCGATGACGACGGCACTTGTCGAGCGCGCGCGGAGCGACGTGGGGATGCGGCCGATCAGGAGCCCCCTGACTCCTCGCGAATGGGAGGTTCTCGATTTGATGACTATCGGGGCGTCCACTCAGGAGATCTCGAAGGAGCTCGTGGTTTCGCTCGAGACCGTGCAGAGCCACATCAAGCACATTCTGCGCAAGTTCGGCGTCCATTCCCGTGCGGAGGCGATTGCAAGGGCCAACGAGCTCCGCCACCGCCCTGATTCGGCGCCGAAGTGAGCGCACACCCGACTCGTGGATGGGGAGACAGATCCCCTTGACCTACTCGGACCGCCCTCCGTAGGGTCGCACGCGAGGCACGGACGCCGACTCGCGCGAGCCTCGCCCCCCGCTACCAGGCTCACGCAAAAGCCTGTAGGAGGACTCGATTGGCCGGCCATCGCAAGGTGGCGATTTTCGCTATCTCGACTACCTCGAGAGGACTCGTTGCGCCCAAGCGAGGGGGTCGCCGGTGGCTGGCCCGGGCGCCTCCGGGCCCAGCTTGGGTGACCACACCGTCACCGCCCGCTCTGGGTCGCAGTCGAGGTTGACCGCGGGCGAAGCGCCGTATCCGTGGCTCGATGTCCGGGTGCGGCCGATTCTGATCCCCAAGAAGAAGGATGCAGACAATGCGAAGGTTGTGGACTCGACTTCGCGCGGGCCGCTTGTGGCTCGCCGCGACAGTGGCGGTCTTTGCTGCGCTGGCGCTCGCGATCGTTGCGAGCGCGAGTCATCCCGAGGCGAGCCTCCCTGGCAGCAACTTTGAGATCGACGTCAACGCCAACCTGAAGGTGGACGACCCGGCGCCGTCCACCGACTGGGCGTCGGTCGTGGAGGCACGCCGCAACGATGTGCCGTCGGGCCAGAACGACGACTCATACAAAGGTGGCTCGAAGGAGGACGACGCCTGTCCGGGTACCGAGACGGGCAGCATCCCGAACAACAAGAGCGACCTGCTCACCTTCGGCGCTTATGTCGAGCCGGAGGCGGGCGGCCCGGGCTTCCTGAACCTGTTCTGGACCCGCGTGCAGGAGCCCACCGGCACGACGCTGATGGACTTCGAACTCAACCAGTCCTCGACGCTCTGCGCCAGCGGCGTCAACCCGGTCCGCACTGTCGGTGACCTGCTGATCGAGTACCGCATCGAGCAGGGCGGCGCCACCGCGATCATCCTGCTGCGCGAGTGGACCGGCTCGGCGTGGGGCCCGGCAGCTGATATCACCGGATCCCAAGCGGCGGGCACGATAAACAGCACCTCGATCCCGGCGGCGGAGTCGGACGGGCTGAGCGCTACGAACCCGCTCAGTCCGCGCACGTTCGGCGAGGCCCAGCTCGACCTGGACTTCGTCTTCGACGAGAACAAGTGCGAGTCGTTCGGCAGCGCGTTCCTGAAGAGCCGCTCGTCGACCAGCTTCACCTCCGCGCTGAAGGACTTCATCAGGCCCGTGCCCGTAAACATCAACAACTGCGGCAAGGTGATCATCCGGAAGCAGACCGACCCGGACGAGAATCCCAACACCACGACGTTCGGATACACGAAGTCGTTCGGGACGGATCCCGCGACCGGGAATACGTTTAACCTGCAGGACGACGGCGACCAGACGTTCAATAACGTGCTGTTCGGCACGGGCTACACGGTGGTCGAGGACGTCATCCCGACGGGCTGGGACTTCGACAACGTCAACTGCAGCGCCAGTACGGGGGTGACGCCCTCCATCAACGGCGCCACGGTCACGTTCGCCATCGACAATGCGGCGGACATCCTGGACTGCACGTACACGAACCGTGCCAGAGGCACGATCGTCGTGAAGAAGGTGACCGACGACGGTAATGGCTCGTTCGACTTCACCTCGAACACGCTCACGCCGTCTCCATTCACGCTGACCACTACCGCAGCGGGAGATGCGGGGGCGGATTCCCGGACCTTCAATGATCTGACCCCCGGCACCTACGACGTCGCGGAGATCGTGCCTGCAAGTTGGAACCTAGTGTCGGGGACCTGCAACGACGGGAGCAATCCCGCCTCGATCGGCCTGTCGGCTGGCGAGACGGTGACCTGCACCTTCCACGACGCGAGGCAGAACGGCGCGATCCGCGTGACCAAGACCCGGAAGCACGCCGCAGATGGGTCCGGCGATCACCCGCACGCCGGTGTCGACTTCACGATCACGGGTGGCTCGCTGCCCGCGGGCGGGACCACGGTCACGACGAACGCGCAAGGCCAGGCCTGCGTCGATGGGCTCGTACTCAGCAGTTTCGTCGGCGACTACACGGTCCACGAGGTCACGCCTACCGGATACCACGGCGAGGCCAACAAGACGGTCACAGTGGACAACGAGGCGAACTGCGGGGACGACCCCTACGGCGGCGAGACGGTCAGCTTCCACAACACGCCGCTTACCGACCTCACCGTTTCGGTCAACTCGCAGGTCGACGGCGGTACCGCGTCGACGATCGCCTGCACGAACGGCGGGCCCTCGGGCTCGACCGGCGCGAACGGCGACGCCTCGGTGACTGCGACTGACCTCGAGCCCAACACGTACGTCTGCACGGTGGTGGTCGATCCGTAGACAGCATTCAGACATAGTGAATCCGCGCTAACTCGCGCGGACGCAAAGCGGGGGCCGGCTTAGTCGGCCCCCGCTTCGCTCAGCTGACGCTTACTGCTCGTCTACCCGGCGACGTGGCGGTCGTCTCGCCCGTCTCGGTCCAGCGCCTGCCGTTGAACTGGGACGCGGACACCTCGTAGGTGCCAGCGGGGAGCGTGTCGCCCGAGGGTTTCGAGAGTCCCCAGGTTGGGGACCTGCTGATCCTGAGCGAGTTCATCAACGGCGGTGCGGGGAGCGGCATCAAGGCCTTCAGGTGGGTCGGTAGCGGCGGCGGCACGAGCGGCACCCTGGACGAGGGGGACCTCGGGCGGACCGTCGGCCGACTGCGACGCCGCCCCGGCCGGCGATAACGCCTGCGCCACGGTGAACGACGGTCGAGCTGTCAGTCGCGAACCCGAGCAACCCGGATGGCAGTCCTCCGATCCCAGTGTTCGTGAACGAGCGGCTGTTCCGGGTGATGGTGCTCACCTGCAACGACTCGGTCAACCCGAAGGAGCCGGTCAACAGCACGGTGACGCTGAACAACGAATAGAAGGGGACGATCACGGGGTCCCGGCCGAGCACGCGGCCAAGGGCGTAAGGCGACCTTTGGCGGATTCCGGGTGCCGCGTACGGTGGCTAGTACGCCAATCCAACCTCGGCGTGACAGTCGGGCTGCCCGACGTCGCACCGCTCTTCCCCACCCATAGAAGGAGCAACCTTCGATAGACGCGAGCCCCGGCCTCACCCTGAGGTCAGGCGCTTCTCGAACCAGTGATTTGCGTAAGGGTCGTCGTTGTAGCGGGGGATCTCCACATAGCCGTGCGCGCGATACATCGCCTTCGCCTCGTCGAGCGACCGATTCGTGTATAGCCGCACGGTCTGCTGGCCGAGCGAGGCCGCCTGTTCCTCTAGCGCTTCGAGGACGCGGGCGGCGATCCCGAGGCCTCTGTGCGGGCGGTCGACCCACATCCTCATGATCTCGCCGACGCTCGGGCGCAGGGTCTTCAGCGCGCCGCATCCCGCCGGCTGTCCGTTGAAGCGGGCGAGCACGAATGCCCCCGAGGGTGGAACCAGTTCGGCCGCATCGGCCGGCAGGGTACGGGCTGCATCGAAGGGTTCCTCGAAGCGCTCGCCGAGCTCGGCGAAGTAGTGGGCGAGGCACCATCTGGCGTCGGCCGAGGAGGGGTCCTCGGGGCCGATGTCGACCATCGAGATCGCGAGCAGTCGCCGAACCTCGGCCTGCGCGCGCAGTAGCCTCGCGCGCTGCTCGTCGGAGAGCGGCGCCAACGCCGACGCCGCGAGCCGATCGGAGATCCGGTCGAGCTCGCGCAACTCCGACCGGCCCGACCGCGTCAGGCACAGACGCGTGGTCCGCCTGTCGGCCGGGTTCGGTCGCTTCACGACCAGGCCGTCCCGCTCCAGCGAGCCGATCATGCGCGAGAGGTAGCCGGAGTCGAGACCGAGCCGGGCACGCAGGTCGCGTGGGGTGGCTCCGTCTGGCCCGATCTCGAACAACACCCGGGATTCTCCGAGCGGACGCCGTCCGAGGTAACGATCGCTCAGGGCTCCGACCTGGCGCGTCACGAGCCGATTGAAGCTGCGAACGAGCGCGATGTCCTGTTCGCCGAACATCTCTGACCTGAGTCAGAGAATAGCCCAGGCGGGCCCCGCCGACGAGCCCTACGCGGCGCGCAGCCCGGGGCGCTCGGTGCGCTTCGCGTACTCGAGCGCGACCGCGATGAAGGCCTTTCCGGCCGGCGTCTGGCGGCGCGCCACGCGCCAGACCAGCGCGATCGGCCAAGTCAGCGGCTCGGGGCCGATCGCGCGCAGCTCGATCGGCGGCCCCGGCTGCTCGGCGGCCGAGCGGGGCATTACGGCCACCCCGAGGCCCTTGCTCGCCAGGCCTCGCACGGCCGCCATCTCCGTGCACACGAACGCGTTGCGGGGCTCGAGCCCACGCTCGGCCATCGTCCGCTCTAGGCGGCGTCGCAGCGCCGAGTTGTCGCGGTAGGCGATCAGATCCTCTGCGGCGAGCTCTTCGAAGGTGATCCACTCCCGCGAACGGAGCGGATGGTCGGTCGGCAGGGCGACGACGATCTCCTCCTCCCACAGCAGCGTGGCCGCGAACTCATCACCGAGCGCGCGGGGGTCGATGGCGGCGAACGCGCAGTCCAGCTCGTCGGCGCGGAGCGCCGCCAGGACGTCGTCCTGAGTGGACTCGGACATGTGGATCGCCACGCCGGGATGGGCCGCGCGGAACTCGGCGAGCAGGCCGAACAGGTCGAAAGGCCGGTCGGATAGACGCCGCCGATCCGCAGCTCCCCGCCCAGCAGGCCGGAAATCTCCTCCAGTTCGCTCTGCATGCCTTCGACCTCGGCCAGCACTCGCTTCGCGTACCCGAGAATCACCTGGCCCTCCGGCGTGAGATCGACGCTGCGGCTGGTGCGGCGGAACACCTCGACCCCGAGCTCCTCCTCGAGGCGGCGGATCTGCTGCGATACCGCCGACTGGCTGAGGAACAGCTGCTCGCCGGCCTTGGTCAGCGAGCGGTGGTGGGCAACGGCGACGATCGTGC
>Ga0126312_10002425_pt1 | contig 12460 bp, 10 predicted proteins | sample Plot104A_FD_92537 | JGI IMG/M metagenome (GOLD analysis project Ga0126312, IMG submission 92537) | Serpentine soil microbial communities from UC McLaughlin Reserve, CA, USA - Plot104A | ecosystem: Environmental > Terrestrial > Soil > Grasslands | place: USA: UC McLaughlin Reserve, Lake County... | reverse complement strand
TCAGCGAAAGCAGCCGCGCGACCGTCAGCTCGCGGCCGAGCACGGCGGCCGCGATCAAGACATCGCGGCAGCCCGGCGACAGCGCGCTCATCCGCGTTGCGATCGCCGATCGGAGGCCCCCGGGCAGGGCCTGGCGGAAACAATCCACCAGCGCCTCGCCGGACAGCTCACCCGCTCCGCGGTCGAGCGCCAGCCGCGTCACCTCCTCGACGTACAATGGATTGCCGCCCGTGCCGGCGTGCAGCTCGGCGACGAGCGCGGACGGCGGGGCGCTGCCGACCCGTACTCGGACGAGCTCTCCCAACGCGGCGGGTGGGAGGCCCGTCAGCGCGATCCGCGTCGAGGATCCGCTGCGGCGGAACGCGCCCAGCGCCTCGGCAAGCGGATGGTCGAGCGGCGATTCGTCCGCGCGCAGCGTGGCGACGACGACGAGGCGACCGTCACGAAGCCGACGCGCCAGGAACGCGAGCAGCGCCAATGAGTCGGCGTCCGCGGCGTGCAGGTCGTCGAGCACGACGAGCAGCGGCCGGCGCGCCGCGGCGCGCATCAGAAACGACGTCACCGAGTCGAACAGGCGGAAGCGAGCCAGCTGCGGGTCGTCGTCCGGCTCCCCCGCGGTCACCGACCCGAGCCGCTCCCTCAGGTCGGGGACGAGCCGGGCGATCGCCGCCGCATCCGGCCCGGCGGCCTCGGCGAGCGCCTCCGCGGTCCACTCCCGGGCCAGCGAACGGATCGCCTCGCGCCACGGCCAGTACGGCGGCGGCACCTCGCGCTCGTAGCAGCGACCCCACGCGACCTCGACTCCGGCTTCCGCTGCCCGGACGGAGAGCTCGTGGGCCAGCCGCGTCTTTCCGATCCCGGGCGCCCCGGCGACAAGGACCGCGGCTCCGGCAGCGGTCGAGGCGGTCGGCAGCGCGGCGCTCAGCGTCGCCAGCTCGCCATCCCGCCCGACGAATCCTGCGGCCTGATCGCCGCCGCCCACCGCGCCCGCTGGCCGGCCCTCGTCGCTGTCCGGCTGGAGCGACTCGTCATGGCGCAGGATCGCCTGCTGGAGCTGCTGCAGCGCGGGACTCGGGAGCAGGCCGAGCTCCTCGTCGAGCGTGCGCCGCATGTCGTGGTAGGCCGCGAGCGCCTCCGCCTGCCGGCCGGAGCGGTAGAGCGCGAGCATCAGGACCCCGCGCAGGCGCTCGCGCAGCGGGTACTCCGCCGTGAGCGACTCGAGCTCGCCGACGAGCTCCGCCGCGCCGCCACGAGCGAGGTCCGCCTCGATCCGGCTCTCCAACGCCGCGAGGTGGAGCTCCTCGAGGCGCTCCGCCTCCGGAGCTGCGAACGGCTCCGAGAACTCGCGCAGCGCCGGACCGCGCCACAACGTGAGCGCCTCGCGCAAGCGAGCGGAGGCCGCGCCCGGGTCACCCGCCGCGAGCGCCGCACGCCCTTCCCCGGCGAGGCGCACAAAGCGATTCAGGTCGAGCGATTCCGGGTCGAGCTCCAGCAGGTAGCCGGGAGGACGAGTGCACAGCATGTCCGGCGGAAGCACCCTCCGCAGCAGCGACACGCAGATCTGCACCATCTTCGCGCCGCTGTCGGGAACGTCGTCGCCCCAGAGGCCGTCGATCAGTCGCTCGCGCGCGACCGTGCGGCCGGCGCCGAGCAGCAGCATCGCCAGCAGCGCGCGAGGACGACCGCCTGGAACGGCGAGCGGTTGCTCGTCGCGAACAACCTCCAACGAGCCGAGGATCCGGAATTCCACGGCACAAGTTAACCCGAACCGCGCGCCGAGAGGCAACCGGCGCGACGCTCCGCGGAACTCGATCATCCGGCCCCAGCGGCGCCGGCGCCATCCCGCAATCGCCGCGCAGCGATGCCCGCTGCGGCGGCGAGCGCGTCTGCCACGCTCAATCCGGCTTCCGGGGAAACGCAGCTTCCCGCAGCCGCCCAACCGGCCCCAGCGCCTGATTGAGGATCCGGACCTGGAGCTCGCGCAACGCGACGGACGGCTCGAGGTTGGTGTACCGAGCTGGCGTTGGATGACGATCAGGGGCACGCCCTCGCGCGCCATCTCCACGGCGTGCGCGTGGCGCAGCTGGTGCGGCGCGAACCGCCGTCGCACGCCGGCCTCGCGGGCGACGGTTCGCAGCTCCGAGCGGGCCGCGCCAGCAGACCACGGCCGCCCGCGCGTCGGGCCGTTGACGATGCAGAACAGCGGTCCCACCGGCGGCTTTACCCGCGCCTGGAGCCAGGGCTCGAGCTGCTCCCACGCCCAGTCGTCCATCCCGGCCTCGCGGCGACGGCCGCCCTTGCCGCGCGGCACGAGCAACGAGCCGCGACGCGGGTCAAGGTCGGCCTCGGCGAGCGCGAGTGCCTCGTGGATCCGCAGGCCGGCTCGCCAGAGCACGACGATCAGGCCGCGCAGCCGGTGGCCGTGCACGCGGTTTCCGGCGCGGCGCATCCCGTGACGATCTCCTCGATCGTCGGGGGCTCCGCGGGATAGCGCATCCCCTTGTTGCGCGGCGGCCGGCCGGCGTGGAACTCCGGCAGCGTGGCGGGCGAGCGACGGCGGCCGGCGGCATCGAGCAGCAGCTCGGACATGATCCCTCCTCAGGTTGGGATAAGTCCCGAGACTGCTGCTCGGCGCGAGCGGTGCGCCGGCCGCCAAACCGGCCCGCCGCGTACAGGTGCGGCGCTTCGCCCCGGGCGAGCTCGATTCGCGCTAGCGCGGCGCCTTGGGAGAGACGACCGCATCGAGGAAGCGGGACCGGGCCGCTTCGCTCCGGTGGGCTCAGCCCGGTGCAGACCGGACACGCGAGCAGCGCGAGGTTCGGCTTGCGTATGCCTGCCACTCGTCGGAAGTCGACGAGCTGCTCGGCGCAGTCAGTGACCGCGAGAACGTCCGGATGCTCGCGCCGGGTACGCCTTGGCCGTCGCGATTGGCGAGTCGACCACGAATCTCGGCGCGCCGGCCGAACGCCACCGCTGCCGTGGGCTTGAGGACCGTACGCGGCGCCGGATCCGCTGCCGCCTGCCACCACCCTTCAGAGTGCGTCGGACGATCTTCGGGTGAGCTACGCCGGCCGTCATCGTGGAGGCGATCCGGAGCGGCAACGTAAAGCGCCATCGGTTGGCCGTCCGCACGCTGGGTCGTCGAGCTCTCGTTGCCCGCCTGGTCGCGCGCGCGGATCGGGTACGCGAGTCGCGTATCTCGATGCAGCCGCCTGCCGCTCGTCTGAGCTCGTGTACGTCTCTAGCCGAGGATCTCGCCGATCTTCGTCATGGTCGGCTTCACCTGCCTCGCGCTCTGGCTGCTCTCCTCGCGAGTATGACCGCCAGAGCGCGAGTCGGCCGTTTGAGAGTCGGTAGGCGTGGACGGGGTTGCGGCGGCGCGATCCCCGCGTTCACGGTCTGCCGCTCCTCCTGGCCATCTCCTGGAGCTGAGCGAGCTCCGATTCATCGAGCCCAGCGATGAGCTGGGCGAGTGCCGTCTTCCGAGCGGTGCCGGAGGCGCCTGCCAATGCCCGACGGATTGAGCGCGCCACGTAGTCGGCTTCAGACAGCTTGGGTCGATAGACATACGCCCGGCCGTGCCGCTCGCGCGTGACCAGGCGACGCTCGGCGAGGCGATTGAGGACCGTCTGAACGGTGGTGTAGGCGTTGCGACGTGGCGCAATCGCCGTTCGGACGTCCTCGACCGTGCCGGATCCGAGCCGCCACAGTGCGGCCATGATCTGGATCTGCAGCTCGCCTCTAAGCGGGTTCCGCTCGTGCATAGGCGGGCAGCGAGTATGCCAATGGCGCACGCGGGCCGGCGATGCGCCCGGCGCCGGAGCGGCGCGGCCGCAGCTGCAGGCTCGCGGCGGCGGCGTCAGCATGGTCCCGAGCGCGAACGCGGTGACCACGCCTGCCGCCTCCACGAGCGTCGGCTCGAACGCGCGCTGCATCGCAGGGCGAGGGCTGGCAGCCCGCCTTGCACGGCCGACAGCGACGCCGTGGCGCCGGCGCCGATGCCGAGCCCCACCGAGCGGTAGCGGGAAGATGCCGGACACCTAGGCTCACCGTTGATGCTGCGGACGAGGGCGGCCGGAGGCCGCCCCTCGCGCACGACCGATGGAACAGCCGTGCCTGAGGCGTGCCTATTCCTCCATGGTCTGCGGGTTCAGGTGGTCCAGGAGCGTGGGCTTGGCGGGCTTCTCCACGATTACGCGGTAGACCTCCATGCCTCTCGCGTTGGCGTTGTCCTCCACGCCGTCGGACGTGTAGACCGGCACGCCCGGGCCGTTCTTGAACATCGGGCCGGTGTACGGGTACGCCGACCAGGTGCCGGTCTGGCGCGACGTGTCGTAGTAGGCGATCTCATTCAGCCGCGTCGGCTCGGTGAAGTCGATCACGTCGACCCCGCCCGTGTACCAGGCGTTGACGAGCAGATCCCGCTCGATGCCGGTCACCGTCATGCCCATGTGCGAAGAGCAGTACTCGTTCGCGCGCGGGTCTGGCCGCCTGTCACCGACGTGGAAGTCGCTCAGGAAGTTCCCCTCCATGTCGGAGAAAGAACATCCTGCCGGTCTTGTGCGTGCCGGCGGGATGCCAGTCACGCGCCTGCCACTGGGTCATCGTCGGGCAGCCGCTGCCAAAGGACTCGTCCACCGAGTTCACGGTCTCCATGCCGTTATCGAACATCACCGAGTGGAAGAAGTCGATGGCACCCGGGAACTGGCCGGTGCCAGCCGAGCTGAGCTCGTCGTCACCGACGGCCATCGGCTCCATGGTCATCGGAACCCCGGTGTCGGGATCGACCTCCCAGACCTGACCCTGCTCGGCGCAAGCGGCCCCGGCGATGTTGTCCGGGACGTGGATGACGATGTCGTGGCACGCCACCGCCGCCGGCTCGAGGCCGGTGAGCCCCTTCTCGCTCCAGTCCTACTTGCCGTCCGGATCACGCGGCCAGCCGGGGATCTGATAGCTGATTTGCGGCTCGGCGATCTCGGTCGTGTTCGCCGGGTTGTTCAGCGGCACGTTCAGGACCTGGATGACCCTGTGCAGGGGATCCTCGACCTCCCTGTCGCTCGCGTCCTCGAACTGGTTGCTTGTGTTCTTGTACGGCTCCTGGCCCGCCGGCATACCGGTCTGACCGCAGGTCGGTCCCGGCCGCAGCGGATACGACGCCACGTAGACGACTAGACGCGGGTTCACCGGATCGTCGGCGAACTTGGTATTCGCCGTGATCGTGTGGGCGCCGCAGTCGGTGTACTGAGCGTCGACCTGCTCGATCACCTCGAACGGGTCCCCGGGGAAGTCAGCAGAGCCGTCGCTCACCTCGAACACCCGGACGCCCCGCCCAGCCCTGCGGGTTCGCGTCAAAGCGAATCTGCGCCGGCGGTGGATTCGGATTTGGCTGCATCGACACCGGAGCGTCGCAGTCCGTGCCGTCCATGGTCCGGTCGACCGCGAGAAGCATCAGATCCGGAGCCCCGTTGCCGTTCCGGTCCCAGAGGATCGGGTCGTTCTGATTCCCGTTGCACGGGAAGTTCCTGATCTCCTGTGGGCTGGCGGGATTCGCGATGTCGTAGATGTGCACGCCGCCGGTCGTGGCGGTGTACCACCCCAAGACGGCGTAGTGGCCCCAGAAGGCGAAGTCCGAGTGGGTCGCCGCCCAAGGATCGTCGAACAGCTTGTCCATCCTGAAGACCTGGGCCGGGTCATCATCTGCAAGGACCTTGACCTTGGCGCTTGCGGTGCCCGTATGCAGCCCGAGCGCCAGTGCCGCAACGGCCAGTAAACGAAACGCGCGTCTCATGCGCACTCCCCTGCCCCCTAGTCGTCCTCCCGGGATGCTTTGACCGGGGTTCTCGCGCGCCCAGAGCTACCCCAACGGCGCATGCGGCAAACCGCACGAGAGCGTCGGCGCGTGGGGCCGGCGTCTCGGTCCCACGTGCAGGGTCGAGCCGGCCTTGGAGATCCGGCCGTGAGAGGCTCACCGTTGCCGGACTGGCGTACGCGCGGGTCCAAGGCGAGATAGCCGACCAGCCGGCGCGCCGTCGGGAAGCGACGGATATCGCCGACGGCGGCGACGATCGCCGCCGCGGTGTGTACGCCGACACCGGGCACGGTCATCAGCCGCCGGATCTGCGGCGAGCTGAGAACCTGCTCGCCAGCGCCCGCTCGCGCGTTCCGAGCTCTTGGCTCGAGGAAGTCGATCTGGCGCAGGCAGCCGTCGCAGCTCGCTACGCCAGAATGGGCTCCGGTATGGTCGTCCACCAGACGGCGCTCTGGGTACTGCTGATCGCCTGCTCCGCCGTGGGCGTGTGCATGCGCGCGATCGCGATCCGCAGGACCGCCGAGGAGTGCTTGGCGTCGCGTGTTGAGCGCTTCGTCGCGGCCGCGCTGATTGGCGTGGGTTTGGGCCTGAGCGTCGCAGCTCCTGGCAGCGGCGCTGATAGCGCGGCTCGAGGGATGAGCGCGGGGTAAGGCTCTCGGGGGAGGGGTGACGCCCTCGAGCGCGTACTCGTTTACATGGCGATCGCCGGATTGCCGCGGGTTGCGCTCGCCCTGTGCGCCGTGGTGGCCGCGGCCACGCTTGCCGGCCTTGTGCTGCTATGGCCCACTGGCGCGACAGAGGCGAAGCTCGCGGATACGCTGCGCCCGCCCACGTTCAGTGCCGAGGTTACTGCGGTGCGGGCCACCGACTGCGGATTGCCCAAGGCCGAGGGATGCATGACCGTCGACGCTCGGCTGACCGAAGGGCCCGACGAGGGACGCAGTGCCTCATTCCCGGCCGGCGGCGCCGGCGGAGCTCCGGAGTTCGTGCCCGGAGACGCCGTGCGCCTCGCCGACGCCGGCACCGAGGCGGCGGCGCAGGGCTTGAGCCCGTACGCCTTCGTCGACTACGAGCGGCGCGACCCGATGCTGTGGCTGCTGGCGGGCTTCGTGGTTGTCGTCGTCGTATTCGGCCGCAGGCGGGGCCTTCTGTCGCTCGCCGGCCTGGCGGCGAGCGTTGCGGTGATCGTCGTGTTCCTGATCCCGGCCATCCTCGACGGACGCCCGCCGCTCGCGGTGGCGCTGACGGCGTCGTTCGCCGTGATGCTGCTCACGCTGGCGCTCGCGCACGGCGTCGGACCGAAGAGCGTCGCCGCGGCGCTCGGCACGTCCGCGAGCCTCCTGCTCACGGCGCTGCTCGCGGTTGTGTTCACGAGGCTGGCGAACGTGACCGGCTTCTCATCCGAGGAGGCCGTGCTGCTGCAGGACGCGGCCGACAGCCTGTCGATCCAGGGCCTGGTGATCGCGGGCATGGTGATCGGCGCGCTCGGCGTGCTCGACGACGTCACGGTCAGCCAGGCCTCCGCGGTGCTGGCGCTGCGCCGCGCCGACCCGACGCTTGCGTTTCGCCGGCTGTATCGCGAGGCGATCGACATCGGGCGCGATCACGTCGCGGCGACGGTCAACACACTCGTGCTCGCCTACGTTGGCGCGTCGCTGCCGATCCTGCTCGTCTTCGCCGTCGGCGACACGCCGTTCGGCGATGCCATCAACCGCGAAGCGGTCAGCGAGACGATCGTCGGGACGCTGGTTGGCTCAATCGGCTTGATCGCCGCGGTGCCATTGACCACGGCCGTAGCGGCGGGTCTGGCCGTGCGCATGCGCGGGCAGCCTGCGCGCGAGCGCCACGCGCACCAAACGGAGACGTCGCTCAAGCCTGCGACGAGAGCAGCCAGAGCGCGAGGCAGGTGAAGCCGACCATCACCGCCAGCATCCAGTACGGGCATGTACTCAAGCTGCCCGCTCGCGTGACGGCGCGCTCAAGGCGTCACCAGGTCGGTCCAGGTTCTGCCGCCATCGTTGGATTGCCTGATCGCGCCGTCCAGCAGGATCGCGTAGCTGCTCGGGCCCGTCGGCGCCGAGCGCTTGCGGCTCGCCGCCGGTCGAGCCGCGCTCCCGCCAGGTATTGCCGCCGTCGGCGCTGTGCTGGGTGGTGCCGCCCGGATCCAGCCTGTAAGCGACCCAGGTTGTGCGCCCAGGCCTTGTCCGGCCACGCGGCGAGCGCGATCACGAGCGGCACGAAGAGCGCACCGAGCGCTCCGCGTGACCGCCTCCCGTTGAAGGCCACGTTCGGCGTCATCCCCTCCACCACGATGCCGCATTCGGCGACTGTGCGCGCCGGCTCGGCGGCGCTGTGGACGCGCTCCGCCGAGCGTCCGGTGACCTAGATGGTCGAAATTCCGCGCGCCTCACCCGGACAACGATCGCCGGGTGGCAGATCAATGCCACGGTCGTCGACCGTGGTGATTGCGCTAAGCGTCGCGTTCGTTGGCGTCCAAGGCTTCCGCGGGCGCCCGTCGAGCTGGCGGCTGACCGGTGTTCGTGCTGGGACACAGCATCACGTTCTTGCTGGCAGCCGTCGTATTCGGGTTCGGACTCGTGCACGGCCTCGGACTGTCCACTCGTCTGCAGGATCTCGGGCTACCGGAAGACGGCATCGTCGGGCGCGTCCTGCTTCAACGTGGGTGTCGAGTTGGGGCAGCTTCGCTGCGCTGTCGGTGATCGTGGCTGTGGCTTCGCTGCTGGCGCGCCGCGTTCCCCGTGCCGCGATCGCGTCCCGTCTGGCCTTCGGCGCGCTCGTAGCCGCGGGGCTGGTGGCCGCCGGGGTGGTGTCGTTTCCGTCGGGGGAGTTGCGCCAGGGCGACGAGTCGCTCGCCTCGACATCGTGCCGAGAAGCGCCTTACGAGCCTCCCGCTCCATTAATGGGCGGCCATCCCGACAAGAGCTTCTACGCGCCGGGCGAGGACTTCAGCGGTGCGGACCTGCTGCACGTCATGCACGACGGCTACGTGATCGTCGGCTACGGCGAAGACCTCCCCGCAAGCGAGCGCCGAGAGCTCGGGGCGTGGGTCCTCGCGGGCGAGCTCGCCGTGATCGCGATCGCCAGCGACGAGCAGACCAAACCGATCCATGCCCTCACCAAGGCCCGCCAGCTCACATGCTCCAAGCTGGAACTGGCGACGCTCACGGATTTCCACCATCGCTGGTTCGAGACGTTGCGCGGCTAGCTTGCCGACATCACGCCGTAGTCCGGTGCTTGTGGCTCGGCCGAGCAAGTTGACCGTTTCGCAAGAGTCAAGACCCGCGCGCTCGTCCGGTCGCGTCGCGCAGGCGACGGATGCGCCGACAGTTCTGGCGGGCGCACCCGCCCCATCGGTCGATGCATTGCGCCAGCGGGCCGCAGAGCCCGCGGTCCGCGATTCCGCGGTACCGCGATGCCGGTCGCGATGAACCGTCGCTGACGGCGCGACGGCGCGGGCGCGACGCCGAGCGCGAGTTTGCGCGCCACGGCGCCTCCCACGGGACGGTTCCCGGTCGGGCCACCATCTGACTTCGCTCGCGCGCGCTCTTCGGTGCTCGGCGTTGCGTACAGCTGAAGGCGATCAGACGGGCGGCCGCTCAGGGCGGCCGCCCATGCGTTCGATCCGAACCTCGGCGTTACTTGAGGTCGATCGTGAACTCCTGTGTCTGAGGGTTGAGGTGGCTGAGCATTCTGGCTCCCGCTACCGCGCGGTCGCTCAGTTTCCATATGAGCAGCCCGCGCGTGATGTCGGACTCGTAGATGCGGCCGTTGTACCAGTAGGTCGACCAGTCGCCGCCGAGCTCGATCGCGTTCGGGTTGTCGGGATTGACGAGCGGCGCCGGGTCGGCGTAGGCGATCTCCTTGGCGTTCGCAGGGTCGGTGAAGTCGATCACGCTGATGCCTGACTGGTAGTTGCCCGACACGCCGACGTAGCGCTTGTCGGTCGGCACGATGTTGAGGTTGTGGAACGTGCAGTTCTCCAGACTTGTCTGCGGCCGCGGATGCAGCATCGTGCCGACGGTCGCCCCGGTGTCCCCGTCGAGGAAGAACAGGGTCCGGTCAAGCACGCTGCTGGTCGCCTGGCACCGCGCCTGGCTGCCGCCGCCGGGCTCGTGCCCGAAGATCAGCACCTCGCCGTCCCATGTCCACGCCGCCGAGTGACCGACGCTCGTACCGAGATCGCGGTGGTAGAGGAACATGGGATTCTCGAGCGATCCGCCGTCGGCTGGGTCGAGGCTCCAGACGGAGGGGCCGCTGCCGCCGGCGCATGCCGCCTTCAGGGCGTCGCCGAGGATGACGCCGATGTCATGGCAAGGGTGAAGCTGCTCGGGCGGCGTGTCGGGATGGCCCGTGGGCACAAAGCGCAGGTACGACGCCGTTGACGGGTCGTCCAGAGGTACCTCGACGATGTCGAACCCGCGGCAGTTGAACGGCTCCTCCCCGGGTTGGGTACCGCCCAGGAATGTGTTCGCCGACGGGCTGCTGTAGACGAGTAAGCGGTTGTTGGCCAGGTCGGGCACAACGGTCTCGGTGTGCGATCCGCACGGGATGTCGACGAACGCCACGACCTCCGGGTCGGTTGGGTCGCTTATGTCGATGACGTGAACGCCCTCCTGGCCGCGCTCCGGCGCCGGCGGATCCGCCGGCTCGCGGAACATCGGCCAATCGCCGCAGAATGCGCCCGGCGTCGTGAACCGCGCGGGGTCAGTGACCGGAATGACCGTTCCGTCCGGATAGTGAGGAGCCGGCGTACCGGTGTTCCACGAGCGGATCACGATGTCGCCCCAGACGATGACGTCACCCTGGTTTCCGGTTGTTGCAGTTGGGCTGGTGCATTCGTCCCAGTCGACAATCTCCCTCGGATTGGCGGGCGCCGAGATGTCGACGAGCCGGAAGCCGGCATAGGTGCCCTGCACCGCCGTGTTGCCCCAGAACGCGAGGTCGGAGTTGAACACCCCTGCGCCGGGGACCGCGTTGGCAAGCGGGATCGTCCGTGGCGAATAGCCGAGTGGATGCATGTTCTGCGTGTAGTCGAACGTCGCGGTCGCCTGTGCCACCGAGGGCGGCACCGCTGACGCCGGCGGAGCCAAGGCCGCCATGCCGGCGAGCGCAAGCACGCCGGCGATCAATAGTCCTAGCCTCTGCATGAACCCCTCCCGCTCGTACCGTCGAGACGCAGACCCTTTCGCGAGCGTCCGGCGCACCCAGGTTGGACGAAACGTCGCGGCCCCTGTCTCGCTCCTAGCTTGAGTCTCCGCCCGCTCAGGACGAATGTCAAGGCGCGCCGTAAGGCCTCGGCGCTCGCGCGGCGCCGAGCTTGCAAGCACGTCGTGCACGACAGCCGGATCGCGCAATCCCGCGTTGTCCGGATGGCGTCGAGGGGTACGATCAGCGATTGCCGGTCGCGGCAACCGCGAGGGGAGGTTTGAGTGATGTACGGCGTGATTCGCGTCACGCTGTTCGTCGTGGCGGCGGTCGCTGCCTCGGCGACGCTTGCCGCGACGGCCTTCGGCCACGCCGATCTGCTTCGCTCGTCGCCGCGCGATGACCAGGTGCTCGAACGGTCCCCGCGCGCGGTCGTGCTGACGTTCGACGAGGGCATCGAGCCCGCCTTCCTGAGGCTGCAGGTCCAAGATGCGACTGGTCGTCGTGTCGATCGCGGCGACCCGTACCACCCGGGAGACCGGGAAGAGGTGCTCGCCGTTCGCCTTCGGCCGCGGCTCGATGGGCGGTACTTCGCCAGCTATCGCGTCATCTCCTCGGATGGCCATCCGGTCACCAGGCGCACGGTTTTCAGGGTTCGCCCGCCCGAAGAGGAGCGGCGTGAGCAGGAGCCGGCTGATGAACAGGGCGCGATGCCGCCGGGCGAGGACGAGGGCGCGATGCCGGCGCCCTCGGGCGAGAGCACTCCGGGTCATGAGCAGGGCGAGAGCGGCACGATGACGAGTACGGCGTTCGCTGTGGCGCGCGGCCTCAGCTACCTGGCGATGGCGCTCGCGATCGGCGGCGTCGTATTCCTGCTCGTCGTGTGGCTGCCGGCGCTTGCGGGCGTGGCCGGCGCGGGCGCGGCGTGGGCCGGACTGTCAAAGCGGTTTGCGCGGCGTGCGCGGGCGATCATCGTCGGCGCGGTGGTGCTCGGCGTCGTGGCGACGGCGCTGGCGATCGTGCTCGAGGGCGCCACGGCGGCCGGCGTCTCGTTCTGGGCCGCGCACGATCCGGACGTGATCGACTTCGTCTCCGAGACGCGCGTTGTGCAGGCGTGGAGCGCCCGCATGGTGATCTGGTTCCTGCTGGCTGTCCTCGTGCTCGCGATCCTGCGGCCGAGCCGCATGCCGGTCCTGCGGCGGGCGTCGCTCGGCGCCGAGGGGACCGCGCTGGGCGCTGGTCCGTCGCGCGCTCAGTCGCTCGTCTTGTTCGCCGCGATCGCGGCGCTCGCGATGACCGCGCCGCTGGCCGGTCATGCCGCCTCACACGCCCCCCGGGCGCTGCTCGCAGGATCAGACACGGTGCACGTGCTGTGCATGTGCACGTGGCTCGGCGGCCTCGTGATGCTCGTACTGGCGCTCCCGATCGCGGCGCGCGCGCTTGTTGCCGAAGATTCGACGTCACTGATGGCGACGGTCGTCGGGC
>Ga0126312_10002424_pt1 | contig 12461 bp, 11 predicted proteins | sample Plot104A_FD_92537 | JGI IMG/M metagenome (GOLD analysis project Ga0126312, IMG submission 92537) | Serpentine soil microbial communities from UC McLaughlin Reserve, CA, USA - Plot104A | ecosystem: Environmental > Terrestrial > Soil > Grasslands | place: USA: UC McLaughlin Reserve, Lake County... | reverse complement strand
CTACGGCTGCAACCGCGTGCGCTTCCCGGCGTCGATGCCGGTGGGCGTCAAGGTCCGCATGCGGATGAAGCTGGCGAAGGTCGAGGAGATCCCCGGCGGAGCCCAGATCACGACCGAGCTGACGTTCGAGCGCGAGGGCGGCGAGAAGCCGGTGTGCGTCGCCGAGTCCCTCTCGCGGGTCTACGTCTAACGGATCACGACCGCGACGCGGGTCGGGCGCGTCGGCGCCGCCAGGGAGAGGAAGTCGCGTACCGGCGCCTCGTGGGCGCAGAACGGGCACTGAAGCCGGGCAGTCAGGCCGAGCGAGCCGGAGAGGGCCACGGGGGCGTCGCAGCGCGCGCACGCCAGCGTCCCGCTCGCAACGCGCTTGGTCCGTGTCGCGTGGCGCTCCTCCTCGTAGCCGATCTTCGCCCGCTCGCCCACGCGTCGGAGTCTAGGCGCGCAGCGAGTCGACGAGGCGGTCGAGGATCTGCGTCATCTCGGCGCGCGCCGTCTCCTGATCTTCGGCGCGGGCGATGTACAGCGCCGCCTCGTCGATCGCGCCCACGACCACGTGGGCGAGCGGGCGCACCGGCTGAGGCGCCAGCGCGCCGGCGTCCATGCCCGCCTGCAGCGCCGCCATGGTGACGCCGAGGCCGAGGCGCTCGCCGATCTCCCGCCACTCCTCCCAGCCGAGGACCGCCGGGGCATCGACGAGAACGATGCGCTGCGTGCCGGGCTCCGAGCAGGCATCGAGCCAGCCGAGGAAGCCGCCTCGCAGCGCCTCGACCGGGTCCTTGGCGTGGGCGGCGCGCCGCGCCGACTCGGCGATCAGCTCGGCCTCGGTCTCCTCGAAGACCGCGGCGAACAGCTCGCGCTTGTCCGCGAACTGGTGGTAGAGCGCGCCTCGGGTCACGCCCGCCGCCCGCACGATCTCCTCGGTGCCGACCTTGGCGTAGCCGTGCTTGGCGAACAGGCGGCGCGCGGCGCGCAGAAGCTTGCGTTGCGTGGCCTCGGATTGCGCGGACTTCTTCGAGGGTGGCCGGCCCGCCGGGGCCGACCCCGACGTGGAGGGTGGTCGGCCCGCCGAGGCCGACCCCGACGTGGAGGGTGGTCGGCCCGCCGAGGCCGACCCCGACTTGGATTTGACATTCGTACTGTCTGTATGCATCATGCGTGCAGTCTGTATGCGTCACGACGAGCTTAGGAGATTTCCCTGATGGATGCCAACCGCGAGATCACCCTGTCCGCCGGCACGATCCGTTACCACGAGGCCGGCAGCGGCACGCCGATCGTGTTCGTCCACGGGCTCCTCGCCAACCGACTTCTGTGGCGGAAGGTGACACCGCAGCTTCCGGGCGTCGGGAGGGTGATCGCCCCCGACTGGCCGCTCGGCTCGCACACGATCCCCATGAAGCCCGACGCGGACACCTCGCCGCGCGGCGTCGCCCACCTGATCGCCGAGTTCCTCGAGGCCCTCGAGCTCACCGACGCGGTCGTCGTCGGCAACGACACCGGCGGGGCGATCTGCCAGGTGCTGGTCACCGAACGGCCCGAGCGCGTCGGCCGCCTCGTGCTCACGAACTGCGATGCCTTCGAGCACTTCCCGCCCGCGGCGTTCAAGCCGATGGTCGTCGCCGCGAAGGCGCCCGGCGGGCTGAAGGCGCTGATGGCGCCGATGCGGTCGGCGGCGATGCGCCAGGCGCCGATGGCCTACGGCCTGCTCAGCCACGGCCGGATCCCCGACGACGTCACGGATGCCTGGGTGCGCCCGGTCCTCGACGACCCGGACGTCCGCCGCGACGCGATCAAGGTGCTCAAGGGCATGCGCCCCGAGGTCACGCTTGCGGCGGCCGAGCGCTTCGGCGAGTTCACTAAGCCCGTGCTGGTCGCATGGGGCATGGACGACAAGTTCTTCTCGGCCGACGAGGGCCGGCGCCTGGCCACGCTGTTCCCGAACGGCCGCTTCGAGGAGATCCGCCCGAGCCGAACCTTCGTGTCCGAGGACCAGCCCGAGCGCCTCGGCGCCCTGATCAAGGAGTTCGTGCGCGAACCGGTCGCCGCGTAGGGGTGCCGCGCGGGCAAGGGGCCTGCCTGGACCGGCCGTCCGCCCGGCGGGGGCCTACGGGGACTGGCGCCTTGACCGTACGGGCATCAACCAGGCGTGACCCTGCTCATCGCGGTCATTCTCGTCGCCGCGTCCGGCCTCGTCCCGATCGGGAGCATGCAGACCGTCGCCGGCAGCGGGCCGGGGTTCCCGGGCGATCCCCGCTTCGCCGGCGACGGCGGACCCGCGACGCAGGCGCGGCTCGCGCGCCCGGCCCAGGTCTCGGCTGATCCGCACGGCGGCTTCTACATCGCCGACTCGTCCAACCAGCGCATCCGGTACGTCGATTACCACGGGCGCATCGACACCGCCGCGGGAAACGGCCGGCAGGGTGACTGCGGCGACGACGGCATGGCGTGGGACCTGTGCCTCAGCCTGCCGCACGGCGTCCTTGTGCTGCCGGGCGGCGGGTACGCGATCGCCGACACGTTCAACCACAAGCTGCGGGTGGTCGACGGCGACGGCCACATGCGGACGGTCGCCAGCCCGGCCGACGGGCTGCGGGAGCCGGTGTCGGTCCAGCCGGCGCGCGACGGCGGGCTGCTGGTCAGCGACGCCGGCGCCCAGCGGGTGCTGCACTACCGCGATGGCCGCGTCACGCCGGTCGCGGGCAGCGGGAAGAAGGGCTTCGCGGGTGACGGCGACAAGGCCACCGACGCCGAGCTCTCCGCGCCCGCCGACGCCGTCGCGTACCGGGACGGGATTGCGATCGCCGACGGCTCCAACTGCCGGGTCCGGTTCGTCGACGCGGCCGGCCGCATCGACACTCTCGCCGGATCGGGCGACCCGGGGTACTGCCTCGGCGCGGCGGCGGCGTTCAAGACGCCCGAGCCCGCCCCGGACGACGCCGCGCGCGGAATCGACGCGCGCGGGGACGTCGATCCACGTACCGCTTGGATCGGCGTGCCCGGCCACCTGGCGGCGGCGGGCGACGACCTCTACGTGGTCGACGTGCTCGACAACTCGGTGCGCGAGCTGCACGACGGCCGCCTGACGACGATCGCCGGTGGCAGCGCGCGGCCGGGCTTCACCGGCGAGGCCGGCCTGGGGCGGTCGACGGGACTCGCGTGGCCGTCGGGCCTGTCGGTGTTCGGGCCCGGCCGGCTGCTGGTCACCGACCCGGGCAACGACCGGGTCCGGCTCTTGCGTCTTTCGTGACCGCGTGGAGCTCAGCGCGTGTTTGTGGCTGCTCGCCGGATTCGGCGGCGCGGCGGTGGGGCACGTGGGCTGCATTTGGTCTCACTATGCGACCGGATGGAGCCCACGGCGGGTAGGCGATCCCTTACCGCACCCGCACCGGCGGGCCGTTCATCCCGTGGTAGCGCACGCGGTACGTCCCCGCTCGCGGCACCACCGCCGCGTAGTCGCCGCCGGCCCGCAGGCGCGTCGTCCCGACGGTGCGCCAGCGGCCGTGCCGCCCTCGTGCCTGCAACGCCAGCCGCGCGCCGCGCGCGCCGCCCGCGACCGCGCCGCGCACCGCCCGCGCGGCCACGGCCGACGCCCTCACGCCCGTGCCCAGCCCGACCGCCGCGATCAGCGGCGGCCCGGCCGGCGCCGCCTCGGTCGACACGTCGACGAAGGTCGCCCACGTGTCGGGCAGCCCCAGCCGCGCCTTGAGCTCGGGCCCGGTCACCCGCGTGCGTCCGCGCGTGCCGACCACGACCGCGCGGACGATCCGCGGCGACGCGCCCCGCTGCGTGACCGCCACGCCCACGAACGAGCCCTTGACCAATTCGCCCAGCTTCGCGCGCAGCCGCGAGCGCGCGAACGGCCCGCGTCGCCATTTGTGCAGCGGCGCGCGCCCCTCATAGGGATCCGGCACGCCGCGCAGCCACGGCTTGGGGTCGGCGCCCACGAAGGAGTCCTCGACGTTCTCGGTGTGGCCGCCCGAGGTGGAGAAGAAGTAGGTGGTCACGGCGTGGCCGTGGTACGTCACGACCTCGCCCCGCGTGGCGCGCACCGCGGCGTCGGTGCGGGCCGTCTCGGCCGCCACCCCGCGGTAGACCTGCGAGCGCGTGTCGGCGTACTGGTCGAAGCCCCCGCCGTGCGACGTCGTCACCGCGTAGCCGCGCGCTGCGACCGCCTGGGCCTTGAGCGCCTGGATCGGCCACGAGGCCGGGCTCTCCGCCGAGATCACCCCGCGCACGTAGTCCTCCAGTCCGAGCTCGTTGACGACCTGGACGCCGCCCGGCACCGCGGCCAGATCGAGTACGCCGCGATAGGTCCCGCCGGCCACATTCAACGGCCCGGCACCGCGCACCCGCAGCGGCGAGGGGCCCCGCGCCACGGCCCGGCTCCCGAGCCGCACCTCGAGCCGCCCGCCTGGCAGCGCCACCGCCGTGTAGGTGCGACCGGGCTCCAGTTGCACGCCGCCGACGTCGCTCGCCCCGCTGAACGCCGTGGGGCCGCCCGAGCTCAGCAGTACGCGCACCGAGCGCCCGCTCGACAGCCGCCCGACGGCGGTTCCCCGGTAGTAGTGGCGGAGGATCCGGCGGTAGTCGAAGCCGTGGGCGGCGAACCCGCGCGCGCCCTCCTGCGACAGCCCGATTCCGTGGCCGAACCCGCGGCCCTCGATCCACAAGCGATCGGCAGCAGACGCCGCAGCCGGCGCGGCCATTGCTGCGACGGCTAGCGTTCCTATCAGGGCAAGACGGGGCATCAGTCAAACGCTAGCCGGGGTCGGGCCAACGCCCGACCACCCTGACAGAAGGGGAATCTGTGCCAGCACGTAAAGCATCGGACGTCTTCGTCGAGTGCCTCGAGGCCGAGGGCGTCAAGTACGTGTTCGGGATCCCCGGCGAGGAGACGCTCGATCTCAACGAGTCGCTCGCCAACTCCTCGATCGCCTTCATCCCCGTTCGCCACGAGCAGGGCGGCGCCTACATGGCGGACATGTACGGGCGCCTGACGCGCCGGGCCGGCGTCTGCCTCGGAACCCTCGGCCCGGGGGCCACCAACCTCATCACCGCGGTCGCCGACGCCTACCTCGATCGCGCGCCCCTGGTCGCCCTGACCGGCCAGGCCGACCTCGAGCGCATGCACAAGGAGTCGCACCAGTACATCGACCTCGTCTCGATGATGGCGCCGGTCACCAAGTGGAACACGCGGCTCAACAGCGCCAGGGTCATCCCCGAGGCCGTGCGCAAGGCGTTCAAGGTCGCGCAGGCCCAGAAGCCGGGCGCGACCCACCTCGAGCTGCCCGAGGACGTCATGGCGGCAGAGCTCGACGCCGAGCCGCTGCCCGTGCGCCAGACCATCCGCCGCCCCGAGCCCGCCGCGGCCGAGCTGCTGGCCGCCGCCGACCTCATCGGCAACGCGGTCAACCCGGTCGTCCTCGCCGGCAACGGCGTGGCCCGCGTCGGCGCGTCGCCGGCGCTGCGCGAGTTCGCGCGCGCCACCGGGATCCCCGTCGCCGAGACGTTCATGGGCAAGGGCCTGATCGACTACGAGGATCCGCACGGCATCGGCGTCGTCGGCCTACAGAACCGCGACTACGAGCTGGCGGGGTTCGACGAGGCCGACGTGGTGATCACCGTCGGCTATGACCTCGTCGAGCACGACCCGGTCAACTGGAACCCGCGCGGCGACAAGAAGATCGTCTGCATCGACACCGTCGCACCCGAGGTCGACGAGCACTTCGTCACCGACGTCGACCTGATCGGCGACATGTACTACATCCTCAACCGCCTGGCCGAGGAATGCCGCCACGTCTCGTTCCCCGAGCCCGATCGGAGCCTGCGCGATCTCGTCATGCGCCACTTCGAGCAGGGCCGCAACGACGACGGCTTCCCCTTGCGCCCGCCGCGCGTGCTGTGGGAGCTGCGCCAGGTCCTCCGGCGCGAGGACATCCTGATCAGCGACGTAGGGCTCCACAAGCTGTGGATCGCCCGCATGTTCCCGGCGCACGAGCCCGAGACGGTGATGATCGCCAACGGCCTGGCCGGGATGGGGATCGCGGTGCCGACGGCGATCGCCGCCAAGCTCGTCCATCCCGAGCGGCACGTCGTGACCGTCAACGGCGACGGCGGCTTCCTCATGAACTGCCAGGAGCTCGAGACCGCCGTGCGTCTCGGCATCTCCACCGTCAACATCGTGTGGGAGAACCAGCAGTTCGGCTCGATCGTGTGGAAGCAGGACAAGAAGTTCGGCCGCCACTTCGGCACCGACTTCACCAACCCCGACTTCGTCAAGCTCGCCGAGGCGTTCGGCTGCGCGGCGTTCCGCTGCGATTCGGTCGACGGCTTCTGTGAGCACCTCCGCACGGCGCTGGCCCTGGATCGCCCCTCCGTCATCGTCGTGCCCATCGACTACTCCATCGACGTGGCTCTCTCGGAAGAGCTCGGAACGGAGACCGTGGCGACATGAGCACCGCAACGCAAAGCGAGAACGAATCCGCCGTCATCGACGGCGTCCCCAAGCAGCTCTACATCGGCGGCGAGTGGACCGACCCCGCCGAGGGCGGCACGCTGCCGGTCGAGGACCCGGCGACCGGCGAGACGCTTGCCGAGGTCGGCGACGCAAAGCCCGACGACGCCACCCACGCGCTCGACGCCGCCGTCGCGGCGCAGGCCGAGTGGGCTGCGCACCCGCCGCGCGAGCGCGGGGAGATCCTCCGCCGTGCGTGGCAGGTCATGACCGAGCGCGCCGACGACCTCGCGCTCCTGATGACGCTCGAGATGGGCAAGACCGTGGCCGAGTCCAAGGCCGAGATCGCCTACGCATCGGAGTTCTTTCGCTGGTTCGCCGAGGAAGCGGTGCGAATCGAAGGCCGCTACAGCGTCGCCCCCAACGGCGCCGGCCGCCTGCTGACGATGAAGCAGCCGGTCGGGCCGAGCGTGATGATCACGCCGTGGAACTTCCCCACGGCGATGGGCACGCGCAAGATCGGGCCGGCGGTCGCGGCCGGCTGCACGATGGTCATCAAGCCGGCCAAGCAGACGCCCCTGTCGATGCTGGCGCTGGCCCGGATCCTCGAGGAGGTCGGCCTGCCGGGCGGCGTCCTCAACGTCGTGACCTCGAGCTCGTCGGGCTCGGTCATGGAGCCGCTGATCCGCGACCCGCGGACCCGCAAGCTGTCGTTCACCGGCTCGACCGAGGTCGGGCGCAAGCTCATCGAGCAGGCGGCCGAGCAGATCCTGCGCGTCTCGATGGAGCTGGGCGGCAACGCGCCGTTTCTGGTCTTCGACGACGCCGACGTCGACGCGGCGGTCGACGGGGCGATGATCGCCAAGATGCGCAACATCGGCGAGGCGTGCACGGCCGCCAACCGCTTCCACGTGGGCGACCGGGTGGCGCACGAGTTCACCACCAAGCTCGCCGAGCGCATGAGCAAGCTCAAGGTCGGGCGCGGCACCGAGGAGGGCGTCGACGTCGGCCCGCTGATCGACGACGACCAGCGTGGCAAGGTCCGCGAGCTCGTCGACGATGCGACCGGAAAGGGGGCGCAGGTCGTCGTGGGCGGCCACGCGGTCGACGGCGCCGGGTACTTCTTCGAGCCCACCGTGCTGGCCGGGGTCAGCGGTGAGGCCCGGGTGCTCGACGAGGAGATCTTCGGCCCGGTGGCGCCCGTCGCCGCCTTCGACGACGAGCAGGCCGCGGTGGCGGCGGCCAACGACACGGCGTACGGGCTCGTCGCCTACGTCTACACGAACGACCTCAAGCGCGCGCTGCGCGTCTGCGAGGGCCTGCAGACGGGGATGATCGGGCTCAACCAGGGCATGGTCTCCAACCCCGCGGCGCCGTTCGGCGGCGTCAAGCAGTCGGGCTTCGGCCGCGAGGGCGGGCACGAGGGCATCGAGGAGTACCTCGAGACGAAGTACGTGGCGGTCAACCTCTAGCCCCCAGGCGCGCGCCGGCGGGCTCTCACGAGCCACGCGCGCGAATCGAAGAGGACGCCGCGCTCGGCGCTCCAGTGCGCGCCGAGCGTCTCGGTCAGCCGCTCGACGGCGCGCTCGCGAGCGCCGGGATCGAGGCCATCCAGGGTCTCGGCCACGTCGCGGAAGCCACGGACCCACGCCAACGCCTCCGGCACGTCGTTCCCGAAGAACATGGGCTCCCAGACGTCGTCGAAGCGGACGTCCCGAAACCCTGCCCGTCCGAGGATGTCCTCGGTTGCGCGCGGCTCCCCGAGGGAGAACGGGTCGAGGCCGCCGCCCTGTTGCGCCGGTCGGTCGAGCGCGCGGCCGGTGGCGACCGCCCACTCGTTGTCGTCACGCCGCTGCCAGACCAGCACGACCAGCCGGGCGCCGGGCCGCAGCGCGCCCGCGATGTTGGTGAAGGCAGCGACCGGATCGGAGAAGAACATCACGCCGAACCGGCTGATCGCGACGTCGAACCGGTCGTGACCGAAGCGGTGGTCCTGGGCGTCGCCGTGCTCGTAGCTGACGTTGGCGATGCCCTCTGCGGCGCTCAGCTCGCGAGCACGCTCGAGGGCCGGCGCGGAGACGTCCACACCGAGCACCCGCCCGGGCGCGGCCGCGCGCGCGGCGTCGCGCGTCGACTGCCCGGAGCCGCATCCGACATCGAGCACGTCCTCGCCCGAACGGACGCCGGCGGCGCTGCGCAGGTGCGCGTAATGCGCACGCAGCTCGTCGTCAAAGGTGGTCACGCGTCAGCCGAACAGCGGCAGCGAGCGCCGGCGAGCCAGGGCGTCCATCCCCTTCTGGATGCGCTCGCGGACCTCCTCGTACTTGGTCTCGACGTAGGCGGCGTCGTTGGCTCGCTCGGGGTCGCGGGAAAGCGATACGGGCTCCTGGAACGCGGTTCGGATCTTGGCCGGGAGCGGCAGCTCCGGCAGGAGGGCGGGCGAAAGCCCCCACGGGGCCTGGAGCGCGAACGGGAACAGCTTGATCCGGGCCACCTTGTCGAGCTGCAGCAGCTTGGCCAGGCGCCGCCCGGTGGCGACGACCGGCATGGCGTCGGGCCCGCCTACGGTGGCGATGGGCACGATCGGCACGCCGGTGTTGATCGCCAGGCGGATGAAGCCGGTGCGGCCGGCGAGAACCGCCTCGTCGCGCTTGACCCACGGCCGCAACGAGTCGCGCTCGCCGCCGGGCCAGAGCGCGACATCGTGCCCCGCTGCCAGCGCGGACGCCATGCTGTCGCGGGCCGCCGGCAGCACGCCCATGCGCCGGAAGTAGTCGCCGACGAGCGGCAGCGCCATGAGCGCGTCGTGGGCGGTGCCATGCAGCGGCCGCTCGTCGCCGAAGCGTCGCCACCACTGAACGCCGATCGTCCACGCGTCCCACACGAACGGCGCCCCGGAGTGGATCCCCACGAGGAGCACCGGCGGCTCGGGAATCCGCTCCCAGCCCTCGATCTCCATCCGGAACCAGTAGTCCATGAGCGGGTTCCACAGCAGCTTCTGCCGCTCCATGAACCTGTAGTCGGGGCCGTCGAGCGACCACTGGCCGGCGCGGTCGGCCACCCATCCGGCTGCGCCGGTCTGCTTGCGCCGGCGCTCGTCCATCGTCCGCCGGGCGTCGGCGGCGGTTCGCTTGGCTTGACTGTTGGCGGTAGCCATCGCCACCACCGCTACCCCGCCGTGCGCGAGCTACGCGTTCCAGTCCGGGGTGATGCCGCGGCGGACCAGAACGGTCGGCGCGCCGCCGGTGAACGGGATCGTGACCACGGCCTGATTCGGGCTCGGGCCCTCGAGGCCGCCGGTCTGCGCGAGCACGGTCGTACCGTCGCGCGAGATCGCGCCCGCTGAGGTGCCGTCGAACGGCTTGGCGCCGAGGTCCTTCGCCGCACCCGTGGCCGGATTGACCGCGTAGGCCTGGCTGGTGTCCTGGCCGTTGAAGTTCGCCAGCAGCTGGCCGCCGTTCGCCGACCACTGCACCGGGCTCAGCCCGGAGAGGAGCGTCGGAACCCGCACGTGCGTGAGCCGCTGCTGGCCCGAGCCGTCGGGGTTCATCAGCCAGATGTTCAGCCTGGGCGCATCGTTGCGCCGGAACGGCCCGCGCGAGTAGGCGATCTTGGTCGGCCCCCACACCGGGCTGCTCGACTGGCCGTCGGTCGTCAGCCGCGTCGGGGCGCCGCCGGCGACGGGGATCGTGTAGACGTCGGTCGCCGCATTGACCCGCGTGCTCACGGCGCTGGAGTAGGCGATCAGGTCGCCCGCGGGCGAGAAGCTCGGCGGCGAGCCGCTGAAGACGCCGATCGCGAGCGTGGTCACCGCACCGGTGGCCACGTTGACGATCAGGAGTCGACGCCCGGTCTCGGCGGCGATCGTCGACGCGTCGGGCGACCAGGCGAGGGTGGCGAAGCCCGCGTTGCCGAGCAGGCGGCGCGGCGTGCCCCCCGCGGCCGGCAGCACGTACAGCCGGTTGGCCCCGGAGCGCGTCTGGCGGAAGGCCGCGACCGTGGTGCCATCCGGCGAGATCGTCGGCTGGTAGTAGCCGGTGGCGAGCTTGACCGCTCCGCTGCCGTCGTCGTTGGCTGCCCAGATCGACGGCTGCCCGCGCGACGGCTGCTTGCCGAAGACGAGGGTGGCGGAGGCGGCAGCGGGAGCGACGAGCAGCGCCGCGGAGGCGAGGAGGACGACGAGGACGCGGGGCATGGCGCGACGCTAGCCGACCGGTCCGACAGCCCGGGGAAACTCTTACGTTTGCGGCTGCGGTCCTCCGACACCGAGGCGCGCCCGACGTGGCTCGAGCTGTTCTTCGACCTCGTCTTCGTGGTCTTCCTCGCGCGGCTCTCGGACCTGCTCGTCTCCAATCCCGAGCCCGAGGATTTCCTCGAGTACTTCGGCCTATTTGTCGCCGTCTGGTTCACCTGGGTCGGCTTCACGGTCTACTCCGACCGCTTCCAGGTCGACGACGTCCTCCACCGCCTGCTCGTGCTGGCGGCGATGCTCGCCACCATCGTGCTCGCGATCCACGTCGACGACGCCTTCAGCGGAGGCTCGACGCCGTTCGCGCTTGCGTCGATCGGCGTCCGGGCGCTGCTCGTGGCGGTCAACCTGCGCGCAGTACGGACGCTCGCCGAGGCCCGCCGCTTCGAGGGGCGGTATGTCGTCGGCTGGTCGATCGGGCTCGCGCTGTGGGCCGCCTCGCTCGCCCTGCCCACGCCGGCGCGGTACGTCGTCTGGGGCGTTGCCGTGGCGGTCGAGGTGCTCACGCCGCTGGTCGTCGAGCGGCGCGTCGGCCGGGTGCCGCTCGTCGGCTCGCACATCGCCGAGCGCTTCGGCCTGTTCACGATCATCGTCCTCGGCGAGTCGGTGGTCTCCGTCGGCGCCGGCATCGCCGACGTCAACTTCGCGCTGACCGACTCGCTCATCGCCGTCGGCACCTTCGCCATCGCCGCAGCGCTGTGGTGGCTGTACTTCGACTGCGTCACCACCCGCCATGCGGACAGCGCCTCGTTCGTCTACGCGCATGCGTTCGTCTACGCGGGCCTGGGGGCGGTGGCGCCCGGCGCGCTGCTGTCCATCCTCGGCGCCGACGATCCGTCCTTGCGCGGCGGTGCCCGCGCGGCCCTGTTCGGCGGCGTGATGCTCTATCTGGGCGGCCTGGCCGCGATCGAGGCGACCAGCCGTGGCGGCGAGCCGGCGCGGCGGCGGACGGTGGTGCGTGCCTTCGCCGCGGTCGCGGCCCTCGGCCTCGCGTTCGCAACCGCGTCGGTCGCGCCGATCGTCGCCGTCGCCCTGCTGACCGCGGTGGTCGTTGCCGAGCTCGTCTATGAGCTGATGGCGCTGCCTCGGATGAGGGCTCCGACACCGAGTGTGGACTGAGTCAGTCTGAGGCTGACGGAGTCGACACTCGGACCGCGAGTTCTTAGCCGCCGGCCTTGCTCCCGGCGGCGATCTTGCGCAGGTCGAGCGCCTCGTCGAGCGTCGCCTCGTCGACCCCCTGGTCGCGGGCGACCTCGCGCAGGGTGCGGCCCGACTGTGCGGCGTCCTTGACGATCTCGGCGGCCTTGTCGTAGCCGATGTACGGGTTGAGCGCGGTGGCGACCGCCAGCGTGGCCTCGGCGGAGCGCTCGCACCCTTCGAGGTTGGCCTCGATCCCCTCGACGCACTTGGTCGCCAACAGCCGGCACTTGGCGGCGAGGAGCTGGATCGACTCGAGCAGGTTGCGCGCGATCAGCGGGATGCGCACGTTGAGCTCGAAGTTGCCCTGCGATCCGGCGAAGGTGATCGCGGTGTCGTTGCCGATGACCTGTGCGGCGACCTGCATGACGACCTCGGGGATCACCGGGTTGACCTTGCCGGGCATGATCGACGAGCCTTTCTGCAGCTCGGGTAGAAGCAGTTCGCCGAGGCCGGCGCGCGGCCCCGAGCCCATCCAGGCGATGTCGTTGGCGACCTTGTTCATCGAGACGGCGATGACCTTGAGCGCACCCGACAGCTCGACGAGGGCGTCGCGGTTGCCCT
>Ga0126312_10002423_pt1 | contig 12462 bp, 12 predicted proteins | sample Plot104A_FD_92537 | JGI IMG/M metagenome (GOLD analysis project Ga0126312, IMG submission 92537) | Serpentine soil microbial communities from UC McLaughlin Reserve, CA, USA - Plot104A | ecosystem: Environmental > Terrestrial > Soil > Grasslands | place: USA: UC McLaughlin Reserve, Lake County... | reverse complement strand
GGCGGCGCCGGACGTCGACTTCGTCGCGGCCAACGAGGCGGCGAGCTGCCGCTACATGAAGATGATCACGCTGCCGAAGCTGCGCGACGCGCTGCGCGACGGCAAGCCGGTCGTGCGGGTGCCCCATGACATAGCCGAGCGCGCGCGCCTGCCGATCGAGCGGATGGTCGCGATCGCGCCGTAGCCGGCGGCGAACGTCCATCTTCAGTGCCCATACGCAGGTCAGATGGACGTTCGCGTCAGCGGCGGGCGGCGATGCCCACGTCGCCGGCGCTCGAGTGCGCGGTGATCGCGTGCGGCGCGCGCGGGTCGGTGCGGACGCTGGTCGCGTCGACGTCGCCCGCCGAGCTCGTGGCGTCGACGCGGTAGACCGCGTTCGGCACGAGCAGCTCGACATCGCCCGCGCTGCTGCGCGCGAGCAGCCGGTCGGCCGGCGTCGCTACCGCGGCGACGACATCGCCGGCGGATGAGTCGAGCTCGAGCTCCTGGGCGCTCAGCCCGCGCGCCTGCACGTCGCCGGCGCTCGTCGTCAGCTCGATCGCCCGCGCGCTCACGTCGATCGCCGTCACGTCGCCCGCGGAGCTGCTCAGCGCGAGCGGCCCGCTCGCCCGCAGGTCCTCGGCCACGACGGTGCCGGCGCTCGACCGCGCCCGCACGATCGTCCCGGCCGGCACGCTGACGTCGTACTCGACGCGGCACGAGCCGCCGAACAAGTTCGGGCAAGACGAGTCGAGCCGCAGGGCGCGGCCGGCACTCCGCTCCGCGTCGAGGTCGGGCGACCGCAGTCCCTCGCGCACGCGCGTGCGCACCACCAGCGGCGCGCGCGCGGGCGCGCCGGTCAGGTGCACGTCGCTGGCGTCCTCGATCACGAGCTCCCGCACGCCGGGGTACGCCGCGCGCTCGGTCGTCGTGTGGCGCGCGGCCCAGTCGAGCGCGTTGTACGCGCCGGTGGCGACGAGGAACAGCGCCAGCAGCGAGGCGGCGCCGAGCAGCGCGCGCCGGACAGCGAGCGGCGTGCGGCGGGCGGGGACGGGCTGCGTCGCGGTCGCCATCAGATCCCGAGGTACGTGAGGACCGCGAGCACGCGGCGGTGGTGGTGGTCGGTCTCCGGCAGCCCGAGCTTGGTGAATACCTTGCGCACGTGCTTCTCGACGGCGCTCTGGCTGATCCCGAGGCGCCCGACGATCGAGGAGTTGGAGTGCCCCTCGGCCATCAGCGAGAGCACCTCGGTCTCGCGCGGCGTCAGCGCGTCGACCGGGCGGGGGCGGCGGACGAGCAGCTGGGCGACGACCTCCGGGTCGATCACGGTGCCGCCGGCGGCGACCCTGGACGCCGCGGCGACGAACTCCCGCGCGTCCGCGACGCGGTCCTTGAGAAGGTAGCCGACGCCGCGGGCGCCGCTCGAGAGCAGCTCGGAGGCGTAGCGCTCCTCGACGTACTGGCTGAGGATCAGGATCGCGGCGTCCGGCCGCCGGCGGCGCGCCTCCACGGCGGCGCGCACGCCCTCGTCGGTCTGCGTCGGCGGCATCCGCACGTCGACGATCGCCAGGTCCGGCTCGTGCTCCTCGAGCGCCGCGAGCAGCCCCTCTCCGTCGCCCACGCCGGCGACGACCTCGTGGCCGCCGTCGGCGAGCATCGACGCGATCCCGTCGCGCAGCAGCGCCAGGTCCTCGGCGATCACGACGCGCATGGCATCCGCGCGACGATGGTGGTCGGGCCGCCTTCGGGGCTGTGGACCTCGAGCGTGCCGTCGAGCGCCTCGACGCGCTGCGCGAGGCCCTCGAGACCCGACCCGGGGCGGCGGTGCGCGCCGCCCTTGCCGTCGTCGCCGATCTCGAGCACGAGATCGCCGCGCTCGCAGCGCAGCGCGACGTACGCGCGCGTCGCCCCGGAGTGGCGGCCGACGTTCGTCAGCGTCTCGGCGACGACGTAGTAGGCGGCGGTCTCGACCGCCGGCGGCAGGCGGTCGACGCCGCCGCGGATCTCGACCGGGACGGTCGCGCGCTCGGCGAGGCCGGAGAGCGCCGCGTCGAGCCCGCGGTCGCTGAGCACCGACGGGTGGATCCCGCGCGCGACGTCGCGCAGCTCCCGCATCGCGATCTTGGACTCCTCGTGCGCGCCGGCGAGCAGGGCGTCGACGGCGCCGGGGTCGCTCTCGAGCTTGGCGCGCGCGCGGCCGAGCTCCATCGCGATGAATGCGAGCCGGTGCTGGGCGCCGTCGTGGAGGTCACGCTCGATCCGGCGCAGGCGCGCGTCGGCGGACTCGACGGCGCCGGAGCGCGTCGCCTCGAGCGAGCTGATCCGCTCCTCGAGCTCCGCGCGGTCGGCGGCGAGCAGCGCCTGCGCGAGCGAGCCGCAGCCGGCGGCCAGCGCGCGCGTCACGAGCGCCGCCAGGGCGGCGAGCGGAACGCTCGCGACGGCGACGCCGATGACGCCGGCGCCGAGCTCGTCGAGCAGCGAGCCGTCCGGCGCGCCGGGCGCGAACACGGGTGTCAGCAGCGCCGCTAGGGCGGCGGACCAGAGCACGATCGTCAGCGTGCCGGCGATGATCCCGACCGGGCCGAGCAGCAGCATGTAGCCGAGGTCGCGCCACGTGCGGCCATCGCGCAGCGGCGCGAGCGCGCGGTCGATCAGCCGCGGCGACGCCGACGCGATGCGGCGCGGGCGCGCGATCGGCGCGCCGAGCACCAGCGCGGCGCGTTCGCGCTCGGTGTTCGCCCCCCAGCGCCACAGCAGCAGCGTGACCGCCAGGATCGGGATGCCGCACATGATCAGCGCAAGCCCGAACCCGAGCGCGAGCAGGGTGACGAGGACGACCAGCCACGCGATGCCCAGAGGCAGCCCCGTCGCGACGTAGACGAACTCGCGCCAGCCGCGGAGCAGAAATGGGCGGGAAAGGGCGACCGGCATGGCACCGACGGTACGAGTCCGGCGGGACGGCTGCCAGGCGGAAGCCCGGTGGCTTCGGGTGGGGCTCGCCCCACCCTGGATTACGGCGCGCTAAACGCCGCGAAGCATCAGCCGCCGGAGCCCGAGCCGGAGGAGTCGACGGCGCCGTCGTCGCCGCCCGAGCCGGGGCCCGAGGAACCCGCGGAGTCGGTCCACCCGGCAGGGCCCGGGCCGGAGCTGTCGCCGAGCGCCTCGGCTGCGCTCGGCTCCGAGCTTTCGATGGGGTTGCCGCCGGACCCGGAACCTTCGGGTTCGGCGCCCGCGCCCGGTCCGGAACGGTCCGGCTCGTCGCCCGGCCCCGAACGGTCGCCCTGGGCGTCGGCCGGTGCCGAACGGTCGTCCTGTTCGCCGCTCGGCCCGGAACGGTCGTCCTGTTCGCCGCTCGGCCCGGAACGGTCGTCCTGTTCGCCGCCCGGCCCCGAACGGTCGTCCTGTTCGCCGCCCGGACCCGAACGGTCGTGCCCGTCGTCGCCGTCACCGCCCTGGGGGCCCGAACGATCGCCGTCGTCTGCGCGCCCGCGTCGCTCATCGCGGGCGTCTGCGGCGTCGGGGGTCGCCGCAGGCGGCGGGACGACGTCCGTTGGGGGGAAGCGCCTCACCACGCGCTCGCCTTCCGCGCGCGCCGGCGTCGCCATCGCCGCCGCGCGCGGGGCGTCGCCCTCGATCCGTTCGACGACCCCCGGCCCGGTGACCGCGCCGCCCGCGAGGACCGCGACGGCGCCGGCCTTGGCGATCGTGACGCCGCCGCCGGCGCCGGCGACGAGCTCGCCGACCCGGGCGGCCAGGTCGGCGCGCTCGTCGCTCCCCTCCGCGGCGAGCCAGCCGGCCAGCGGCAGCGGCGTCAGCGCCGTCGCCGCGGTCCGCAGGCTCGTGCGGGCGCGATGGACGAGCTGTCGCACGGCGCCGCGCGACACCCCGAGCTCCTCGGCGACCTCGTCCTGCGAGCGGCCCTCGACCGCGATCCGGAGCAGCGCCTCGCGCTGGCGGTGGGGCAGCGCGGCCAGCCCGGCCAGCGCCTGGCGCACGACGGCGCTGCGCTCGGCGAGCTCGGCTGGGCCGCCCTGGCCGCGCAATGTGTCGCGCAGGTGCTCGTAGTCGTATCCGTTCGCCCGCAGCGCGTTGAGCGACGTGTTGTGGACGATCCGGTGCAGCCACGGTCGAAGCTCGCGCACGTCGTCGCCGCGCCGCAGCGCGCTCCACGCCGACACGAGCGCCTGCTGGAGCGCGTCCTCCGCGCGCGCCTCGGGCAGGTAGCGGCGGCAGTGGCGAAGCAGCGGCCGCCGGTAGCGCTCGACGATCGCCTCGAACGCGCGCTCGTGCCCGGCTGCCGCGAGCGCGACCAGGCGCTCGTCCGTCTGGGTGCGCAGCAGCTTGACCGAGGGAGACACTGGCGACACGGAGACACGCCCCGCCAGCGGGAGTTACGCAGAGCGGGCCGCGGCGGCTCTACGGACTCATGCCGGCTCGGGCAGCAGCTCGAGGCCGTGCTCGGCCGCCTCGCGCACCACGCGCAGGCTCTCGCGCTTGCGCTCGAACTCGGCCGGCGTGTAGCAGTGAACGTCGGCCGGCGCGCCCATCTCGTAGGCGTCCCAGAGCGAACCGGTCTGGTAGACGCGCTCCAGCCACGGCACGCCGTCGAAGTGCTCGGAGACGAACACGATCACGTACTCGGGCCCGCGCTCGCGCTGCGGCGGCGCGCCCTGCATGTCGGCGACGCGGGCGCCCCCTAGCAGCGCCCTCTGCGCCGGCCACCGGTCGGTGACCCGCTGCACATACCGCTCGAGCTCGCGGCGGTTGAGCTCTTCCTCCGTCACTCCCGGCGGATGATGGCGCACGCCGTGGCCGCGGCGCAAACCCCGGCTGCCGCGCATAACTGCCAGTTCACACGCGCGAAGCGATCCGGCGGTGACCGTCGACGCGCCCTAGGAGAACTCGGAGACCTCGTGCGGACCGACGCACGCGACGGAGGCATCCTCGGAGATCCCGCGCGCGACCTCGGCGACCTGGTCGAACGTGACCTCGTCGAGCAGCGCGATCGCCGCGTCGGGGTCGATCTCCTGGCCGTGGACGACGGTCTGCGTGGCCGCGTGCCGGGCGACGGCGTTGGTGTTCTCGAACGCCAGCACGCGGCGGCCGGCCGCGTAGGCGCGGGCGCGCTCGACCTCGGTCTCGCCCGGACCGTCCGAGCGCAGCTCGTCGACGATCCCCCGCATCCGCTCGTAGGCCTCGGCGCACTTGCCCGACTCCAGGCCCGCCGAGAGCTGGAGGACCGGGACGTCGGCGAACGCGTGATCGACCGAGTAGACGGAGTAGGCGAGGCCGCGCTGCTCGCGGATCTCGTCGAACAGCCGCGAGCCCATCGAGCCGCCCAGCAGCGTGCTGTAGACGGCGAGCGCGGCGCGCTCGCGCTGGTCGCGCGCGTCGATCGACGGCCGGTACGAGATCCGCAGGTGCGACTGGTTCGAGTCGCGCTGGTGGACCAGCGTCTCGGGCGTGAACCCCGGCGCGGCCTCGAACCCGCCGTCGGACTTGATCGACGGGAAGCGCCCGAACGTCTCGGCCAGCTCCTGGTTCTCGGGCACGTGGGCGAGGTTGCCGACGAGGAACGCGCCGCCGCGCGCTCCGGCCCACTGGCGGCGGCGGAAGGCGAGGATCCCCTCGCGGCTGAAGCTCCGCAGGTGCTCCTCCGGTCCGAGCACCGGCCGGCCGAGCGGGTGATCGCCGAACGCGGCGCGGTCGATCAGGTTCTCCGCCAGGACCGACGGCTGGTCGTTGGCGCGCGCGATCTCCTGGATCACGACGCCGCGCTCGCGGTCGAGCTCCTCGGGGTCGACCTTGGGCCGCCCGACGAAGTCCGTCAGCAGGTCGATCGCCTCGCCGACGACCTCGGCGCGGCAGGTGATGTGGAACGCGACGAGGTCGTGCGACGTGTACGCGTTCAACACGGCCCCCATCCGCTCCGCCGTCTCGTTGACCTTGCGGTAGTCGTCGTACTTCTCGCCGCCCTTGAAGACGAGGTGCTCGAGGAAGTGGGCCATGCCGTTCTCCTCGGATCGCTCGGTGCGCGCTCCCGCCTCGAAGGCCACCAGCACGGTGACGGCGCGCGTGCCGGGCAGGTCGACCCGGTAGAGCGGCAGCCCGTTGGGCAGGGTGGAGGAGTGGATCTTGGCCATGGGGCCGCAGCCTAGCGACCGCAAGGGAGCTTGCATGCAGGGGTGCCGGAGCGCGCCGCGAAGTACCCTTGCGACCCGCATGGCTGCCACCGAACGCCACATCAGGCGGCGTCCTGAGCCGACCGCGCCGCGCCGGCGCGTCGTCGGCGACCCCGTGCCGGGCGCCGTGGTCGACTTCCGTTCGGTCTCGAAGAAGTACCCGAGCGGCGACATGGGCCTCGAGGACGCCACGTTCGCGATCCACCCGGGGGAGTTCGTCTTCCTGGTCGGCTCCACCGGCTCGGGCAAGTCGACGATCATGCGGCTGCTGATCAAGGAGATCGAGCCGAGCTACGGCTCGATCGCTGTCGCCGGCCGCGACCTCGCGCAGATCACGCGCCGCAAGGTCCCGTACTACCGCCGCAACCTCGGTGTCGTGTTCCAGGACTTCAAGCTGCTGCCGAACCGCACGGTCTACGACAACGTCGCCTACGCGCTCCAGGTGACGGGCGGCACGCGCCGCGAGGTGCGCGAGAAGGTGCCCGACATCCTGCGCCTCACGGGCCTGTCGACGAAGCTGCACAACTACCCCGACCAGCTCTCCGGCGGCGAGCAGCAGCGCGTCTCGGTCGCGCGCGCGTTCGTCAACCACCCGCCGCTGCTGCTCGCGGACGAGCCGACGGGCAACCTCGACCCCGAGACGTCGGTCGGGATCATGCAGCTGCTGTACCGGATCAACCGCACCGGCACGACGGTGCTCGTCGCGACGCACGACAAGGCGATGGTCGACCGCATGCGCAGGCGCGTCATCGAGGTCTCGCAGGGCCGCGTCGTGCGCGACGAGAAGGCCGGCGGATACAGCGGCGGGCAGACGACGCACGAGTTCGGCGCGCTCTGGCGCGGGGGGATCGAGTGAGGTTCGGCTTCTTCCTGCGCGAGGCGCTGCGCGCGCTGCGGCGCAACGCCGTGCCGTCGTTCGCGGCGGTCGCGACGGTGCTCGTGACGGTGCTCGTGCTCGGCGTCTTCATCCCCGTCGTCCAGGCGACGACCGGCGCCGCGAACGAGATCCGCTCGAAGGTGCTCGTCGACGTCTACCTCAAGGACGACGCGTCGGCGGCGGACATCGATCGCGTGCGGCGGATCATCGAGACCGAGACGCCGGGCGTCGGGCACGTCGAGTTCATCTCCAAGCAGGAGGCGCTTCGCGCCGAGCGCGAGGCCGGCCGCGGCGACTATTACGACCTGCTCGGCACCAACCCGCTGCCGGATCTCCTGCGAGTGACGCCGGAGCGGCCGGAGGACATCGTCCAGGTGCGCGACGCGCTGGCGCCGATGTCGCCGTCGGGCGAGCGGACGGTGATCGACAGCTCGATCGACGAGGTCCAGGATCGCAAGGAGAACACCGACAAGATCCTCTCGGCCACGCGGGTCGTGAAGCTCACCATGGGGCTGCTCGCAGGGCTGCTCGCGCTCGCGTCGCTGCTGCTCGTGGCGAACACGATCCGGCTCTCGATGTACGCGCGCCGGCGTGAGGTCGAGGTGATGAAGCTCGTCGGCGCGACCGACTGGTTCATCCGCTGGCCGTTCGTGATCGAGGGCGTGCTCGTCGGCGCGATGGGCGCGACCGTCGCGATCGTGCTGCTCGGAGTCGTCAAGGTCTCGCTCGTCGACCCGCTGGCGAAGGACTTCGCGCTGATCGCCGCTCCCGACACCATGAACTTCCCGCTGCTCGTGCTCGTGCTGCTCGGCGCGGCGATCACGGTCTCCGCGCTCGGGTCCGGCCTCTCGCTGCGGCGCTTCCTGCGCGTCTGACCATGTCCTCCTCGGGTCCACGCCCGGATAAGGGAGGCGTTTAGCGGCCCTGGGTACGGTGTCCGCTCAGTGCGCCGACGCCGCCGTTCCGCAACGCCCTTCCTCGTCGCGCTGCTGCCCGTGCTCCTGCTCGTGGGCGTGTGGCTCGGCGGCCACTCCGAGTATCTGCCCGGATTCGCGCGCGACTTGCTGGTGGACGACGAACAGGGCCGGCTCTACGACGAGGCGCTCGACCAGATCGCGGACAACTTCTACCGCCCGGTGGACCGCGACCATGTGCTGGACGAGAGCCTCGCCGGCGCCGTCAAGTCGCTCGACGACCGCTTCTCCGCCTACTTCGACCCGAAGGCTTACAGCGAGTTCAACGAGGCCACGAACGGCGAGTTCGAGGGCGTCGGGATGACCGTCGCCGAGGCCGAGCGCGGCCTGCGCGTCGTCACGGTGTTCGACGGCTCGCCCGCGATGGCAGCCGGCATCCATCCCGGGGACGTGATCACGGAGGTCGACGGCGAGTCGCTCCAGGGGCAGACCGCCGAGCAGGCGACATCCCGCATCAAGGGCGAGGCGGGCACGAAGGTGAGGCTGACGGTCGTCACCGGCTCGCGGCCGCCGCGCACGCTGGCGCTGCGCCGCGAGCGCGTCGACGTTCCGGTGGTGGAGTCGCGAATGGAGCGGTCCCGCGGCGCGCGGATCGGGCACGTGCGGCTCTTCAGCTTCACGTCGGGCGCCCATGGCGAAGTCCGCGACGCGGTCGACGACCTGCTCGACAAGGGCGCCGACGGCATCGTCCTCGACCTGCGCGACAACGGCGGCGGCCTACTCAACGAGGCCGTGCTGGTCTCCAGCATCTTCGTCGACGACGGGACGATCGTCTCGACCAGGGGTCGCTCGCGGCCGCGGCGCGTGTTCGAGGCCACCGGCAACGCGATCGACGCCGACATCCCCGTCGCCGTGCTCGTCGACCGCGAGTCGGCCTCGGCGTCGGAGATCGTCGCGGGCGCGCTTCAGGACCGCGACCGCGGCGAGGTCGTCGGCACGCGCACGTTCGGCAAGGGGGTCTTCCAGGAGGTCCGGCAGCTCTCGAACGGCGGCGCGCTGGACCTCACGGTCGGCGAGTACTTCACGCCGAAGGGCCGTAACCTCGGCGGGAAGGGGATCGAGCCGGGCGTCGAGGCGCGCGACGACGCCGCGACCAAGGACCGTGACGAGGCGCTCGAGGTGGCACTCAAGACGGTCGCGCGCGAGGCCGCGTGAGCCCACGCGAGCGGCCCGCCGCCGGAGCGCTCGCCGGCGGCGCGGCGCCGGTCGTCGGGGTGCTGGAGCGGCGCGGGCGCTTCCTCACCGCGGAGCCGTTCTTCGCTCGCGGGCGGCGGATGAACGTCGACCGTCCACGGCCCGGGCAGCAGGCGGGCGTCGGCGACCTGGTGCTGATCGCCCCCAGCGGCCCGCGGGCGGGACACGGGCGCGTCCTGAAGCGGCTCGGCCGCCCGGACGTCGCCCGCGACGTGCTCGAGGCGCTGATGCTCGACCGCGGGCTGCGCCGGCGCTTCGACCCGCTGGTCGAGCGCGAGGCGCGCGCCGCCGCGGGCGGCGTGGCGACCGACGTGCCGCGCCGCGACCTGCGCGACCTGCCGACGTTCACGATCGACCCGCCGACGGCGCGTGACTTCGACGACGCGGTCAGCGCCGAGCGGCTCGAGGGCGGGATCGTCCGGGTCTGGGTGCACATCGCCGACGTCGCGGCGCACGTGCCGCCGGGCTCGGTCGTCGATCGCGAGGCCTACCGGCGCGGTACCAGCGTCTACGTGCCGGGCAAGGTCGAGCCGATGCTGCCGGAGGCGCTCTCCAACGACGCGTGCTCGCTCGTCCCGCACCAGGACCGGCTCGCCGTCACGGTCGAGGTCGACCTCGACGGAGCGCGGGTCGTGCGGACCGCGTTCCACCGGTCGCTGATCCGCTCGGATGCGCGGCTGGACTACCCGCGGGTGGACCGCATCTTCGCGGGCGAGGAGCGCGCCGAGGAGCCGTGGGCGGCGCCGCTCGAGGCCGCGCGGGCGGCAGCGGCGGCGCTCGACGCCGCGCGGGCGGCGCGCGGCGCGCTCGCCGTGGAGTCGGTCGAGCCCGAGTTCGACTTCTCGCACGAGGGCCACGTGACGGGGCTGGTGCCGAGCGAGCCGACCGAGTCGCACCGCGTGATCGAACACCTGATGATCGCCGCCAACGAGGCGGTCGCCGGGCTGCTGGAGTCGCGCAAGCTGGCCGCGCTGTTCCGCGTGCACGAGCGGCCCGAGCCGGCGCGCGTCGAGCACCTCGTCGCGCAGCTCGCCGCGCTCGACGTGCCGACGCCGCCGCTGCCCGAGGTGATGTCGCCGCACCAGGCCGGCACCGCGGTGGCGGAGATCTCGCGGCTCGTGGACGAGCACGTGCGCCGCACCGGCCGCGGGCGCGCGGGGCTCACGTCGCTCGTCCTGCGCTCGCTCAAGCAGGCGCGCTACTCCGCGCGCAACAGCGGCCACCACGGCCTGCAGTCGCCGCGCTACTGCCACTTCACGTCGCCGATTCGCCGCTATCCGGACCTGATCTGCCATCGCTCGCTGCTGGCGGCGATCGGCGCGGGCGAGGAGCCGCCGGCGGCGTCCTCGACGGACGAGGCGGCGGAGTGGTGCTCGCTGCGCGAGCGCGACGCCGCCGCGATCGAGCGCGCCGCCGACGACGTGGCGCGCGCGTTCCTGCTCGAGTCCGAGCTGTTCGAGCGCGGCTGGGAGACGGAGCGGCCCGGCGAGGTGATCGGCGTCATCGGCGCCGGCGCGTTCGTCGCGTTCGGCGACGGGCACGAGGGCCTGCTGCCGGTGCGGCGGCTACGCGGCGACTGGTGGGACCTGGACCCGCTCGAGGTCATGCTGGTCGGCGCCGAGTCGGGCAAGGCGATCCGGCTCGGCCACCCGGTGACGGTGCAGGTCGCGCGCGTCGACGCGCCGCGCGGGCGCGTCGAGCTCTCGCCCGTAGAGTTGTAGGAGTGCCGGACGTGGCGACCAACAAGCAGGCGTCCTACCGCTACCACCTGCTCGAGAAGTGGGAGGCGGGACTCGTGCTGACCGGCACCGAGGTCAAGTCGCTGCGCGGCGGCAAGGCACAGCTCAAGGACGGCTACGCGCAGGTGCAGAACGGCGAGGTCTGGCTCTACAACGTGCACATCCCTCCGTACGCCCCCGCGACGCGCGAGAACCACCAGCCGGAGCGCCCGCGCAAGCTGCTGATGCACAAGCGCGAGATCGAGCGCCTGATCGGGAAGACGCGCGAGAAGGGCCTCACGCTCGTGCCGACGCGGCTGTACTTCAAGGGCCCGCGCGCGAAGGTGGAGCTTGCACTCGCCCGCGGCAAGGACGTCGGCGACAAGCGCCAGGCGATCAAGGAGCGCGAGATGAAGCGCGAGATGGAGCGGACGATCAGGAACCGTTAACCGTCGCTGCCACACTGGTCGACAACTCATGGAGATGGATCCCCGCCAGTCACAATGGCTCCCCCCGGTGGCGTTCGAGCCGGCGCCCGCACCCGCGCCCGCGCCGCCGCCGAGGCGCACCGGCATCAAGCGGTTGGTCACGCCGATCTTCTTCGGCCTCCTGGCGGTGCTGAAGTGGGGCAAGGCGCTCCTCCTGCTGCTGCCCAAGGCCAAGCTGCTGACGACCTCGGCGTCGATGCTCGTGTCGGTCGCCGCGTACGCCCTGATCTGGGGCTGGCGCTTCGCGGTCGGCTTCGTCGCGCTGCTGTTCCTGCACGAGCTCGGCCACTACATCCAGCTGCGCCGCGAGGGCGTGCGGCCGTCGGGGATGGTGTTCATCCCGTTCCTCGGCGCGGCGGTCGGCGCGCGCTCGCTCGGCGGCAGCGCGCTCGCCGAGGCGCGCGTGGGGCTCGCCGGGCCGATCCTCGGCTCGCTGGCGACGGCGGCGCTGCTGCCGATCGCGGCCGCGACCGACGACGACTTCTGGCGCGCGCTCGCGTTCACCGGCTTCTTCCTGAACCTCTTCAACCTGCTGCCGGTCGTGCCGCTCGACGGCGGCCGCGCGATGGCGGCGATGGCGCCCTGGATGTGGTTCGTCGGCTTCGGCGCGATCGTCGTGCTCGTGATCCTCTGGCCGAACCCGATCCTGATCCTGATCGCGCTGCTCGGCGGGTATGAGACATATCGCCGCTGGCGGAAGCGCAAGCAGGGCGAGGACGGCAACGAGGACTACTACCGCGTGAAGCCCGCGCACCGGCTGCTCGTGGCCGGGGTCTACGTCGGTCTGATCGTCGCCCTAGTGCTCGGGATGGACGCCACGCACATCGAGCGCACGCTCTCCGACGTCTGATTTGTCCCCAGTTTGCTGGTTCCCACGGCGCGACCCCTTGCGTCGGACGCGGCGCCCGCATACGTTGTCGCCTGACGCGGAGGATGAGCCGCAAAGAGCGAGGCCATGAGGTGAAAGGCCCGCCGCCACGAAGGTCCTGGCGCTTCACAGCGCTGGACCGGAGGGCTCCTCGAGCGGCTCTCTTCCGCGTCAATTTGTTC
>Ga0126312_10002421_pt1 | contig 12472 bp, 12 predicted proteins | sample Plot104A_FD_92537 | JGI IMG/M metagenome (GOLD analysis project Ga0126312, IMG submission 92537) | Serpentine soil microbial communities from UC McLaughlin Reserve, CA, USA - Plot104A | ecosystem: Environmental > Terrestrial > Soil > Grasslands | place: USA: UC McLaughlin Reserve, Lake County... | reverse complement strand
TACGGCCTCACGTCGTGGGAGTTCCGCCCGATCGTCGAGTCGAACGCCTCGATCGCGTGGAAGCTGCTGAAGACGATGGCCGCACGCCTGCGCGACGCCGAAGGCCGCGCAGGCGGCTAGCCACTCGTCCAAGCCCCTTACGGCAAGTCTGGGATCGGCTCGAGCTGCATCCGCTCGGCGCTTGCCCTTGCGACAAACGTTGCGACGACATTGCCCAGCGGATCGAACGTCGTCACCCTCGCGACGGTCGCGTACGACTGCCCGTCAGGAGCAACCTCGATCGTCCGATTGATCTTCCGCGTGCCCTGGAACTCGCCTGTCTGGGGGTTGAAGAGGAAGTGCGAGCCCGTGGCCGCGTACAGGCGGCCGCCGAGGTGCTTCCAGGTCGAGAGCATCGCCGACCGCGTGCCCGGAGGCTCGCTCGACGTTTCGACCGCGGTGCCGCCCCGGTTGACTGCCTGGATCGAGCGCAGCGGCGGCAGCGGTGCCGGAAGATTCACCGTCTGCACCCATGTTCCGACGAGCCCGTACGGGGATGCGTGTCCACTCGAGGCCTTCCCTGAGGGCGTGATCGCCGCACCGACGGCGACCATGACGATCAGGGCGATCACCACGAGGCTTGCGACTACTGGCTTTCGGGTCATCTCCAACTCCTTCGTGTCGTGTTCATGGCCAGAGGACGGCGACGGCCGTGACCGCATAGCGGGCGGGCGCAACCGGCACGATCTCGATCGGAACGACCGTTCGCGTCCAGGTCAGTCGGTCGACGAGGGCTCGTTGCTCCGCACCGGCGTAGCCCGGATCTGCGGTGAACTGCTCGCGCAGCGGCGCGCCGACTTCGGTGACGAGATCATGCCGCTCGAAGACGATCCAGGTAGGGAATCTCGTCGGCAGCGCCACGACGACAAGGCCGGCGGTAGTCCGGGAGAACGTCCGGACCGCGAGCTCGAGCGCCAGGCGCCGCGGCCGGAAAGCGCCGTCGGGCCACACGGCCGACCGAGCCGGGTAGGGGCACTTCGCCCCCACCGAGCAGAGCTGGAAGTAGATCCCGTTATCTGTCGGGACGACACGGTCCGGCTCGAGCGGATCCTCCATGATCCTGAACGACTCGATGACTCCCATGGTCGTGACGTCCGTAACGCGGAGCTTGCGACCGGCCAGCCGCCGATAGCGGGTGTTCACTTCAGTTCGAATCGCCTTTGCCCGCACCAGCGTCTGCGGCTCGAGCGGGGAAGTCGACTCCGCTGCCGAAGCAGGGATCGCGGCAGCGGTGCCGGCCGCGGCGACGGCGAACGCGAACAGCAGCTTGCGGGCGAGGCGTGTCCGGCGATTGACGGGACTCGACATGGCCCATCGACCGTGGACGAGATGCCTTAAACGCCGCCAAAGAATCGCCAAATGCGGCGTAAACTCGGCTGGTGGACGCAGCTCGGAGCCTGCACGCCGTGCCAAGCAGCCCCGAGGGGCTGAGCTTCCGCGTGCTCGGGCGACTCGAAGCGTGCTCCGACGGCGTCGAGCTCAACCTCGGTCCGCGCAAGCAGCGCGCACTGCTGGCGCTGCTGCTGCTGGATGCGAATCGCGTCGTATCTACGGAGCGCCTGATCGACGACCTCTGGGGCGAAGCGCCGCCGAGCACGGCCCGCGCGGCGCTCCAGGTCTATGTCGCCGGGCTGCGCAAGGCACTAGGCGGCGACGGGGCGACGCTGCGCACGAAGGCACCCGGATACCTGCTCGAGGTCGAGACGGGCTCGCTGGACCTGGATCGCTTCACCCAGCTACGCGCGGAGGCGCACGAGGCTCCCGACGCCGGGCGCCGGGCCACCTTGCTGCACGAAGCTCTCACGCTCTGGCGGGACGACCCGCTCCCGGAGCTGCGAACCGAGCCGTTCTCGACCGCCGCCGTCGCACAGCTCGAGCAGCTCCGCCTGGGAACGCTCGAAGAACGACTCGATGCGGATCTCACACTCGGACGCGATGCCGCACTCGTGACCGAGCTCGAAGCGCTCGTCGCGGAGCATCCCTACCGCGAGCGACTTCGCGGCCAGCTGATGCTCGCGTTCTACCGCTCGGGCCGGCAGGCCGACGCACTCGACGCGTATCAAGCCGGCCGCCGCGTCCTCCAGGACGAGCTCGGGCTCGAGCCCGGCAAGGAACTGCGCGACCTCGAGGCGGCGATCCTGCGGCAGGACGAGGCACTCTCGCCTGCTCGTTCTCTGCCCGAGGAGCCAGTTCCGCCGCCTGTGATGCGCCGCCTGTCGCGGCGGGCGTTGATCGCCGCGGGCGTTGCGGCCTTTGCGGCGGTTGCGTTGGGTGCGGGCGTCGTCGTCCTTCGCTCGGACGAGGCGAGCGGGCGAATCAGCTCCGGATCCGTGGGCGTCGTCGATCCGGTCGCAGGCCGGGTCGTCGCCGAGGTCCCGGTCGGATTCAGTTCGCCTCTCATCGCCGCCGGCGAAGGCTCGGTCTGGGTGGTCGATCAGAAGGGGAAGACCCTGACGAGGATCGATCCCGAGACGAACGCGGCGGTCTCGGCGCCGCAGGCGATCCGGGGTGACGGGATTCCGATCGGGCTGGCCGTCGGCGAGGGGTCGGTCTGGATCGCCATGAACGAAGGACGCTTTCTCAGTGTGCTCGAGGTCGGGCCCGACCTCGGGAACACGCGCCGACGGATCCCTCTGGCAGAGAGAGACGCGTTGTTCTCGGTCACGCTCGATCCGGTCAAGCTCGCAGTCGGCGGCGGCGCCGTGTGGGCTCTCGAGCGAGGGCAGGGCGAGCTCACGCGGATCGATCCAGGGACGGGTAAGCCGAAGCTGCTCAGGGACGACCTTGGGGCCTCGTCGTCGATCGCGGTCGACCGCGACGCGGTCTGGCTCGGAGGCCCCGACGGCGTGAGAAAGCTCGATGCGCGCACGGGATTTCAGCTCGAACCGACGTCGGGACCGGAGGAGGTGCTCTCGTCGCCGACCACCTCGATCGCCGTCGGCCGCGATGCCGTGTGGTTCGTCGGCGAATCGAGCGCACGGCTGTGGCGCATCCGTCCCGCCACCGTGACGATCCACGACTCCGCGGTAATCGGAAAGAGCCCCAGCGCAGTAGCCGTCGGGGACGACGGGGCCGTGTGGGTCGCGAGCAGCGCCCTCGTCTCGCTCTCGCGCTACGACCCCGAGACGGACGGGGTCGACGAGGTCGAGCTCGGCACGACCTCGCGCGGCCTCGTGGCCCGCTTCGGCCGGATCTGGACGAGCCCCGGAGCAGCCGGGGGCTAGCCGCGCCATTCTGTTTTTCCGGGCAGCTGATCTAGGATCGGCCGGTGAGTCGGAGATTCGGGGTCTTGCTGCTCGCACTCGTCGCGGGTGTCGCCTTGCTCGTATCGGCTGCCTTCGCCGGCCGGGACGGCGAGTCGAGGCGCGGCGGCACGCTCCGGCTCATGTGGGGCGCAGAACCCGAGCTCGACCCCGCCCTCGCCAACGGCAACATCGGCTCGTGGATGCTCCTGAACGCGACCTGCGCCAAGCTGTTCACGACCGTTCAGGAGCCTAAGACCGGCAGGACGCGTGTCGTTCCCGAGGTCGTGCGGAGCTATGAGGTCTCCGGCGACGGCCGGACGTACACCTTCGAGCTCGAGCGGACGTTCCGCTTCGACAACCGCGCGCCGGTGACCGCTCGCAGCTTCGCGGACGCATTCAACCGCACCGCGAGCCCGACGATGAACTCTGCCGCGTGGCGGCGCGGGTTCTTCCAGGAGATCACCGGTGCGGACGCCTTCAGGGAAGGGAAGTCGGCGTCGATCTCGGGCGTGCAGGTTCTCGGCTCCTACCGCCTGCGGATCCGACTGGAGCGGCGGGCGGGCGACTTCCTCGCTCGTCTGACGATGCCGTTCTTCTGTCCGATCTTGCCGAGGACGCCGATCAGTCCTGCCGGGATCGATGACCCGCCGGGGTCGGGGCCGTACCACATTGCAGACCGCGTCCGCGAGCGCCGCATGGTGCTGAAGCGGAATCCCTTCTACGGTGGTGATCGAACGGCGAACCCGGACAGCATCATCTGGACGATCGAGACCGATGCCGCTGAGCGAATCAGGGCGACCGAGCGCAACGAGAACGACTTCACACCGGTGTTCGGCTACTCGGACGCTGTCGTGCGTGACCTCGAGGAACGGTACGGCCTCAGAGGTCAGTTCCGCCGCATGCCGACCCTCGCGAACTTCATGTTCGCGTTCAACACCAGGTCGCCGGCGTTCAAGGGCGCCGGCACGGCTCCTCTCCGGAAAGCGATCAACTACGCCCTCGACAGGTATGCCCTCACCCGGGCACACGGCTACCTGACGGGGAGACGTACCGATCGCCTGCTCCCGGAGGCTCTGAGCGAGAGCCGGCGCTTCTACCCGATCAGCGGGCCGGATCCCATGACTGCGCGGAGGTGGCTCGCGGAGGCACGGTCCCGGCCGAAGACGCTAACCCTCTACACCGCGAGCTTCCCGTTCAGTGTCGCGAACGCACAGGTGTTCAAGTCGAACCTGAGGCAGCTCGACATCGACGTTGACGTGAGGTACTTCTCGTTCCCGACGCTCCTGGAGAGGCTCGTGACGAAGGGGGAACCGTGGGACGTCGTCTGGCTCCCCTGGGGCGCCTTCTATCCCGGTCCTGCCGGCTTCCTCCTTCCGCTCCTCAACGACACGAGGTACGAGTCACGGATCGACGCGGCAAACCGAGTGACGGGCGAGGCACGAGCCAAGTCGTGGGCGAAGCTCGAAGCCGACCTGATGCGAAACGACCCACCCGCCGCGGTGTACGCCGACTCCATGGCGCTTGTTCTCACCTCGCGGAGCTTCGGCTGCTTCCCCTGGGTTCCAGGCGCCGACCTCGACCTCGCGGCCGTCTGCCTGAAGTAGTTCGGTCTTCAGCGCGCGGCCGAGGCGGCTAGCTCTCGGCCGAGCGCCCGCAGATCCTCCGCGGCCCGAGTCGGGTCGCCGCTCAGCGCGTGCACGTCCGGCTCGTCGAGTTCGACGCGACCGCCGAAGAGCGCGCACCGGACGCCTGCAGCCTTCGCCACACGCCGTACCTCCCAGGGCGCCTTGCCCTCGGGCGTCGTCGCGTCGAGCGTCCCTTCGCCGCTCACCGCGAGCGCCACGCCACGCAGCCGCTCCCGGAACCGGATCAGATCCAGGACGTAACGCGCCCCCGGAACGAGTCGCGCCCCCAACGCCGCGAACGCCGCTCCAAGGCCGCCCGCGGAGCCCGAGCCGGGCTGGTCGGCGAACGGGGTCAGGTCTTGCATTGCCATCAGACGTCGCCGCAGCTTCCGCACGTCCTCCGGAGAGGCGCCCTTCTGCGGGCCGTACAGCCGCGCCGCGTCGGCGAGCCGCGTCCGCACGTCACAGAGCGCGATCGTCCCCGTCGGGAGGGAGGACAGCACCTGGCGCACCCCCTTGCCGCCGTCCACCGTCGCGGAACCGCCCAGGCCGACGATCAGCCCCGCGGGCCACTCGGCGTGCGCCGCCCGCACGAGCTCCCCCAGCCCGCGGCTCGACGCATGAAGCGGGTCGCGTTCCGCGAGCACGCCGAGCCCGATCGCCTCTGCGGACTCGACCACGGCCACCCGGCTCGGAAGCAGGAGCCAGCGCGCCCGGATCGGACGACCGAGCGGATCGGACACGACCGCGTCACGCCACTCGCCGCCCAAAGCCGCGAAGAGCACGTCGACAGTGCCCTCGCCTCCGTCCGCGACCGGACATTCGTCCGTCTCCACACCGGCCGCGCGAAACCCGGCCGCGAGCGCCGCAGCCGCCTCGCTCGCGGAGAGGACGCCCTTGAGGCTAGCCGGGCACGCGAGCGCGCGCACGCGTCTCGAGGGCTTCCTCGACCTCGTCCTCGAGCTCCTCCTCGTCCTCCTCCGCCGGGCCCGGCATCCGCTTCAGCATCGCGAATGTGACGCCCTCCCGGCCGAGCGCGAGCAGGCCGAGACCCACGCCCACGGCGACGTCGATCGCCTGCAGCCCGATCCCGAATGCAAAGCCGCGCGCCTTCGCCACTCCGTACGAGACGAGCGGCAAGGCCACGGCCGCCTGAACGAGCCCGACATTCCCGGGCCAGAGCGGGAAGATGGTCGCGACGTTCATCAGGGCGAGCACCAAAGCGGCCGCCGGAAGCGACTCGTTGATCCCGAACGCCCGCATCGCCACGTAGATCGCGGCCAGCTGGAACGCCCAGCCGAGCATCTGCAGGAGCGCCGCGCCGACCGCCGGGATCGGCGCGCGCAGGACGCCGAGGCCCGTGCGCGCCATCGTCAGGAGCTGGTGCACGCGCCGGTCGGCCTCGGCGAGGCCTACCCGGTGGTGCGTCTTCGCACCGGCCATGGCGAGCGCGAACAGCGTCGCGCCGATGCCGACGAAGAGGTAGAGGCTGGTCGCCGCCCAGTGCGGGATCCTGGCCGTCTCCAGCACGTACACGAGCAGTAACGCAGCCGGGAAGAGGTCGAACAAGCGGTGCGCGAACACGGTCCCCGTGAGAGACGCCCAGACCGGCCGCCCGCTCGGCAGGTGGCGGGCGAGCACCCCGACGCGGGCCAGCTCGCCGATTCGCCCCGGCAGGACGGAGTTCGCGAGCAGGCCAACCGAGAACGAGGAGAACGTCTCGCGGAAGCGTGGGTGCGGCGGGGGCATCGCCTGCGTGATCACGACGTGCCACGACAAGCAGCGCGCGCACACGGAGCAGACGTTGAGCGCGATCGCGAGGGCGATCCACCACCACTCGACGATGGTGAAAGCGTCCGCGACCTCGTTCCAGTCCGGGCCGCGCCAGATGAGCAGCACGACCACCACTGCGAGCGCGACCGGCGAGAACACGAGCCCCCAGAGATGCCGGCGGCTCATCGAGCCGCCACCGCCGGGGCGCGGCGAGCGCCGACCGCCGCCTCGTAGATCTCGAGCAGGCGCGACGCGATGTCGTCCCAACCGTAGTTCTCCTCGGCGACCCGCCTCGCCTCGCGGCCCATCCCGGCACGCCGCGGCTCGTCTTCGAGCAGCTCGATCAGAGCGCGGGCGAGCGCGTCGGCGTCGCCGGGCGGCGCCGTGATCCCGGTGCCCGGCGCCAGCACGTCGCGGTAGCCGTCGATGTCGGACGCGACGACCGGCGTGGCGCACGCGAACGCCCGCGTCAGCACCATTCCGAAGCTCTCGCCGGCGAGCGAGGGCGCCGCCAGCGCCTTCGCGGTCAGCAACTCGTGCGAGAGCAATTCGTCGTCGATCGGACCGAGCGCGTCGATTCCCTCGCCGGACAGCCGATGCTGAGCCAGGGTGAGCCGGACGCGAAGCGGATCCGCGCCGACGACCCGCAGACGCGCGCCCGTGCGCGCATGCACCTGCGGCCAGGCTCGCAGGACGACCTCCATGCCCTTGCGCGGATCGTGCCTGCCGATGAAGACGACGCGGGGCTCGCGCCCGTCGGGGTCAGCCTGCTCGGGGATCAGCACGCCGTTCGGGATGATTTCGTACTCGGCCGGGAAGTACCGCGCCGCTGAGTCGCGTGCGCGCGTCGAGACGGCGATCCGCTTCACGAGGCGATCCATCAAGAAGCCCCACAGCGGCTTCGCGCCTACGAGCCAGCCGAGGTCGCCGGCGGCGTGATGTGTCGCCACGCAGGGCGCCTCCGCGAGCGCGAGCGTCGCGACGCACGGGATCGGCGTCATCGGCTCGTGCAGGTGGATTACGTCGAAGCGTTCCCGCTCGAGCGCCTGCTTGACGCGGAGGAACGAGCGCGGGCTGAGGATGATGTTCGGCAACGCCCCGTTCGCGGGCACGATCACCGACCGGCCGACCGGGATCACGTCGGGCGGCGGTTGGTCGTGGCGACCCGAGCGCGGGTGCAGGACGCGTGTGAACTGGCCGGGCGGGTCGTTGCCCATGAGCGTGCGCGTCTCGACCCCGAGCCTTCGCAGCGCGAGCGCCTGGTGGTGGGCGTGCTCGGGCACTCCCCCCCAGAACGACCACGAGTACGGGACGACGATTCCGACCTTCATCGCAGGGGTGAACCCTAAAGTGATCGGCGTGGAGTTCGTGATTGCACTTCTCTCCCTGCTGCTCGGGCTGCTTGCGCCCTCGCCCGAGCCGCCCGGCCACCTCGTCGCGCGCGTCGCCCCGGGTGCGACAGTCGCGGTCCGCGACCGGCCGCGCGGCCGCGTCGTCGCACGCCTCCCCGCCCGCACCGAGTTCGGGTCCCCGCAGGCGCTGGCCGTGCTCGAGCGAGAGAACGGCTGGCTCGGCGTCTCGACCACGGCCCTTCCCAACGACCGCGTCGGCTGGATCGATCCCGGCTCGGCGGCGCTGAGCTACGAACGCACGCCGATCGAGCTGCGCGTCGACCTCTCCCAACGCGTGCTCTCGGCGTTGAGCGGGGGTCAGGTTTTGCATCGCAGCACCGTGGCGATCGGCAGCCCGGCCTCTCCCACCCCGATCGGCCGCTTCGCGATCACCGACAAGCTCCGCGGCGCCGACTTCGGGAGCTACTACGGCTGCTGCATCCTCGCGATTTCGGGCCGGCAGACGAAGCTCCCGCCCGGCTGGCAGGGCGGCGACCTGCTCGCGATCCACGGCGGGCCGAGCTCGACGATCGGCGGCCGTCTCTCGGCCGGCTGCCTGCACGCGAGCGAGGCCGATCTGCGCTGGCTGATGCGGCGCATCCCACTCGGGACGCCGATCACGATCCATCCGTAGGAATGGTCCGGCAAGGCCTTCTCAACGTGGAGATCACGGTCCGCCCGCACGTCCTCCTGCTCGGGCTGACCGTGGGGATCGCGCTCGCCGACTCGTCCGTCGTCACCCTCGCGCTCCCGCGGATCCTTACGGACTACGACGTCGCGATCGGGACGCTTTCCTGGGTTCTGACCTCGTACAACCTCGCGCTCGCGCTCGCCGCCGTTCCGGCCGCCTTCCTGGCGCGACAACGGCCGACGCTCGTCTTCGGGATCGGGATCCTCGTCTTCTCGGCGGCCTCGCTCGCCTGCGGACTCGCGCCCACGATCGACGTCCTCATCGGCGCGCGTGCCGTGCAGGGCGTCGCCGGAGCGGCAGTCGTCTGCGCCTCGCTCGACCTCCTCAGCCAGGCGACCGGCGGCGACGCGCCCGCAGCACGCGTCTGGGCGCTGAGCGGGATCCTCGGCGCCGCCGTCGGCCCGGCGGTGGGAGGCATCCTCACGCAGCTTCTGGGCTGGCAGTCGATCTTTCTCCTCCAGGCGCCTGCGATGGCGGTCGCGCTGTTCGCCCTCCGCGGCACGCGATCGGCCCCCATCGAAGAGCCTGCCGGGCGACCGCACGTAGCCGCGAACCTCGCGCTCCTGCTCGTCTCGGGCGCGCTCGTCGCGTCCTCGTTCCTGCTCGTGATCCTGCTGATCAACGGCTGGCGGCTGGAACCGCTCGAGGCCGGCCTAGTCGTGACGATCCTGCCGCTGGCCGCGATCGCGGCCGCTCGAACGGGCCGCCGGATCAGCCCCCTCTGGGCGCGCGCCGCCTCGGGCGCGATCCTGATCGCAGGCGGCACGGCGGCGCTCGGCTGGCTCCCGCACTCGGGCGCCCGCTGGACGATCGCCCCGCAGGTCGCGATCGGGACGGGCCTCGGCCTCGCCCTGTCCGCCCTCACCGAGCGCGCCCTCGCCGGCCGCTCCGCTCAGGCCGTCCACGGCGGCTGGACGATCGCCGCCAGGCACGCGGGCATCGTGCTCGGCCTAATCCTGCTCACGCCGCTCTTCACGGCCGACCTCGAGCGCAACGAGGACGATGCCCTCGCCGCCGGCACCGAGGTCGTGCTCGAGAGCGAGATCCCGCCCCTCCAGAAGGTCGGCGTCGCACGGGACATCCTGGTCGCGGTCGACAAGGCCCAGGAGGATGTGACCGTCCCCGATGTCGGCGACGCCATCGACCACGAGGACGACCACGCCTACCGCGAGCTCGCCTCCGACCTGCAGAAGCAGCTCAACCGGGCCGTGACGAACGCGTTCTCGCGGTCGTTCCTCGTCGCGGCCGCGCTCGGCCTGCTCGCGCTTGCCCCGATTCTCATCGGCCGCCGGGACGTGACCGTCTGATGCGCGCGATCGCCTGGTCGACGGGCGCGGCCGCGCTGCTGGTCGGCATCTATCTCGCGCTGGGCGGAGCGTCGTACGCGCCGGCCAACGTGGCCAACCCCTGCGCGCCGCGCGACTGGACCGAGCCGGACGGCCTCGATGAGGTCGGCGAGCAGATCGTCCTCTCGGCCCTCGACGGCGCCGCCTGCAAGCTCGGCGTCTCGCGCGAGGAGATCGTGCTCGCCTTCGAGAACGAGGAGACGCTGAAGGCCTTCGGCCGAGAGCACGACGTCAGCGAGGCCGAACTCGAACGCCTCGCCCGCATCGGCCTCGAGCGCGCAATCGACGACGCCGAGCACGCAGGTGCACTCAGCCCGAGGCTCGCCGACCTCGTCCGTGGCGTCGTCGACAGGATCCCGCCCGGCCTGCTCGTCGACCTCCTCGATCGCGCGCCCGACCTCGTCTTTCCCGACTCTTGACGCAGACGTCTCGATGCCCAGCAACTGGTTGATCTGCAGCCCGCAGCAGCAAGAGAGCGCTGACGCTCTCGATGAAGCCGACCGGTCGGGTGCGCCGGGGCAACAAATCGCGGCACGGCTGGTTCATGGGCAGGTCGAAATACCGGATCTTCTAGACCCCTCCGCGTAGACTCGGTCGATGTTCGAGGGCGGTCTCGCTGAGCTCCACACGCACCTCGGCGGCTCGGTCGCCTCGGACACCATGTGGAGCCTCGCGCACGAGCAGGGGATCGCGCTTCCGGTCAAGGACTTCTGGGAATTCGACCGGCTCGTCACCGTCTCCGATCCGCGCGGGGTCGACGGGCTCGACGCCCTCAACGAGATCTACCACTGGACGGAGCTGATCCAGTCGAGCCCGCTCGCGGTCGAGCAGTCCGTCCACGGCGCGATCGGCGGCGCGTACCGCTCGCAGGGGATCACGACGCTCGAGCTGCGCTTCAACCCGATGAAGCGGAACCGCGGCGGCGAGCGCGACCTCGACCACATCATCCTCGCCGCCATCCGCGGCCTCGACCGCGCCTCGATCGAGTACCCGCAGGTGCGATGCGGCCTGATCCTGATGATGGACCGCACCTTCACGCCGGAGCAGAACCAGATCATCGTCGAGAAGGCGCTCCGCTGGGCCTCGCGTGGCGTGGTCGGGATCGACATCGCCGGCCCGCGTCCGGGCGGGGCCCGCTATCCGTACCGCGAGCTTGCGCCGCTGGTCGAGGAGGCTCGGTCGGCCGGTCTCGGCGTCACGATCCACGTCGGCGAGGAGGGCGACGAGCACGGGCTGGCGGAGGTCGGCGAGGTCGTCGAGACGCTCCGCCCCGACCGGATCGGCCACGGCATCGTGGCCGCCCAGGATCCCGAACTGATGTCGTCGATCCGCGAGCAAGAGATCGTGCTCGAGATCTGCCCGACGTCGAATCTCTTGACGGGCGCGCTGGCCGACGAGGCCGAGGTTCGCTCGGTGTTCCGCACCTTCGGCGAGCACGACGTGCCGTTCACCGTGGCCACGGACGGCCCGGAGATGATGCGGACGCACCTGCACGACGAGCTCGAGCTGCTGATGCGGATCGGCGCGGCCGACGAGGACGAGCTTCGGGCCGCAAACGCCCGCGGCCACGAGGCGAGCTTCGTCACGTCAGAACGAAGCTACGCCTGAGGGAGTAGCCGGCGAAATACGTCTTCCGGCCGATTTTCGACAGGCCGAGGCCCCGATAGCGTGGCCCCCATGCACGAGGTCCTACATCGGGAACAGCCCGATCTCACCGCTCGGCAGCGCGAAGTTGTCGCGCTGATCGCGGCTGGATGCTCAAACGAGGAGGTGGGCGACCGCCTCGGCATCTCACCGCGGACGGCGAAGGCACACGCAGACGTGCTTCGCCAAAAGCTCGGCGTCGCGCGGCGTCGTCAGATCCCGGCGGCCTATCGGCTGCTTACGGGCGACGACCCGCTCGAACGAGGCCTCGGTTCGGCTCTGTCCGATCCGGGGGACTGACGGCAACCGTGCCTGCGGCTCACGTCGCAGGCACGGTCCCTATCTCCTTTGGTTTCCGCAGTCGTCAACGGCAGCGGATCCCATTACCCTTGTCTCGCGGCCGCAGATGGAGACGAAGGAAAAGAAGCGAAGCAGCTAGCCGGCGCGTCGACGAGTGATCTAAGCCGCCGCCGCGCACCGTACACAAGGGCTGTGAACACGGCCCCTAAATCTCGCGAGACGGCTGGCTCATCGTCGCCCTGGGGGGTTCGCCGGCACGATTACCGGTCCGATCTTGTACCAGCAAATTTCGTCCACCGAGAAGTGCGTAGTAGCTCGTCTTCATCGAATTCCAGAACGTCTCGATGCCGAACTCCGCGTCGATGAAGTCCATCGAGCGCCCGCGCCTAATCAAGCTCATGGAAGATAGTGGGGCGCG
>Ga0126312_10002419_pt1 | contig 12478 bp, 7 predicted proteins | sample Plot104A_FD_92537 | JGI IMG/M metagenome (GOLD analysis project Ga0126312, IMG submission 92537) | Serpentine soil microbial communities from UC McLaughlin Reserve, CA, USA - Plot104A | ecosystem: Environmental > Terrestrial > Soil > Grasslands | place: USA: UC McLaughlin Reserve, Lake County... | reverse complement strand
TCGAACGCGTCGGTCAGCGTCGAGAGGATGAGCTCGGTTCGCTGGTCGTGAGACTCCGCCATTCGCTCCTCCCCGATCGCGTGTGCAGGAGACCCTAGTCGCGGATCACGCGGAGTGCGACGTAGGAGAGCGTCATCGAGGGGCCCTCGACCTCGACCTCGACGCCGAGCTCGGCGAGCCGCGCCACGAGCCGGCCGGAGGGGTTGACGCGCCCGTCGCGGCGCCCTAGTTGCTCGGTTGAGGGATTTGGGCAGACCGCCCGGATCCATCTGCAAAGGCAACGACGACGACCGATGAGGAGGTGGTGAGGGATGGCGATGTTCCTCGAGCCCTTTGCTCCCCTGTTCGAGCTCTCGCGTCGGTTCATGGGCGACACTGCGCGCGCGTTCGTTCCCGCCGCCGACGTGCTCGTGACCGATGACGACGTCACCGTCGTGATGGACGTGCCCGGCCTGAGCTCCGACGACGTCACGATCGAGCTGCGCGAGGACGTGCTGACCGTCCAGGGCGAGCGGCCCTTCCCGCAGGCGGCGGACACGGACGACGGTGAGCAGCGCGTCTGGCAGCGGCTGGAGCGCGGCTTCGGCAAGTTCGAGCGTGTGCTGCGGCTGCCGAGCGGCCTCGATCCGGACAGCATCACCGCGTCGATGAACGACGGCGTGCTCACGCTGCACATCCCCAAGCCGCAGGAGCGCAAGCCGCGGCGGATCGAGATCACGAGCCCCGGGAAGGCCGGCACGATCGAGGGCACTGCCACCGACCAGGGCGAGCTGGCGGGCGCGACGGCCTGATCGCCCCGGTTCCCGGCCGCGCGCCCGGGGGCGCCGTGCTCGGGTCCGCCCCCGGCGCGGCCGAATCGTCGCCGCCCCTCGGTGAAGGGTCAGGCGCGCGGCCGCTGTCATTCTTGTGCGCGTGGCGGCGCGCACCGCGACACGGCTCGCGAGCTCCCGGCTGATCGGCCGCTCCGCCGAGCTGGCGGAGCTCGAGGCGGCGCTGGCGGATGCTGCCGACGGGCGCCCCTCCCTGGCGTTCGTGACCGGCGAGTCGGGTGTCGGCAAGACCCGCCTGCTGGCGGAGCTGAAGCGCCGCGCGGCCGCCGGCGGCGCGCTCGTGCTGTCGGGCGACTCGATCGACCTCGGCGGGGAGAGCGAGCTGCCGTACCTGCCGCTCGTCGCGGCGCTGCGGCCGCTCGCGCGCTCCGGCCACCCGGCGCTGACCGGGTCGGTGCGCGACGCCGTCGCGCCGCTGCTGCCGGGCCTCGGCGCCCGCGCGCCCGACCGCCGGCCGACCGCCGACCAGGGCGCCCAGGCGCAGGTGTTCGAGGGCTTGCTGGCGCTGCTCGACGCGCTCGGCGAGGAGCGCCCGGTGCTGCTGGTGATCGAGGATCTGCAGTGGGCCGACCGCTCGACCCGCGCGGCGCTTACGTTCGTCGCGCGCAACCTGACCGGCGAGCGGGTGCTGGTGATCGGCTCGTACCGGCCCGACGACCTGCACCGCCGCCATCCGCTGCGCCCGCTGCGCGCCGAGCTCGAGCGCGACCCCCGAGCGCGCCGGATCGCGCTGGAGCCGCTCACGCGCGACGAGCTGGCGGAGCAGCTGGCCGACATCCTCGGCGGTCCGCCCGCTCCCGAGCTGCTGGAGCGGCTGTGGAAGCGGTCCGGCGGCAACCCGCTGTTCGGCGAGGAGCTGCTGGCGGCGGGGCTCGAGGGCCGCGGCGCGGCGCCGGACACGCTGCGCGACGCGCTGATGCTGCGCGTGGAGCGCCTGTCCGAGCCTGCGCAGGAGCAGCTGCGGCTCGTCGCCGTCGGCGAGCGGCTGGATCATCGGCTCCTGGAGGAGGCGAGCGGACTCGAGCCGCGGGCGCTGCGCGACGCGCTCCGCGAGGCCGTCGAGGGCCACGTACTCGTCTCGGACGACGGCGGCGCCTACCGGTTCCGCCACCCGCTCCTGCGCGAGACCCTCGAGGACGACCTGCTGCCGGGCGAACGCTCGGCGCTGCACCTGACGCTCGCGCGGGCGCTCGAGCAGCGCCTCCAAGACGGCTCCGACGCGCAGATCACGGCCGCCGTCGCCCATCACTTCGCCGCCACCGACGACCACGCGGCCGCGCTGACCGCCGCGGTGCGCGCCGCGACTGCCGCCGAGCACGTTCACGCCTACGGCGAGGCCGCCGCATTGCTCGAGCGTGCGCTGGAGCTCTGGGACCGGGTGCCGGACGCCGAGGAGCGGGCCGGCGCCGACCGCGTGACGGTGCTCGCGCGCGCGGCCGACGCCGCGAGCGCGTTCGGCGATCCCGGACGCCAGCTCGCGCTGCTCGAGACGGCGTTCGCGCAGCTCGGGCCGGAGCCGGATCCGTCGCGCGCCGCCCGGATCCTCGAGGCCACGGCTCGGGCGCAGCGGCATCTCAACCGGGCGCGGGCCAGCGCCGCCACGCTCGAGCGCGCGCTCGCGCTGCTCGAGCGGAGCGGCGACGACGGCGATCCGGCGGACCGCGCCAGCGTGCTCGCCGCGCTGGCGCGCGCCCGCATGATCCTCAACCGCTACGCCGACGCCGTCCGCGACGCGCGCGAAGCCCTGCGGCTCGCCAGCGCCGTCGACATGCCGCTGGTCGAGGGGCGGGCCCGCAACACGCTCGGCTTCTCGCTTGCGATGACCGGCGAGGTCGCCGAGGGCGCCGCCGAGCTGCGGGCGGCGATCGCGATCGCGCGCGAGCACGACAACCTCGCCGACCTGACCGAGGGCTACCTCAACTACGCGGACATGCTGCACGTCCTCGGCCGCTCGGACGAGGCGCGCGCGATCACCGTCGAGGGGCGGGAGGCGGTCGGCGGGCGACGTCCGATATCGATGCTGTGGTTCGACATGAACCTCGCCGAGTTCGCGTTCGACACCGGCGACTGGGAGCTGTCGGAGACCAGCCTGCCGACCCCGCAGCGCTGGACCGGGACGCAGTCGCGCTTCGGCATCGGGCTGCGGCGGGCCGCGCTGGCCGTCGGCCGCGGCGATCACGCGGCCGCGGCCGTGCTGCTGGGCGAGCTCGAGCCGATGGCCGCCGAGTCGAGCGAGCCGCAGGCGCTCGCCCCGTTCGCGGTGCTCGTGGCCGAGCTGCGGCGCCGCGAAGGCGATCTCGACGCGGCGCGCGCCGCCGTGGAGCGCGGGCTCGACCGGATCGCGCTCTGCGGCGACGACGCGACGGGCGCGGCGTCGGTCGCCGCCGCCGGCGTCACCGTGGAGGCCGAGGCCGCCGAGCGCGCCCGCGACCTCGGCGACGCGGCGGCCGAGGCGGCGGCCATGCGGCGCGTCGACGACCTGCTGGCCCGCGTGGCCGCCGCCGCCGTCGACACGCGGCCGGTCGAGCGCGCGACGCTGCTGGGCACGCGCGCGGAGGCCGTGCGCGCCGCGGGCCGGCCGGAGCCTGCCGACTACGCGCGCGCCGCCGCGGCCTGGAGCGACCTCGGCCGGCCGGAGCCGGCCGCGCGGATGCGCTGGCGCGAGGCGGAGGCGCATGCCGCCGCCGGCGACCGCGAGGCCGCGGCCGAGGCCGCCCGCGCCGCACACGCGACCACGGTGCGGCTCGGCGCCGGCTGGCTGCGCCGCGAGATCGAGGGCCTCGCCGCGCGCGCCCGGCTCCCGCTCGACCCGGACCACGGCGAGCCGGAGCAGCCGGGCGGGGACGAGTCGTTCGGCCTCACCTCCCGCGAGCGCCAGGTGCTCGCACTGCTGGCCGGCGGCGCCACGAACCGCGAGATCGGGGAGAAGCTCTTCATGGCGGAGAAGACCGCGAGCGTCCACGTCTCGCGGATCCTCTCCAAGCTGAACGCGCGCTCGCGGACCGAGGCGGCGGCGGTGGCGCACCGCCACCGGCTGGTGGAATAAAGCCCCGGCGCCGCTCGCTGCGCGAGCGTCGTGTTGTCGCCAGATAAGGCTCCGCGCCGCGGCTGGTAAGGGAGTCGCCCGCCAGGTCGCTCCATTCGCCCGATGTGGATTCGCGCGGGTCCCCCGAGGATGGCTGCATGATCGAGAGCCGCCGCAACGCGATCCTCGTGCTGTGCTGCCTCGCCCAGTTCGTGGGACTGCTCGACATCGCGATCGTCAACGTCGCCCTGCCGTCGATCCGCGCCGAGCTCGGCTTCTCGATCGCGGGGCTGCAGTGGGTCGTCAACGCCTACACGCTCGCGCTGGCCGGGTTCCTGCTGCTCGGCGGGCGCGCCGCGGACCTGATCGGCCGGCGCGAGGTGTTCGCGGGCGGGCTGGCGCTGTTCGGGCTCGCGTCGCTGGCCGGCGGGCTCGCCCAGGACGACGTCGCGCTTGTCGCCGCGCGCGCCGGTCAGGGCCTCGGCGGCGCGGTCGTTGCGCCGACCGGTCTTTCGATCCTCGCGACCACCTTCGCCGAGGGCGCGGAGCGCAACCGCGCGCTCGGCTGGTGGGGTACGCTCGGCGGCCTCGGCGGCGCGACCGGCGCGCTCGTCGGCGGTCTCCTCACCGAGACGCTGTCGTGGCGCTGGGTGCTGCTCGTCAACGCGCCGGTCTGCCTCGGGGCGGCGCTCGCGGCGCTGCGGGTGGTTCCGGCGCTCGGGCGGTCGCCCGGTCGCGCCCGCTCGTTCGACCTGGCGGGGGCGCTCAGCGTCACGGCCGGCCTGGCGCTGCTGACGTTCGGCATCGCCGGCAGCGAGCGTCACGGGCTCACCGCGCCGGCCACGCTGGCGCCGATCGCCGCCGGCGCAGCGCTGCTCGGCCTGTTCGTGGCGATCGAAGGCCGCCTGGCCGCTGCGCCGCTCGTTCCGCCGGCGATCCTCCGCTCGCGCGTGCTGGCGGGCGCCAACGTCGTGGTGCTGTGCCTCGGCGCGGTCACGTTCTCGATGTGGTTCCTCGTGACCCTGTACCTGCAGCAGGTGCTCGGGCTGTCGGCGCTGCAGGCCGGCCTCGCATTCGTGCCGATCTCGCTCACGATCGTCGCGTCGACGCGGCTGGGGAGCCGCTTGTCGACGCGCGTCGGGCCCGGCCGCGTGGTCGCCGCCGGGATGGCGGCGCTCGCGGCCGGGATGCTGGCGTTCGCGCGCATCGACGCCGAAAGCTCCTGGGCGAGCGACCTGCTCGTCCCGTCGCTTCTGTGCGCGGCGGGGATCGGCTGCTCGTTCGTCCCGGCGACGATCGCGGCGACGGCCGGTGTGGCGGGGAAGGACACCGGTCTCGCCTCCGGCCTGCTCAACACCTCCTACCAGGTCGGCAGCTCGCTGGGCCTCGCCCTGCTCGCGACCCTGGCGGCGGGCCATGCCGAGGCGGGCGCCCCGGACGCCGAGGGCTTCCAGCGCGCCTTCCTCGCCGGCGGCTGCCTCGCCGTCGCGGGATCCGCGGTCGCGGTCGCCCTCCTCGCGGCTGGCCCGAGTGTCGTGAGGTCACGCTCGATCTTTCGACCCCCGTCCAAGCCACGGCGCGCTTGGCGCCACCTAGGCTTGCGCGCTCCACCCCACTCCGAAAGGACGCGGACATGAAGATGGTTGTGGCGTACGTGGATCCCGAGCGCTTCGGGCCGATCCGTGAAGAGCTCGTCGAGCTCGGCTTCGTCTCCCTGTCGGTCCTCAACGCCAACGGCTCGGTGCCCGAGACGACGGCGAGCGGGAGCTACCGCGGCGCGACGATTCAGCGGCACCTGCGGCCGAAGGCGAGGCTCGAGTGCGTGGTCGGCGCCGACCACGCGCCGACCGTGATCGACACGGTGCTCAAGCACGGCGTCGACCGGACGTTCGTGTTCGTCGTGCCCGTCGAGCAGGCCCACCCGGCGGAGACCGTGAAGACCGGCGCCGTGGCGCTCGAGGCGGGATAGGCACGCGCCAAAAAGCCGATTGTCAGGCAAACGGCGCGTCGACATAGACGGGCGCAATCGCATCTGTTAGACCTGCGGGACCACGATCCCGGGGGGGAAGATGAGAAGGCGCTCGATCCTTGCCTGTGCGGTCCTCGCCGTCGCGGTCGCCGCCTCGGGCACCGCGTCTGCGCGCGCAGGCGAAAACAACAGCGGCTTTAAGAGCGCGAAGCCGTCGATGCTCACGCCGGTCAAGCCCGGCGTGACGGCCACGCCGCTCCTCACCGTCGGCGACGTGCTCCCGAGCGGCTATCGCTTCGAGGCGATACCCGACGGGATCTCCGTGCGCACGAAGGGCCGGGGGCGCGCCGACCTGTACGTCAACCACGAGACCAGCAAGGTGCCGTTCCCCTACAACTCCGCGAACCCGACCGCCGCCAATGGGGAGAACGACTTCGACAACGCGCAGGTCAGCCGGCTGATCCTCAACCAGCACTCGGCGGGCACGTTGAACGGCTCGTTCGTCATTCCGAGCAGCTTGGGCTACCAGCGCTTCTGCTCGAACTACCTCGCGACCGCGAAGGAGGGGTTCGACCGCGAGATCTTCTTCACGAACGAGGAGACCCCCGATTACGTGTACCGCCGGCTCGACTCGTGGCCGCCCGTGATGGGTGACCCGGCGGAGGAGGAGGCCGGCCTCGTCGTGGCGCTCGACGTCAGGACGGGCAAGCAGACGCCGATCTACGGCATGGGCAGGCACAACCACGAGAACAGCGTCGCGATTCCCGGGTACGGGCACCCGGTCGTCCTCTCCGGCGACGACACGTTCACGAGCGGCCCGCTCACCGGGGTCTTCCCCGCAGGCGCCGTCCCGTCCCAGTCGCAGCTCTACTCCTACATCGCGCCGAGCACCGACGCGCTGATGGCCGACCAGGGCGACCTCTGGGCATTCGTCTCGGAAACCCCCGGGGTGAAGAACTACTACGACGTGACCCCCAACTCCGGCACGGTCGTCAAAGGCCACTTCATCAAGGTGCCGAAGGACATCGCCACCGGCCGCAATGCCGACGGCTCGGAGCTGAAGTCCGCCGACAAGGGCTACCCGGCGCCGCCGACGAACGGCAGCTGGCAGACCGACCTCCGCTCGGCCGCGCCGGTCGGCATCGACGGACCGCAGTGGGTGCTCGAGTACTGGAGCGACATCAACAACGTGTTCCAGTTCGTCCGCGTCGAGGACATCGCGTACGACAAGCGACCCGGCATGGGCAACGTCGTCTACATCGTCGACTCCGGCCGCGGCCGGACGGCGGCTCAGCATCAGACGAACCCCGACACGCCCTTCCCGTCCACCAACGGCCGGGTGTGGAAGATGGTGCTCGATCCCGCCGACCCGACCAAGGTGACGTCGCTCACCGTGTTCGCCGAGGGTGACGACAACCCCGTCAAGACGCCCACCGAGGTGCATCAGCCGGACAACATCGAGAGTACGCAGACCGGCATCCTGGTTACCGAGGATCCGGGGTCGAGCCAGCAGTACCCGGCAGTGCCTCCGGTTCCCGATCCCGACAGCGCGAAGCGAACGACGGCGCGGCTCTGGAGGATCCCCTTCTCCGGCGCACCCGAGGTCGTCGTGAAGGTCGACCAGTCGGCCGACGGAGGCCCGACCGACGTCGACGGCCGGGCGCCCGGCAACTGGGGCGCATGGGAGTCCAGCGGGATCGTCGACGCCTCCGCCGCGTTCGGCCCGGGCGCGTACCTGCTCAACGTGCAGGCACATACGCTCTGGGTGGAGAAGGCGCCGGGCGACGACAACAACGGCGACGGCCAGCCCGACTTCACGTACAAGCGCGAAGGCGGGCAGCTGGCCCTGCTCCGCATACCGGGCACGTAAGCCTAAGCCTGAATCGACCGATTCCCGCGGCGCCTCGTCGCCGTGGATCACCGCCAGGACCGATCGGCCGAGCTCCGCAGGGAACCACCCTGAGGATGAGCGGCCGATCGCCCCTGACGGCGCCCACGACGACGAGGCATCCGCGGATGATCGGTGGGTTCAGGCTAAGCGATCGCCGAACGGGGGCGCCCCGGGCGCCCCCGTTCGCCTCCCACCCACCTACGCGCACCGGGCGGCCCGCGTACCGGCTACCCGGTAGGCGAGAAGTCCCACTGCCCGGCTGGTGGCGCGGCCCCCGGCGCGGGAGCGTGTCGGCAGTCCGATGCGACCCGCGAGAACGGAGGCCGACATGAGCCCACGCAACGTCACCGAGCGGCTGGCCCGAGCCAGTGCGCGCCGCAGGTGGCGGGTCCTCGGGGCCTGGATGCTGGCCGTCGTGGCGTCCGCGGCGGCGATCGCGGGCCTGCTGGGATCGGCGCTGACCACCGAGGACGACTTCACCGGGCGGCCCGAGGCCCAGCGGGCCGAGCATATCCTCGAGCGCGCGTTCCCGGCCGTGCGCGCCGAGCGCGGCTTCCGCGTCGACGAGGCCGTGATCGTCTCCTCGCCGCGGCACGGCGCGCACGACCCGGCCTTCCGGCGGCGCATGGACACGCTCGCCGCCGACCTGCGCGCGGCCGGCGCCGCCGAGGTCCGCGCGGGCCCGGTCTCGCACGACGGCCACAGCGCGCTGCTGCTCGTCGAGCTCGGTCGCGACGTCGAGCCGGTTGTCGAGCGGGTGGCGGCCGCGAACGGCCGCGACGGCTTCCGCACGCTGATCGCAGGCGAGGAGTCGATCGACGAGGACTTCAGCCGCGCCGCCGACGAGGACCTCGCGCGCGGCGAGGTCTTCGGCCTCGCGCTGGCGCTGGTCGTCCTGGTCGTGGTGTTCGGCGGCGTCGCGGCCGCGCTGGTGCCGATCGCCGTCGCGATCGCGAGCATCGTCGTCGCGCTGGCGGTCGTCGCGGGCATCGGCCAGGCGTTCGTCCTGAACTTCGTCGTCGTCAACGTGCTCGTCATGATGGGACTGGCGGTCGGGATCGACTACTCCCTGTTCGTCGTCTCGCGCTTCCGCGAGGAGCGCCGCGCCGGCCGCGACGTCGGCGACGCGGTCGCCGTCGCGGGCGCCACGGCGAGCCGCGCCGTGCTGTTCTCCGGCGCGACGGTCGTGCTCGCGCTCGTCGGCATGTTCCTCGTGCCGCACACGATCTTCCGCTCGATCGCCGTCGGCGCGATCGCCGTCGTGCTCGTCTCCGTGCTGGCCGCGCTGACCCTGCTGCCGGCCGCGCTCGGCGCCCTCGGCGACCGGATCGAGCGACTGCGGGTGCCGCCGCTCGGGCGTAACCCCGGCGGCGGCCTGTGGTCGCGCGTCGCAGCGATCGCCCTGCGGCGCCCGGCAAGGAGCCTCGCGGCCGGCGTCGCGGTGCTGGTCGCGCTGGCGGCGCCGTATGCCACGATCGAGACGGGCAAGGCCGGGGTCGCGACGCTCCCGGAGTCGTTCCAGACCCGCGCGGCGTACGAGGCGATCGAGGACGCGTTCGGGCCCCAGGGGACCGCGGCGGCCGAGGTGGTGGTGCGCGGGGAGCGGACGCCGGAGCTGCTCGCCGCGGTAGGGCGCCTGCGTGAAGCGCTGGCGCAGGATCCCGATTACGGCAGGACGAGCGTCGACGTCGCGCCAGGCGGCGCGGTGACCCGCGTAACCGTGCCGGTGGACGGCGACGCCGTCGGGCGCCAGGCGACGACCGCCGTGCAGGAGCTGCGCGAGCGCTACATGCCGCGCGCCTTCGCCGGCGTCGACGCGGAGGCGCTCGTGGGCGGTGAGTCCGCCGACGAGCTCGACTTCGCCGGCATCGCCCGCGAGCGCCAGCCGATCGTGTTCGCGTTCGTGCTCGGACTGAGCTTCCTGGTGCTCGTCGCCGCCTTCCGCTCGGTCGTCATCCCGCTCACCGCGATTGCCACGAACCTCCTCAGCGTCGGCGCCGCGTACGGGCTGCTCGTGCTCGTCTTCCAGCACGGGGTCGCCGCCGACCTGCTCGGCTTCCAGCGCGCCGACACGGTCGAGTCGTGGGTGCCGCTGTTCCTCTTCACGATCCTGTTCGGCCTCTCGATGGACTACCACGTGTTCCTGCTCAGCCGGATCCGGGAGCGCTGGCTGGCGACGGGGGACACGGTCGCGAGCGTCGCCTTCGGCGTCGGCACGACCGCGCGGCTGATCACCGGCGCGGCGCTGATCATGGTCGCGGTCTTCGCCGGCTTCGCCCGCGGCCAGCTCGTGATGTTCCAGCAGATGGGATTCGGGCTGGGCGCCGCGGTCCTGATCGACGCGACGCTCGTGCGCTCCGTGGTCGTGCCCGCCGCGATGGCGCTGCTCGGCCGCCGCAACTGGTGGCTGCCGGGCCGCGCGCGCCGCGGCGCGAGGCTGGAGCCGACGGTGGATGCCGCCTAGGCTTTCGCCCATCACGCTCGCCCCCGCCCGACTCGTCCTGGTGCCCGCGGCGCTGGCCGCGGGCATCGGCGCGGCGGCGCTGATGGCCGGCGCCCACATGCCGGCGGGCGGAGAGGAGATCGCGGTGTCGCTCCTGGTCGGCTGGTCGTTCGTGGGGAGCGGACTCGTGGCGTGGGAGCGGCGGCCCGAGAACGCGATCGGGAAGGCGATGGTGGCGACGGGCTTCGCCTGGTTCGTCCACGAGCTGGTGTGGACGACGGACCCGCTGCCGTGGACGCTCGGCCAGCTGCTCGAGTCGACTTACCTGCTCGGCGCCGGCTTCCTGCTCGTGTCGTTCCCCGACGGCCGCCTGCACACCGCCGCCGAGCGCTGGGTCCTGCGGGTCGCGGTGCTCATCATCGGGCCGCTGCAGGTCGCCTGGCTGCTGCTCGGCTACGGCGACGCGCGGGGCTGCGTGTGCCCCGACGACGTCTTCCAGATCGTCGACGCCCCAGCGGCTTCCGAGGCGATCGTCCGCGTGCAGCAGGGGCTCGCCGCGCCGCTCGCCGTCGCGACGATCGCCGTGGTGGCCCGGCGCTGGCACGACGCGTCGCCGAGCCGGCGGCTCGCGATCGCGCCGGTGCTCGTCACGGGCGCGATCCTGTTCGCCCTGATCATCCCGTGGACGCTCAACGACGCGCTCGGCGAGCCGCTGGACGAGTGGCCCGACGGCGCCGTAGAGCTCGCGCTGGCGGCGGTGCCGGTCGCGTTCCTCGTCGGGCTCCTCCGCACGCGGCTCGCCCGCGCCGCCGTCGCGGACCTCGTGGTCGAGCTCGGCGGACCGGTCGCCCCGGGCGCCCTGCGCGGCGCGCTCGCGCGTGCGCTGCGCGATCCGACGCTGACGGTCGCCTACTGGCTGGCGGACGGCGAGCGCTTCGTCGATGCCGACGGGCGTGCGGTGACGCTGCCCGACGGCCCTGGTCGTGCGGTCACCGAGGTGCAGCGCGAGGGCCGCCGGATCGCGGCGCTCGTCCACGACCCGGCGCTCGCCGACGAGCCGGAGCTCGTCGCCTCCGCCGGCGCGGCGGCCGCGCTCGCGCTCGAGAACGAGCGCCTCCAGGCCGAGCTGCGGGCCCGGCTCGAGGAGCTGCGCGCCTCGCGCGCGCGGATCGTCGAGGCGGCGCAGGAGGAGCGGCGCCGGATCGAGCGCGACCTGCACGACGGCACGCAGCAGCGGCTCGTGTCGATCGCCATGACGCTCGGGCTGGCGGACTCGCGCCTCGACCGCGATGCGCCCGCCGCCCGGTCGCTGCTCGGCGAGGCGCGCGCGTCGCTGTCCGACGCGCTCCGCGAGCTGCGCGAGCTCTCGCAGGGCATCCACCCGGGCATCCTCAACGAGCGCGGGCTGCGCGCGGCGCTCGAGGAGCTCGCCTACGGCGCGCGGCTGCCGCTGGAGCTCGACGTCGGCCTTTCCGAGCGGCTCCCCGACCGCGTCGAGGCCGCCGCCTACTACGTCGTCTCGGAGGCGCTGACCAACATCGCGAAGCACGCGGACGCGAGCGCCGTGCGGATCCGCGTGCAGCGAACGGACGGCGGCGCGGTCGTGGAGATCGCCGACGACGGCGTCGGCGGCGCGGACCGAGCGCGCGGCACCGGCCTGCGCGGGCTCGCCGACCGCGTCGACGCGCTCGGCGGACGGCTGCGCGTCGAGAGCCCGCCGGGCCGCGGAACCGTCGTACACGCTGAGATCCCATGCGCGTGATCCTGGCCGACGACTCGATGCTGCTGCGCGAGGGGCTGGCGCGGCTGCTCGAGGAGGCGGGCTTCGACGTGGTCGGGCGCGCCGCCGACGGCGACGAGCTGCTCGCGCTCGTGGACGCGCACCGGCCGGACGTGGCGATCGTCGACATCCGCATGCCGCCCACGCACACCGACGAGGGGTTGCGCGCGGCCCGCGCGATCAGGGAGCGCTGGCCCGGCGTCGGGATCCTCGTGCTCTCCCAGTTCGCCCGCCCGAGCTACGCGTTCGAGCTGCTGCAGGCCGGAACCGAGGGCGTCGGCTACATGCTCAAGGACCGCGTCTCGGACCTCGAGACGCTGGCCGACGGCGTGCGCCGGATCGCGGCCGGCGGCTCGGTGCTCGACCCCTCGGTCGTCGGTCAGCTCGTCGGGCGGCCGCGGCGCGGGCGCGACCCGCTCGAGGAGCTGACCGAGCGCGAGCGCGAGGTGCTGGCGCTGATGGCCGAGGGCCGCACGAACAGGGCGATCGCGGACCAGCTCGTGATCACCGAGCACACGGTCGAGAAGCACGTCACCAGCG
>Ga0126312_10002418_pt1 | contig 12481 bp, 8 predicted proteins | sample Plot104A_FD_92537 | JGI IMG/M metagenome (GOLD analysis project Ga0126312, IMG submission 92537) | Serpentine soil microbial communities from UC McLaughlin Reserve, CA, USA - Plot104A | ecosystem: Environmental > Terrestrial > Soil > Grasslands | place: USA: UC McLaughlin Reserve, Lake County... | reverse complement strand
TTTATAATACCTATGCCTAGCCGCTATTCAATAGCCAAGTCAAATTCATTTTCTTTCTTTTCTTGTGTGCAACCAATAATGTGCTCCGATTCCAGCTACTACCGCTATAGAAATCATTAGGATTATGCTAACATCTGATAATACTACCTTCTGAAGAGGTATTCCAACTCCTCTGGACTTGGCTCGATCCGATATGTCACCAGGTATTAGTAACTCAAGATTATTCTGATAGCTACCTGAAACGATATTTCCCTCTATCTGAATATCGTTAAGATATGTTATGAACTGTGTTCTGCTTTCGTTTCGGTTGCGGTCATGGTAATGATCAACATGATCGACTTTGGCTACTAGAATTCCATCCTCTATTTCTGTCTTCGATTTCCCGTACTCTTCAAAACTGAATCTTCCATTTGTTTGAATCTCTGGAGTTCTCATCACAATAGATATAGATTTAAGATTAGAAGAGGCTGGGATTATCTCTACATAGATTGACCCATTTGCGATTCTCAATGGTTGTCGATCCTGATCCTCTCCATCTATACTGAATTGCGTATATGCGCTGTTTGAAAGATTAACTCTCATATTAAATCTTGTTGGCAGAGAAATTCCAACATATTCTTCGTGCGAGGACATTGTAGGCAAGAGCACAGATCCATTTGTGCTTATTACTGCTTGATATGGACCATACAGTTTAAGATCTTTTATTTTTATGGTATCCAATTTTTCTCTATCTGATTTAGGAGTGGAATCTGTTGAGCCAGCAGTGAAAGATGCTTCACGCTGATTTAATTGTTTAAAAATGGATATATTTTTCACATACAAGCTGGAATTTGTCCCATCGCCTAGAATAAGCAATGATGGGCTCTTAAGTATTGTATGCCCAGACAGCTCAATACGTCCTATAATTTTCTCATCCAGTACTGTTCCTTCATTTCTACCGTAGTAGTCACGGGAGTCACTATGCCCAACGCTGTGACCTTTCGTATCATTGCTATCTGACACAAGACCAATCAGATTTGAAATGCTGGAGAGATTTGAAAAAAAGAGTTGTTCAGGTGATTTGCTCAAGGCTTCAAAATACCCAATAGCATTGACAAAAATAATTTTGCCCTGTCCAAGACTCTTCTCGATTCCAAACGGTGCAACCATCTGATTCTTGTTCGCATAAAATGACCTTATGCTCAGGTCAGAAGAATTTGTAAATTCGATGCGCGGAGTTTCGCCTGAAATATTAATATATTGCTGTTCTTGGATTCCTCGTTTGCCTTCCATCACTTCTCCTCCTATTAATTTGCTTTTTACAGTGTTAGCCAATGCATCAAATCCAACTCTGCTTCCCTTATGAATCGAGAGAAGTTTGCTGAATGTACCCTGAAAATTATTATCTCTGTCCAGATCCATAACGATCAAGGTGCCGCCAGACTTTACGAATTCTAAATATCCGCCGACCTCTTTTTCTGAGCCTTGCAAGGGATCGAATGTAAGTATGATCTTCTTTTTGGAAAGTGCCGAGAAATCAGCATCGATGAAATCATCATATTCTATTTTGGACAATCCAAGCCCGCTAGTCACATAGTATAGGTAAGAATTGCTAGGTCCAATAAATCCATCGTCCGATGACGGCTGCTGCCAGTGACCTATTATAAGAGGACCAAATTGAGCTGTGTTCTTGTAAGATCTTAGGCCGATTTGAGATACGTTAATGGGGTATCCGTTCAGCTGGTCTTCGGGTACACCTACTCTTAGAGCGTCATCTACGTAAACGCTCACAGACTTATTCAGAAATACAATTTTTACATTATGCCACAAACCTCTCTCTCCTACTACTTCTTGGTTAGTGTATAGCACTTGCTCTCTGTCATCAGGATCAGAAAGCGACCTCCGCTTCAGACTCAATGACTCATCACTAAAGGATATGTAGTATTCTTTGTTGCTATCATCTTTCCATTTAATCCCAAAATCATTGTTAGTTTTATTTTCTGCAATTAACCTAAGATCCGTCTCAATATAGTTTACGTTTTTGTTTGGAATCGGATTAGTCCAAAGCGTTATCCCTTTTCTGTCAGGGTCAGCATTTAATCTTATTGTTGTTTTATTCCTGTCTATCACGTACTCTGGCGAATTACTAGTTAGTCTGTCAAAAAATTTGTCATTGTAGACCAACAGACTCTGATTTGAGATTACACTAGATGGTGATAATTGACTTTTTCTATAGATCAATCCGATATCCTTTTCAACAGATGCGCTTTGAGGGGTGTGTAAATCAGGTACTTCCAAGACGACATAGTTGTTGTCCTGGTAGGTCCTTGGAAAACTCTCTAAAGCAAAACTAACACCTGGTGAAAAAGCAGCTTGCCGGCTGATATCTCTTTGTGATAAAACAAGGTATTTAATGCTATTATGGTTTAACGATTTGTAGAATTCGTCAGGTGAAGAAGTGTTGAGATAGATAGGATTTTGTAAATATTTGTCACTAGGAAAAGCAGAAAAACTATCGAGCAAGTAAGCCAATCTTAGAGAATCTGTTTCGTTACCTTGGAAAGCAATATGAGATGTCTTGAGATTTGCTACCTCACTGCGAAAGAAGTTGATCAGGTTAATATCCGAGCCAGAGGGGAAACTTACCTTAGTTCTTCTATAAAAATCTATTTCCGATTCAGGATTCTCGTATGCTATTGCTTTATAAGCACCAAACATAAATGTTGAGAGGCTCGATGCAGAAATTACCAATCCAATAATTGTTGAATAAACTAAAGGCTTCAAGAAGGCAGACCGAACCGGTATAAGGATTTTATATATGAATATGGATGCAAAGCCTGCCATGCCCATCATTATATATTTGCTAAAACGATGCTCATCGTAGTATGGTCCCGTAAAGAGGGCTATGATTGCTATTATTCCAAAAACAAACACTTCTTTCTCAAATTTTCTAAAAAAATACGAGAGAATAAAGACTAGAGCGAGCAGTCCTGTTAATCCAAGCTTCATCGGATATAGGTACCATGGAATATTTTCCTGTCTAGAGCTACCTGTTTGTAATCTTATGTCATCTACAGATAGTTCATTCCAAACAAGGAAACTAAGTGTGTATAGATAGATGACAAATGAAACCAGAACTATTATCAAAAAAGGTCTTATAGAATATCCCGGAATTTTCAACCTTATCCTCGATAATATTTTCACACGAATATGCTTGGATAACAGACCTCCGATCAGATTCAGTATCCATACTGAAGATACGAATAAAAAGGAGAGGACTATGAGAGGAACACCGAGAATTTCAGTAAGTGTGTAATATTTTAGGGGTGAGGCCAAGTTAAAAAGCACAGTAATCAAGAAACTCGATAAAAGTGAGGCAAAAATAAAGTTCCTGTTAGGCAACTTGAAGATAAGTGTTAGAACGGACCCAGCTATGATGAATAGATAATATTCCTCGTGTGATAAGATTCCCAAGGTCGAAACCGCTGTAATTATGGCAAAAAACTTGTATTTGTCACGTTTGATGTCATCATCTCTAATCATGCCAAGCAGTGTCAGTCCAGCAGTAAGACCTATAATAGTAAATGGATTCGAATATGTAGGATGTTCCACATTTATGAAAGTGGTTGGCCATCGGATATCAGAGCTCTTCCATGAACTTAGCCGAAGATTCAGGAGAGATGATATTTGAGAACCATCTGTATTATCTGCAGACACATATAGCATGTAGATCCAGCCAAATCCTGAACTTAGCATAAAAAGTACAGAAGCAAGTAAAGCTGCTCTTCTCTGAGGAAAATGAATCCACCTGCTAAAAAAATAATAAAATGCAATAATAGGCATTATATTTAGAAAGTGGATTGAAGCATAAGCATTAGCCGAGGGCAGGCCTGACAAATTAAAAAAAGCTGCAAGCACCGAAGAAAAAAATGGAGGATAAACTGAGTGCGTGATAGACCCCGCCACGTCATCGAAGGAGCCAGAATTAATTATGACCGCCAGTCCATGATGAAACCACTGATCTCCCACTATTACGCCAGCGTCAATATAATATGTATAAAGGTAAGCTAAAGCAAAAATACTTCCAAAAACCATGATGTGTGACGCCGTTGTCCTTCTTCTTAAGGAATCAGATATTTGATCACGAATAAAAAAAATTGACTTTACGATATCAAAATCTGTAGATACCATTTTCTTCCTATTAGCATGTATGATAAACAAAACAAGTACGATTGAATAAATGACAATGATAACATTGTTTACATCTGAAGAAGGTAGTCTCATTATAGTCATTGATATGTACTCAGTTAGTCCGGTAAGAAAGACACTAAAGAGAAACGAGAGCAAAAACTTGGCTATTGAATTGTTTATTTGAGTTGGAGAAGCCATAAGTACTAAAGCATATCCGGGAACGAAAAAACACAGTCCAATTGCGGCAACTAGTTGTATTATCAAATCACTTCTAGATAAAAGGTGCATCCATGGAGTGAATAATTCTTGGTTTGAGTACTCTATCGGACCACTTATTACAACAATAACCAAAAGTGCAATATACATTCCAATGAAAAAAAAGGTCTTGACTCTATTATGCCCAATTTTAGTAGACTGAGTTTGAGAGCTTCGAGCCTCCTCTTTATCTACGGAAATGGAATAAGGAGAGAATGGGCTGCCAACAGGGGTCGGGCAAATTACCTCCTTTCGGAGGTGCTCAGCGCTGTAGTAATAAGATAGTCCAAATACCAGAACTGATACGATGACAGATAGACTAATTGAGAAATCAAATGGCGAGAATATAAAATAAGAAAGCACAACGTAAACAGAAAACCCACTAAGTATGCATCCTGGCAGTAACAGAAATAAATGGAAGTAATTGTTTATGTCAGAAGGACAGACATCGGGATAATTTAATGTCTTCTTTTAATATAGGTTAACTCTGATCATAGTGTTGAGTCAGTGCCGAGAGATAAAGATGCTGTCACAGTTTTATACCACACATAATACTATCTTCAAACTTATTATTCAATATCAAAATCAATATTCAAATGTTTATGATAGGATCGTCTGGGAGGAAGAAAATGAGAAGAGAATGACGGCATATTATTATGCACTGTGTGGATCAATTTTTGATGGTGTTAGATGGACACTATTAGTCAACTGTCGGTGACATGCAGAATCCTTTGTAGACCTCGATACCTACCCTGGATAATAAAAAACATCCTGAAGATTATATAATATCATTTCTTCTTATTAGTTAATAACCTTGGTCCCTATTCAAAAATAGCAAGTCATATATGCATATAATGCTCAGATTATACCATTTGAAACGGTGAAAAACTCATCATGACATTCCAGGCTCAACAAAAATCACATTATAGTGAAATAGACAAGAAACGCTGGCTTGTCAGGTACCTGTTTATAGCAGCCGTTGCTATCGTATTAACTTTTAAAGTGTATCTTCTATTATACGTAATTGATTTCACACTTGGAATTTACAGTTTCTTTTCAAGTTTTATCTTATTGAATGTTCTTATATTTACTTACACAAGATATCGCGATCCCTATGTAAAGGTAAAAGATAAGCCTCTTCCAAAAAACCCTCCGCTATTTTCCATAGTGGTTCCTGTTAAAAATGAGGAAGACATGATTCGAAACTGTGTTGAATCATGTCTTAAACAAACTTATGAGAATAAGGAAATCATTGTAGTCAATGACGGCAGCACGGACAGGACTGGCCAGATATTAGACGATATTCGCAAGGAATGGGGTACTGACAAGTTGCGAGTTTTTCATTTATCAAAGAGTGTGGGAAAAAAGCAGGCAGTAGAGGTGGCAAGCAAAATTGCTCGAGGAGAAATATATGCTTTTATGGACAGCGACTGTGATATGGCGCACGATGCAGTAGAAAAAGCGGCCAAAATCTTTGTTGCAGATAGCCAGTTAGGAGCGCTAACTTCACATGGCAGAGTGCGTGGTGCTCATAGCGGAAACTTGCTTCAGAAAATGCAAGATGTATATGTTGATAGTGCATGTAGAGCAGTAAAAGGTGCTGAGGCTTCATTTTCTTCTGTTACTTGCTGTTCAGGTTCATTGAGTTTCTACAGGAGAGCTGCTGTTCAGCATTTTATACATGACTGGGCACACGATAGGTTTCTTGGAATGGAATTTAAGTTTTGTACAGATAGGCGCATGACTGCATATGTATTAGGAACAAAGCCACCACTTCCTCCAGGCCAATCCTATGACACAAATCAAAAAAATGATCATGAACAAGAATCAGGAAATAAAGAATTCAATAGTAATGATAATAGCAAAAATGAGAAAACATCCCCCCACCATGGCACTTCCAATGCCGATGATCTCCCTATATTTCAGACTGGAAACGATGATTTGCAGACTCTTAAAATAACATCTGACCCTGACTTTGATAAGAAGCAAGATTTACCTCATTCTTACTGGAATGTCCTTTATACACACAGTATTAGAGTGAATATTGGAGTACCGACATCACTTTTGGCTTTGCTAAAGCAGCAAATAAGGTGGAAGAAAAGTTTCATAAGAAGTCTATCCACAACAGGAGGGATGTACTGGAAAAGGCCTTTCTGGATAGCCCTGTTATATTACATACAAACTGTAATGAAATTTGTTCGTCCTTACATCCTATTTCACGCACTCTTTGTGCTTCCTTTTGTAGGTGACATAAGGTCAACTGGACTATGGTTCCTTGGGATTATGTTCACCGGAATGATATACGCAGTTGACTTTAGGTTGCGCAACCCGGGTGACCCACTGTGGCTGTATCGGCCGATTTTTACAGTTCTTACTACCTTTGTATATACCTGGCTATTACCATATGCTGCGTTAACTATTAAAAACAAGGCATGGAGATAGATAAAATGTCGCTCACTCATTATTGACAAGAAACTAGATAAAAATGGATGCAAAATATGGATACAAAATAAACTGGATGATATTATTATACAATCCCCTTGACAAGTTGATGATAGATACATGATAGCGGAGAAGAAGAAGGATGTAACATCCACCATGAGTAAAAAACCAATTGAAAAAAAAATTAAGAAAAGAAGATGGGATGCCATCCTTATTGGTACTATCGTGTCCATAGCCTTTGCTGTTATACTCATGCGTTTTAGCGACTACTGGCCTTGTGACATCATAAGTGCCCTAAAGATTGAAAACATAATTTCTTGCAGCAGGTCTCCTGAAGAGAATGCGGCAACATTGTATACATCTATTCAGCAAGGCGTGGCTTGGATAGCAAATTTGACTCGGTAAGCACGTGGTTACTTCTCCTGTCCCATTCGCCATTTTCTATTACAATCTCTTCATAATAGCGTATAACAGTTATTTCTGAAATCTTGGGAGGCTCGATTTTATTTCCCTGGAGCATATCCATTATCATTGCCGGAAAGTTGGCACCTGCCAGAGTTGAAAAAATTGTCCCTCCTCCGAGTCTAGAATTTATTTCGATCAGTTGAAGTTGCTCTTTGGATGACTCCTTCATTTGGATGCAGCATGGGCCTTTGATTCCTACATCTCGAGCGACATTCATACAGTTTATTTCCAAGTCAGCATCCCTTACCACTCTTCCTTTGGTCGATATGCCAGCCTTTGTTTGTAGTCTTATCCTTGGAACAGCAACAATGGGTTTCTTACTCATATCACAAAGTACATCAACAGTATATTCAACCCCAGGAAGGAACTCCTGATATATAGTGTTACTAAAGTTAGACGCGATATATCTCAAGTCAGCCTCATTATTTACCTTTATAACATCCCGACTTCCTTTCCCAAACCTAGGTTTTGCAATAACTGGAAATAATCTGACTTTGTTTGGATCTGCAGTTGTAAATGGCAGATTGTACTTGCCAGACATCTTTTTGTACGTCAACAGTTTGTCTCGACAAATCTCTAATACATCTCTGTCACTCACAACTACAGTAGCGCCAAGCTTTGCTAGTTCCTCACGATTATCACTATAAGGATAAATATCATAGCCTGAGCTTGGCATTAAAACTTGTATGTGATGCTTTTTTACTATTTCATAAAGTCTTTTGATATAATAATGAGCATCAGCTTCGGGTAATATTTCATTCACGTCAGCCATGAAAAAACCCGGAGAAAGAGACGTAGAATCCGTCGCCACTATTTTACCTGTAAAGTTGGCCATTCTCAAGGATTTAATGGTATTTATTCCTGCAGGAGCAGCAGCTCCAGGAACTAGTACAACTTGAGACCCCAAGATATTAGAATTCAATCAAAGATACTTATCATGAGTATATTGGAATTATAATTTATAAGTATCGCTATATTTATCTTCATTACTATTATCTTATTTATCCTTCAATTATTATCATTTATATTTTTTAATAACAATCTATCTATCTAGTAAATAGTGCTGGTGGATACCAAAGAAGACTATCATGTGCATTCTAACTATAACGATCACTCGGCGTCTGACTTGACTGTGAAAAATGCCATAGATAGGGCATCAAAAATAGGATTAAAGACACTGGCATTTACTGAACACATCAGAAGAACATCTTCTTGGATGCCTCAATATATACATGAAATAAAAACCCTTAGCCAAGGTTTAAAGATAAATGTTATAACAGGGTTTGAAGCAAAGATTTTGCCCGATGGTTCCATAGATTGTCTAGAAAACTACAGCAGAATCTACATGATTGTTGCCAGCTTCCATACTGCCTACCCAGACAAGAAAATATGGACAAACGCACTTATGAAAGCAATCGAAAACCCTGACGTAGATATCATTGGCCATCTTGCTCCCGAACCAACTTTTGCTATCAGTAGCCGCGAAGTCGAGTTGTTAGCGTCCAAGATGGTTGAAAATGAGAAGATAATAGAAATCAACGCCAAGTATCATCGGCCTCCAAGTGATTGGATACCTATCTTCAGAGACAAAGGAGTAAAATTCCGGCTGGGAAGTGATGCACATTCGATCTCAGAGATCGGGCAATTTGAAAAAATTAGCGATCTTATATCCATAGTTGAAAAAGGGTAAGTAAACATCTTTCTTTCTTTTATAGCGACACAACTTATAGCAATTGCAGGACCCCTAGTGAGCTTTATTTTTTCTGGATATTGTACTTTAATTAGCCATTTCCCCCAGCTTCAAGTATTGTCTAAGAAGTCTAAAGTTACAATATATTCTATCAATATAATGTTAAGTAAGGAAGTTAGTAACCAAATATCGGAACTTCTTAAGGACAATACTCCGTTGACAGAAAAGTAAAAAGGAAGAATCTTCATGTACACTAATTTATATGGACGGCGAATCAGTATGCTTGTGGGAAACTCAGCAACCAAGGAAGAGCAAGTACGTTCTGAAGTGAAAGCGCTATTTTCCAAATATCAGAGTATCGAAAATCCCACGATTAAAGAGTACATTTCCTCTATTCCTGATACCTTAACAGAGGCACTGAACATTTTGCTATCTTCATGGTTTAACGGAAATTATTCTTCTACAGATTATACCCTTGCAAACAGAAAACGACTCGGTCAATATATTAAACAATTTCACACTCAGGCAAACACACTAAATCCAAGGGTTACTGACTCATTAGGGCTTCTTGACAATCCATTTTCAAAAATTCTTGTTTCAATTCATCAACCAAACCTTTTTGCATACGGAGGCGTCTACAAGAAAATCATACTACTTGAAACACTAAGAGATATTGCAGAATCTAAAAATTCTAATGTGAAGCTGATCAACCTCTTTCTAATTGTAGACCACGATTTTTTAGATGATATGTGGATTCGCACGGCCCAGCTACCGAGCGTCAGACATAAGGGTGGAATTCTAGAAATTAGAACACCTGTTAGCAATTCAGAGAGATGGCAAATGGTTTGCAATACGTCGCCTCCCCCTAAAAATATCTTAGATTCATGGAAAAAGCAGGTGAAGCTATGGATAAAAAATGCATCGACAACAAGTAACTTTGACAAGATATTTCTACTGCGAAACTTAGATGATCTATGGGACGAGGTTGAGGATGCCTTTGCTAGATCAAAGAGTTATGCAGATTTTAATGCTTTCTTCCAGACTAAAGTAGTGAACAATCTCTGGGGTTACAAGACATTGTTTGTTAGGCTCTCTGATATCTCACCTGTTTTCGATAAGGGTTTTGAGTTCTTGCTTTCCAATTACGACAAGTATTCGAATGCAGTGGAAAAGGCTGAAAGTTATTTTGTTCAGCGCAAAATAAGCACAGGTGTTAGCTCTACGGCATACCTCAATGCTCCGGTTTGGATTCATTGCAGGTGCGGAAGTAAAGCTTCAGCTAAGGTACGCAAAGTGGATCCAGGTATCATACTCAGAGGAAAGTGCAAGTCATGTAAAAGTTACCTTCAAATAGGTTTTGAAAATGTTCAAACACTGAAGATTTCTGAAGAAGTAGCTCAAAGATTCTCTCCTCGAGCGATTCCCATATTGCTATTACTTTCTCGAGAACTTGGAATTGGATGTTATACCTCTGGTACCGGAGGCAGTGTCGGATATACAATTGTAGGCAGTCTCATTTTTAAGGAACTATCTATAAAAATGCCTCTAACCCTAGTATGGCCATCCGATGATAAATATATAGGTGTTGGTCAGTCAGAGGCACTAGAATGTGTGCAGTTGAAGCACAAGACAAAAGTCGTGGATTATTTGCAAAAAGTAAGAACAGAATATTCTATCAGAAGTAAAGAAATAAAACCCCTGCTAGTCAAAAGGAATCGGTTAGTAGAGGAAGGAAAATCTATCGAAGCAATTCTTCCTCAAATATTCTTGTTAAAAGAACAACAACGGAAGATACGTAGCATGATCAAGATTGCAGAGAAGGTGAAAAATTCTTTACAAATCAAACCATGTTTCTTAGATTATGGAATAAATTTTGGAATGAGAAATGTCGAATCCCAGTGGCGGCAGAGCTTGATCAAAAATGACAATCTTATGCTCCCCTCTATATTGAACTCAAAAGACTAAAATCCTGTCAAGAAATCTAGTCAATTGCAGAACAAAAAGGCAGACATGAAACAAAAATCAGTATTTGCAAATGTTTTGGTCACGGCTGTAGGAGGCATAGTAGGAGAGGGAATAGTGAAATCGCTAAAGTTCGCAAATATGTCTGATGTTTCACCGGTAAAGTACAAAATATACGGTGCAGATATGAACGACCAGGCAGCAGGGCTATACCGATGCGATTATGGCATACTAATTCCTCCAGCTTCTTCTGCAGATTATATAGGATCGATTAAGGGGATAATCTCAAAGTACGATATTCGTGCTGTCTATGTTGGCTCCGATATAGAGTTAGCTACGCTAGCTAATGCAAAGCCACATCTTGAATCTAACTCAAATGCAATTGTAATTACCAACCCGCTGGAGGTAATTGAGACGGCTAGAGACAAATGGAAGACTTTTCAGTTTTTGAACAATAATAATCTACCAAGGGCAATGTCGTGCTTGCCTCAAGATAAAGATGAGTTTGTTGAAAAGTTTGGCTTTCCATTAGTTGTAAAACCTAGGGAAGGATATGGGTCTTTACATTTTTACATTGTACACAGTCCTGATGAGATGAGATATGCCTTAGAAGCAATACAAAAACACGGATGGCATCCTATCGTTCAAGAATATCTAGACGGCACGGATCAAGAATTTACATCCGGAGTAACTATCGATAAAAGTGGCAGTTACGTTATGTCCTCCATTTCACTTCGCAAGTTTCCAAAGTCTGGTCAAACGTACAAGGCGTTTGTAGATTCATTTGATATAATACGAAAATCTGCCGAAGAGATCGCTATGAAGCTAGGTGTACGTAGCGCGGTCAACATTCAAGTAAAATTTGACGGAAATGAGGCGAAAGTATTTGAAATAAATCCCCGATTCTCAGCGACACTGCCAATACGTGCGGTTGCAGGAATAAATGAGCCTGACCTCATCTATCGCAACAGCATTTTAGGGGAAGAAATATGTATTAAGGAATATAAAAAGATGTTATGTTTAAGATACTGGAATGAAATATATGTCGAACCTTCTGCCTATGAGCAGATATCCAGCCTGAAACAAATAGATCAAGATAACCATTCTTTCAGTATCGACTACTTTTAAGCGATTCAAGCATAGATTCAACTCTTGAAATTGTTCACATATGTTTAGTATTGCCTCTGCGGTCAGTAAGCTATGCTATAGCCTAAGGGTTAATAATTATGGCTTGATTTTGTGTATGCAATAAATAATAGATTGAACGAACTTGACTATCGCCATTGCCTTTTGAGTTCCTCTTGCCATCCACAGCATCGGAGTAACTGGGCTTTTTAAAATGGATGCAAACCTTATGCATGCAAGCTGTTATTAAATTTAAATGAGTCTTATCTTTTATTTGTATATGTGTATTCAACTTGGAACTAATCTTTCTCATTTCTAAGCATTACTTGGACTCATTATTAATAGACAAAGACGAAGCGTCTGTGTCTTCAC
>Ga0126312_10002417_pt1 | contig 12482 bp, 10 predicted proteins | sample Plot104A_FD_92537 | JGI IMG/M metagenome (GOLD analysis project Ga0126312, IMG submission 92537) | Serpentine soil microbial communities from UC McLaughlin Reserve, CA, USA - Plot104A | ecosystem: Environmental > Terrestrial > Soil > Grasslands | place: USA: UC McLaughlin Reserve, Lake County... | reverse complement strand
GCTCCACTATCTGATGGACGACTTCAGCTATGGGCTATTTTTGACGACAAACTTCTTAGTTGTTGGAAAACGACTACTAATCCTGATTCAGCATGGACGGATTGGCAACCTTTTCCTCAACCTCACTAATTTTGTACATATATAACTCCTGTTTCACTATATGATTGTTGAATTAGCTACAAGATTATACTCCATCTAGATGGAGTCTCTTAATCTGGTCAGATACACATAGTAAAATAACACAAAATTGAACATTTTGAATATGGCAGTAAAATAAGATGGATATTTAATGGAATAGTTTGCAGGATTTCTTCAAACTATATAAGCAGTTTAAAAAGTCAAAATATAAAACAATTAATATATAACCAGTGTAATTACCAATGATGTTCGTATGTTAGTATAGAAAACTATTAATCATATCATTATTTCTATTAAATTTATTTAGAATATTTAATGCTATTTCGATTCTAAGATTGATCTATTTGCTTTTCCTAACTGTTGAAAATAAATTCTGATTTGTAATGATTAATCTAAACCTAATCTTTATTATTAGTTAATGATTTGAGTATTAATGGAAAAGGATCTTGTTCCTAAAAGAAGATATTAAATATAATCAATAACCAAAAATAGTTTCACCTTATTCATAAATACTAAAAATATTAAAATATTATGTGTTAATAAAAAAATTATAAATTAGGATCATGAATAAATAGTGATAAACCTTTCTTTATACTTATGATAAAAGTTTGTATTGACAAAACATTAAATGGAAAAGAACCTATTAAATATATAGAAAACAAGGAGAATATTACCAACTCAGCTGATCCTGCACCAAGGATGGCTGTTGTGAGAGATAAATTATGGGATCCTGGTGCTAATATTAGAGTTAAATTTCTTAATGGAGAATCAAGTGTACAACAAAAGGTACAAAATTATGCAACACAATGGATGAACTATGCTAACCTAAAATTGATCTTTGTTGAAGATGGAGATACAGAACTAAGAATTGCTTTTGAACCAGACGGATCATGGTCATATATTGGTAGAGATGCATTAGAAATACCACAAAATGAGCCTACTATTAACTTTGGTTGGCTAACACCGGAGAGTTCAGAGAATGAATACTCAAGGGTTGTACTACATGAATTTGGTCATGCTTTAGGGGCAATTCATGAACACCAAAATCCCTCAGCTGGTATTCCATGGAATAAAGAAGCTGTTTACAAATATTATATGGGACCACCAAATAATTGGCCTAAGGATCAAATTGATAATAATCTTTTTAGAAGATATAGCAAGAATATTACTAATTTTTCTAACTTTGACAGTAACTCAATTATGCTCTATCCAATACCGGCAGAGTTTACTACAAATGGTGTTGCGATAGGTGGAAGAAATTCTCAATTATCTCAGGTAGATATACAATTCATGGAGCAGCAATATCCCAAGATAGCTTAACAACATCTATCTATCCATCACATAGATAATTCACTATATTTTTTATTTAAAAGATTTGTATGAACTGATGAGAATAATAATTTTATATTTGTTGTCGCAACATTTTTAGAAAAATTCAATAATATTACACAACTATCAAATATGTCTTTTACTATTCAAAGGTTTGAGATTAAATTGCCTAAGTTATAAAATGAAATAATATAATATTCCTTTACATTGACAACTTGAATATGAAACTTATTTAGCAAGACTAACTATATAAATGTCAAATGCAATAATATATACTTACATATGTCTATTAATACAGACAAGTTAATAAATAATATTATAAAGTTAAATAATGTTACAGACAATAAACATCAGATATCAGAAGAATTACTATCAGAAATTATAACTCCTGAATGGTATTATTCTAATAGTCAGAGAATATTTGAAAATATAAATATTGGTTGGGATTCATTATTACGTTCTGAATTTACAAGTAATATATCCTTAAATGTAATTAGATCTACAATTAGCCGGCGCGATATTATCTTTGAAAAAAGCTTCTGTACTTGGTACCAACCCTATCATTTACTACCAAGAACAAAGTGGGGGATTCATATAAGATCTTCTAGTTGGATAAAAGTTTCTTCTCAGCTAAATAAAGAATCTCCACATTTAATATCTAAGTTAGATGAGTCTATTGTTGCTGCTTTTTTATATCTATACTTTCATGAGACCTTTCATTACCTCGTAGAAAATGCTATTAGTACAATGGAATTATCAACCAATAATCCGTCATTTTATAGTGATTATTATATAAATAACTATTTAAAGACATTTAATACATCTGATTGTAAAGAAGAATCTCTTGCAAATGCCTACCTTTATGAAAATGCTTCTAAATGTCGTATTGATAGAGAATATCTTAAAAAAGAATTGATAAATCAGGGAGGTGCTTATGCTGATTTTTTAAAATATATTGGTAACAATAACTTTTTTATTGGATGTCAGGAATTAATAATTCAAATTAAGAATAAGCATAAGGATTTAATAGATTATAAATTAAAAAATTTGGAACATTTTTTCAATTCAAGATCTCTTGAATTTATATTACAAAATCATATTCCTATTTGGTTACACCATAATCCCAAACCTATTCATTAATCAGAGACTAAATTAATAGTTTAATTAGTCTTTTTAAATTAATACAATTATATCTTAGTCTTAGTTAAATTTTAATATATAATTAATTACTTATGATTATGATCGATCATAAACCTCTAGAAATTTTTGATATAATATTATTAACAAATAAAAATAAATTAGTAGAATTTACAAAAAATAATGATGAATTTTATCTTGAAGATATCATTGTAGAAGATGATGTTTTAAAATTAAATGTGTCCTATAGTGGTGGCTGTAAAAATCATCAATTCATATTGATAGAAAAGAAAAACTTGCAAAGATCTAAAAATGTTTATGAAATACATTTACAATTACTTCATAATTCTAATAAAGATAACTGTAAGAAGATAGTTACAGAAGGATTATTTTTCAATCTTTTACCATTAAAAACTAAATTCCAAAAAGAAAATGTAGATCAGAAAGATATCAATTTAATTTTAATTATCAATAATATAACCATAAATTATAACTAACTTTATCTACACTACTAGAAATTCTATACATGAAAATATAAAATAATTGGTAGAGAATGATTCTGTTCTTATTTAAAAAAGATTAATCTGATGGTACGAGATCTCCAAATTCTGTTGATCTTGTACAATCTTCTCCTCTACAAACGAAATTTGGATCATTTTGAGGACATACATTAGATTTTCTGCATCCATTTTCTGTAACAATAAAGTCAGTTTCACCACGAACCAGAATTCCTTCTAATTCATGAGTTGAGCTGTTAAATACAGGAGAACCAGAATTTCCTCCATATGTGTCAAGATTACAAACGAAAAATGACTCATTGTTATTGTTTCTAACATTTGCACCATCTGCAAACTTTGTTGGTAATCCTACTGGATGACCAATGACATAAACTGATTCATTGTCTGAAATCTTTCCAGATCGTCTTAAAATAACTGGTTTATGATCACCAACAACATTTCTTTTCAGTTTGATTATTGCCCAATCCGGTCCATTATTATCGAACACTCGTTTTACTATGTTTTCTCCCTCATAGATATCTGAATTATCAATAACCATTGGTCCTTCTGTTTCATTTTTCATTCTGAATTCAAAAACAAATCTAATAGATTGAAGGTCTTCTGGATTATCAACACAATGGGCTGCAGTTGCGATGAGATCTTTTGCCACGAGAAAGCCAGAACAAAAAGGTGCTATAGGTTGATTATAGAACTTTTCATTTTCACATAGATTTCTTGCAACTCCAAAAATTCTTGTTCTAATAGTTGACTTACCATCACCATTATCACGTATATTGTCATTACGAATAAGTGCAACAACGCTATTAATTCTATCTTTTATTTGTGAATTAGTGATTTCATAAGCTTCTTTTCTATCATCAACGCCATAAATGACTTTTTCTATTGTACGTAATTTTTCGACAAGTTCATTAGAAGGTATAATTCCTTCTTCAACACTCTCTAAACCTCTTGTTTTACTTTTCCTATTTTCTATTTCTTTTAAAATAGCATTTCTAGTGTTTAAAAGTTCTTCCTGAGATAGTTGATCTGGTTCTATATTTTTAATATCTTTTAACATAGACATGAACCTTATTTACACTATAAAAAATTTCTGATGTAATATTTTAATAGATGCAGAGCTTAGAACATAAGGAAACTATAATATAAAGTAAAAAATTCTATTAGTAAGACAAATACTAAATTATAAGTGATATCAAATAATATTATCATTTGAAATTTTTAATTGAAATAAAACTAGATAATCTATTAACTTTCTAAACAGCTTTAAGAATATTTCAAATATAATCTATATTTTGAAATATTAAATAGATTCTAGTATTTCAGTAATAGCTATATAAAATATTTAAATTGCTTTAGTAAATTTATTTTTAGAATAAAAAACATCTATCATTTTAGTAAACTATGAACTTAAAAGAGGTAACAAAGTAATGCATATTTTATTAGTCTCTACTACAAATAATTATTAATTTTACTTTTGATAAATTTTATCCATAAAAAATTATTATAAATATATCCTATCATAACTTTATATCAGAAATAAAAAAGTGAAAGAAGAATGGAAAGACCACTATTCAAGATGCCTTTTACAAACCTCTATCAAACCTGCTGAAACCTCAGACATTGTATTTGTTGCCTCTGCATAAGTAGGTTGAAATTCCTTTGATGTCTCTATGGTCAATCCCATTATGTTTCTGTTAGCTCCATTATATCTTAAGCAGTGTAGGTAATCATCACAAGTACCGGATGTAGGATAAAGTCCTACACTAGGCTGCGATTGATAAACTGTTCCTCTAACTGAGGCAATCGCATTTTTAATCCTTTTACCTGTTTCTTCATACCAGTCCAGATCTTTTTTATGAATATATTCTTTGTATATACTATCTCCTGAATGACCACGTGATCCATCGTAACTATGATTTTTAAAATTCATATCGGGATCTTCTATCTGATTTTCATCATCACCCCATGGATAAAGAATTAGTTCAGAATATGAGTGAATGTCTAACACACAACTGATATTTTGGTTTTTATTTATTAAATGTAAAACATTTTTTGTTTCTGGTTCTGACGCTGCTTCCTTCCCTCTGTAAATCTCTGTAACCGAATTTGTACTAGTACCTATACCACTATCCCAAAGAAAATCATAATTTCTATTTAGATCTACTCCTTTTTGTGGAAGACCAGAATTTGGATTTTTATTCTTCCTCCACCATACATCTCCATTGGGTGCTTGAACAAATGATCTACCATCAGGGTTTACCAACGGAAAGAGGAAAAGTTCTAAATTCTCTATAATCTGTTTTATATCATCTGCACTATATGATTTATCTTCAAATTTCATTCCTGTATTAGATGTATAGGCTTCACATAAATTCAAGGCAAGTTTTACTAACAAATCAGGGTTCAAAATTTCTCGGGCATGTACTCCTCCTAAAAAAAGCAAACCCTTTTTAGTAGTCGAATTATTTGTACTTATTTTTATTGCTCTACTTGTTCGACCCTCATGTGTCTTTTCAGGAAGTACAATTAATTGTACTAATGATGGATATGATTTGGCTATGTATTGTAGTGCAGAATCTATTCCCTCTGAAGTCAAATATCCTGTAAACGATAATGTGGATAAAAATTCTGATGGTTCTTTTTCTCCTTCTTTCTCTCTTCTTACTCCTCTTGTTGCTACATCTTGTCGCTTTTTAGCTGTTTCACTCCATTCTTGAAATGATGTAGTCTCTTGAACTGCAGGTGTTTTCTTCATTGACTCATTCTTTATAACTACTTTGTACCCATTTTCTACTAGTTTATTTATATCATCTAATGAAATTAATCCATCTATTTTAAATTCTTTATCATCAATGGATTTTGCTGTAGGTTGAAATAAATCTAATTCAAATTTCTGAAGATTAATTAATTGTTGTTTATTTGATGCAATGACTTCGACAAAATATTTTGTTACCATACATATTTTTCTCAAGTCAGAATCTTAAGAGTTTTGGTATATATGTATATATCTATCATTATCCGAATTTTTTCGGCGCCGCAAAAATTATAATTGATATAAAAAGATAATACCTATGCAATAAATCTTTATATTTTCATTTCTAATAGTAATATTAGATCATGTAATTTGAGTTCTAAAATAACTGTATTATTTATGGCAGCAGCTCCTGATGATAAAATATATGTAAATGTAGTTAAAGAAGGTACAGAAATACAACAAACACTTGATGGTCAAAGAGATAAATTTCAATTTATTCATATTCTGGGAATAACAAAGGATCATTTTCTAGACGACCTGGAGCGCTATCGACCCAATATCCTACACTTTTCTGGTCATGGTACTGAGTCCTCCTCTCTTGTTTTTCAAGATGGTGATGAACTTTCCTCGGAACAATTAGAAAAAACCTTTCAAAGTTTACCATTCAAGATATCTGTTGTTTTTTTAAATGCATGTTATTCAAAACATCAAGCAAGATCTATTTCAAAATATGTGGATTATATTATTGGTATGAAAAAAGCTGTTTCAGATGAAGCTGCAATAATATTTTCATCAAAATTTTACAAATCTCTTTTAAAAAATATCAATTACAAAGAAGCCTATAGCGATGCTATTGCTTATTTGAGCTATTATCTTGAAAGTGAATCATCCATTCCTAAACTAATTACTTCTCATGGATTCGATTCTATTAGTAAAATATCTAAATCAACAACAACAACAACAACAACAACAACTGAACCTTTAAAACTGTCTGAGGAAAACGATGGAGATGATGAAGAACTAGTAATTCAAAATTTACCAGTATCTGAAGATTTATTAACACAAATTGAAAAGAGTATTAGAATATATAACGAGAAAAGTATAACCGATAATTTTGATTTTCAAAAATTTTGGCAAAATGAAAATGATGGAAACCTATCAGGAATTTTAATTATATTGAATAATAATTCAAGCGAGTATGGTATTGATGATGACCAACTCCGTCTTATCAGAAATACCTTACGAAATATACCACCAATAATTAATAGATGGGAAGAGCATAGGGATTTAATCAATGGTTATTGTGATGATATAATCAATCAAGTATTAAGAAAAATATTTTTTAATTACAAAGTTGACTCAATTGAAAAAATTCAACCTTTGCTTCCAAAGACCTCAATCTCTTATCAGAACAATGATACATTGTCAAAGATAATGGATACATATTATTATTTATATAAACTAAAAGATCAAATTGAATACTCAATAATAAATTATAATAATGAACTTTCTTTAATTCATTCTATTACACAATGCTATAGCATTCTTCACATTTTTAATATTAGATACAATGCCTTAATTAAGGCATTCAAATTTATATCTGAAATTTCTACTAATAGTTATTTATCAATTCAATCTTTAGTTTCTGATCTTGAGACATCATTAGAAAATTTTAACAATATATCAGATCTAAAAAAAAGTAAAAATATTATTTTGCAAATTGAAAAAACAACGAATGAATTATTCTCTTCTTTTATACAATTCATCCATTTATTTATGTCATAAAAATATTTTTAAAGGTCTTTTATCTATACCATTAACATTCACTAATGCAGTCAAAATATGATCAAATAACAATATTGCTAAACAAACTAAAAGAAGAACAAAAAGATATAAAAAACTATCTAAAATTATTAAATGAAATTATAAAATTAACAATTGATTTATGTAACTATTTTTATCAAAACAATGAGCTGAATTCAATATTACAACTCTATAGAGAAATTACTTTAGGATATGAGAAAGCTATGACTATTATTCAACATTCAGACTTAACTGAACTTTCTTCTTCTATAAAAGATTCATATGAGCATTGGAAATTTAATCAACAAATTATACAAAAGGAATTAATGAAATCAAATATAAAGGATGGAAATAAGCTTTTTGTAGAAGAAAAATATGAAAACGCGTCCTCAAAATTTAGAAATGCTTTAGAGTATGAAAAAAATAATATTGATATTTTAAACAAGTTAGGGGTATCTTATTTCCATGTTAGTAAATTTGATGATGCTTTAAGATGTTTTAGTAGTGCAATGCAACTAGATGAAAATAATGTTCTATTATTGTATAATTCTGGTTTGATGTATGAAATGTTATGGAACAATAGCGATTATGCTAATAATTTCAATAAAAACTCGGCTATAATATTTTATGAACGAGCTTTAACAATCAACCCACAGCACTATGAATCACTAATATCCTTAGGATTGTTATTCTATAAAACTGAAGATTATGAGAATGCAAAGTTAAAGTTAGAAGAGGCTATGAAGATTCAAAATAACGATTGGAGATTGTTATTAGCCTATGGCTGTGTATTAAGTGATGGTTTTTATAAATATGAAGAAGCAAAAGATAGTTTTAATAAAAGTATTACATTGAATAGGAATTCGATAGTAGCTAAAATGAATTTAGCGCAAGTTTTGATATTACTGAATGAGTATAATGAAAGTGAAAGACATTTAAAAGATATTTTAAAAAAACTAGAAGGAATTGAAGATAGGTCTACTTCTCTCATATTAAGAATTTTACTGATATGTTCTCAATCTTTATCTCAAAAGAAGGTTTCCAAAATCTTTGTAGATGAACTCCTGGAATTTTGTGAACTAAAGGATTTAAAGCTTGTTCATTGGAATTTTAACAATTTAATAAGTCATGTTAATAATAATAATAACGAAATTGATACTAAACTAAGAAAGCTATTGTCTATAATACTGACTATACCGAAAATCGATGAGAGTAATAAGGAACAAATTTTACAACAAATTAGAAAATTAGCAAATCAACAACAAATTGGGTCTGAAAAAATTAAGATTACAAGTAAATCTAAAGCAGATAAACAGAATGAACCATGGTATTATTGGGAACTATGTGTAAAAGCACCTCCTGAGGTTATGCAGTCTATAAAATCAGTAGAATATATATTGGATCCAACGTATAAAGAGTCTAAAAAGAGAATATTTACTATGGAAAATGGATTTTTGTTAAAAGGAAAAGGATGGAGAAACTTTGACTTGGTCGCTAACATTTTTCTTGACAATAAAAAAGTATTTAAGAAATACCATAAAATCGTTCTTGGGGCTAAATAAAATAGAAATTTATTAAAATACGTAGTTTATATAAGATATCTAAATCTATGAAATAACGGTAAATAAAATACTGCAAATAGTAAAAGTTGTTTGTTATATTTTATCTTCTATTTAAAATAAAAATAAAAAATAAAAATAATTTATATTGTAAAAGGAATTTGTTTTTCAAATTTTTTGTCTAATGTTCCTACAAGATAGTAATTTGGTGTTTGATCTGGAGGCATTTGCCCAATAATAGTTTTATGTAGCATTTTATATGATCCCTTAAACGTTCCTTCCTTCCATACATCCAATAAATTAGATGTAAAAAGCCCATTGAATTCGCCATCTTGAGAATATTGATTATCTTGACATCCCGATATAAGAATAATTGAACCTTTTACTTTATCCTCTGATTCCTTTAAATTGCGGTTAGTAAGTATTTTGTCATATTGAGTTTTATTATTTTTATATGTTCTTGCAATGACATTCTTTGGAGCAAATCTATATTTTTTTCCTTGATTGTCAATATTTGAATTCATTTGATCAATATTTTTATTAGCTGCAATAGCTCTGGTAACTGTTCCACTATGACAGCTATCGGAAAATACTAGTATTCTTACTCCTTTCGTAAATTGCGCAAGATAATTATTTAATTCATCATCTACTAGTTGACGATCGTAAAGACACCATGTCTCATCAGTTTGGTCTACTTCATCAAAATTCTTATCTGGAAGTTTTCCTCCATGACCGGAATAACTTAATAGAAAAATATCACCAGATTCAAGTTTTTTGGCAGCTTTACTAATACCATTTTCAACGTTTTCAGATGTTGCTGTTTTCGTAAGTAACTTTTGTACTTCAAATCCTTTAGACTTTGCAATATCCGTCATATCTTCTGCATCATACTCACATGCACTGAGCTGTCCATCCCATCCTGCATAATGAGTGGGGTCTACAAAATTCAATCCAATAGTTAGTGCTAAACCTTTAACCACATAATAAATAAAGTTTATTTTTATATAACCTTTTTTGTTCTCATTACTAATATTATAATGTGGTTGATGATAAATATTATATAATTTAAAACTTTAAAAAGACCTAGCTAATACTAGTTTAAGCTCAATAAAAAAAAGAAATAATAATTTCGACGAAATAGCCGAGAATAAATAAAAAGGGAGATATCTATATCACTTATTAAAAAATAAATTATATTTTTACGTTTAACTATCTATTTTATAGTGGCTTTCTAAGAGAGCAAAAGCCAATACCATTTTAATTACTGATGTTAAAAATGGCATATTGAGATTTTCAGGAACATCTAATTGAGTATGATAATGAGGATTTTCGTCAATTGCAGATCCATCATATGCCCCAATACATACATATCCTCTTGCTTCAAAAGGCATGTAATCACTAGCGAATATTGGATCAAATTCTACATCTAATTCTGTATAATCTTTTGCATATTGTTCCATTTTCTGCCCAAAGAGTTGAGACATTTCGTTATTTTCCTCTACTATTCCTGTACTACCATCATCTATATCTATAAATGTCGTATTGTTATTAGACAAAAATCCAGTTTCACCACACATGTCCATATTTACAACAAGCAATAAATCTTTGTTATCATCTTTCATTTTTTTTGCATAGTGTTTAGAACCCCATAGCCCTTGTTCTTCTCCTGAAAAAAAAACAAACTGAATTGTATATTCTGTTTTTACTGACAACATAATTCTTGCAATTTCTAAAAGTGCAGAAACTCCACTAGCATTATCATTGGCACCAGGTGCTCTAGAGGCTATATCTTCAGTATTAGCAATTAAAATAGTATCGTAATGAGCACATAATAGAATAATTTTATCGGAAATACCTTTTTTGATGCAGATAAGATTCTTTAATTGGTATCCATGTTCTACATATTCATGATAAAATAGATCACTTTCAATATATCCAAAACTTGTTAATTTATCTTTTATCCATTCAGCTGCCTCATGTATAAATTGAGATTTACTATGTCTATTGTGAAATGTGACTAGTTCGTTAATATAATCTTGAATATTGGTTTCATTGATTAATTTTATCTGAGACGAAATATAACTATCGACTAGAACAGATTTTGATTTTATTTGCCTCTTGTTAGTAAATCGTCGTGAAATTTGAGGTAGTTTTCTTTTGTCTGGAATAGGATATTCTTCGAGGTTTTTTTCATTCATAACATGAATTAATTTTATTAATATTTAAGTAAACCTAAGGAAACTTATACTTCCATTAAGCTACGTTTTAATACATTTGTTGAACAATCATCAGAGTATTTTATATTACTGTTAATGATTAGGTAAATTATTTTTTCTGAATAATCAATTGATTCTCGTCACATGAAAGAATTGTCATATTATAAGATTTTTGTATTGATACTAATTCAATATTTAATTTATTAGAATCTATTGAGAAATTACCAAATATTTTTTCAGTTTTGTCTGTTCGCCCCATAATATATAGAATAAATTCCCCATTTTCTCTAATCTCAAATCCGTCTCTTCCACGTGACTGTGGAAATTCAAAAGTAGATGGTCTATATACTTTTTTATCTTCACTATCTTCCTCATGTGAATGAGTCCAATGTTTATAGATACAATCCTCATTATATGCAGTCATAATAGATAAATAAAAAAACAGAAAAATAAACATATGTTTCCTAATAAAAAATTGAGTTCAGTTCTCTATCAGTTATTTTGATTCGTTTGTTTTACATTCTACTGTGATGATGATGATGATGATGATGATGAGCTGCTTTCCAAATTTAGTCCTAAACTCGAACGAGGTACATATTTGTTAGCACCATCAAATAATAATTCATCTTGTTTTAAATCTGATACTCCACCTCTTGTCTTTGCTTTTCTTACTTTTACTTCTTCACATATTAATGCGTCAGAATGTGTTAATGATAATCTAGGGCCGTTAAGTGTAGCTTCTATCCTGGATACTTGTCCTTTAGTGAACATATACATAGATCCATCATCGGTATAGTCCATATAATTTACGAACATATCACCGTTTGGACTATTACCACAGCTAATATGTGGGAAAGTAGGACGTCCGTAGTTCTCACCTTCTTGATTTGGCGTATCATCAACGTTATCTGAACCACTACATGGCTTTGGTAACCATGTATCGTCACCCCATATGTGATACAAATTAAGCCAATGTCCCACTTCATGGGTTGCTGTCCTTCCTAAATTAAAAGGTGATGCAGCTGTT
>Ga0126312_10002416_pt1 | contig 12487 bp, 11 predicted proteins | sample Plot104A_FD_92537 | JGI IMG/M metagenome (GOLD analysis project Ga0126312, IMG submission 92537) | Serpentine soil microbial communities from UC McLaughlin Reserve, CA, USA - Plot104A | ecosystem: Environmental > Terrestrial > Soil > Grasslands | place: USA: UC McLaughlin Reserve, Lake County... | reverse complement strand
GGTCAGGAGGTCGTGGAGTTTGCGTGTGGCATTGCTCACTTGATCAAGGGCTCGTTCAGCGAGAACGCATCTACCAAGGTGGACGTGCATTCAGCCCGGCAGCCGCTTGGTGTCGCCGGCATCATCTCGCCGTTCAACTTCCCGGCCATGGTGCCGATGTGGTTCTTCCCGATCGCTATCGCCGCTGGCAACACGGTCGTGCTGAAGCCGAGCGAAAAAGTACCGACCGCGGCGCTGTGGATGGCGGAACTGTGGAAGGAAGCCGGCCTGCCGGACGGCGTCTTCAACGTGCTGAACGGCGACAAGGTCGCGGTTGACGGGCTGCTGACCCATCCGGACGTGCAGTCGATCTCGTTCGTCGGGTCAACCCCGATCGCGAGGTACGTCTACGAGACCGGAACCACGCACGGCAAGCGAGTCCAGGCTCTCGGCGGCGCGAAGAACCACATGCTCGTACTGCCGGATGCCGATCTTGATCTTGCGGCGGACCAGGCGATCAACGCCGGGTTCGGTTCAGCGGGGGAGCGGTGCATGGCAATCTCCGCCGTGGTCGCCGTCGGGGACATCGGCAATGAGCTGGTGGACAAGATCGCGACCCGGGCCCGTGGTCTGCGGACTGGCGACGGCCGGCGCGGCTGTGACATGGGGCCGCTCGTCACGGCGCAGGCTCGGGATCGTGTGTCGGGCTACATCGATGCCGGCGAGGCGGCCGGGGCAAGGCTGGTCGTGGACGGTCGAACGCCGACCGTTGATGCCGACGGTGACGGATTCTTTGTCGGCCCGACGCTGTTCGACCATGTGACAACGGATATGAGCATCTACACCGACGAGATCTTTGGCCCGGTGTTGTCCGTTGTCCGGGTCGACAGCTACGACGACGGCGTGAAGGTGATCAACGACAACCCGTACGGCAACGGCGTGGCGATATTCACCAACGATGGCGGAGCTGCCCGGCAGTTCCAGAACGAGGTGAAGGTCGGCATGATCGGCATCAACGTACCGGTCCCCGTGCCCATGGCTTATTACTCATTCGGCGGCTGGAAGAACTCGCTGTTCGGTGACACCCATGCTCATGGTGTTGAGGGCGTGCACTTCTTCACTCGCGGAAAGGTGATCACATCCCGTTGGCTCGATCCGAGCCACGGTGGACTGAACCTGGGCTTCCCGCAGAACACCTGAAGGCGTCAGGCCAAACCTGATCGTCGCAGGCACGTCTGACAAAATAGAACAAACAAACGAATGAGCCGGACTAGGTGCTATGGATTGCAGGTGATCGTGCGGCTGTCGGTGTAGCTCCCCACTACCGGCAGGAACCGCAAGTCAGCCGACGTCGAGTGCAACGTCAGCCGTAGCCAGCCGAATGTGTCGCCGCCGAAGGCGAGCGGAGGATTACTGTTCGGCCAGGTCTTCGGGTTCACGCTGCGACCGCCGGTGCCGACGACGATTTCGGCGACCCCAGTCGAGGACACTGCTCCTGATGCGTTCTTCTTCCGGTGCACCTGGTATTCGTGATCGTGACCAGCCAGCATCAGTGTGACGCCGCCATCAGCGAGCACAGACCAGATGGGCTGCAATTGCGGGTTGGCGATCCTGCCAAAGCGGGGCTTGTGGATGTAGGCGAGGACGCAGCGCTTGGTGTTGTCGTTCTTCAACCAGGCAACCTGCGCACCGCTCGCCGCGATGTCCTTCTCTGAGTTGAGCTGCACGATGTGCCAGTCGTCGAGGGGAGGTCGCCGAGCGCCAGAAACATCGCAGGACGCGGCGCCCCGACGATCGAGTTCGACACCGCCTTGTGCTGGCAGCGGGTTCTTGTCACGTAGTAACCGGGAGCGCAGACCAGGTCACCTGCGGCCGCGATGACTGGATCCGCCGTGATTGCCGGCTGAAGATAGGTAACCGTGCAATTGCCGTAACCGTCACCATCCCGGCCGACTTTGATCGTGATCTTGGACTTGCCGGGAGCGCTGGGCGGATTCACCGGGTTGCGGTAGTCGTAGGCATTCCCGGAGCGGAAGTCAAAGGTCGCAGTCCGGGTCAAGGTTTGCAGGACGCGTCCATCCGGGCCGTAGCTTCGAACTATTGAGTCCGTTGTCGTGGCACCTCGGTTGGTGGTCCAACCGGCGAAGTCGACCAAGATCATGGTCTGTCCGGCTGAATTCAGGTAGGTGTTGCCCCAATTGACTTTGGTCTGCCAGACAACGCCACCACCGTCGGTACACGAACCGGTGATCGTCGTTGCCGCACCGGCCGATGTCGAAATCATGCCGGCACCGAAAAGGCCGAGAACGATCGCCACGCCCAGCCTCCGAAGCCAGGACTTTTTCATTCGTCGAGCTCCTCGCAGTCCGGCCGCGCCGAACTGCAAAGGGGCAGTCGCCTGGCTCCCCCGATCGCTGGACGACGGTGGCCAGACACCATCTCATCCTGAGCGCCTGAGCGCCATCAGCCGTCGATTCGCTCGCTTTCCCAGATTCGGTCGATCGCCTCAGCGCCGTCTCCAACCACGACGACGACGGAACCGCCGGAGTTCAGCGGGGTCAGCAAGCCCTGAGCGCAGGCCATCCAGGGGTGGTCGGCCCGGACCAAGCGACGTAGAGCGGGCTCGGATGATCCCACCTTCAGCAGTTCGTCGCCGCTGAGCTGCTGCGCCTCATCAAGCCAGGCAGGAGCCTTGCCCGACGGTGTCGGCCCGGCATAGATATCCGGTTGACCTCGGACCTCCAGCCCGTAGTCGACCACACCGGTGGGGAGCGCCTCCTCCAAGCCGAGCCCCATCGGATGCAGCGAGCAGGCGATGATCTCGCTGACGGTGCTGGTCTCGTAACCCGCCCAGTCCGGACCGACGACCAGCGCGGCAACTCGGTTGGCTGGCTCAGTCGCTGCCACGGTGGCCCCCACTCGCCAGCAGGCAGCCTCCCAGACGAAGGTGACCCAGTGACTTGGATGGCGGTGGCTGAGCTCGAGCCGTACGACATTACCCTCGACAATCGCCAACTCCTGCAACAGGTTTGCCGTCTTGGCCTCCCAGTTGGCGAAGGTGGCAGCGGACAGCTCAGTGCGCTCGCCAGAAGTCAGGTCGTAATAGGTGATCAGCGGCTCGCCGCCGCTCCCGCCGCGGACCCGCTGGTCCAGGCGGTCGCTGATCCAGCTCACCATGATCGCAGATCGTACGGGTGTCCTACGGCGGTCACCGAGTCCGGGTCCGTCGATACGCTGACCCGCATGCGCTACGTCTTGATCATGGCCGGGGGTTCGGGCAAGCGGTTGTGGCCGCTGTCTCGCCAGGACATGCCGAAGCAGCTGCTCAAGGTCGTCGGCGGCAAGAGTCTGCTGCGGATCGCGTACGAGCGGCTGGATGGTGTCGTCCCACCGGAACAGGTCTTGATCTGTACCGGCGCTGATTACGCCCATGTTGTGGCCGCGGAACTGCCCGAGCTCGATCCGGCAAACATTCTGGGCGAACCGGAGGGTCGTGATTCCCTCAACGCGGTGGCGTGGCCGGCGGCAGTCCTCGCCAACCGTGATCCGGCGGCTGTGATCGGGGTCGTCACGGCAGACCAAATCATGCGTCCGGCGGAAAGATTCCGTGCGGCTCTGCTGGAAGCGTTCGAGGTTGTCGACGATAACCCTGATCTCCTGGTCACCTTCGGGGTAGTCCCGACATCACCGCACACCGGCTATGGCTACCTGCATCGGGGCCCGGCACTCCCAGGTCACCCCGGGGTCTGCTCCGTGGCGGAATTCAAAGAAAAGCCGGACCTGATGACAGCGGAGCAATATCTGGCGTCAGGCGAGTACTGGTGGAACTCGGGGATGTTCGTCTGGCGGGCCGACGCCTTCCTCCGTCAGCTCTCCCAGCTGCAACCAGACACGTATGCGGCCGTGACCGAACTCGCCGCTGCGCCGGAGAAACTACCCGAGATCTATCCGAGGCTGCGCAAGATCAGCGTCGATTACGCGATCCTCGAACCGGTCTCACAGGGCAAAGGCAGCGCTCGGGTCGTTGCGGTGCGGCTTCCGATCACTTGGCACGATGTCGGCGGTTTTGCCGCTCTAGGTGAGCAGTTGCCGCGTGATGAGCAGGGGAACGTAACCTCAGGGGCCGCCGTGCTGGTAGATGCGCGGGATAACCTGGTGATCAATCACGCCGAAGATGGTCGCCTGATAGCCGTCGTCGGATTGACCGACACCGTCATCGTTCAGACGCCGCAGATCACCCTGGTCTGCCCGGTAAGTGAGGCGGAGCGAATAAAGGAGCTGGTAGCGGAAGTGACGGCCCAGTTCGGTCGGGCATACGCCTGACAGGCGTTACCTATTGCTACATCCCACCCGGCTCGGGAGAGTCCTGATACGGGTACTTGGCCATGAACTCCTTGAGCGCTGGACCGCTGACCGACACGCAGGCCTGCCGGATCCCCTGCTGCTTGGTCGGATCGCCCGGATTGTTCGGATCTGCGTACCAGTGGGTAATCACAACATTCTTACCGGCGGGCATCGGACCGCCATCGGTTGCGTCGTTCCACGGTGCCGCGATGAATCGGTTCGCCGGATTTTGATCATCCTTGCTGAAGGTCTTTGCGATGCCCTCCAGCGCCCTGCGTTGCTTGCCTGAGATGTCGCTGCGATACCAGGCGATCGTGTAGCCGTGCTCCAGATTGTGGACCAGCTCTTCGACCGGCGGCCGATCCTCCGTCGTGTAGAACCGCTTCGTGAAGGGAGCCGGGCTTGGATAGTGCTGCCCGGAATCGGGCGGGAAGCGGTCGTAGGTGACTTTGGTGCCCTCCGCGACATGCTCCTGGTTGCCGGTCGCCGGCTCCTCAGCGACTGGATCACAGCCGGCAGCACTGATGCTGCTTCCGAGATCGTCCAGTGTCGCGTTGCGGGCGATGTAGTCACTCACCGCGAGGTAGACGGGATAGGCCAGCAGCGCTGCGGCAAGGACGACACAGATCAACAGCAGGCTTAGATTGCGACGCCGTTGCTCCTTCTTGCGAGCAGCCTCCAAGGAGGCAAGCTTGTCTCGCCGACTGCCGCCGGACGGAGTGCTCTGCCTCACCTTGGTGTCCGCCACGGTGGCTCCTTCTCGTCTCGGTTTTGGCACCCGCCGTGGCGCCGTGCTGAGCAGAGGCGAGTTTAGCCCGGATTGCTGGGCGCACCGTTCGCTTCGTCGGTGAGGCCGTCCGGTCCGTAGGCTGCCGCCAGGATGCGTGCCAGCAGTTCGGCCGCCGGGCCCTGGAGCTTACTGCCGCTGATCACGGCGGGGATCAACTCTTTCGGCGCCATCTGGACCAATTTCTCATAGTCGCGGATGTTACCGATGGCCTTGAGCGTTGCGGCCAACACTGCTTCTCGGCTGCCGTAGCGGAACAGATCTGCCGAAGGTGACCGCACCAGTGATGCCGCGTCATCAGCGCCGTCGATCACCAGCCGGTCGAGACCGCGGATCACAGCTATTGGTAGGCGGCTGAGCTTGCCCTTCACCAGCTCGGCAGCGGCCGCCAGCTCGTCACCGACTGCCATGGCAGTGACCTGCAACGTATTCCCGTAATGATCACCCAAGCCCTCGTACCGCTCGAGCACTCTTACTCCGGCGGCTCCAATGGCGTGGTCGGTTTGGCCGATCCGCCACGCCCTGCCGGCGGTGTCGGAGATCAAAACACCCAACCGCACCCCGGTCCGGGCAGTAAGATCATCGCGCAACCGCTTGGCGCTGGCATCCGGGTCCGTGGGCAGGAGCAAGATCGATCCCTGCTCCACATTGGAGTTGTCTACTCCGGCTGCGGCAACGGTCAGCCCCCGATGGGTACGAACGATCCGGGTTGGTTCTCGCAGCGCCACCGTCTGAGCCGTCTCGGCCTCGATGGCCTGCTCGCGATGTGCCGCGGGGGCTATCCGTGCCTCCGCCTTGCTGATGATCTTCGAGGTGATGACCACGATGTCGCCGTCACGAAGTGGCCCCTCCCGGTGTGCGTTCACCGCAGCAACAATGAGCGAAGCCAAGTCGACGCCTGCTTCCACCTCACCGATTCCGCTGGGCGCGAAGATCTGTATCACTCGACGGGCTCGCGAATCGAAGGCTCTGGTTCAAGACAGCGCGGTTTTGACGGCATAGTGCACAAAGGCGGCAGTCGCCTCTGGCTCGGACATGATCAAGTCCGCAACGGCGACCCGCAGACCTGCCCGCTCGACGACCGGCGCCAACGCCGCGTCCCGGTTGTCCATTGCCCAGACGTCGAGCACACCGCCGGCCGAGCGCGCCCCATAGTGCCGACCGATCGAGGCCGCATCCACCTCGACCCCGATTGTCGGAAGGAGCCGATGCGCCATGCCAAGCACCGGAGCGCCACCCAGCACTCCGGCGAAGCCGATGACCGGGGCCGACGCGTGCTGCACCGCCTCTCGGATACCGGGCACCCCGAGGATCGGGCCAATCGAAACCACTGGATTGCTCGGAGCGAGAAGAATCAGGTCGGATTCAACCAGCCGGTCGATCAGGCTAGGTGTTGGTAATGCGGAGTCCAGTCCATGGAATGTCACCTCCAGCGCTTCCGGCTCGGCATGCAGCCGAACCCAATACTCCTGAAAATGAACGGCACGCCGACCGTTCGGAACCGTATCGTCGGCAATGGTGATATGCGTCTCAACCGGATCATCGGACATCGGCAGGAGTCCGAGCCGGGACTCCGCTGGCAGCCAACGGCTCGCCAGAGCCGCGGTGACGTCGGAAAGTCGCTGGCCGGCTGCGAGCAGCTGCGTCCGTATGACATGTGTGGCAATATCCCTGTCGCCCAGGGCGAACCAGGACGGCTCGGCTCCATACCCGACCAGTTCGTTCATCACCGTCCAGGTCTCGTCGCGCCGGCCCCAGCCACGGACTGGATCGTGACCGTCGCCGAGGGCGTACATCAGCGTGTCAAGATCGGGACATACCCGCAGACCGTGGACGGTGAAGTCGTCGGCTGTGTTACCGATCACCGTGATGTGAGCATCGGGAAATGCCCGCCGAACGCCAAGCGCGAACCGCGAGCCGCCGACGCCGCCAGCCATGATCGCGATCCGCACCGGCCCAGTTTTTCATAAGCTGACCTGGTGGCCACTCTGAAGCGCCTACGGGAGCCGGCCGCGTTCGTCGTGCTCGGCTTGCTCTGGGTGCAGCTGTTGATCGAGCTGATCGGAGTCCTCGTCTATGGCGGGAAGCTCGACGGCTCATCGGGCGCCATGCCTCTGGTCGGTGCGCAGGCGCCCGAAACCCTTACCTTCGTGATTCTCGGACTGCTCGTCGCCAGCTGTGCTCTCACTGACCGTACGCGGCACGCCCGGATGATTGCAATGCTGGCCTTAATCAGCAGCGCGCTCGCAATCCTTGTGGCTGTGGGGCTCGACATCCTCTGGCTGGCAACGGCGTCCGAATTCACCGTTGTCGATGTCCTGAGCCTGGTGGCCGAGCTGGTGCTTCCGATCCTGGTCACCACTGGGCTTGCGATACTGCTCGGGCAACAGGTCCCGGCCGGTCAGGAAGAGGCGTCGGGGGATCTGCCCGAGGCCGCCTCGACTGACTCCGCGCCGCCCGCCGCACTGCCAAGCGTCCGTCAGGAGCCCGCATGGCAGCCCGACGAGGCGTCCGGTGCTGCCTGGCACGCGGCGAGCGATGCGGCAGTCGGTGCACCGGCGGCAGGTTGGGGCACGCCCGGAAAGTCGGGCGGCTGGGACCCCATGCCTGACTCGGGCAGTCTGCCGAGCGCCGATCGGTCACCCGCTGACACCGATCCCCCGATCGTGCCCTGAAGCCCGAAGCCTCGACCCGAGAGGAGCCGTGCATGCAAGCTGTGACTGTTGTACCAGGCGCAGCCGGATCGGCGAAGCTGGATGATGTCGGTGAGCCGGCCTTGGAACTCGGCTCGGTGCTGGTCGAGACGCTGGCGGTCGGTGTCTGCGGTACCGATGCCGAGATTGTGAGCGGCAACTACGGCTGGGCGCCGCCTGGTGAGGAACGGCTGATCCTTGGTCACGAATCTTTGGGCAGGGTGATCGACCCGGGAGTCACGGGGTTAGCAGTCGGGGAGCACGTAGTCGGTATCGTTCGCCGGCCCGATCGGGTGCCATGTCCGAACTGCGCGGTCGGCGAGTGGGACATGTGCTCCAACGGCGGATACACCGAGCGAGGCATCAAACAGGTCCACGGGTTCATGGCCGAGCGCTGCCGAATTGAGCCGGATTACCTGGTACGGGTCGACAAACGCCTGGGGATCTTGGCTGTCCTCCTGGAGCCCACGACGGTGGTTGCCAAGGCCTGGGAGCAGATCTACGCCATCGGGCAGCGGACGTTCTGGGACCCAAACACTGTTCTCGTCACGGGTGCTGGCCCTATCGGTTTGCTCGCCGCTTTGATCGGTGTCCAGCTTGGGATGGACGTTCATGTGCTCGACCGGGCGACGACGGGCCCCAAGCCAGCGCTGGTCCGGCAATTGGGCGCCTCCTACCACACCGGCACGGTTAGCGACCTTGGCATCAGTCCGGACATCGTTCTGGAGTGCACGGGCGCGTTACCGGTCATCCTCCAGGCAGCGGACGCGGTGGCTCCGGGCGGCATCGTGTGTCTGACTGGTATTGGTCCGGCGACCACCGCCCCGGCCAATAGGCCAGCAGGCCTTACAAATACTGCCGTACTGAAGAATCTGGTGATCTTCGGTTCGGTGAACGCCAATCGCCGCCACTATTACCGGGCCGCGAAGGTGCTGGCAAAGGCTGACAGATCCTGGCTGGAGCAGCTTGTCACGCGTCGGGTCTTACCTGATGCGGTGGACGATGCCCTGGCGAAGAGATCAGACGATATCAAGGTCGTTCTGGAGTTCGGGCAGCCATGACCGGCGCCGTCTCGGGCAGTGACGCGAGCAGCCCCGACAGTTCTGGAATCCTCGAGATCCAATCGACTCCAGTTGTGGCATCAGCCACGCCTGGACTGCTGACAGAAGGTCCGCGGTGGCATGCCGAACGCGGCGAGCTGCTGTGGGTAGACATCCTCGGGCAGAAGCTGCACCGAGGTCGGCCGGCGGTCAGCGGCGGCCTTGACTCCGTGGAGACCTACACCCTGGACCGGCCGGTAGGAGCGGTCGCGCCGACGAGCGGCGGTTACCTGTTGGCGGCGGGCACGGGATTTCTGCACCTCAGTGAGGCGGGGGTGACGCGTGAGTTGGCACAACCAGAAGCAGGGCGCACTGACGTTCGGATGAACGACGGAGCCTGTGATCCGCAAGGCCGGTTTTGGGCAGGGACGATGGCATACGACGAGTCGCCCGGAGCGGGCGTGCTGTATCGGCTCGAGCTGGACGGCAGCTGCACTCCGGTGCTGAGCGGTCTGACGATTTCCAATGGGATCGGCTGGAGCCCAGACGGGACGACCATGTACCTCGCGGACAGTGGGACCGGCTGCGTCGATGCCTTTGAATTCGACGGCGCGACGGGCACTCTCAGCGGGCGCCGAACACTCATCTCTGTCGGGGAGGCCAGGGCAGTCCCGGATGGGCTGACCGTCGATGGGGAAGGTGCAATCTGGCTGGCGTTGTGGGGCGGGGGCACTGTACAGCGCCACGCACCGGACGGCTCGCTCCTGGCCAGATTGCCGCTGCCTGTTGATCGACCAACGTCATGCGCGTTCGGCGGGGACGGACTGGCGACGCTGTTCGTCACCACCGCTCGGACAGGGCTGGACGAAGCCGCTCTGGCCCGGCAACCGGCGGCTGGCCAGGTCTTTCGCTTCGACGATGTGGGTGCGACCGGCATCCCATGCATGCCCTACCGGGGGCGAATCGACATTCCGGCCAGTGACGCTTGAGATCAACGGCGGTCAATATCAGTTTTCGACTTGACTTTCGAGTATTTACGGGCGTGTAATTTCACCAATGTCATTCGCCGTCTCGATCGAGCGAAAAGGCAGGCGGGTCGAGGAGGTGGAATGCAGTATCTGGGTGTCGATGAGGGTGCGCTCGGTTGGCAGGAGCGAGCGCTCTGCGCGCAGACCGACCCCGAGGCGTTTTTCCCCGAAAAGGGAGGATCGACTCGCGAGGCCAAGAAGGTATGCCTTGCCTGCGATGTCCGTGCGGAATGTCTGGAGTACGCGCTGGCCAACGACGAGCGCTTCGGCATCTGGGGTGGTCTGAGCGAGCGCGAGCGGCGGAAGCTCAAGAAGCGGGCGGTCTAAAGGCATTAAAGTAGGGGCGCTCAGCCGGGCGCCCACCGAGTCGTGGCGACGTCTGGCCCGTCGAGGGGAAACCCGCATCGAGGAAAGACCATTGTCCGCACGCACCGAGAGCCGGGTCGGGGAGTGGGCCCACCTTCGCAGCGAGAGTTTCGAGTTCGAAGACGATCCCTGGGCGTGGGCTGATCAAGAAGACGAGCACAGCGACCAGATCGACATCAGCGGGTGCCATGTCACGGCCGTACTGGTCACCATGGATGCAGCTCGCTGGCTGCCGGGCACCCTGGCAGGGATCGCGCGGCTGACCCATCGGCCAACCCGGTTGATCGCTATCGACAACCGCAGCACCGACGCCACGAGAGCTCTGCTCGATCGGGCCTATGACCAGGGCGTTCTCGACGCGGTTTACCAGGGCAAGCGCTCGTACGGATTTGGCGCCGCCGTGCAAGCTGCGTTGGCGCACGATCGATTCGTGGTAGGAGCGGATCACGGCGCCAGTTTCGGCGGTGCGGGTGATCGCAGTCGATGGTTGTGGTTTTTGCACGACGATGCCGCACCTGCACCGGACGCCCTACAGCGGCTGCTTGCGCATGTCGTTCTCGATGACACAATCGACATCACCGGGCCCAAATTGCTGCTCCCCAAGAGCCGGCACAGCGGCCAGCGGCTCGGTGAGATCGGCGTCAGTATCTCCGGGACCGGGCGCCGGGAACTCTATCTCGAGCCGGGAGAGATCGATCAGGGTCAGCGCGACGAACCGGGAGCGCGGCTTGGGGTATCGACCTGCGGAATGCTGGTCCGGGAGGATGTCTGGACGGACCTCGGGGGATTCGATCCTGCACTGCCGGTTTTCCGGGACGGCGTCGACTTTGGCTGGCGAGCGCACCTTCGTGGCTACCGAGTGGTCACCACACCGCTGGCCCGCTTCACCCATCGACAGGTAGGACGGGCGGGTCTCCGGGCAAGGTCGGCTTCCGGCCGGCGCCCCGACAAGGTCGATCGCGAGCTCGGCATGCAGGTGATTGCGGCCCACTCGCCGGCTAGGTTGCTGCCACTGGTCTGGCTCCGACTGGCGTGGAGCTGCGTGCTGCATGCCATCGGCTACTTGCTGGGAAAGGTGCCGAGCCGATCTCTTGATGAGCTGGCAGCCCTGAGCTCGTTCATCGGCCACCCGGGTCGCATCCGGGACGCGCGCTCGCGGATTGCGGGGTTGCACCGAGTGCCCGGCGCAGACGAGCGGATCAGCTCGTTACGGCCGCCATGGTGGTCGAGCTTCCGGGTGGCCGGTGAAGCGGTATTCGGCGCCGCCTCGGCTCGTTACCGCTCCGTCGCCGGCGAGGCGGATGCGGTGTCGTTGGACGAATTGACCGGTGATGATTTCAGCTTGGCGGCTGAGGAGAAGCCCAGGAATGCGTGGCTCAGTCCGGCGGTCATCGCGACTGTGGTGGCCCTCGTCGCATGCGTTGTGGCGAACCGCAGCTTGTTCGGTACCGGGGTTTTAGTCGGTCCTGCCCTGCTGCCGGCGGCATCGTCGATCAGTGATGCCTGGCGCGTGGCATGGCAGGCGATTCCCGGAGCACCAGGCGAGAGCGGTCCGCCATGGCTGGGGTTGGTTGCAGTCGGGTCGACCCTGCTTGCGGGGCAGGCCGACTGGCTGAACACGTTGCTGATCTGCGGCATCGTCCCGCTGGCCATGATCGCCGCGTACCCGGTAACCCGCCGGGTGATCGAGAGCCGGAGAGTGCGGTTGTGGGTGGCAGCTACCTACGCCCTGCTGCCGGTGCTACTGGGCGGAACCAATCAGGGCCGGTTGTCGCTCAGTGTCGTGGCACTGGGCCTCCCGCTGCTGGTTCTGGCGGTTCGCGCGCTGGTGCTGCGCCGGGTCCGCACTCCGGAGGCGTGGCGCGGCGGGTGGGGTGCCGGTGTTGTGCTGGTCCTGCTGACCGCGTTCGAACCCTCGTTGATCATCTTGGCGCTGTTGGCCGGTGGCATCGGCGCCTTAGTGCTGCGTCGTACCCCACGGAAGGCCGGCCGGATCGGCATCGCACTTGCAGTCCCCGCTGTTGTGCTGGCGCCTTGGCTGCCCACCCTGATCGCGACACCGGGCCGGCTGCTCGCAGGCCCGGACTCCCCGTACGCGGACCCAGCCACCGATGCCGCCGAGGCTGCGCCGGTGTGGCAGCTGCTGATCGGTCAAGGGCTGGGCGTCGGGCTGCCGCCGCTGTGGTTCGGTACGGTCGTCTTCGGGGTGCTCTGGCTTGTCGGTTTGCTGGGATTGGTTCGCCAGCCGCG
>Ga0126312_10002415_pt1 | contig 12488 bp, 12 predicted proteins | sample Plot104A_FD_92537 | JGI IMG/M metagenome (GOLD analysis project Ga0126312, IMG submission 92537) | Serpentine soil microbial communities from UC McLaughlin Reserve, CA, USA - Plot104A | ecosystem: Environmental > Terrestrial > Soil > Grasslands | place: USA: UC McLaughlin Reserve, Lake County... | reverse complement strand
TAACACGAAATTGTTGTGTCCTGTTTAACAAAATCTATAGGGGCGTTTTTTGTTGTGCAACGGACAGCGTTGCAAGCGTGCAATGGCTGTGCAAATGACATACCATAATAGCCTGTACTCATAGGGGTTCTTGTATATGATGAAGCGGTCTTGCAAGCGTGCAAAGTGGTTTTTGACTGATTTTGCACAGTCGTTGCACAACTAATTTACCCATTTTTGTTAAACTGTACAACACTGTCTGTTTAACAGTTAAATAGACAACTGGAAGGGATATACGGAAAAGAAATCATTAACAACTTTACCTTTTTGACAGCGTATACACGGATACTTATAATAGTTGATTGTTACATAAAAAAGTATTAGAGATGCACTGGGAGACACACGACAGATTATCGGGTATGATGATGCCCCGCGTCAACCCAAAGGTGATTTATAGGGTTAACCGTGCGATGGATAACCCCGACCCTTGGGCCATCCGGCTCAATCAATCAATGAAAAACTTGGGGTATTCGCATGCTTTTGATGTGTCGGGCTTGAGAAAAGCCGGGCATAGAGAGCCAAAAACCACAACTGGATGAGCGCAATGATGACGGGCTACATATGTATGGAGGAAAAGAGGGGGATGTACGCAGCTGCTGTTGCTGCTGCAAACCATCTCATGCAGGACTTTTCGTGACGAATGTAAGCAAAGCCTAGCCAAAGCTGTTCCTGGCATGCGCAACAGGCCAGCACATCAAGGAAGCCATGCTAGTAGGAGTCAAGGAAGGTAAGGACAGGCAGGAATTCTTCAATGTCAAGCTCACTGATGTACTCACTCACCAGCTCGTACCAGCAAGGCGAATCAAGCGGTGACATACCGACCGACCAGTTCAGCCTAGGCAAACTTTGCCAAGACAAAGTACGAGTACAGCAGGTCGCAAAAAGCGGATGGCTCGCTTGATCGGCCCCTGTCAAGGTCGAATACGATCTCAAGGCAAACAAGAAGGTCTGGCAGACCATCTTTCTCTTTTTATTTTACTAGAGCTGACGCATTCTCTGAAAAAGCTATCAGCTTTCATCTATACATTGCCCGGCAGGCATCCGATTATCCTTGGCAGCACAGTCTGAGATAGCAGCGCCAATTTTCCTGTGCTGCAGTTAGAAAGTATTCATAAATAATCAATTTTCACAATGTGAATCACAATCATTTGCTGTAAATACATAATATTTTCAAGTCCCTATTAAGATACGCTTAATAATTTGAAAACCATTAATACTCCGTGGCAAACGCATTTGAAGACGCCTTGTTTGGCCTGAAGCTGAAAGGCTACAGGATAGTGCCAAATGACGCGCTTGAAACCACAATAGCGGTATACACACCCGAAGTCGCCCAGTCTATCCTGTCAGTGCATCCCGAGATCGTTGAACGCTGGCTGCAAAAGCTGCATGCAGAATATATCAGCAAGAAAAAATCATGCGACTTTGAAAACGATCCAGTCGCCTGCTTTACGCTTTCTGCGTACGAAGAATTTGAAAAGCACCTGAAAAGCTGGGAAGACGGCGGCCTGATCGCGATAACACTGCCAAGGAACAGAGTGATCAGGGTCACCAAGAAGCCACTATTCTCCGTGGTCAACACGCCGACGTACATTTGCGACAGCTGCCCTGTCACCTTTGCCTCTGTTGGCGGGCTGGTAAAGCACTACAAAGCAAAACACCCGGAAATGATCGAAAAAGTGACAATACCGATCTAGATCACAGTATATACAACACAACAGTTTATCATAGGATCGTCCATCGCTAGGTTTCTAGCTTCCTTTCGACAGAGTCCAGCCATTCAACTATCGAAGAAACAAATTTCCCCCTGTCGTCTTCACTGTATTCTGCGGCCTGGCTGTAGAATATCGCGTCGTAGAACCAATGGCCGCAGTCAAGAATTTTGATCTCTTTGTTTTTCGCATGGAGCACTTTGAAGAACTCCTGAGAGACTGCAGGGTAAACGTTCCTGTCATCCTTTCCATGCAAGGTGAGAACCGGGACATCAATGTCTGATAGCTCTGCAACCTTGCTGTTCCGCTGCGCGATCACGTCCATTAGGTAACTGAACGCGTACTGGAAGTTCACTTCCTTGTCTTGAACCATCCTATCCTAGCAAGCTGGCTCCCGCCGATCCTGACATAGCCGGCAGAATTTTCCTTATATCAACCCGCTTGCGCGGGGGAAAGGGGCGGCCAAAGAGCAGGTACAGGAACACCGAAGGGCTGGGATCGGCATCTGACCTCTTTATGCCGCCTATCCTGATGTAAGGAGCCACATCAGGATCATATGCCGTCTATAGAGTTCCTGAACAGGTGCGCATACCAGAGGGCAAAGGTGGAGCCCATGCTATGGGCAAGGATAAACACCCTTGACGACTTTTTTTAACTCTGTATTATCTGATCGATAGATTGCATGCAAGTGCCAAAATCAAGATCGCCCTTCTGGCCATCGGACCTACTGTGGCCCGGGAGGTCCACGCTATAGACGTTGTGTACCCTCTACCTGGGACAGCTTGGCTCCTGAGTATGCGAAAATTCTGGCGTCGCAGCAAAGACCGTGGATGCATAGCACCGCATCACCGGTGGGATTGGATGAAGGGATTTCGATGATGTTTTTACTCTGCCGCTTGCCGTTTCATAAAAGACCAATCATGAAGCCTCTCCTCCATCTGCCAGCTTTTTTCATGTTCGCACAGCCAATTCTTATCTACGCCCGATAGCTCTAAACAAGCGCGCGCATACGTCACAAAACTCTTACTATCAAGCGACAGCTGTTTCAGGTCTTCATACATTTTGGCGTATTCACGCTCATTCAACAGCCCGTAATTTAGAATCTGGGGCTTGATGCTTTCCGCTATGCGTCACCCCAGCGTGCTGTACGGCTCATGACCCATCAAAAGGCAAGGAGAATGGCACTCGACGCTTGCGTCAAGGAATTCTTCTATCAGCAGGCTGTATATCTTTCTGCCGGCAAACGGGTCTCCGCCTGCCTTCTTGACCAAGGTGACGTAGACCTCTCTCAAAGTATTGACGCTCTGGTTTTCCGGGTAGCAGAGCCATGAATCCGGGGCGTGATCCACCTCTTCGATCACTACCACGCCACACCTTTTTTTGCAAGGCGCTTCATGGACTGGACGGCTTTTCTTACGTCCTTCAAGTGAAGAAACATAAACCGTGAATATATGAGATCAAAGTTATCCCCTTTTTCGACCAACCTGCTGTTCCAAATGTCATCAAGCATGAATTTCGCATTGGTCTGCTGTTTGGCATTCCTGCAGTACTGAAGATATCTTTCGTCTACATCTATGCCGATCTATGCCGATAATGTGCCCCTTCTTGCCTATCATTTGCGATATGATCTGGGTAGTGAAACCAGCGCCGCACCCGACATCAACACAGCTCATCCCCTCCCTTATCCCTGCGTTTGCAAGCGTGTGACACGTCAGCGGTTCGAAAAACGCTGACTGTATCTCTAGCCTTGCAATCTCGTTGTCAAGATCGCCTAGAACTAGCTGTCCGCCATTGATCTTACACCGTTAAGATAGAAATGAAATGATGGCTGACCATAGGCCGAAACGCAATCTTGTGTCCTTCTGCAATCTGAAAAAATCATAAGGAACTGTCAATCTCGAGATTCTCATATTTTGCAGTTATATAATCACGTTCCCTTAACCTTTTCTAGGTAAATTTGTCGACTATATGCCTTAGAATTAACTTGCGTAAAGTTAAATATGGATAGATATACTGCTTCGATATGCGAGAACCAGTAACTATGGAGCAAGTTTTCTCCATTCTCGCAGATAGGCATTCAATAAATATCTTGAAGATGGCATATTCTGGCTTTAAGGCGACGGGAGCCAGTTATGCTGGCAACCTGAGCAAGAAACAGTTCTATGTGCGACTCAAGCGCCTGCGAGATGGGGGCTTTGTTGAAAAGCGCAACTCAGTTTACAGAACTACAACTTTTGGCTCTCTTCTCTGTAATGGGCATATTAAGACGCTGGAAGAAATCATTGCAAACTATTGGAACCTCAAGGCAGTCGACTTGCTGAAATCAAGAGAAGATTTCCCGTTGCAGCAAAAGGAAAAGGTCATAGACGAGATAATCAAAAGCAGCACTTTGAGGAGCATAGTAAACGGCACCCACCTTTCAGGGTTTTCGGTCATCAAAGACTACAAGCGCCTTGTCGTAGAAGTAATGAAGCTCCTTGAAGGCGCACAGCACGAAGTCTACCTTGCAAGCCGGTACCATGACCCTCACTTTGCAAATTTGCTGTTTAAGAAGGTTGCCGACGGGCTTACCATGCATCTGCTTGATGGCAACCCGCAGCAGATTAGCGTCGAGAGTAGGCTCAATGCAGTCCTGAGAACTCCTCCAAACAGGGAAGCGGCTGAAATAGTGGACAAGATACTAAAGTCTGAAAGATTGCATCTAAGAAACGGAATCGTGACTGCCAGCTTTATGGTAGTTGACGGAACAACCGTATGCTATGAAACTACTAACTATACTAATCCTGAGGAATTTACGCTAGCAATTTCCCACTATGACGACCCATACTTGGCAAATCGCTTTATATCGTTCTACAATACGCTGGCAAAGAACGCCACTCTTCCAAAACTTCTAGCCAGCAGCATTAGAAGGCGGTAAAAAAAAGATTCTAAGCAAAGCGTATAATGCCCTTGTTTGGAGTTATAGTAGTAACCAGGCTACAGTTCCATAGGAAGCTTGTTTAAGCTTTTTCAAGCCTGCCCATGTCGCAGTACAGAAGCGACGTAGAAAGTTAGATATTAGACGACAATTCAAGAATTCTGCATTATAGTTACCCAAAGTCGCAACTCTAACCACAAAAAGGACAATACTCCATCGTCTCCGAGATTGACATCATTCGGTATTCAAGAGAATCGCCGAGAAGGGGCAAGTGGACCTGTTTCTTTTATCCGGTCCCAGATAATCCTCTTCCAATCACGCAAAAAGTTCGCACTCCTTTACTGTCTTGCAACAGTTACAGGGCTCTTCTCCTTGCCCGGAGCATTTAGTGCGTTATTATCATCAGGACCTGAATCTTTGGCTGTTGTCGGGAGTACTCTGGCTCTTCCTTTGGCTTCGCTGCTCATAACTGCAGGGACGTATATCCTAAACGACCTTGCAGATGCAGAGCTTGATAGAGCCAATGGAAAAAAGAGGCCAATACCTTCTGGCCTAGTTTCAAGAAGGCAAGCTTGGGCTTTTGTTGTGCTAACTTTTGGGACGGCCGTTCTGCTGGCAATAGCCACTTTCAGCCCTGTTGGCATAGCCATTGTAGCAATGATGCTAGCTATCGGCATAACGTACTCCTCGCCAAAGATCGCTCTCATGAAGAGATTCGTGGTCAAGACCGTGTCTATCGCCATCTTTTACAATCTGTGCGCGCTTCTTGGCATGACCGCCTACAGCCTTGACTTTGCAATGGACAATCCTGTGCAGGTCGTTACCATCCTCTTGACACTTGCTATTGCCGTGTTCATTTCTTCTACGCTAAATGACATGGGCGATGTTGATGGCGACAAAGCGGCTGGGCGGCGGACTATACCAATTGTAATAGGGAAAGATAACACTATCAAGCTAACGATGGCTCTGGCAGCAAGTATCATGGCAGCGAACTGGATACTCTATGGAATAGACGTGGCCGCAGATGGCAAAGGCGGCCTGGTCACAGCTATCATGACGAGCATCTTTGCGCTTGCCATTGCGGCAATAATGAGCAAAATGTGCAAAGGGCTTCGCGATGCCGAGTTTATGCGCAAGCAGCACAAAAAGCTATTTCCTCTTCAGATGGGATTGCATCCTATCCTTATCGCAGGGGTCTTAATGCTCTGATACTATCAATCAAGCGTTCTGCATAGGAAATACAAACAAGCTTGGCTGTATGTGCTCAAACTACACGATGCTCGGTCCTGAAGATGACTGCAAAAGACATTTCAAGCCTGACCAGTCTCCAACTTTGGGGACTTTTTTCCTAGTTCGCCGTACAGCCGACAATAAAGCTATAATAAGCACATATTCACCATTTGAGTTGAAACATGACTAAATCCCAGACGGCAGCTACCGTTCTTAGAACTATTGCTGATGACAAATCGATGGAACTATTTAAGACCATTGCCCAAGGGATGATTGACAGTGAGAGCCTAAAGAGCAAGACCAAGCTCACCCGCAAGCAATATTATTCCAGGCTATCGCGGATGACAAAAGCTGGTCTTGTGAGGAAAAAGAGCGGCAAGTACCTTCTCACCACCTTTGGCAAGATTGTGTTTGATGTTCAATTGACAGTAGAGAGCGCTCTTGGCAGCTACTGGAAGCTCAGAGCAATCGACTCGCTTGAAACGTCCAATGAACTTCCAAAAGAAGAGCAGCAAAAGCTCATCGACACTCTGCTGGACAACAAAGAAATAAAGGGAATCCTTGTAAAAGGATTCTGATTTTACCTTCCACTAACAATTACCTTTTTCATCCTTTCCAACAATTGGTATGAATCCATGATCTAGTCGTCCTCTTGCCTCAGAACCTGTAGAGCCAGCTCTGCAACGGCGTCCACGGAAAATTTTGAGTGGGTCTCTCCATCAAGCAGAGAGTATTGCATGATGTAAAAACTTGCGTGAAATTTGCAATAGGTGCTTTAGCGGTCCTCAGCAGCAACAGCAGCAGCGTAAATGTCAAGGCCGCCAGCGACAAGCGTGGCCCAGTTGATGACGATGATGATGATGTCTCCGACCGACAAGCCGTACTGGAGGTCACCCTTCTTGTAGTTGTTGGCGCGCAGCTGCTGCGCGGCGGACTTGACCATCTGGAGCGCCTTGTCAATTAAGAGAGCGTGTTTTCTTGAAGAATTTATGGATTGACGACCCGTATTGGAGCGCCTTTTTCGGCTTCATTGCAGACTCCTTTGGGACGCCTATTTCAAGCGCTACCTGCCTAAGCGCATGCTTCCTTAGCATGTCATCGGAACTCCTGATCTTTTGGTCAACGGGTATGGACTTGGCAAACTCGATGAATCCACGAGACAGAAAAGGCTGCCTGACCAAAACCCCGAACTGACGCACCACTACTGAGATTTCTTCCATCAGGGCAAACTCGTTAGCAAGCTTGTCATCCATGAGCTTGACTATCGCTGCCTCGCCGCCACTGTAGGCCGCGCGGTACCCGTTGTAGCCACAGAATAGCTCGTCGCACCCGTTTGCGCTCAGGACGACGCGCAGGCCGCTTTGCTCTGCAGCCCTTGCAATGTACAAGTAGGCTATGCAGCTCTCAATGTGGGAAGTGTTTTCGCACGTAATGGTCTGCCGCACTTGCAGCACGTCATCTTGAAAATGGCAGTAGTCGACCTCGACGATTTTCTGCGTCATTCCCATTTTTGCGGCTATGCCTCTTGAGAACTCGACGTCATGGGAGCCGGGGAATCCAACAGTTACCAGCATGATCTTCTTGCCAAGGTCATGACATATCTTGGCCAAAAGCGAGCTGTCGACGCCGCCTGAGAATGCCACTGCCACCTCGCTTTCAGAGATGCTCTCCGATGCCGCTCCGTAAAGTGCCTTTTTCAGATCAGGCAACAATGTGTATATCTTGCTTCCCTGCTGCCCACAGATAAATGCAAATCCCAGTAAGCATAACTACCATTTATATAGGCACCAGCACAACTTGCTGCGGATAAAAATTAAATGCCTACGGAAAAGGTCGTTGTCGACAGCGATCTCTGCTATATAGACAGTAAAGGCAACCTGCTACGCACCAGGTCGGAATTCTCTGTCTCAAAGATGCTGTCGTTTCTTGGGCAGGATTACAAATATGACATCAGAGTAAAACTTCCCAACGGCAAACCGTTGAAAATCGACTTTCAGGTGGGTAAAAGGTACATCGAAGTGGTAGATTCCGAAGCCGATGCTGCCAAGTTCGAGCAGATCCGTGAGCAACTGCCAGACCTAGACATAATCGCCGTGGGCCATTCCAAGTATGCAAGCAAGATAAATGAGATGGACTCGTTGTTCTTTTACGACAGCGCCGATCACATGCAGACCGGCTCTATATTTATCGAAGACCCGTCGCTTGCGTTTGACTATGCCCATATCCTGCCGCTCGTGGAAAAATGCTCGATGCTACATGGCCACACGTCTACCGTCATGGTCGAGATAATCGGCAGCATGAAGAATAACCTCGTGATCGACTTTGGAGAGGCGAGGAGGATAATCAAAGAAATGCTAAACACAATAGACCACAAGTTTTTCATCAACAAGAAATACCTGCAAAGGGAAGACGACTCTCACTATTATGTCGCGTTCGAGGGCCCAAAAGGGCATTTCAGCCTTCAGCTGCCAAAAATGACTACGTACATACTCTCTGGCGAGGCGACTGTGGAAAATCTGTCGTCAGAGATAATCAGGCTGCTTGCCCCCAAGATGCCTCCAAACGTCCAGGCCCTCGGGGTCTACATTTACGAAGGCGTCAACAAGGGCGCCCACATCATTGCTGGAGTAAAGAAAGAGGACTAGATGGGCGATAAGGCGCTTGTAATGCTCTCCGGCGGGCTTGATTCTGCCACCTGCCTCTACTGGGCAAAAAGCAGGTTCTCCGAGGTTTCCGCCATCACATTCAATTACTTTGGACGGTTTCAGAGAGAAAAGCGCGCTGCGGCCAAGCTGGCCAAGCGTGCCAGCGTTTCCCGACTTATCAAGATAGACATGCCGTTTGTAAAGGAGGCATCAGATTTTTACAATAGCAGCCGGTTCAGGTCAGACCCAGACGCTCTGTGGCCTTCGTACGTGCCGGCAAGGAACATGATGTTTTATTCGATAGCCGCTCATTATGCCGAGTACCTTGGAGTCAAGTGGATAATTGGCGGCCACAACCTGCACGACATCACGTTCTTCAAGGATACTTCAAAAGGCTACATAGACAAAATGAACTCGCTGTTCCGAGAAGGGTGCCTCCTATGCGACGGCCAGGCATACCGGATAGTGCTGCCGCTGGCTGAGATGAGCAGAAAAGAAATAATCAAACTTGCTATCAGGCTAAAAACCCCGATGGAGCTGACGTGGAGCTGCCACAGGGAAGGCCGAGCGCATTGCGGGCAGTGCTATGCGTGCAAGCAGAGGCTGGATGCCTTCACCTCCCTTGGCCTAAAGGACCCAGTTTTCAAATCCTGACCTCCGCAGCCCTGTCGCTGCTCAACAGCCTGATGTCGCTTAGGTAGATCCTGTCAAATGCCTCTACGTCTGTCTGGATCTCTATGCTGTCTGAAGATACGCCTGTAACTATGCCAAACCCTGCAACTCCGTTGCTTGAGCCTAGGCCGACAAACATCCTTTTCATGTTTTCCGGCTCGAGCTGTCTTACTGGCGGCAGCCGCAGCATCTCTGCTGCCGGCGAATAGATTCTGTCTAGATACACGAATGTGATCTGCGCCAGTGAAGCGCTATGGGATCTGCTGCTGCTGCCGCCGATGTACCGTACGAACTGGTCAAGCCTGCGCCCTCTGCGCTCGACCCATGATTTGTACGCCTGCCTGCTCGACTTCGCAGGCAACACATCCCAGGGGCCTGTCCTGAGCGCATCAAGCAAATCCGGACTTTTGCCAAGGCACACTATTGCATCTGGGCGCAGCTCTCTTGCAACCATTAACTTGTACTGGATGCCGGCGCCTGCCACGTACCCGTCAGTGTTGACGATAAAAAAGTCGCCAAGCATACGCGACCTATCAAGCATTGAGTCGAGCTTTTTTGCGACAAGGCGCTCGACGCCTACGGGCGAGATGCTCCCGACGAACTCAAACATGCTGGAGCTAACCTCCCTTAGGTCGGTTACCTGCCTGAAAAGTGCTGCAGCCCCAATAGCGGCCGGCGGCGCAAGGTCGCCCTGACCAATGTCGCCGTCTATTATGCACGGCCTTGCTCCGTGCGCAAGCGCCACGTTTGCAAGGTACGTTGAAAGCGTCGACTTGCCAGTGTCGCTGCCTCCTGCCAGCATTATCGTACGAGTCTGCTGCTGCCGTCTGCCTGCAAACAACTTTTGGGAGATGTCCTGCCAAATCGACGTGCCGGCTGACGCCGGGTGAGCCGGCCACGTCCTGCCGCCGCGCCCAAGAAGCGCTATACGCAGCCTGCACTGCCGGCTTGGCTCAAAGGGCAGCGCCTTGCCGGCCAGAACAGTGACTGTCTGGCCTGATACCTCGCACCCCAGGACATGGCAGGTCCCGTCTACAGTTACCCTGGCCGGCCCCTTTACCATCTGCACCTTTCTGGCTGGCATATATACACACGCTATTACAGGTACATTTTTCATTCAATAATTTTTCCTAGGCTGGCTGTCTGATTGATTGACCTAAAGGGCGATTCTAAACGTTTATTTCTCTATTAGAGGACACTACGGTAAATAATTTGTCGGCCCCATCTGGCCATGAGTCTCAGCGTCCGCCTGCTGCTGAACGTCCATCTCAACATAAACTTGTGCGCACTCTGAGCCTCATGGACATCATAATGGTAGGTATCGCTGGCATGATAGGCGGAGCCATATTCGTGCTCACCGGCCCGGCAATAGGCCTCGCAGGCCCGGCAGTCATTATCGCCTTTATAATCAACGCTACGATCACGCTCTTCACCGCCATGGCATATGCCGAGCTTGGCTCAGCCATACCTGAAGCCGGCGGCGGGTACCTGTGGATAAGGGAGGGTCTGCCGCGGCCAAACGCCTTTATCAGCGGCTGGATGGCTTGGTTTGCCCACATTGTTGCAGGCAGCCTGTATGCTGTCGGCTTTGGTGCATTCCTCTACAGCCTGCTCGGGCCGAACATGGCCGGCATCCTGTCAGACGAGCCGCTTCTGGGTTTCATACCATTTGACAAGCTGATAGCCATGTTGGCAGTAGCGGCGTTTACGTACATCAACGTTAAGGGGACGTCTGAGACAGGGCGCACCGGAACCATAGTCACGATAATCCAGCTTGGAACGATTGCAGCGATAATAGGCTTTGGCATTTGGGTGACATCGACCAAGCCGGACTGGGAGGCCAACTTTGCAGAATTTCTGCCAAACGGCATAGCCGGGCTTGTGGCAGCCATGGGGCTCACATTCATTGCGTTTGAAGGCTACGAGATCATTGTCCAGACGGGCGAGGAGGTCAAGAACCCCAAGAGGAATATACCGCGCGCCATCTTTATCTCGCTTGCAATAGTCGTCGTCCTCTACTGCCTAGTGGCGTTTGTTTCGATAGCCGCCATCACACCGCCTGGCGGCAGCGAGCCTGCTTGGAAGTTCATAGGCGACGGCGGCGAGCTTGGCATCATGCAAGCGGCCGAGATGTTCATGCCGTACGGCGCCCTTATAGTCCTTGGCGGCGGCATGGTCTCGACGCTTGCAGCCCTCAACGCCACCACTTTCTCGTCGGCACGCGTGGCGTTTGCGATGGGGAGACACTACAACCTGCCTCACTCGCTGAGCTCGATACACCCTGTCAACAAGACGCCCCACGTAGCCGTGATAATCTCAGGCATTATAATGGCCGTGATGGCCTACGCTCTGCCGCTGAACGACATTGCAGTGGCAGCCGGCGTAATTTTCCTGCTCCTGTTTACTCAAGTCAACATCGCGGCCATAACCATACGCAGGATCTACGGCGACAAGCTCAGCTATGGCTTCAAGACGCCGTTCTTTCCAATAATTCCGATCGTTGGCATTTTCCTGAAAATAGGGCTTGCGCTCTACCTGCTCGTCACGCAGCCACTCAGCTGGGGAATCACTGTCGTGTGGGTAGCCGTCGGCTTTATGCTCTACCGCATGTACACGTTCAAGCAGGAGATCGAGCACTATGCCCCGATAGTGACGTCCGAAGGCGATCTGAAGAGGCAGGACTACCGCATCCTGATCCCATATACTCCAGAGAACCCAGATAGGCTCATAAAATACGCGATCAGAATAGCAAAGGAAACCTCGGGCGAGGTGAACATCTTGCGCGTGATAACGGTTCCGCACCAGACGCCGCTTTCTGCCGGCATTGCCTTTGCCGACTCGGCGCGCCGGTCGTTTGAGCCGCTGGAAAAGATGCTGGATAAGGAAAACGTGCCCAGCCACTACCTTGTCAGAGTCTCGCACGACTCCACCGAGGCAATCCTTGCCACGATAGAGGAGCAAAGGATCAACGTGCTTGTCACCGATTTTGAAACATTGAGAAATGACAGGAAGCTCCTGACGCTGATGACGTGCGACGTGCTCGCAATCAGAGCGGAAAACGACACGTTAGAGCTTGAGCCGGAGCAGCACAAGCGGAAGATCGGAATAGATCTAAATACGCGCGGGGAGCCTGCTACTGCTGCCGCTGCTGCTGACAGGCGCAACAACATGGTCGTAGTCTATGATGGCGGCGATCACTCGGACGTGGTGCTCAAGGCGACAAGCTGGCTCGAGCACTCGGGCCGGTTTAAGGTGAACCTGCTGTCGGTAAGCAAG
>Ga0126312_10002414_pt1 | contig 12492 bp, 9 predicted proteins | sample Plot104A_FD_92537 | JGI IMG/M metagenome (GOLD analysis project Ga0126312, IMG submission 92537) | Serpentine soil microbial communities from UC McLaughlin Reserve, CA, USA - Plot104A | ecosystem: Environmental > Terrestrial > Soil > Grasslands | place: USA: UC McLaughlin Reserve, Lake County... | reverse complement strand
TTCCCCTACTACCAGGTGGCCCGCTTCGCTGGTCCGAACCTGGTGATCGGGAACACGATTGTCTTGAAGCACGCGCCGCAATGCCCGGAGTCGGCGGAAGCGATGCAGAAGCTCTTCGACGAAGCCGGCTTCCCGGACGGCGCCTATGAGAACGTCTACGCGACCAACGAGCAGATCGAGTGGGTGATCGCCGATCCGCGCGTGCGCGGCGTCTCGGTGACCGGCTCGGAGCGCGCCGGCGCCGCCGTGGCGGAGATCGCGGGGCGCAACCTGAAGAAGGTCGTGCTCGAGATGGGCGGATCCGATCCGTTCATCCTGCTCGGCACCGATGACCTCGACAAGACCGTCGAGGACGCCGTCGCCGCGCGGCTCGACAACACCGGGCAGTCGTGCAACGCCGCCAAGCGGTTCATCGTGCTCGACGACCTCTACGAGCCGTTCCTCGAGAAGTTTGCGGCCGCGCTGACGGCCGTCGAGCCGGGCGACCCGACCTCGGCCGACAGCGAGATCGGCCCGCTGTCGTCGACTGCCGCGGCTGACCGGCTCGAGGATCAGGTCCAACGGGCGATCGGCCAGGGCGCGAAGGTAGTCACCGGCGGGGGGCGCAAGGGGAACTTCTTCGAGCCGACCGTCCTGACGGACATCGGCCCCGACAACGACGCCTACCGCGAGGAGCTCTTCGGCCCCGTCGCGCAGGTCTACCGAGTGTCATCGGAGGAGGAGGCGGTCAAGCTTGCGAACGACACGCCCTTCGGCCTGGGCTCGTTCCTGATGACGACCGACCCCGAGCAGGCCGAGCGCGTGGCCAACCAGATCGACGCCGGCATGGTCTACGTGAACATCGTCGGCGCGGATGGCGCCGAGCTGCCATTCGGCGGCACGAAGCGCTCAGGCTTCGGCCGTGAGCTCGGCACCTACGGCGCGGACGAGTTCGTCAACAAGAAGCTGATCCGCATCGGCTGAACCCGCTACGAGCCGCCCTCGTGTCCCATGCCAGAGGTGACGGCGGTATGCGCCAACCCGATCATCCGACCGGAGACCACGGAGCGCAACTCCACCCCAGGCGTACAGCCAGCGACGAGCTCGAGCGCTGGCTGGAGAGCGACGGCGACAAGACGCTCGGGAGCATCATCGAGCTCTTCGAGAAGAAGAGCTTCGCCGTGCTGTTCATCCTGCTCCTGGGAGTCTCGGCGCTTCCCCTACCCACCGGCGGCGCGACACACGTATTCGAGATCGTGGCAATGCTGCTCGCCGTTCAGCTCATAGCCGGCCGCGACCAGATCTGGCTTCCGGAGCGCTGGCGGCGACTCCGCCTGGCCGGGCCGAGCCAGCAACGCTTCATCAACCGGCTCATGAAGACGATCCGCTGGCTCGAGCGCTTCTCGCGCCCACGCGCGAGCGACCTCTTCGACCACCGGCTCAGCAACATCGTCTTCGGCGTGCTCGTGTTGGCGGGCTCGCTCGCTGCGTTCCTCGCCCCGCCGTTCACGGGCCTCGACACGCTCCCGTCGCTCGGCGTCGTGCTCCTGTCAATCGCGGTGCTGCTCGAGGATCTGGCGACCGTGGTCCTCGCGGTCGCGGTGGGCGTCGCGGGCGTGGCGCTCGAGCTCATCCTCGGACGAGCAGTGGTGAGGGGCATCGGGAACCTCTTCTAAGAAGCCTCCGCTGCGGCGTCTGGATCCGGAACCGACGGGTGCCCATTGGGTGCCTTAAACCCCGTGGTTTCCCGGTGAAAGCACAGGCTCGCTCCTTTGGTCCAGATCTGCCCTACCTCCAGTCCGCTTGTCTTGCCGCGTGCGCGGTTCTAAGGAGTGCGGGCGAAGCGGCGCTTCGCTGTCGTACAGAGCCGTTCCGGAAGGGCTGCTTCACGCTCTGGGAAGTGGGTGCCAGAGAAGCTGAGCACAACGCTTGGGATTTGCGGATAGCCGCACCTAGCTTGGCGGCCATCCGCCGCAGCAACACCGGGTGGCTCCCATGTGCTCTGCCCCCGGGTGGCGGAAGCTCCGGGCATGAGCACAACGCTAATCAAAAGGCCGTCAACCACACACCACGGCACGGGCGCGGGCCGGCCCGCGCCGGGGACACGCGAGCGGCGCCTGTACGCCACGGGGATCGTCGCGTTGGCGGTACACCTGGTGATCACCGCGTTGGCGGGCCCGGCGACGTCGATCGGTGGCCTCGCCGCGATCGGCATGCTCGCGGCCGTGGCGATCGCGTCGTACCCGCGGCTGCGGCGACGGACGCGCACGGCCTGGAGCGGCGCCCTCGGCCTCGTCGTTGCCGGCGCACTCGCCAGTTCGGACCTGCTGGGGCTGATGGTGGCCGGTGTCAGCCCGAGCGAGGCGACAGGCGCCGTCGCGGCGCTGGGCGGCTTGACCCTGATCGCCGCGGCAGTTGCCGCGCTGCGCGGACCGCGCGAGGCGGCGCGACCGCGCCGCGCGCTGCGCGGGATCGGATGGGCGGCCGGCGCACTCGTCGTCGGCGCCCTCGTCGTCTTCCCACTCACGCTGGCGCTGACGACCACGCACGCGCCCCGCCTACCTGTCCCGGAGGGGGCGCTGGGCTGGCCCCACCAGGAGGTCCGGATCGCGATGGACGACGGCGGCGAAGTCGCGGCCTGGTACGTGCCCTCCCGCAACCGCGCCGCGGTGCTGCTGATCCACGGCTCCGGCGGCAACCGCGCCCGGGTCGCCGACCGCGCGCGCATGCTCGCGCGACATGGCTACGGCGTGCTGGCGCTCGACCTGCCCGGCAACGGCGAGAGCGATGGCCGCTCGAGCGGCGTCGGCTGGACCGCACAGCCCGGCATCGACGCCGCGCTCGACTTCCTCACCACCCGCCCCGAGGTCGACCGGCGCCGGATCGCCGGCTTCGGCGTCTCGCTCGGCGGCGAAGTGCTGCTCGAGGCAGCGTCCCGCGACCACCGGCTCGGGGCGCTGATCTCCGACGGCGCGGCTCGCGCGACGATCGACAGCAACCTCAACTCGCAGGACGGACCGGCGGGGGTACTGCAGACAGCACAGATGGGCCTTGGGCTGCGGCTGATCAGAGCCGTGTCCGGTACGCGGCCCGCCCCGCCGCTCGAAGACGTCGTCGGGCGGATCGCGCCGTGCCCCGTCCTGCTCGTGGCCAGCGGACGCGGCGCCGAGGCCGAGGCGAACCGGATCTACCGCGACGCAGCCGGAGCGCACGCCGCGCTGTGGACGATCCCGGAGGCCAGCCACACCGGCGGCCTGCGCTCGCGCCCCGCTGAATACGAGCGCCGCACGATCGGGTTCCTCGATCGCACGCTCAGCAATACGGAATCTCAGCCAGCATCCTCGTCTGGGCATGAGGCCGGCACACAACGCTAAGGCGTCTGGCGGCGCCGCTCCCGGCACGCGCGATGCGCCGGGCCAATCAAGAAGACCTACGCCGGCTGAAGCAGATCCTCGAGCGCCGGTCAGCGTGAACCTCGGACCGCCGCCGGGTGCCGAGAGCGCACCCGCTAGTGATGCGCGAGTCGGTCCGCGTCGGGCCAAGTGCCGTTGCCCGGCATGTCAAGCCGGTCGGTCAGCCGACGCCGCCACTCGGGGGTGGATGTGGGTTCACCCCAGTAATCCGTGACGCGGACCGCTCGCCCTTCTTCGAGTTCGCCAATCGTCACGTTCCGATAGAGGCGTCCGTCGCCGTAGTCGCACGTCCACTCGACAACGACGATGTCGTCGAGGTGCAGACGTCTGCCGACCTCCAGCGTCAGCTCAGGGAAGTTGCCCTCGACATCGGCGATGAGGCGGCTGGAGCGCACGACCTCCCCCATCTGCGGCCATTGGCGTATGACATCGTCCGCCAGCGGTCTCCCGAGGATGTACTCGAGGCGCGTCGCCCCGTTTTCGCTCGTCATGTCACCTCTGTCTTCGCGACGACGGTCCCGTTACATCGCGATTCTCATTGGGCGCAGAGCTCTGGGGTGGCGGAGCATCTGTGACATACAGTCGTCACCGATGTCAGCGGTCCGGCATCCTATCTTCGCCCGCTTCTTCGAGCGGTTCAGCCGCCTTATGGAACGTGAGGTCGGCGAGCATCGCGATGAGCTGCTCGCCGGGCTTTCGGGTCGGGTGGTTGAGATCGGCGCCGGCAACGGACTGAACTTTTCGCACTACCCGGGATCGGTTGACGAGGTTGTGGCGCTTGAGCCTGAGGCCTACCTTCGTGCCCGGGCCGAGCGGGCCGCGCAGCACGCCCCTGTGCGAGTCAGCGTCGGGAGCGCGACGGCGTCTCCGCTTCCGCTGCAACCCGCGAGCTTCGACGCTGCAGTGGCCAGCCTGGTGCTTTGCACGGTGCCGGATCCGGCCAGCGCGTTAGCTGAGCTGCGACGGGTGCTGAAGCCGGGCGCCGAGCTGCGCTTCATGGAACATGTGCGCTCCGACCATCCGCGCAAGGCGCGTGTTCAGGAGGGCTTCGACCGTTGGGGGGTCTGGCCACGACTGGCCGGCGGCTGCCACTGCGCGCGAGACACGCTGAGCGCGATCGAGGCCGCCGGCTTCGCAGTCGAAGGGGTCCGCCGCTTCGACATCGGCCCGGCCGCGGGCATAACGAACCCCCATGTGATCGGGATCGCGCGCGCGCCTCTCGGACGGGATTAGATGCCCGCGCTGCAGTGACGGCTCGAGTGGTCGGTATCTCCGGGACGTATTCGACGATTCGGCCGAGATCGCGAAAGCCCGTGGATGCGTACACGCGCTCAGCCATCTCGGTCGCCTGAAGGCTTGCCGTCTGACATCCGCGCGCGCTTGCGTCGTGCAGATGGATCGCGGTCAGCGCCGTGCCCAGTCCGCGCCGCGGTGCGCGCTCCAGCGTTGTGACGTTGTCAAGCAGCCGGTGGACAGCCGCGTCGGCGACGAGGCCGCCGCCGCCAGTGCCGCGGACAGCAGCACGACGGCGGCGAGCTCGAAGATCACCGTGAGCTCGACGATCGGCCTGAAGCCGGCCTCCTGCCAGCCGAAGAGGCCCTCGCCGTAGCTCACGATCAGGCTTGCGAGCGCGACGGCGGAAATCCCCACGCCGGCCAGCGCGGCCAAGTGGCGCATCCGGCGATGGCCAAGCCCGGCGATCACGACCGCGCAGGCAACCGCGTTGGCGAGGAACAGGGGGCCGATCCAGCGCACGTCGTGGAAGAGGGCGAGGTACTGCTGGACGTGGACGGCGGCCTCGCCCGCGAGCGCGAGCGCGCCCGCGGGCCAGAGGACGTTAGTACGCATAGCCGCCACCCGAGCCCGTGGCCTTGCCCGCCACCTTGTTGCCCGCGGGCGAGAGGACGTACCACTCCGCGCCGAACGCGTCGACGTTCTGGCCGGTGGCATCGCCCGGCTTCTGGTCAGCCTCGAAGAGGTAGAGGGGATGGCCGTTGTAGGTCACCTGCGTCTTGCCGTCGGAGCGCTTCGTCGTGCCGAGCATCGACGCGGTCACGCCGGAGCCGGCGCTCGGCTTGCCACTCGTCGTGACGGGCGGCCACTCCGTGGCGCACGCACCGAAGCAGGTGCTCTTGGGGCCGGTGTCCTTCTCGAACAGGTAGACGGTGCGACCCTGCGAGTCGACGAGGATCCTGCCGAGGCCGCCGATCTTCGACAGGCCGATCGTCGAGGATCCGCCGGCCGCGTTCGAGCCGCCGGACAAGGCGGTTGCCTGGTTGTCGCCGCCGCCGCAGCTCGCGACCACGAGGGCCACGAGCGCGATCGCCGCGAAGGCGAGCAGAAGGGATAGGGGCTTTGTGCGAGTCATGCGTGTTCCTTTGGTTGGTGGGATCGCCCTGATCTGGGCGCCTCGAGAGATGCGGGCCCCGGCTGTGTCCGCCGGGGCCCGCATTGAAATCGGAGAGGGAGGTGCCTACCCCCTCGTCTTCGTCGCCGTGCCGAGCGCGAGTGTCAGGCGCTTGGAGCTCTGCGCGATCGTGGTCGAGGGGCCCGTCGATGCGACGGCGAGGGCCTTGAGGCGGCCGTTGCGGCCGGCCAGGCGCCGGCTGCCCTTGGCCAGCTTCACCTTCAGCGTCTTGGAGGCGCCGGGGGCGATGTTGTAGCGCTTGCTGCCGAGCTGGAGGGTGACCTTCAGCCCTGCCAGCCTGACGGCCTTGGCGGTGCGCACCGCGAGCGACCCGGTGGAGTTACCGGACGCGCCCGCCGGGGCGCTCACCTTGATCAGCGCCACGCCCCTCTTCACCTTGACCGTGCCGCCGCGGATCGTGACCGGTTGCGTTCGGTTGGCGACGGGTGGGGGTGTGGCGTTCGGCGTGCGGTCGACGGCCTCGAAGCCGTCGATCACGTCGAGCTGCCCGACGTCGGCCACGACCGAGTCGTTGCCGGCGCCGCCACGGGCCAGGTCGGCCGTCTTATCGCGCACGTTGACCTGGTCGTCGCCGTCGTCGCCGGAGACCACGTCGATGCCGCCGCCCGGGTTGATCGTGTCGTTGCCCGATCCGCCCAGGAACGTTTCCGACGAGCCGCCGCCGGTGAGCGTGTCGTTGCCCGCGCCGCCCGCGCCGGTCACCTCGTAGGAGCCAACCTCGCCGACGCTGAGCGAGTCGTTGCCGCCGAGCCCGTTGGCGTGCATCGTCTCGCTGGAGCCGATGTCGATCGAGAACGGCACCAGGTTGGGGCGCTCGAACTTGATCCGCGCACCGTTCGGCTGGACCGTGAAGATGTCGCCCGCCGCCGGAGCGCCGTTGACCTCCACGTCGTCGCGGCCGCCGTCGCCGTTCGCGACGTCGCTGCCGTCGCCGTTATTCCACACGAGCGTGTCGTCACCCGCGCCGCCGTTCATCGTGTCAGTGCCGCGGTCGCCGACGATACGGTCACCGCCGCCGCCGCCGCTCAGGATGTCGTTGTCCTCGCCGCCGAGGATCAGGTCCGCGCCCTCAGAGCCGTTGACCGTGTCCACGCCGGTGCCTCCGTCGACGGACAGCAGCGTCGCCGCGCCCACGCCGTCGTTCGCGGTGACCGAATCGTTGCCGCCGAGGCCGTTGACCTGGAAGCGCTCGGTCGCGGCGTCGAACGTGAACGGACCCAGATTCGTCCGCCGCAGCTTGACGGTCCCCCCCACGACCGGCTCGAGCGTCAACACGTCGCCGAGCGTCGGCGCGCCGTTGACCTCGGAGCCGTCGTTGCCGGCGTCGCCGTCCGCCGTGTCCGAGCCGTCGCCCTGGTTCCAAACCAGCGTGTCGTTGCCGGCCCCGCCGTTCATGACGTCGTCGCCCTTCCCGGCGACCAAACGGTCGTTGCCCTCACCGCCGGTGAGCGTGTCGTTGCTGTCTGGGCCCGTCACCACGTCGTCGCCGCCGTCGCCGTTCAGCCCGGAGCTGGCGAGCTCGGTGTTCTTCGCGAGCACCGTGATCGCGTCGTTGCCGGCGCCGCCGTTGACGATCACCGTGAACGTGCCGTTCGCCGGGACGGTCTGATTGTTCGGCGTGGCGCTGTCCCAGTCAGAACCGCTGGCGAGCCCGCCGGTCGTCTGGCCATGCACCAGCAGGCCACCGATCACCGACACCGTCACGTTGTCATCAGCGCCGTCGAGATTGAGCGTCGCGGTCAGATTGTTGATCGACGCCGAGCTGACCGCCGCCTGCGCGGGCACCGCCGTCGCGGCGAAGCTTGCGGCCAGCGCTGTGACGAGCACCGCCGGAATCGTTGGTCGTTTCATGTCAGTTGCCTCCTTTGGGCAATGAGTTCGTGATCGAACCCAGATCCTCGAAGGCTGGGACAGTGGTTCACACCGTGGAGACCCCCCGGACTTTCCGAATCCGTTTCGGGGATTGCCCGATCAGTCGACGTGGAGCACGGCCTTACCGCCGATGCGGCGCTGCAGGAGAGCGCTAAGCGCTCGGGAAGGCTCCCGCCATGAGGCTTCGAGCTCAATCTGGCCATCTAGCCGCCCGCCGGCCATCAGCGTGCAGAGGCGGGCGAGGTCGCTCGCTCCGCTGGCGTGGGAGGCGAGCTCGAAGGGCAGGTTGAGGGTGTAGATCCTCGCTCCCTTCGCCAGGTCGAACCGGGCTGCATGGAAGGTGACGGTCTCGCCATCACCCTGGGTCGCGATGTTGACGACGACGCCGCGCGCCGCGACGTGCTCGATGGCCAGGCCGAAGGTGGGGCCGCCGACGCCGTCGACTATCAGGTCGAAGTCGCCGCTGATGTTCTCGACGATGTCGGCGGCGCCGAGATGGCCGAGGAGCGCTTGCGATGCGGCCCGGTCGCGCACCAATGCGGTGACCTGCGCTCCGCTCTCGCGGGCGAGCTGGATCGTCATTCGCCCGACGCCGCCATTTGCGCCCGTGACCATGCCGAGGTCCGCTCCCGTCGGCGGCGGGACGTTCGATCACCCCGGCCGCGTCCCAGCCCGTGACCGATCCCTCGCGTAGGTCCGGCAGGCGGATGACCTCGCCACGGTTGAGCGAGAACGCCCGCACCGCCACCAGTGCCTGATCCGGCAGCGGTGTGGGCTCCGGAACGTCGTCGGTCAACCTGACGTGCGGCGCGGCCGAGGTGGTTGTCAGGGCAAGCACAGTCTCCCGTCGTCCGTCCGCGCTACGGCGCGACGTTGTGGTTGAGGTGGAAGACGTTGTCCGGGTCGTACCGCCGCTTTATCTCGCGGAGCCGGTCGTAGTTCGGGCCGTAGGCCGCGCGGATGGCGTCCTCAGCCTGATCGTCGCCGAGGTAGTTGAGCCAGCGGCCGGTGCCGAAGTGCGGTCGCATCGCCGCGAACGTCTCGCGGCTCCACGCGATGTTCGCCTCGATGTCGGCGGTGTCCGTCCAGACGGAGGGGATAAGGAGGTTCCAGCCTTCGTCGCGGTGCGGGACCGCGGTCTCGGTCACGCCGACGCGTGTCACCGCGCCGTGGAAATGCTCGAGCAGGATCCCTGTCATCGCTGACGGGACGTTGGCGAACCGTTCGATGGCGAGGTCGATCAGCTCGTCGGGGAGGCCGCGCGTGAAGCTCGACAGCCAGTAGTTGAGCGACCCGTCGGGGTACCCCGCGTCGAGGAGCGTGTTCATCGCCGGGTACGGCATCGGCCCAACGTCGACCATCAACGGCGACCCCCACGTCTTGAAGGGCGCGAGGTCCCGCTCTGCCTCGCCTTGGTCTCCGGTGTGGAAGACGATCAGCGCGGCGAGCTTCGCGCCGGAGCCGTCCGGTGCATGTACCAGCCCCGCGAATACGGTCAAGTCGTCCGAGGCGTCCGCGACCGCCTCGCGGTAGAACCGCAGCAGGTCGGTCGCGGCCTCGAACGGGTGGGCGATCAGTCCGCCCACGATCGTCTGGACTGGGTGCAGGCGGTACGTGAACGACGTCGCGACGCCGAAGTTCCCGCCCCCGCCCCGAAGCGCCCAGAAGAGATCGGCGTGTGACGCGGCGTCGACATGGAGCACGTCGCCCTCTGCCGTCACGAGTTCGACCGCGAGCAGGTTGTCGGCAGCAAGCCCGTAGTTGGCCATCAACCAGCCGAGCCCGCCGCCGAGCGTGTAGCCCGCGATACCCGTTCCGGAGACCGCCCCTCCGGTCACCCCCAGGCCGTGTTCGGCGGCAGCGTCGTTCAGCTCCCCCCAGATCACACCGCCCTCGGCGGTGGCGGTTGTCTGGTCGGGATCGATCGCGATCGCCTTCATCTCGGCGAGGTCGATCATCACACCGCCTTCTGTCACGGCGCGACCAGCGACGTTGTGGCCGCCGCCGCGGATCGAGACCTCGAGTCCCGCCCGGCGCGCGAGCGCGAGCGCGGCGATGACGTCGTTCGTCGTCCTGCAGCGGACGATCAGAGCGGGCCTATGGTCAATGAGGCCGTTGTGCACGGCACGGGCCGCCTCGTAGCCCGGGTCCTGCGGGCCAAGGACGGACCCGGAGACCTGCCCAGCCAGGTCGGCAAGGAGCGTGGAGTCCAAGGTTGTGATCATCAGCTGCTTCCTCCAAGGAGTGGGCTTGCGTGGACCCCGGTCGATACGGCGTGCGTTGGAACGGCCGGTCCTGACCAGGGCTCGCGGATTGGGCTGTCCCGACGACCGTGGAGGAGGCGGACGCGCGTTCGCACCGTGGCGACCCCCCTGTCTTTTCGGTCACCGCCTCAGCGCTCGGCTCATGAGCGCACTGGCGGTACGCTCGAAGCGATGAAAGACACGGCCACCGGACAGCTGCTCGAACGGAGCGAGGAGCTGGCGCGGATCGAGTCGGCGCTCGTCGAAGCCCGCGCGGGGCGCGGGGCGTTCGTGGTCATCGAAGGGCCGGCTGGAATTGGCAAGACGGCGCTCCTCGCGGCGGCGCGGACCGCGGCGGCAGACGGCGGAATGCGCGTGCTCCGGTCGCGAGGAACCGAGCTGGAACGCGAGTTCGCCTTCGGAGTGGTGCGGCAGCTCTTCGAGCCGCCGCTGGCGGACGCATCGGAGGTCGAGCGCGCCGATCTGCTGGAGGGCGCTGCCGGCGTGGCGGCCGGCCTCCTCGGGCTTCCGGGGGCCTCCCGTGCGGACGGCGCGCCCACGTCGGCCGTCGATCCCTCGTTCGCGACCCTCCACGGCCTCTACTGGTTGTGCTCGAACCTGGCCGCCGCCGGTCCGCTCTGCCTGATGGTCGACGACGCGCACTGGGCAGACGCCGCGTCGCTGCGTTACCTGGCCTTCCTGCTCACGCGCATCGAAGAGCTGGACGCCGCGCTCGTCGCCGCGACCCGCCCGCGCGAGGCGGGCACGGATGCTGAGCTGTTTGCGACGGTGACGAGTGATCCCTCCGCTGACGTGATTCGTCTTCCCCCGCTGACGAGAGCAGCGGTCGCCCAGCTTGTCGAGACGAGGCTCGCCGGGGTTCCCGATGCGGTCTTCGTCGACGCCTGCCTGCGTGCGACGCGGGGGACGCCCTTCCTGATGCGAGTGCTCGTAGAGGCGCTGACCGAAGGAGGTATCGCTCCGACCGCGGAGGCAGCGCACCACGTCGAACGAATCGGGGCACGAACGGTCGGTCGCTCGATTCGCCTCAGGCTCCGCCGGCTGCCCGAGCATGCGGGGCGGCTCGCTCGGGCGCTGGCGGTCCTCGAGCAGAGCGACCTACTCCAAGCGGCGCGACTCGCTGGGCTCGAAGAGGTCGAGGCAGCCGAGGCAGCCGAGCTGCTGACGACCGCGGGGATCGTGGAGTCCGGCCGGCCGCTGACGTTCGTCCATCCGATTGTCCGCAGCGGAATCTATTCGGAGCTCTCCACCGCTGAACGCGGACGTGGCCACCGCCGTGCCGCTCAGCTGCTCGCTGAGCAAGGGGACGCTAACGAGCGGGTTGCCAAGCACCTGCTCGTCAGCGAGCCCGCCGCCGATCCCTGGGTCGTCGAGCGGCTGGTCGACACCGCCTGCGCGGCTGGAAAGCAGGGCGCTCCGGAGTCGGAGGCGGTCTTCCTGCGCCGAGCCCTCGCTGAACCACCGCCGCTGGGCGACCGGTCCGCATTGCTGCTCGACCTCGGCATGGCCGACGCCAGCGTCGGGGTCGCCGACTGGCCCGACCACTTGCAGCAGGCCGTCGACACCGCCCCGAACCCCGCGGCCGCCGCCGAGGCAGCCATGGTGCTGGGGCTCGCGCTCAGCCGCGCTGGGCGCTTCGCGGAGGCGGTCGAGGTGCTCGATCGCGCAGCGTCGTCGCTCGATTCTGACCACTCCGAGCTCGGGCTCCTGCTCGAGGCTGCGGCCGTGGTCGCCGGGATGAACGACCCCGTGACCGCATCCTCGGTGGCCGTCCGCCGTGAGGCGTTGCGTGAGCGGGCCACTGGCCATCCGGCGCCGCCAACCGAGCTGCTGGCCGCAGCCGCTGTCATCTCCGTCCTCACGAACGAGCCCGCCGAGGTCGGAGCGGAGCTTGCGATCCGCGCGCTGGCCGGAGAGAGCGCGCGCCCCCGCTCGGAGGGCAGGCCATGGTTCGCGTTCGCGACCTGGTTCTCGCAGGCGACGGTCTCGCTGCTCTGGGCCGAGCGGCACGCTCAGGTGAGGCCGCTGCTCGACGCCTCGATCGCGCAGGCGCGAGCGACGGGCGACAGCAGCCGGCTTGCCGTCGGCCTGGCTCACCGGGGCTGGCTCGCGCTCCGACGCGGCGATCTGATCGCCGCTGAGGGAGACACCCGGACGGCGCTCGCCGCGGCCGAGCTCCCCGCACCAACCCTGTACCGCGTCCTGAACGGCGGTGTGCTCGTCAAGACGCTCGTCGAGCAGGGCGAGCTCGACTCGGCAGAGCAGGCGCTGGCGCCGGTCGACTCCGCGGCAGAGAGCGGATCGATATACGGCGCCGTTCTTCGCCTCGCCCGCGGCCGGCTGCGGGTCCAGCAGGGCCGAGTCGCCGAAGGGCTGGAGGACTTCCTGGCCGTCGGCCTAGCGCTGACACGGGCACTGATCACCTGCCCGAGTTATCTCCCTTGGCGATCGGACGCCGCGCTCGCCCAGCTCGCGCTCGGCGAGTACGAGCCGGCACGGCGTCTGGCAGACGAGGAGCTCGCGCTCGCCCGGGCCT
>Ga0126312_10002413_pt1 | contig 12495 bp, 8 predicted proteins | sample Plot104A_FD_92537 | JGI IMG/M metagenome (GOLD analysis project Ga0126312, IMG submission 92537) | Serpentine soil microbial communities from UC McLaughlin Reserve, CA, USA - Plot104A | ecosystem: Environmental > Terrestrial > Soil > Grasslands | place: USA: UC McLaughlin Reserve, Lake County... | reverse complement strand
GACCTACGGGCCGAACGGTTCCGTTCCATTACCCGCCGTAACAAGGTCTTCCGCCTCCCCATTATCAGGGGCGCCCTCTCCCTGGGAGAGACCCTGTGGCTCGGCATGAAGGCGCTGACCCTCTCCACCAACGTAGCCTTGGGCGAGGAGCAGGAGCTCTCCAAAAAGGAGATAGCAGGCACGCTCGTCTTCGCGCTGGTGCTCGGTTTCGGGCTCTTCCTCGTCGCTCCTGTACTCGGGACCAAGGGCCTCGGCTCTTTGCTTGGTAGCAGCATCGAGAATCCGGTCCTCTTCAACCTCGTCGAGGGGTTGATAAGGATCGCGATCTTCATCGCCTACCTGCTTGGGATCACCCTCATCAGCAAGGACATTTCGCGCTTTTTCGCCTACCACGGCGCGGAGCACAAGGCGATAAAGGTCTACGAACGGGGCGAGGAGTTGGTCCCTGAGAACGCGCGCAAGCTCGACACGAGCCACGTCCGCTGCGGGACGAGCTTCATACTCTACGTGCTCGTCCTCTCTATCCTGATCTTCTCCTTGCTGGGAGTCGAGGGGTGGTTGTACATGCTGGTGAGCCGGGTGATCGTCATCCCGCTTGTTGCGGGCCTTGCGTTCGAGTTCATCATGTGGAGCGCGCGCCACCAGGACAGCCCGCTGGTGCGGGCGCTCGTCTGGCCGGGCCTGCAGATGCAGAAACTGACCACGCGGGAGCCCTCGGACGACATGGTCGAGGTTGCGATGGCCTCCCTGAAGAAGGTCCTCTCTATGGAGAAGGAAGCAGAGATCCAGCCGAACGAGGCTACGAACAAACTGGTGATCTGAATTGGATAGTCAGGTAGTGAAGCTGGCCGAGGAGACGCTCAGCCGCTACGACGCGTTAACGCAAGAACTCTCGGACCCGAACATCTTCGGCGACCAGCGGCGCTACGCCACGGTCGCCAAAGAGCACGCGCGCATGCGGCGCGGAGCAGAGTCGTCTAGAGAATTGCTCGAAGCGGTGGAGGCCGAGCGCGACGCGCGGGAGCTGATCCCCCAGGCCGAGAACGCGGAGGAGCGCGAGTTCTTCGCGGCCGAAGCGAGGGACGCCGAAGAGCGGATCGAAGACCTCTCCGAGCGCATCAGGACCGAGCTCATCGACCGCGACCCGAACGACGACAAGGACGTGATCATCGAGATCCGGGCCGGCGCCGGTGGTGATGAGGCGGCCCTCTTCGCTGGCGAGATCCACGACATGTACACCCGCTACGCCGACCGCCTCGGCTACAAGCACCGTACCCTCTCGTCGAGCCCGGCCGAGGTCGGCGGCTACAAGGAGGTCGCCGTGGAGATAGGCGGCGACCGCGCCTACTCGGTCTTCAAGCACGAGGGCGGGACGCACAGGGTCCAGCGGGTGCCCAAGACCGAGAGCCAGGGCCGCATACACACCTCGACGGCGACCGTGGCCGTCTTGCCGGAGGCCGAGGACGTAGAAGTCGAGTTCAACCCGGGAGACCTCGAGGTCGACGTGTACCGCTCCAGCGGTCCTGGCGGCCAGAGCGTGAACACCACGGACTCCGCGGTCAGGATCACGCACAAGCCAACGGGCCTGGTCGTGACCTGCCAGAACGAGAAGAGCCAGCTCCAGAACAAGGAGCAAGCCATGAGGATCCTCAAATCCAGGCTCCTTGAACGCGAGATGCGCGAACGGGCCGAGCAGGAAGGCGCCCTTCGTCAGGCCCAGGTCGGTACCGGCGACCGCTCGGCGAAGGTCCGTACATACAACTTCCCGCAGGGACGAATAACCGACCACCGAGTCGGCGTCACCTCCCACAACCTCGAGGCCACCCTCGGCGGCGACCTCGAAGAGTTCACGCAGGCCCTCGCCGCTAAGGAGAGGGCAGACAAGCTCGCCGCCGAGGCGGCAGGAACCCCGGGCTAAAACGGTGCGTGCCGGCGCAGGCGAAGCCAGCGCCCGGGAAGCCGCGCGTCGCGCAGCAGCGAGGCTGGAGCGCGCCGGCGTCCCCGAGCCTGTCGCATCGGCCGAAGTCCTGCTCTCCGAGCTACTCGGCATAGGACGCGCGGAGCTGATTGCCTCGGCAGGGCCTCTGACCGCCGAGCAAGCGTCCCTCTACGAGGTCTGGATCTCCCGCCGCCTAAAGCGCGAGCCTGTGCAACGTATCCTCGGCTACGCGTACTTCAGGAAACTCGTCCTCGACCTGAACGAGGAGACCCTCATCCCTCGCCCCGATACCGAGAGCGTCGTCGATCTGGCACTGGAGCGCATAGATTCGCGCGGCTACCCTTGCGTAGTGCTCGACGTCGGAACAGGCTCGGGGGCCATTGCGATCTCCATCTCCCAGGAACGCCCCCGCTGCGAGGTACACGCCACAGACGTCTCAGAGACCGCCATTGAAGCTGCTAGAAGCAACGCCGGCCGCAACGGGACAGACGTGCGATTCCACCACGCAGACGTGGTATATGGTCTGGAGTTTATGGAGGGAAAGGTCGACCTCCTCGTCTCGAACCCGCCGTACGTGGACGAGATCAGCGCCCCTCGTCGGCTCGCGCCGGAGGTGAGGGAGTGGGACCCGCCCGTTGCCCTCTACAGCGGCACGGACGAGCTCGCTTTCTTCAGGCGCATCTTCGCGGAGACGCCCCCGCTGCTGAAACGTGGGGCGGACTTGGTGCTCGAGATCGGCGAAGGGCAGGCCGAGAAGGTGCAGGATCTGGGCTCCAAATCCGGCTTCGTACCGCTCGGCGTGCGCAACGACCTGGCAGGCACGCCCCGGACCGTGCTGCTGAGGTGGGGATGAGGACCGTCTCGCCCCATGAGGCCGTCGCCGCCCTGAGAGCCGGGAACGTCGCCCTAGTACCTACGGAGACGGTAGTCGGCCTCGTCGCCGCCGAGTCGGGCTTGCCCCGCGTGCGTGGGATCAAGGGCAGGGATGCGAACAAGCCCATAGCCCTCCTCTGCCCCTCGACGGAGGAGGCTTTCGGGCTGGCGGCGAACGTGCCCCCGCTCGCACGAGAACTCGCGGAACTCTACTGGCCGGGTCCACTCACACTGGTACTGGATCTCCCCTCGGGGGGGACCATTGGGGTAAGGGTGCCTGCTGGCAAAGCCGTGCGGGAGCTGCTAACAGCCTACGGCGGCCCACTCTACGCCACGAGCGCAAACCTCTCCGGCGAGCCCGCCAGAGCGGCGCCCGACGAGGTGGACCCGCGGGTGCTCGAGGCCGTGGACGTCGTTGTCAGAGGAGATTCGGGGAGCGGCGAAGCCTCGGCGGTGGTCGACCTTTCAGGAGGCAAAGTGCGGCTCCTGCGCGCCACCAGGGATCTGTCCACACAGAATCTGAAGAGTCTCGCGGACGAGTGAGGATGGGTGCACATCGCCTGGGCTCGGCCGAAGAAAGGCGCCCCACGTGCCTGCTAGACCCAAGCTCTACCTGCGATCTTACCCCATCCCGAGCGCTAAGTAGCGTCGAAGCCACCCAGCGCGGTTTCGATGTCGGCCCCAACGTCGCCCCCGGTTGTAGTTGCACGGCTCACGCGGCGACAGGTATCATACTTTTGCTATCTTGCGTACGTAGCGATAAGGTCGCCGTAGATTCGCTCCGGGCGGGGTGAAGGCGGGAAGGTCTTAGGGGTTCGCTGCCGTGACGGCGGCGCAGGGAACATGAAAGGCATAGACAAATTAGATGAGGCGTCTAGCGGCTTCGAGACACGCCGAAGCAGGCATGCGCTACGCCTGCCCGCATCGCGACGTCGGGCGGCGCCGCTTCCGATCGTTGGACTCGCGCTGGCTGTGGTCGGGTGGGCGGCGGCCACGCTGCTTTTCGAGCCGCTGAGGTTCGCGGTTTTCGCTCCCCAGGCCCAGGCGGGCGTGGAAGCAGCCGCGGCTCTCGCCAGACTGTTCGGGGCGCTGGTTCTCACCCTGTTCCTCAAGGACAGGCTAGGGGAACGCGTTCTCTGGATAGCGGGTGGCCTGCTGGTGCTCGGGCTTGGTGGACTCGGATTTGGGTATCTCAAGGTGCTGCTCGGGATCTCACCGGACCTCAACGCGGCGGCCTATGAGTCGCTGAGCGTACGAACCCTCGCCGGGGCATTATTCGTGGTCGGCTTGACTCCGAGGACCCCGCCGCGGCTCGGTTGGCGACTGCTCGCGATTGCCCTCGTGGCACTGCCAGTGATCGGGCTCGCCGTGGAAGTGTGGGAGCACCTGCTCCCGCCGCTAGTGTTGGTCGCTGACCCCAGCGCTGCCAGCGGGGCTCGAGATAACTCGCTTGTGTTGGCGAGGTGGCACTGGGCACCCTCGGTCGTCCCGTTCGGCCTGGCGGTCGCCGCGGCATTGGGTGCCGCGCTAGGACACCGGAGGGGGAGCGTACCAGGCTGGCTCTTGGCGGCAATGGTGCTGTTCGCCGGGTCGCAACTACACAACCTCTTCTGGCCTTCGTCCTATGGCCTGGTACTTACGACCGCCGACCTGCTGCGCCTGGCTTTCGCGACTGTACTCCTTTACGGGGTCGTCCTCGAGCTGGTGCACGTGGCGCAGGAGCGGGCCGGGCTGCTCGCCGCCGAAAGGGAACAGAGCAGGCGCCTGGGCGAACTCTCGGCCCTGAAAGCCGATTTCACTGCGATGGTGGCCCACGAGCTCGGCTCGCCCGTGGCAGCCGTCCGCAGGCTCACTGATCTTATGGACCTCGCGCCCGAGGATCCCGATCTGCGGGTGCACGCGGTAAACGCCATCCGCAAGGAGACCGACGCTATCAAAGCGCTCGTCTCGGACGTGCGGGCTACGGCCACCGCCGAGAGAGTCGACTTCGCTGTGCAGCCGCGCCCGGTTGCGCTCGGCGAGTTGCTTGCCGAAGCCCGTTTCTACGCGCAGTCGCTTCCCGGCGAGCACCCGGTGGGCATGTACGTGGGGACTGTCGGACCCGAAGAGAAGGTTTGGGCAGACCCTGAGCGGATCGAGCAAGTACTGAGGAACCTACTCTCTAATGCGGCCAAGTATTCGCCCGACGGCGCGCCCGTGGAAGTACGCGTTCTGCGAGATGAGCGGTTCGTCAGGATCGAGGTGGCCGATCACGGGTCGGGCATCCATCCCGACGATTTGATGCGCATCTTCGAGAAGTTCGGCCGGGGAAGCGACGTGAAGGGTCACAAGGTCCAGGGTGTGGGCCTAGGACTTTACCTCTCGCGAGGCATCCTCAGAAGCCACGGTTCGGAGCTCGAGGCGCGCTCGACGCGCGGAGAGGGCTCCGTCTTCTCCTTCGAGCTGAAGGCTGTCCAAAAGGCAGAGCAGCGAGAGAACGCCTACTGATGATACGCCTGCTGCTCGTGGACGACCACCCCTCCTCCCGCACACCGCTGGCGATGGTACTCGACAGGGAGCCGGACATGCGCGTAGTCGCCCAGGCGGGGTCCCTGGCCGAGGCTCGTGAGGCCATCGAGCTTCTGGATGGCGAAGTGGATTTGGCGCTTCTGGACCTGCACCTTCCCGACGGCATGGGCACCGACCTGATCGGCGACCTGCGCGTCGCCAACCCGTATGCACTCGCGCTTGTACTCACCGCCTTCTACGAGCGGGAAAGTATCGCGAACGCGGTGGAGGCGGGCGCAGCAGGCGTGCTGGATAAGACTGCCGACATCGGTGAGATAACCGACGGCATACGCCGCCTCGCGAGCGGTGAGCAACTCATCCCTCCAGAGGAGGTCCTCGAGATGGTGCGTGTGGCCGTCCGACTGCGCGAGCGGGAGCGCGATGCCAAGCTCGCGCTCGGAAGGTTAACCTCCAGAGAACTCGAAATCCTACAGCAGCTTGCTAGAGGCCTCAACGACAAGGAGATCGCACAGGAGCTGCACATCGGTCGAGGCACAGTGCGCACCCACGTCGAGCACATCCTTTCCAAACTCGAGGTAGCCTCAAGGCTTCAGGCGCTCGTCTTCGCTACCCGCCACGGCGCGGTGAAGTTAGGTTAGCGTACTCGGCGTCTGAGCCGCCGAACCGACGGCGGTAGGTGCGGTGATCCGTCTACCATATTCGGATCCCTATGGGTTTTCCCATAGAGAAATATCTGTCTTTTCCCCGATGCCGGCCCCCGTTCGGTCGTCCACCATACAGAGGTCAATAAGAATAGGTGGCCGAGAAGGACCAACCGTCGTGAAGCAGGGGCGCAAATCCGCAGACCTCGGAGATGGTGAGAGACGGTGCTCTCGCAGTGGTGCTTCCTTCGGAAACACGCGTTAGATTGCCGGGTTGGGGATGAGGAACGAGGACTGCCGCGCTTGCGTTGAGGTCTTCAGGCTGTAAGGGAGAGGGAAATGGGACGACTGGTTTCGACGGACGAGCGCACCTTCTCGATACGCTCCAGCATCCGAGGCGGAGCAAGGTGGCTGAAGATCGGTGGTGTGTTGTTAGTCCTGTTGCTGGTGGGAGGGTTGGCGGTCGTGCCGCTCATGCCAGACAAGGCGACTCCCCAGTCTTCAGCGTATCTCCAAAGCTCTAAAGTAGCTCTAATCACGAAAAGCAGCGGTGAGCTTTCTGGTGCCGGGAACATGCCGACCAGTGGCACAGTGGCGGGTCTGGGATCGGGATTTTCCTTCGGCCAATTCACCTTTACCGATGTGCCTCTGAGTGGCGTGACTACCTCGAACCTCGCCAACTACGATACCGCCGTGTTGTTGCAGGTTCCCACCGGTTCCCTGAGCGACGCCAACAAACAGGCGATCAACGGCTTCGTGACCAACGGGAAGAAACTCATCATCTACGATTCGGACGCCACCAGCGGAAACGACTATTCGTGGTTGGCTGCCCCGGCACAGACCGGGGTCGGCTGTCCCAACTGCGGATCGCGTAGCGGCACGGCCACGGTGCTCGAAAACAACGCGATGGTCAGCTCCGATCCCTCGGACCCCAACCACTACATAAACACCGACGAGGTGGCTACGCAGACCGATGCCGTCGGCGACGCGAACGTTATGCTCTCGCAGAGTTCTGCATGGTTCATGGACATCCAGGCAACGAATTCGGTCGGAGAGACGGGCGCCGTCCACACCTACGCCAGCGTCGGTAAAGGTCTCATGATCTACAACGGCCTGGATTCCGACTACATAGGCAACAGTTCCTACTCTAGCTCGGGCGTGGACTGGCTGGGCAAGCTCTGGTTCAGGGAGCTCATGCAGCCGTGGGACCCGGACGACTTGCCCCACCAAACACCGGTTGACCAGCAGGCAGACCGGACCAAGGAGGACCGAGACGACAACCTCGGTGATTGCCCTAACGGCAACATGGCGTGCGGAGGAGACCCGGTCAACCTCGTCACCGGAAACGTCTACGATATCGAGGAAGACCTAGACACGCCCGGACGCGGCCTGCCGCTGCAGTTCGCCCGCACCTACAACTCCCAGGGCGACATCAGCGCGACCCTGGGATACGGTTGGACCCACTCCTACAACGTCTTGCTGTTGGAGAAGCCGGACGGCTCGGTGACAGAGCTCGATCCGCAGGGTGCCCGCCTGACCTTTACCAGGAACCCCGACGGCTCCTACACCAAGCCCAAGGGCGTTCACGAGACGCTGACCAAGAACGCGGATGGCTCCTACGTCCTACGCAAGCAAGACGGCGTAGAATGGCGCTTTGGTACCGACGGAACGCTTCAGAAGATAACCGACCCGAACGCCAATGCCCTGGCCTTCTCCTACGGTGCGGAAGGACGCCTCACCAAGATCACCGACGACGTGGGCCGCGATACCACGCTGGCTTACAATGCCTCGGGACGCGTCGACACGCTCACCGATCCGGCGGGCCGCGTCGTGCGTTACGGTTACTCTGAGGTGGGCGACCTTACTTCGGTGACCGACCCCGCCGGCAACACGACCCGCTACGAGTACAGCGCCGCCCACAACCTGCTTAAGGTGATTCATCCGGGAGATCCCTTCGGTAGCGGCAACGCCGGCGGCACCTACACCTTCACCTATGATGGTCAGGACAGGGCCACTTCCATAGCGGCGGACAACGGAAACTATAAGATGACCATGGACTACCGCCCCCCCGAGAACAGGACGCTGGTAACCGACTCCAAGGGCAACACCAGCGAGTACCACTACGATCAAGACGAGCAGGTCACCAAGATCGTAGATCCCTACGGCAAGGCGATCACCTACACCTGGGATGCGAGGGGCAACCAGACCTCCGTGACCGACCAGCTCGGTAACGTCACACAGCTGGAGTACGACGGACGGGACAACCTTACCAAGGTGACAGAGCCCAAGCCCACCACCACGTCGACGGTCAATCCCACGACCACCCTCACCTACGAGCCCACCTTCAACCGCCTGACCAGCGTGACCGACCCCGGAGGCGGGCTGACCCAATACACCTACGACGCCAAGGGCAATCTCACCTCGATGGTCGATGCCTTGGGCAACAAGACCTCCTTCGAGTACGATCAGTTCGGCCAGCTCGTGAAGACGGTCAACCCGAAGGGTAATGCCACCACCCAGGACACGACGGACGGCATCACGACCTTCGCCTACAGTAGCAACGGCAACCTCACCGGGATCACCGACCCCAGCACGAAGAAAACGACCGCCAACTACGGGGTTGCGACGACAACCACGAGCGTCCTGGGAGTGCCGATCTCGGTGACCGACCCCCTGGGCCGCACCACCGACTTCGCCTACGACGCCCTGGGCCAAAGCACCAAGGTCACCAACCCCCTCACGCCTCCCGATACGACCAGGACCACGGTGAGCATGACCTACGATGCCATGGGCAACCCCGCGAGCGTGACCGACGAGAAGGGCCACACCACCACCTACGAGCACAATCCCTTGGGCTGGCTCACCAAAGAGACTACGCCTGACCCAGACCCAGCGGATACTGTGCCCGCGCCCGCGACCACCTACGCCTACGACACCGAGGGCAATCTCACCTCCGAGACCGACCCGGCGGGCAACACGACCACCTACGGGTACGATAAGCTCACCCGTCTAACCTCGGTAACGAGGCCGGACGGCACCACCGCTGGCGTCGTAGCGTCCTATACTTATGACGATGCCGGGCGCATCGTTAGCGAGAAGGACGCGATTGGCAACGTGAGAAGTTACACCTATGACGGCCTGGATCGCCTTACGAAGGTCTCCGACCTCAAAGCCGACGGCACGACCCTCGCCGCGGCCTCCTACGACTACGACCTCCTGGGCAGGATGACCAAGGCCACAAATCCCAACGGTCATGCCACGACCTACTCCTACGACAAGGTCGGCAACCTGACAAAGGAGACCGACCCCTTGGGCAACTCCTTCTCTTACGCCTACGACGAGAACGGCAACGTGAAGAGCCGCACCGATGCCATAGGGCGCGTCACCAACTATGCATACGACCCCTTGAACAGGCTCACGACCAGGTCTTACCCCGATGGAACTCAGATCAAGGGGACCTACGACGCCGTAGGCAACCTCCTCTCGGCCACGGACGAAACAGGTACGTACTCGTACTCCTACGACGAGCGCAACCGCCTCACGAAGGAGACCTCCCCCGCCAACCAGATGCTCCAGCACGGCTACGACGCCGCCTCCAACCGCACCTCCCTCACCTACCCGGACGGGGCGAAAGCCCTCTTCGAGTACGACGCGGCTGACAGGCTCACGTCCGTCACTGACCGCACGGGAGCGAAGAGCACCTACGTCTACAACTCCCGCGACCTGCCGACGAAGGTTTCCTACCCGAACGGGGCCGGCAACGCCTACACCTACGACGCTTTGGGCAGGGTGACGCAGGCCAACGCCACAGGGACCAACAGCACGGGCGGTAGCACGACGCTGGCCAGCCTGAGTTACGCCTACGACAAGAACTCCAACCCCACCTCCATCACGGACAAGGCCGGTAACCAGAGCACATTCACTTATGACGCCCTGGACAGGCTCACCAAGGAGGTCCACCCCGAAAGGACGCTCTCCTACGCTTATGACGCGGCGGGAAACCGCAAGAGCTTAACACGCACCACTTCGACCACCTCGAACAACACGACCATCTGGACCACCTCGATCATCGGCTACACCTACGACGCGGCAGAGAGGATGAAGTCCGCAGGCACAACTACCTACGCCTATGACAACAACGGCAACATGACGAGCACCACCGCGGGCACCAAGACGACCGGCTACTCCTACGACTACGAGGACGCCCTCACCAAGGCCGGCACCAAGACCTACGGGCGCGACCCCTTCGAGCGGGCGGTTTCCTCGACCGCGGGCAAGAGCACGACCAACTATCTCTTCGACGGCCCCGAGGCCATACAACAGAAGGTAGGCACCGCCACAACCTACTACACGAGGGGCTTGGGCGGGCAGCTCATAAACCGCAGGGGTGGTGGCGACCCCCTGCGCTACTACCACCACGACGCGATAGGCAGCGTGGTGGGGCTCACCGACAGCACGGGCGCCCTAACGGACACCTACTCCTACGATGGCTTCGGCAATGTACGCGCCAGGAGCGGCACCAACGCCCAGCCCTACCAGTACCTCGGGAATGCCTACGACTCTGACTCGAAGCTCCTGGATTTCCACGCCAGGGCCTACGACCCCGCGGTAGGACGCTTCCTGCAGACGGACCCGATAGAGGGCCTGGCCACAGAGTCGCAGACCCTCAATTCTTACTCCTGCTCGATGAACAACCCGCTCACCTACCCCGATCCTTACGGGCTGTTCGCGGCCTCGACAGCAGGAGGCGACTTCTCCGACCTGCCCGAGGAGTATATCCGGGAGCACTACTACATGAACGACAGGGTCGGAAACAGCACCGACGCTGGTAGTTCAGGTGGTGGCGGGCAGCCCGCTTGGTGGGAACCTCATTGCGGCAGGAGCGCGAACGTACCTGAATATGTGGCCGGTACAATCAACAACGCCTACGGGACGTACAAGATCGCTACTGGCGCTGTTATCGCGGGTGCGGGGGCACCGTTCACGTTACTGGGGGTTGGAATTCCCGTTGAGGCCGTGGCCGCTTACCGAATTGGCACGGGGGGCATGCGGGTGTTGAAAGGAACCGGAGAGCAGCTAGAGGCATTTGAGGAGGAGTGCTGGGAAAGCTTGCCACGCGCGGGAGCAAGGGTGCTACCTCTCGAGCCCTTAACCGCGACCACCATTCACTACGGATGGGATGCGATTCATGGTCAAGCCCCTGCTCCCGGAGAAGGGGGAGCTTACGATTACTGGGGGAACCTCTACCAAGAATACTACGAAGGGCCTTGGGAAGACCCTGTAGAATTCCTGACACCATAATGATCTACATAGAGAGAACTCTCATCGCTATTGGCAACTTTCTCATCAGTTCCCTACCCTTGGGAACCTTGAACTTCCTCATCATAGGCAGCTTCGAGCCGACCGAGCAGTTGGGTTTGTTACTAACGCGTATCAGTACCGTATATGTGATCGTTCTTGCCCTAACAATATCTTCTGTACCCTTTGTGCTGTCTTTCAGACGACTCCGTTCGCGTGTATTGGTAGCCGTCAAGGCCGTCCTTCTGATGGAGGCGCTAAAGCTGGTTGCGCTGTGCCTGTATCTGTCTGTGGTTGCTAACATCGGTTGGTACTCACTAATCCTAATCGCAGGCGAGGTGCTCTTCTTAGGAGCCCTGTACGTACTCGTCAAGCTTCAGTACCGTACGCACAGTAAGGGAGCAATAATGTGAAGTTGAGCGCTCAAGAAGGATGATGTGCACTCAGCCCTGGTTCAATGTGGGCAACAGGACCCGCAGGCCGGGCTCTACGACTTGCACGCAAGGACGTACGATCCTTCCGCGGGACGGTTCACCACCAAAGATGCCATCGAGGGGATGACATCCTTGTCGCAGACCCTCAATTCTTACTCCTGCTCGATGAACAACCCGCTCACCTATCCCGATCCCTACGGCCTCTTTGCGGCTTCGACGGGAGGCGGCGACTTCTCCGACCTGCCCGACGATTACGTCCAGGACCACTACTACCTCAACAGGGTCGACAACAGCATCGACGAGCAGCCCGACACGAGCGGGCCAGGTGGTGACGGTAGCGGTTGCCTCCGCGGGACGGTTTACCACCAAGACTCCGAAAGGGGCGTGGGCATCCTGCCACAGACCCTCCACCACTACCCCTGCTCCGTTAACAACCCCCTAACTCATCCAGATCCGTACAGGCTGTTCCTGGCCAACATAAGCGGCTCTGTTGGTCAGACTCTGTCGGCTACTACCTCACCGAGCGGGCTGAGAAGGGCTCAAGTCGGTCCAAACCTGAAACCTGATACCTGAAACTTGTAGCCTTAGTTTGAGGGCTTCGCGGAGAAGGTCTATACTCCATACGGTTGCAGGGCTGGTAGGGAGGACGCGGGGAGATCGAAGCCCCACAGAATCGCTCAACCACCATCTTTCCCGGCGCAGCGCCGGGCACTTCTCTAACCCGAAGCGGAGGTAGATCTTGATCGGACCGTACACCGAGGTCGTTGATTCCGAGGTCCAGGACGCGCTCGACGGCGAACTG
>Ga0126312_10002412_pt1 | contig 12495 bp, 13 predicted proteins | sample Plot104A_FD_92537 | JGI IMG/M metagenome (GOLD analysis project Ga0126312, IMG submission 92537) | Serpentine soil microbial communities from UC McLaughlin Reserve, CA, USA - Plot104A | ecosystem: Environmental > Terrestrial > Soil > Grasslands | place: USA: UC McLaughlin Reserve, Lake County... | reverse complement strand
GAGCTCGTAGATGCCGATTCGAAGGACATTCCGTTCGAGCGCCCCGAGGCGGTCGGCGGGCCAATCTTCGGTCGCTTCGTCGATGCGACGGTCGAGCTCGGCGGCCCGCTCGGCGACGGCCTCGGCCGTCTCGCGCGCGAACTCGTCGACCTCGCCCTCGTAGGTCGAGCCCAGCGGCTTGCCGGTGACGTCCCACTGGAAGAGCATGAACAGCGCGGCGCGCCTCGCTTCTCGGCGGCTGGTCACGCCGTGGTTTTCGCAAGCGCCGGGAGCGATGAGGCGACCTCGTCCAGGTAGCTCGTCGAGTAGTTCCCGCGCGCGAAGCCTTCGCTGCGGATCACCTGGGCGGCGGCGGCAATCGTGGTCGGAATTCCGACGACCTCGAACTCGTTCAGCGCGCGCAGGCAGCGCGCGAGCGCGCGGTCCCGGTCGGGGGCCCACGCGACCACCTTCGCCAGCAGCGAGTCGTACTGCGGCGGGATCACCGCGTCTTCGACGACATGCGTGTCAACGCGGACTCCGGGCCCGAGCGGCGGCCGGAAGCGAGTGATCTTCCCCGGCGTGGGCAGGAAGCCGCGGGAAGGATCCTCGGCGTTGATGCGGACCTCGATCGCATGTCCGCGCCGCGGCGCCCTGCCGGTCTGCTCGAGCGGCTCGCCCGCCGCGATATGTAGCTGCTCGTGGACGAGGTCGATCCCCGTCACGAGCTCGCTGACCGGGTGCTCGACCTGAAGCCGGGCGTTCAACTCGATGAAGTAGAACGAGCCGTCAGGACCGAGGATGAACTCGAAAGTGCCGGCGTTCGTGTAGCCGATCGAGCGAACGGCCTGTTCGACGGTCTCCTCCATCTCTTCTCGCAGCGCCGGCGTAAGGGCGAGCGACGGCGATTCCTCGATCAGCTTCTGGTGGCGGCGCTGGATCGAGCATTCACGCTCGCCGAGCGTGAGCACGCCGCCGTGCGAGTCTCCGAGCGCCTGGATCTCGACATGGCGGGCCGGCACGATCGCCTTCTCCAGATAGAGGCGGCCGTCGCCGAACGACGCTTCCGCCTCGGCCGTCGCCGTAGCGAACGCTCGCTCGAGCTGATCGGGCGCCTCGACCAGTCGCATTCCCCTGCCGCCGCCGCCCGCAGTCGCCTTCAGCAGCACGGGGTAGCCCAGCTCCTCGGCCGTCTGGGCCGGGTCGGCGCCTTCCAGCGGCGGCGCGCCCGGAACGAGTGGGACACCGGCCGAGCGCATCTCCTCGCGGGCGGAGGCCTTGTCGCCCATTCGGGCCAAGACCTCGGGGGACGGGCCGATGAAGACCAGGTCGTTCTCGGCGCAGGCCTCGGCGAAGGCCGGGTTCTCGGCCAGAAAGCCCCAGCCCGGGTGGACGGCCTGGCACCCCGTCGTGTTCGCGGCCGCGATGATCGACGGGATCCGCAGGTAGCTCTCGGCGGCGGGTGCTGGGCCGATGCACACAGCCCGGTCGGCGAGCCGCACGTGGAGCGAGTCCTCGTCGATGGTCGAATACACAGCGACCGCCTCGATGTCGAGCTCGTGGAGCGCGCGGATCACCCGCACGGCGACCTCGCCGCGGTTCGAGATCAGGACCCGGTTAAAAGGCCCGCTCATGATGGAGACCTGTGCCGCCGGGCGACGAGGCACCACCCTGAGCGGGCCTTAAACGGCATCGAGCGGCCGCCCCAGCACGGGCTCGATCTCGAACAGGAGCTGCCCGAACTCGACCGCATCGCCGTTCGCGACGTGAATCCGGCGTACGACGCCGTCGAGCTCTGCCTTGATCTCGTTCATCAGCTTCATCGCCTCGAGGATGCACAGCGTCTGGCCCCTGGCGACGGGCGCTCCCTCCTCGACGAACGGTGGTGCGCCGGGCGCGGCCGCCCGGTAGAAGGTACCCACCATCGGCGCCTCGACACGGACGAATCCGTCGGCGGCCGGCTCGCCCGCCGGCTGGAGCGTGGCGAGCTCGGACGGCGTCGGGACCGAGGGCGCCGGGGTCGGCGCCTGTGCGGCCTCCGGCTCTTCGCGGCGGCGGACGGAGACGCGCATCCCGGCCTCCTCGATCGCGATCTCGGCGACACCGCTTTCCTGGACAATCCGAACGAGCTCTCGGATGCGCTCGGCGCGGCCTTGATCGACCGCGCCCCCGACGAGGCCTTCGTCTCCCCTCGCCCGGCCTCTGACGGCATGGAGGAGCGGCTCGGCCTCCTCGCCGAAGAGTGCGAGCAGCAGCAGCTCTTCGTCGCTGGCGGCGAGACCATGCGCTTCGCCTCGGATCTCGTCGAGATCGGCGGCCGGCTCGTGTTCGGCGTCGTCGTGGGAGAGGAGCTCGATCGCGCGCTGCGCCGTCGGGTCGAACGCGGCCGGCGGCGTGCCGAAATCACCGCGATAGAGGGCGCGCAGCTCGTCGACGACGAGCTGGTAGCGGCTTGCCGAGAGGACGTGGATCAGGGCCTGGCTGCCGAAGATCTGGCCGATCGGCGCCGCCAGCGGCGGCCAGCCCGACTCCGCTCTGATGGTCTCGAGCTCGGCCAGCACCTCGTCAAGCCGGTCGCCGGCGGACTGGACCCGCAGGTGCGCGTCGAGCGCTGCCACCAGGCCGGCCGGCAGGTTGTGCCTGGCAGCGCGGACGGCGACGCGAGGGGCCAGCGGCGTCACCGGTTCGTCGCCGATGTGCTCGTCCACGAGCTGCGCGGCTTTCCAGAGGACGGAAACGTCGACCCCGGGGTCGAGACCCAGCCCGCTGAGGGCCTCCGCCAGCCCTTCGCCCGCCACCCGGTGAAGGACGAGCGCCACCGGGTACGTCGTGCAGGCGATGCGATCCGCGCCCGCACGGGCGGCCTCGAGCGCGGTTGCCAAAGCGCTACCGCCGGAGCCCTGGCAGTAGATCCCGACCGGAAGCCCGCTGACCTCCGCCAGCGCCGAGACCAGCTCGTGCGAGCGGTGTGGCTCGAGCGACCCGGAGGGATCGTGCAGCAGGATCCGAGCCGCCCCGAGCTCGGGCAGCTTTTTCGCCTGCTCGACGAGCGTGTCGGTCTCCCCCGTCGGGCCCGGGCTGTAGATCAGGCCGGCATCGAACTCACGGTCGGCGGAGGTGATCGCCTCGCCGGCCTCACGGAGGTTGGAGACGTCGTTCAGTGGGTCGTGGAGGCGAAAGACGCTGATTCCGTTCTCGGCGGCGGTCATCACGAAGCGCCGGACGAAGTCGCCTCCGACCGGTCGGGAACCCACGAGGAACCGTCCGCGAAGGGCCATGCCGAGCGGGGTCTTCGTACGCCCGTCGATCGCTCTGATTCGCTCCCAGGGAGATTCCACGCCCCGTCGCACCGCCGAGTCGAAGACGCCGCCGCCGGAGACCTCGAGCGCCGCAAAGCCGGCGCCGTCGAGGAGCTCCGCGAGCTCGAGGAGCGAGGCCGTGGGAACCCGTCCCGCGAGCGGTTCCTGGCTCAGCAGGCGGACGGTCGTGTCGATCAGCGCGGGCATGGCCCGAGCCTAACGGTGAGACCGCTCGGTCGGGCCGAGCTGGGCGAACGCGTACAGCGTCAGGTAACCCGTCCAGAGGACAGCGGTGAGCGCAAGGGTCATCCCGACGCCGCGCGGATAGGCGAGCGGATCGGCGATCCGCGCCCAGATGTCCTCGAGCAGCGCGCCCGGCCGGATCAGGAAGTCCCAGCTATTCCAGCGGAGCGACCGGCCGAGGTAGATACCGAACGAACTCGCCGCGAGGCTCGCGCCGACGAGCGCCCAGCTCCAGAGCGGCCCGAACGCGCGCCGCACCACGCCCTGCATGACGAAGATCGAAAGGAAGCCCAGCAGCATCCCCGTCCAGGCGAACGAGGCGAACAGGACGATGTCGAACCAGACCGGCGCATCGTCCCGCGAACCCAGGTGCACGAAGTCGGTCAGCAGGTAAGGCGCGTTCGGAAGGAAGAGCAGCCAGACCGCAGCGAGCGGTAAGAGTCGGATGATGCTAGTGCCGCGGCGCTGCCCGTCGTACACCGCGACCGCGGCGACGACGGGGACCCAGGCGAGGAAGAGGTTCCAGGGCAGGAAGTCGTACGCGCCGGCCTCGCCGTAGGCCCAGCGCGCGAGCAGCGCCCCGATGCAGAGCGCGGATGCCAGGGCGAGCGAAAAGAGCGCGAGAGCGCGGCGGTCGCTCATTGCCGAAAAGTGTAAGTACGCCGTGGCACGATGCCCGGCGGCCACCGGTGACGGGAGAGAAATCAGAGCGTGTCGCCGTCGGGGCGGTGATCGTCGACGAAGAGGGCCGCGCCTTCGTCCACCGGCGCGCTTACGACCGTGCGCTCTTTCCGGGCGGCTGGGACATCCCGGGCGGGCACGTGGAAGGCGAAGAGACACCACTCGAGGCTCTCGCTCGAGAGGTCTACGAGGAAACCGGTTGGCGTTTGGCGAGAGTTGTCGCCGACCTCGGCGAATCCATCTGGATCGGCGACGACGGAGTCCGGCGGCGGGAGTTCGATTACCTGATCGAGGTCGAGGGCGACCTCACTTCACCTCGGCTCGAGCATCCGAAGCACATCGAGTACGACTGGATCGACGCCGACGACCTCGACCGGTTGCTGGAGAACCCGACGCCGGACGAGACGCTCGTCCGCGACGTCGTCGCGCGAGGAATCTCCGAGGCCGTTCGGCGGCGCTCTACGCCCTAGAGATGTAGCGTCCCTCGCGGGGGTCCACCTTGATCCGGTCGCCCTGGTTGACGAAGAGCGGCACCTGGACGACCGCGCCCGTCGCCAGCTTTGCCGGCTTCGTCACGTTCGAGACGGTGTCTCCGCGGACTCCGGGCTCCGTCTCGGACACGGTCAGCTCGACCGAGGCGGACATCTGGATGCCCGCGGGTCGGCCGTCCACGGTCAGGAGCTGCACGGAGCTCGACGGCTCGAGGTACTCGAGCGCGTCGGAGACGGTCTCGCGCGGGAGGCTGATCTGCTCGTAGCTCTGCTCGTCCATGAAGACGACTTCGTCGCCGGAGTCGTAGAGGTACTGAACGCTCTTCGTGTCGGTGTGCACGCGCGCGAACTTCTCGCCGGCTCGGAATGTCTTGTCGACGACCGAGCCCGAGTCGAGGTTCTTCAGCTTCGTACGGACGAACGCGCCGCCCTTCCCGGGCTTCACGTGCTGGAACTCGACGATGCGCCAGACGTTGCTGTCGAGCTCGATGTGCATGCCGTTCTTGAACTGATTCGTGCTGACTGTCTCAGCCACGGCGCGAGCCTAGCGAACGGTGGTCTTCTCCTCCCTCCCGCGGTCGACGTGGAAGAAGAACGAGGCGAAGGCGCCAGCGATGCCGGCGACGAGCACGATCCCGGTCAATTCCAGGACGAGATCGACGATTCGCCCGCCCGTCGTCACGGGATTCCGCATCTGCGACGAGACGGTCAGGAGCTGCACCGTCGCGAAGAAGAACGCGTCCCAGAGGTTGTGGATCTCGCTGCGCGGCGCGTCCTCCTCGAGGAGCCACATCGAGATCGTCCCGACGGCGTCCGCGACGACGACGAGCCCGAGCGCCACCATCAGACGTCTTCCGAGACGCCGGTGGTGCGGCCGCGCGACTCGTCGTGCGCTAGGCGACAGCCGTGAGCTCCTTCGGGAACGAGGTCAGCACGTCGCAACCGTCGTCGGTGACAACGACCAGATCTTCGATCCGGATCCCCCCGACGCCGCTCAGATAGATGCCGGGCTCGACCGTGACGACATTGCCGGCGGCGAGCACGTCCTCGGACTCGAGACGGAGGACCGGCGCCTCGTGAACGAGCAATCCGACGCCGTGGCCGAGGCCATGCCCGAAACTCTCGCCGTAGCCCGCGTCCTCGATGACTGCTCTCGCAGCGACGTCCGCGTCTCGCCCCGACACCCCGGGGCGAATCGCCTCGAGGCCCGCCTGCTCCGCCTGCCGGACGATCTCGTAGACCTCGCGCAGCGAGTCCGAGATCTCGCCGACGGCGAAGGTGCGCGTGCAGTCCGAGCAGTAGCCGTCGACCATTGCGCCTGCATCCACCAACACGAGGTCGCCCGCCTCGACGATCCGGCCACCCGGCACGGCATGCGGACTCGCGGCAGTCGGTCCCGCAGCGATGTCCACCGTAAACGCAAGGCCGTCCGCGCCGAGGTCGTGGAAGAGCTGTTCCATGCGCCACGCGAGCTCCTTCTCCGTGCGACCCGCGAACTGCTCCTCGACCAAACGCTCGTAGACCCGGTTTGTCACGTCCGTCGCGCGGCGGATCGCCTCCAGCTCCTCGGGCTCCTTGACGGCGCGCAGCGCCTCGACCAGGCCGCGCCTCGGCACGAGCTCCACGCCGCCCTCGCGCAGGAACTCGAAGTTCGCATAGGTCAGCGCGTCTGCCTCGAACGCGACCCGCTCGGCGAGACGTTCGGCGAGATCCGAGTAGAGGTAGCGCTTCGTCTCCTCGAACTCGACGCCCTCCACCTCGCGGGCTCGCTCCGCGTAGCGGAAGTCCGTGAAGAGCCGCACCCGCTCCAGCTCGACGAGGACGGCGGCATTCGTGCTCTCGAACCCGGTCAGATAGCGCACGTTGACCGGAGCGGAGACGAGCAGCGGCTCCTGCAGGAGCTCGCGCAGCCGCCCTACCCGCGAGCGAGGAATTCCAGCGCCTCCTTGTAGCCCTCCGGCCCCCTGCCGATCACTCGGAGAGCCGCGAGCTCGGAGAGCACCGAGTGCCGGCGCCACTCTTCCCGGCTCTCGATGTCGGACAGGTGCACCTCGACGACCGGGCCGCGTGCGAGCTCGAGCGCATCGTGGATCGCGTAGCTGTAGTGAGACCACGCACCGGGGTTGACGACGAGGCCGTCAGCCGAGTCGCCGAGCTCCTGGCACCAGTCGACGTACTCGCCCTCGTTGTTCGTCTGGCGACAAAGCACGTCGCAGCCGAGCTCGTGCGCCCACGTCCGAATTTGCGCCTCGAGCTGCTGCAGCGAAAGTCCGCCGTAGATCGCGGGGTCTCGCTTGCCGAGCAGGTTCAGGTTCACCCCGTTGAGGACGCCGACCAACATCACGCAATCAACTCGTCGAGGGCGGCGCGCACCTCATCCGCCTCGACCTCGCGAACGACGGGCTTGCCGAGCGCCTCGAGCAGCACGAGGCGAATCTTGCCGCCCCGAACCTTCTTATCGCGCTGGAGCGCCGCCCACGCACGCTCGCGGTCGACGCGGACGGGTCGGGAGTCGAGGGGGTGATCGACCACGAGCCCGGACAGCTTCAGCGCCGCCTTCAGACCGACTGCGACGGCCTCGCCGTGCGCAAGCGCGTAGTCGGAGGCAGCCTCGAGAGCATGGCCGAATGTGTGCCCGAGGTTGAGGATCTCGCGGCGCCCCTTCCGTTCGAACGGATCCCCGAGGCAGACCCCGGCCTTGAACGCGGCGCACGCGCGGATCATCTCCTCCTCCGGAAGCTCCCAGAGCGGGCGGCCGGCGAGCAGGCCGGTCTTGACAGCCTCGGCCATCCCGTTGCGGCGCTCGTCCTCGGGAAGCGTCGAGAGCAGCTGCGGGTCGATCACCACCTGTTCGGGATAGTGAAAGGCACCGACGAGGTTCTTGCCCTCGGGGAGATCGACCGCGGTCTTGCCGCCGATCGCCGCATCCACCTGGGCGACCAGCGTCGTCGGTAACGCATTCCACCGGACGCCGCGCATGTACGTCGCCGCGACGAAGCCCGCGAGGTCGGTCGTCGTGCCGCCGCCGCAGGCCACGATCGTGCCGTCCCGTCCGATCCGCAGCTCGCTCCAGATCCGCGCGGCCTCGGCGAGCGTCTTCCCGTGCACCGTGAGCGTCTGATCGAGCCCGAAGTCGTGCAGCTCCTTGACACGAGGATCGATCAGAAGCGCGTCGCCGTCGGCCTCTCCCTTCCCGATCCGGATCCCGAGCGCAGCGAGCAGGACGTCGTCCACGTCGCGGGCACGAGCATCAGCAGCTTCTTCGTAGAGGGATCGCCGTCGTTCGTAGAGATTCCGAAACTCGGCGGCATCCTCCGCTAGCGGGCGCACGCTTCGCCGCACCCGCTCCCACGCCTCGTCGACCTCCACATCGAGGAGCACGGCGACCGCGTGCTCTTTCAGGGCCTTCCGGATCGGAGCCGTCTCGACCGCTCCGCCTCCGAGCGCGAGTACGGCCGGCCGCTCCTGGCTGATCGCATACAGCGTCTGCTCGGCTTCGATTACCCGGAAGCCCGCCTCACCTTTCTCCCGGAACAGCTCCGGGATCGAACGCCGGAGGGCACGCTCGATCTCACGGTCGAGATCGATGAACCGGCGCCCGGTCCGGCCGGCGACGAGAGCGCCGACCGTCGACTTTCCGGCGCCCATGAACCCGATGAGCGCGATGTGCCGGTCTACCGCGGTTGCCACGGGATACGCTCGAGATAGGCGCGGTACGCGGCGACGAAGTCCTCGAGCGCGTCGCCGCCGAACTTCTCCCGCACGGCGCGCGCGAGCTCGAAGGCGACGGACGCCTCCGCCACGACCGAGAGCGCCTCCACCGCGGCAGTATCACTCCGCTCCACGAGAGCCTCCCCGGCCTCGCCGGTCTCGAGGTCGACCGAGCGGAGAGGGCGCATCAGCGTCGGTAGCGGCTTCATCGCCGCCCGGACGACGATCTCCTCGCCGTTCGAGACGCCGCCTTCGATCCCGCCTGCCCGGTTCGTCTCGCGATAGACGCCGCGCTCGTCCTGGAAGATCTCGTCGTGCGCCTCCGAACCCCGCAGGTTCGCGAGGCCGAAGCCCTCTCCGATCTCGACGCCCTTCACGGCCTGGATGCCCATCAGCGCCGCGGCCAACCGCGCGTCCAGCCGGTCCTCCTTCGTCGCGTAGGAACCGAGACCGGGCGGCACGCCGCGCGCCCGAGCCTCGACGACCCCGCCGACCGTGTCGCGGTCAGCCTTGGCCTCGTCGACATTTCCCAGCTCGACCACGGAACCCGCGACCTCGACGTCGATCTCGGCGAGCAAAGCCCTGGCGACTGCGCCTGCGGCGACCGTGACCGCCGTCTGCCGCGCGCTCGCCCGCTCGAGCGTGTCGCGCACGTCCTCGTGTCCGAACTTGAGCGTCCCGGCGAGATCGGCGTGGCCCGGACGCGGCAGCGTCACGGCCTTCGTTCCCTTTCCTTCGGGATCGCCCTCAGGCGGCCACGTGCTCATCCCCCAGCGCCAGTTCTCGTGATCGCGGTTGTGGACGACCAGCGCGAGCGGCGTCCCCAGTGTCCGCCCGTGCCGCAGCCCGGCGAGCACCTCGACGCGATCCTGTTCGATTCGCTGCCGCGGACTGCGACCGTAGCCCTGCTGACGCCGGGAGAGGTCGGCATCGATCGCCTCGCGGTCGAGCGTGAGCCCCGCGGGCAGGCCCGTGAGGATTCCGACCAGCGCCGGGCCGTGGGACTCGCCCCCCGTGGACAAGCGCAGACTCACGCAGGCAAGCCTACGGCGAGCCGCATCACCTCGACCGGAGCCGACATGCCGGTCCAGAGCACGAACGATGCGGCGCCCTGGGCGACGAGAACGTCCAGCCCGTCGAAGACCCGGGCGCCGGCCTCTCTCGCGGCGGCGGCGGTCGCGGAGTCCGGATAGGGAAGGTCGACGAGAGTCTGGCTCGCCTTGACGGGAACAAGCACCTCATCCCGGACCGGCGTCGCGTTGACCACGAGATCGCAATCCGCAACGTCCGGCGGCCACTCGCCGCGACGCGAGAAGACCCGCGCCTCGGGAAGCGCCTGCCGGAAGGCGGTCGCCGCACCGCCGTCGCCGATGATCGCCGGCCGATCGAACTCCAGTCCGTGGAGGATCGCCGCGTCCGTGCTGAGGCCGCGCGGCGGGTCGAATAGCAGCGTGTTCACCGACGGCAGGTCCGATCCCACGAGCCGCGCAACCTCGAGCTTGTACGGCGCCGTTACGTTCGCCCCTGCGAACCCGAGCGCGGCCAACCCCCGGACGGCGTCGGCGACCTCACCCGGTCTCACCTCGCACGCGACATATGTCCAGTCCAAGCCGCGCGCGGCGAAGGCGGCATTCTGCATCCGCGGCGAGAGCGCCTCGCCGACCGGCGAACCGATCAGCGCTACGACCTCTTTCACCGGTAGCCGTGCGCGTTTTTGTAATTCACGAACTCGCGCTCGGACGCCGTGAAGAAGTGGTGAACCTTGTCCGGCTTGCGCACGAAGAAGAGGTAGTCGACCTTCGCCGGATGCGCCGCGGCCTGCGTCGAGGCGAGGCCGGGGTTCGCGATCGGGGTCGGCGGCAGGCCGGCGTGCTTGCGCGTGTTGTACGGGTTCAGATCTGCCAGATGGGACTCGCGCAGCGACTCCGTCGGCGCCACGCCGAGCCCGTACCGGATCGTCGCGTCGATCCCGAGTGTCATCCCTGCCCGGAGCCGGTTGTAGACCACGGCCGCGACGAGCGGGCGCTCCTCCGGCGCGATCACCTCCTTCTCGACCATCGAGGCGATGATGAGGACGTCGTATGCGGTCAGGTTCTTCGACCGCGCATAGCGCATGTTGACTTTCGCCCAGTTCTTCCGGAATGCCGTCAACTGGGCGTTGACGAGCCGCCGCGTCGTCATGCGCTTCGTGAACTCGTATGTCGCAGGAAACAGGAAGCCCTCGAAACGCGGCGGCTTCCCGTCGGTCGTGAACTGCGCTGGGACCGTCGGCGCGCCGGCTGTCAGAGCCAAGTAGCGAACGGACGAGAGCGGCGACCTGAAGCCGCACTCGCGCTCCGCCGCGGCGGCGTTCGCGGTGATCTTCTCCGCCATCTCGTTCCGCGTAAAGCCTTCCGGGAAAGCGATGTTGCAGGTCTTGGGAGGCGGCGGCGCCGGCGGGGGCGCGGCTTGCTCCTCGCCGCCGCCGAGGACCGCCATCGCCGACGCCACGAGAAGTGCGACGACGCCCAGCACGAAGCCGAGCGCGAGCGACCGACGCAGCAGGAGGCGGCTGCGGGAGGGCCTCGGACGGTGTCGCCGCGGCGGCCGGGTCAGCCTTGTCGGTTCTTCGACCATTCCAGGTAGCTCGTCAGCAGGTGCGCCGCGGCCCGGGCATCTTCGTCGCCTCCGGGCCCCGCGAGCGTCGTCGTGAAGCGTTCGTCGAACCGCTCGACGGGAACGTCGAGGATAGCCTCGAGCGCCTCGGCGAAGCGGTCGGTCTCCTCGGCCTGCTCGCCGCGTTCGCCGCGGAGCGTGAGCGGCAGGCCGACGACCACCCGCTCGACCTCCTCGCCGCGCACGAGCTCCGCGAGCTCCTTCATCCCCTCCTCGCTCGCGGCGCGCGCGACGATGCGCAGCGGCCGGGCGAGAGTGCCGGTCGGGTCCGAGACGGCGACGCCGGTGCGCGCGGCTCCGTAGTCGAGCGCGAGCACCTTCACTTCAGCGCTGATGCGATCTCGCTCTTCGCCACCTCGTAGGCTTCGGCCAGACCCTCGGGATTCTTGCCTCCGGCCTCCGCCAGGTCCGGGCGTCCTCCCCCGCCGCCGCCGATCTTCTTCGCCGCCTTGCGCGCGACCTCGACGGCATCGAGGCCCTGCTCGACCAGCGACCGGTCGAGGTTCACGACCAGGTACGCACGGCCCTCGTCGACGGAGCCGAGCAACACGGCCGCTGCCTGCTTCGACTGGCGGATCCGGTCGGAGAGGTCCTTGAGGTCGGAACCCTTGAGCGCTTTGACCTCGGCGACGACGACCCCGTTGGATTCGTCGCGGTACGTCACTTCCCGCTCGGCGGGCTCCTGCTTCTTGCCCGCCCCCTTGCGCAGCTGCTGCACCTCTCCGCGCAGTTCCTCGGCCTCCTCGGCGCGCGCGCGGAGCCACGACCAGGCCTCGCCGGCCGTGACCGCCTCGATACGTCGGGCGCCCGAGCCGACAGAGCCCTCGGAGAGGATCACGAACGGCCCGACCTCGGCGGTCGAACGGACGTGTGTGCCGCCGCACAGCTCGCGCGAGTAGTCGTCGATCTCCACGACCCGCACTTCCTCGCCGTACTTCTCCCCGAAGAGCATCATCGCCCCGAGCTTCCGGGCCTCCTCGATCGGCGTCACGAACGTCCTGACGGGCAGGTTCTGGAACACCTTCTCGTTCACGGCCCGCTCGACCTGCTCCCGCTCCTCCGGCGTCAGCGCCCGGTCGTAGGTGAAGTCGAAGCGGAGCTTGTCCGGCCGGACCGCCGATCCGGCCTGCCGAACCTGCTCGCCGAGAACGTCGCGCAGAGCCTGGTGTAGGAGATGCGTCGCGGTGTGGTTCGCCATCGTTGGGAATCGCACCGCCCAGGGGACCACCGCCCGGACGCGATCGCCCGCGGCGAAGCCTTTCCCATCGAAGGTGAGCACCTGGTCGTCGCCGACGCGCGTCGCCCGGATGAGGTCGGCCCGCGCACCGGTCTCGTCGTGCTCGATGTAGCCCAGGTCGGAGATCTGGCCGCCGCCCTCCGGGTAGAACGGCGAGCGCTCGAGCTTCGCCTGGAAGGTGCCGTCGCCGAGATCCTCG
>Ga0126312_10002411_pt1 | contig 12495 bp, 16 predicted proteins | sample Plot104A_FD_92537 | JGI IMG/M metagenome (GOLD analysis project Ga0126312, IMG submission 92537) | Serpentine soil microbial communities from UC McLaughlin Reserve, CA, USA - Plot104A | ecosystem: Environmental > Terrestrial > Soil > Grasslands | place: USA: UC McLaughlin Reserve, Lake County... | reverse complement strand
TCGTCCATGAACACCTCGCACGCGCGCAGCCCGCGCGGCGCGTGCAGGACGATGTCGCGCTTCAGGTCGACCGAGGCCCCCATGGCGCGAAAGGCGTCGAGGTGCGGGTCGAGGCGCCGGCGGCCGATGACGTCGCCGCCCGGCGGCGGCATGTGCGCGCGCCCGAAGCGGGCGAGTAGCGGACCGGCGAGCAGGAACGAGGCGCGGATGCGCTCGGACAGCTCGCGGTCGATCTCGGTCGTACCGACACCGGCAGCGCACAGCCGCACGCCGTGATCCGACCGATCGACGCGTACGCCGACCTCCTCGAGGATGCCGAGCATCGCGTCGACGTCGCGGATGCGGGGGACGTTCTCGACGACGACCTCGTCCTCGGTCAGGACGGAGGCGGCCAGCACGGGCAAAGCCGCGTTCTTGTTGCCGGCGGGGACGACCGTGCCGGACAGCGGCACGCCGCCTTCGATCACGAACTTCTCCATGAGGCGTCTGCGGGCCGGCCTGGTCGGGGGCTCGGGCGGCTGGGCCGGAGGCCGAGCTAGGGTAACAGCCATGTCGTTGCCCTTTTCGCGCGATGACGCCTGGACCCTCTTGTGCGAATGGACGGAATCGGACTCGCTGCGGCGCCACATGCTCGCGGTGGAGACGGGAATGCGCGCCTACGCGCGCCGGTTCGGTGAGGACGAGGAGCTGTGGGGCCTGACCGGCCTCCTGCACGACCTCGACTACGACCGCTACCCAGACCTGGAAACCGGGCACCCGCGAATGGCGCTCAAGGAGCTCGAGGAGCGCGGGGCCCCGCCGGAGATGCTGCGCGGGATCGCGTCGCACGCCGACTTCCTCGGCGTGCCGCGCGAGTCGCCCATGGAGAAGAGCCTGTTCGCGGTCGACGAGCTGTCGGGCTTCATCGCGGCGGTCGCCTACGTCCGGCCGGAGGGCATCCACGGGATGACGCCCAAGTCGGTCCGCAAGAAGCTCAAGCAGCCGTCCTTCGCCGCCGCGGTCGACCGCGAGGAGCTGCGCCGCGGGGCCGAGGAGCTGGGCGTCGACTTCGACGAGCACGTCGCCTTCCTGATCGCGGCGTTCGAGCCCAAGGCCGCCGAGCTGGGTCTCGAGGGCGCCGCCGCGCGTTCACACTAGCCGTGGCCTATCTCGACCTGCTCCGGCTGCCCGGCGCGGCCCGGCTGGCCGTCGCCGCGCTCGCCGGGCGCATCCCGATCAGCATGGTCCCGCTCGCCTACATCCTGCTGCTGCGCGCGGTGGGCGACTCGTTTGCGGTGGCCGGCGCCGTCGCTGCGGCGGGGGCGATCGCCGGGGGCCTCGCGGCGGTCCCCCAGGGCCGGCTCGTCGACCGGCTCGGGCAGCCGCGCGTGCTGATTTCGTTCGGTGTGCTGCACACCGCGACGCTGCTCGCCGTGGTCCTGGCCGCCCGCGGCGGCGCTGCGCCTTGGGCGCTGATCGCCCTGGCGGCACTGGACGGATTGACCATCCCGCCGCTGTCGGGGTCGATGCGCGCCTTGTGGCCGGTGCTGACCGGGGGCGGAGAGCGGCTCGAGACCGCCTTCGCGCTCGAGGCCGTCCTGCAGGAGGGCTTCTACATCGCCGGCCCGCTCGTAGTCGGCGCCCTGGTGGCGATTGCCTCGCCCGACGCGGCCGTGGTGGCCGCCGCCGCGCTGACGTTCGCCGGCACGCTGCTATTCGCCACGTCGCCGCAGTCGCGGGCCCAGCGTGGCGGGCGCTCGCCGGCGGGCCGGCTCGGCGCGCTCGCCGCGCCCGGCCTGCGCACGCTCGTGCTCGTCCTGCTGCCGGTGGGCGTTGCCTTCGGCTCCATCGAGGTGGCAGTCCCGGCGTTCGCGGAGGATCACGGATCGCGCGCCACCGCCGGCGTGCTCCTCGCCGTGTGGGGCCTGGGATCGATGCTCGGCGGCCTGTGGTACGGCGCGCGGCGGTGGGTGGCGCCGCCCGAGCGCCGCTTCGCCGTGATCCTCGCGGTGCTTCCGCTGGCGATGGCGCCTGTGGGCCTGGCCGGGTCGCCCGCCGCCCTCGGCGTGCTGCTCGCGGTGGCCGGGGCGCCGATCGCCCCGGCGTTCACGACCGCGTACACGCTCGTCAACCGCCTCGCGCCGCCGGGCGCGATCACCGAGGCGTTCACCGTGACCACGACGGCGGTGGTCGCCGGGATCGCGCTCGGCAACGCCGCCGCCGGCGCGCTGGTCGACTCGATCGGGGCGGGCTGGACGTTCGTCGCCGCCGCCGCGTTGTCCGGACTTGCGCCGGCGACCGCGCTCGGACGACGCCGGAGCCTGGCCTTGGCGCCGGCCTGATGCTCGAATTCGCCCTGACCCTCGGCCTGGCCGATTCGATCAATCCGGTGACGATCGTGGTCGCGCTCTACCTGGCATCGACCCCGAACGCGGCACGTCGCCTGGCCGGGTACGTGGCGGGCGTCTTCGGCGTCTACCTGCTCGGAGGCGTTCTGTTGCTGTTCGGGCCGGCATCGCTGCTGCGCCTGGCCACCCATGGCCTCGACGCGTCGGTCGGCCGGGTGGTCGCGGTCGTGCTCGGCGTCGGCGCGATCGCGGTCGCCGTGGTGCTGTGGTTGCGTCGCGACCGGATGGCGAACGCGACCGTTCCCGACCGGGCGCTGCGCCCCGGGTCCACGCTGGTACTGGGCGGCGCGATGACCGCGATCGACCTCCCCACCGCGTTCCCGCTGTTCGTGATCGCGGGGGCGATCGTGCACGAGGATCTCGGCCCGCCGCTCGAGGCGGGGCTGCTCGTCCTCTACTGCGCGGCCTACGTCGTGCCGCTGGTGGCGATCCTGGCCCTGCGGGCGGTCGGCGGCGAACGTGGCGAACGCTGGCTCGCCCGGCTGCGACGGCACATGTCGGAGTGGGCGCCGATCGCGATCGCGGTCCTGACCGCGATCGTCGGCGTGGCGCTGATCGTCTACGGACTTGTGAGATAGCGACGCCGCTGGCGGCGTGAATCAGCCGCCGAGCTGCCCGGGCCCCCAGCGACCGCCTCGCTTCGCCCACTCCATCAGGTGGTCGGCGGAGCAGAAGCCGTCGGGAATGCGCGCCTCGCCGCGATGGCGCACGAGCAGCACGTGGGCCTCCTCGAGGGGGGACTGGCAGTACGAGCAGCGCTCCACCGCCTCCTCGAGCGCGAGGGGCTCACCCGCCGAGCCGGCGTCCCAATGGGCGCCGGAGATCACCCACGGCACGACGTGCTCGAGCCGGCAGAAGGCGGCGCGCCGCTCGCCGGCGAGCTCCTGTGCGCGGAAGCCGTCGTCGGGGTCGACCGCGTCGCCGCACCACGAGCATCGCTCGGAAGCCACGCGGGTATCGTGCCAGCGAGGTGGCCGATCCGCTGTCCATCACCGTCCTCGAGGGCGACGAGACCGGCCAGGAGCTCCTCGACGCAGCGCTGCGGGTGCTCGATCCCGATCTTCTCGGCCTCAACATCGAGCTCGACCGGCATTCGGTCTCCTTGGAGCGCCGGCGCGAGACCGACAACGGCGTCGTGTACGCCGCTGCCGCCGCCATGCGCGCGTCCGGCCTGGGGATCAAGGCGGCGACGATCACTCCCGAGGGCCGCGACGATGTCGGCTCGCCCAACCGGATCCTGCGCGAGGAGGTCGACGGCAAGGTCATCATCCGCACCGGCCGGCGCATCCCGGGCGTCACGCCGGTCGCCGGGGCCCACCATCCAGTGGCGATCGTGCGCATGGCGGTCGAGGACGCCTACGGCGCCAAGCAATGGCGCGAGGGGCCCGAGGGCGAGGGCGACGAGATCGCCTTCCGGACCGAGCGGATCACGCGCTCGACGTGCCGCGCCGTCGCCGAGTACGCGTTCCGCACCGCCGAGCGGATCGACGGGCGCGTGTACGGCGGGCCGAAGTGGACGGTCTCCCCGGTCTACGAGGGCATGCTCAAGGAGGAGATGGACGCGGCGGCCGAACGCCACCCCGGCGTCGACTACGCGCCCGTCCTCATCGACGCCACGTACGCCGGCCTGATCACCGGCGCAGGCGACGTCCCGCTCGTCGTCCCCGCGCTCAACCGCGACGGCGACTGCCTGTCCGACCTCGTGCTGCCGATGTTCGGCTCGATCGCCGGCGCCGAGTCGGTGCTGCTGGCGTTCGAGGACGACCTGCGCCCGCGCGTGGCGATGGCGGAAGCGCCGCACGGGACCGCACCGTCGCTCCAGGGCAAGGACATCGCCAACCCGATGGCGATGACGCTGGCGTGCGCGGCGGTGCTCCACTACGCGGGCGAGGCAACCGGGCGCGACGACGCCGAGCGCGCCTCGGCGGCAATCTACGAGGCGGTCATGGCGGCCTCGGCGGCGGGCGTGCGCACGCACGACCTCGGCGGCGCGGCGTCCACCACCGAGGTGGTCGATGCGGTGATCGACCGCGTGCGCAGCGTCGTCGCCGCTCAAGGGGCCAGCATGCCCTGCAGCGCTCGGCCGTACCGATCGGCCGAGCGACGCACGACCTCCTTGCCGTCGCGCCGCACGACGCGGCCCCACCAGGCTCCGTAGATCAGCTCGAACGCGTAGGGCTCGAGCGCCGCGGCGATCCGCGCGACCGCCGCCTCGGGCAGCGGGATCAGGTTGGGGTAGCTGTACATGAAGCCGACGTGGGTGCGGTCCGGGATGACCTGGACGATGTCGCCGCTCAGCAGGGCGCCGGCGCCCTCCGCGCCAGGCCGCCAATGCAGCACCGTGCCGCCGGCGAAGTGCCCGCCGCACCGAACGAGCGTGACGCCGTGGCCGAGGTCGCGCGTGTCGCCGTCCCAGAGCTCGATCGCCGGGTCGGGGCGGGTGATCCAGCGCTCGTCGGCGGCGTGCAGCAGCACCGGGCAGCCGAAGCGCGCCGCCCAATCGGCCATGCCCGAGTAGTAGTGCGGGTGCGAGATCGCGATGGCGGCGAGGCCGCCGCCCCGCTCGATCGCGGCTGCGGCGTCGTCGTCGAAGTACGTCACGCAGTCCCACATGACGAAGCGCGCGCCGAACGGCACGAGGAGCGCACGCTGTCCAATCGCCAGCGACGGCTCGGTGCCTATGCCGAGCAGTCCGGCGTCCTCGTGCACCTCGTTGCGGTGGGTGGCGGCGAGCTCGTCGAGACTGCTCCAGCGCTGACCGTCCTCCGGCACCCACTGGCGCGCGTCGGTGCAGATCGGGCAGACGTCGGGCGGTGCGTCGCCGTCGGGGAACTGGGCGGCGCAGGTGGCGCAGACGTAGCGGGGCATGGCGACATGTTGCCGCGGCCGCCCGGCGCGCGCACGCTCAGCGGGTGGCCACTGCCAGCAGGACGCCGAACGCCGCCGCCCCCACGCTCAGCCAGGCGACGTAGTCGCCCGACTGGCCGCTGTGCAGGCGCCGCAGCATCCAGTAGGCGCGCACGGCGGGCTCGCGCACGGTGCGCGGGATCGCCGTCCCGGTGCGGCGCGGCGAGAGCACCGCGGCGGCGACCGCGACGGCGGCGGTCACGCTGACGACGCTGAGAACGACGGCGAGCGCCCCGAGCTCGACGCTGGGCGCGTCGGGGAGCGACTCGGTCGCGCCGTGGAGCACCGCGGCCGCGTACGCGTTCCGGTCGGTGAAGCGCGCGGCCGCATCCAGCGCGCCGTCGACCAGCCCCGGCACCAGGCCGACGACCAGGCCAGCGGCCACGAGAACGCCCGCGGTCACGATCATCACCGGCGGCGTGTAGCCGGGCGCACCCTCGATCTCGGCCTCGGCGGAGTCGAGGTCCGGCTCGTTGAGGGCGCTCGGATCGTCCGCACTGGGCGCGCCCCGGCCGAGGAAGATCCGGCCGCCGGCCCGGAGGACCGCCGCCGCGGACAGGATCGTGGCCACGGCGAAGACGGCGATCACCCAGCCCTGGCCAACGTCGATCGCGGCGTGCTCGAGCACCAGCTTGCCGGCGAACGCACCCAGGAACGGCGGAGCGGCCAGGCCAAGCGCACCGGCGAGGAAGATCACGCGCAGCGGTCGGGGGAGCGCGCGCCCCAGCCGTTGCAGGCGCAGCTCGTTGACGCTGCCGACGCGGTGGATGACGGCGCCGATGACGACGAACAGGCCGGCGCGCAGGAGCCCGTCGGCGAGGATGAGCAGGGCCGCGGCCGCAACGCCCTCGGTCGTGAACAGGCCGACGCCGATCAGCGCGACGCCGATCTGGCTGATGGTCACGAACGCGAGCAGCCGCTTGACGTGGTGCTGGCCCAGGCACATGAGCGCGCCCCAGACCGCGGTCAGCGAGCCGAGCCCGAGGAAGACGATCCGCAGCTCCCCCAGATGCGGGTGCAGCGGCCCGTCGAACATCGTCCAGTAGACCCGCGCGATGGCGTAGATGCCAAGGTCGCTCATGACGCCCGAGAAGATCACGCACGCGGGCGTCGGCGCCACCGCGTAGGCGTCCGCGAGCCAGAAGTGAAACGGCACCACGGCAGCCTTGACCATGAAGCCGATCGCCAGGAAGGCGAACGCTCCGACCACGAGGCCGTCCGCCGGCCGGTGGGCCAGGTAGTCGCCGATCTGGGCGAGGTTGAGCGCGCCCGTGCGCGCGTACAGCAGCGCGATGCCGAAGAGGATGAAGACGGCACCGACCGTGTTGGAGACGGCGAAGGTCAGTGCCCCCTGCAGCGGCCCGGAGCCCTCCGAGCGGTACGCGGTGAGCGCGTAGGCGGCCACGCTCATCAGCTCGAAGAAGACGAACAGGTTGAAGAGATCGCCCGAGAGGCAGAAGCCGGCCATCGCCCCGCCGAACACGAGGACCAGGGCGTGGAAGATCGGCCCTGGAATCTCGAAGTACCGCCAGGCGACCAGGAACGCGGCGCAGACGAGGACGGCGGCGAGCAGGGCCAGACTGGTCGACAGCGGGTCGAACGCCATCGACACGCCCAGCGCGACCCCGTCGCGGGGCTGCCAGCCGCCGACCCACGTGACGACGGGGATGTCGCGGCCGAGCACGTCGATGAGCAGGGCGGCGACGAAGATCACGCCGGTCGACGCGGTGGCGATGGCGATCAGGTCATCGCGCCGGCGCGAGAGAGGCAGCGAGATCGCGAACACCGCCGCCACCAGGAAGGGCGCTCCCACGACGAGCGGCGCCAGCTTCTCCATGCGTCAGTCCCGCAGCGGGTCGAGCTCGTCCGGATCGAGCGTGCCGAAGCGCTTCTTGGCCTGGACGGTCAGGGCCAGCAGCAGGGCGGTCACGGCGGCCCCCACCACGACGTCGGTCAGCGTGAGCGCCTTGACCACCGGGTCCACCGCCTTGGTGTTGGGCGGGATGTCGACGAAGATCGAGGCCGCTCCGTCGGTGCGATAGCCGATGCCCAGCAGCAGGAGGTAGGTCGAGGACTGCACGACCGATAGGCAGATCACGAGGTGCATGAGGTGGCGGCTCGTGACGACGCCGTAGAGCCCCACGAGGAAGATCCAGATGGCGACCGCGTACGGCGCGAAGCTCATCGCGCGCCCCCTCGCCGCCGGACCACGAGCGTCTGGTCCAGGAACTCCGACAGAATCAGCACGAACCCGCCCGTCACCTCGAGCCCCACCGCGACGCTCAAGGGCTGCATGGTGCCGGCCGAGAAGACGTCACCGGCGGTGCCGAGAGGCAGGAAGTTCGCGAGGAAGGCGGTACCGAAGATGAGCCCGCCGGCGCCGATGAGCACGAACGCGCCCGCGCCGGCCGCCTTGGTGATCTCGACCGCGGGGAGCGGCCGAACGCGGCGCAGGGTGAGGTACTCGCCGCCGAGATAGACGAACAGCAGCGCGGTCGCGGCGATCACCCCGCCCTGGAACCCCCCGCCGGGCGTGATCGGCCCGTGGACGATGACGTACCCGGCCAGCACCACCGTCGGGCCGATGAGGAGCACGGTGATCAGCCGCACGGCGTTCGAGGCGCCGACCACGCGCCGGCCGCTGGCGTCGTCGTCGGGCGGGCCCTCCTCCTCGTCGCGACCTTCGCGGAGGATCAGCGCCAGCCCGAGGACGGCGGCGAAGAGGATGAACTCCTCGCCGAGGGTGTCGAAGCCGCGGTAATCGAAGTTGACCGCGGTGATCACGTTGGTGGCGTGTCGCTCGGGGACCGCGACGTGGTTGAGAACGAGCCCGTAGACGCCGTGGTAGTCGCCGAACGACGGAACCCCGCCCAGCGCCCAGACCATGACCCCGGCCAGGACGAGCGCGGAGACCAGGAAGAGCGTCCGTCGCGTGGCGAACGAGATCTCGCCCGGCCGGCGCGGCGTATGGGCGCTCTCGCCGGCGCTCACGAGTCGCGGTCGCTGATCTTGGCCAGCGCGAGCAGGATGATCGTCGGCAGCGCGACCGAGCCGATGACGATGCTCGACAGGGCGACGTCGGGCGCCGCAAAGGTGAAGAAGAGGACGCCGAGGGAGAGGCCGTAGAAGCTCGCGACGATCGCCTGTCGCAGCGGGTCGCGCGCGGCGACGACGGCGAGGGCGCCAACGGCGACGACGACCAGCGCGGCGACTTGCAGCGCGGTCATCGGTTCTCGATCGTCGCCTTTTCGGCCGGTTCGAGCGTCCAGCGCCCGCGCTTGCGGATGCGGGCGGCGCGGGCGGTGGCGTGGACGAGCACGGTGTTGAGCACGATCAACAACAGCGCGACGACGATCGATTTGATCCCGGCCTGGGAGCCGATGCCCTCCTCGATCACCACCGCGACGGCGATGAGCGCTGGACTGACAACCGAGGCCGGCGCCGTGTAATGGAGGCCGTCGTAGGCCTCGGACGCCATCAGGACCCCGACACACGAGAGAACCGAGACGAGCACGGCGAGGCCGACCAGCACCGCGACGAGGACGTCGACGACGCTCACACCCAGCGCTCCAGGAATCGCGCGAAGGCCAGTCCGCCGCCGAACGACAGTAGGGCAGAGACGACGGCGAGGTCGAAGAACGGCTGGCGGTGGGTTCCCTGGGCGATGACCAGCAGGACCAGCGTGGTGACCGTCCCGGCCAGCTCGAGCGCGACGAGCGCCTCGAAGATCGACCGGCGCACGCAGACCCAGAGCAGCGGGATGACCCCGGCCAGCATGACCGTGCCGGCGACCAGCCACCCGGTGCTCACCGGAAGGATGTAGGCGGCGGCGATCACTCCACCAGCTGGTGCAGGAGCATCGCGCCCGTGTCGTCGTCGTAGCCGACGACATAGGTGTTCGGAGCGATCGAAGCCTCGATCTTGTACAGCGCGCGCCGCGCCTCATCCGCCGGATCCTCGCCGGAGTGCGGATAGAGCTCGCAGACGAAGCGGCCGCGGATTCGCTCTCGGCGCACGATGGCGCGCGCGAGGATCGCGAACACGAGCCACGTCTCCCCGACCACGCGCCACGGCACCATCCACAGCCCGGCGAGCCAGCGCAGCTTGACGCGCCCCTGGATCAGGCCCTGCGCCTGCACCGCCTCCGCCGCGATGGCGCCGATGGCGGCGGAGATCACGCCGGCGATCTCCTCCTGCCAGTTCAGAGTCACCACGAGCGCCAGCCAGACGACGTTGAGGACGACGAACCAGGCCAGCCAGACGGCGATGCGGCTGCGTGCTCGCACCATCCACGCAAGATCCCTTGCAGGCCGGACGGAACGAATTCGCCGGTCTAGAGCGGAATTTGCGGACGGCAATCGGGCGCAGTCGGGCCCCGTGAGCTTCCGTCCGCGGGACTCCTTAGCTTACGAACGCATGTTCCCCCGCGACCTCCACCGGCCTCCGAACGCGCGCACGCTCGGCGCCCGCCTCCAGGCGGCGCTCGCGCGTGTCCTCGAGGCCGCCGGCGGCGACGCGGAGTGGGAGGCGGCGGAGCCCGAGCCTTGGGTGGGTCCGCCGCATCCGCACCGCCGCCCCCTGCGCCGGCCGGTTTTGCCGCGCCGGCCGGGCCTGGTCGCAAGCCGCGAGCAGGTGTGCCTGACGCCGATCGGCCGCAGGGCCAACGGCGCTCAGGCCGCCTCCCGCGGGCTCTCGCGCATCCTCTAGGCGCGCCCATGCGGGCACACTTGTAAAGTGCCGCGCCGGAGGCTCCGATCCGACTCACCCGCTTGGCAGCGTTGGTCGTGGCAGGCGCCACGGTCGTCTTCGCCGCTCCGGCCGCGGCGCAGCTCTCGTCGGCCTGGAGCCAGTTCCGCGACAACGCGCAGGGCACGTCACAGGGCAGCGTGGTGGGCGCCCAGTCCGCCCGCCCGGCTTCGGGGTTCCCGGTCAACCTACCGGTGGTCCCGGGCGGCGCCGGCGAGGCGCCCGGCGGCGTCGCGGTGTCGGCGAGCGGCACGATCTTCGTCGGTCAGGGCGCGACGATGACGGCGTACTCGTCGTCGGGCCGGCGGCTGTGGACCTACAGCGCCTCCGGCGGCGGCGGCTCGGAGCCGCCCACGATCACCGCGCCGGCACTGAGCCTCTCCGGGAGCACGGTGTACTCGCTGCAGACCGTCTTCAACTTCTTCGGCGGCGCCCCGCCCTCGAATCTGATCGCCGTCAACGCCGCCACCGGGAAGCTGCGGTGGTCGGCGCCGGTCGGCACCCTGGCCGCGGTGGCCGGCACGGCGCAGCCGACGGTCACCGTGGGCCCCACCGGGACGCTGTACGTGGCCGCGAACCTCTCGAGCTCTGGCGGACCCGACGGCAGCGCAGTGATCACCGGCGCAACGGTGAGCGCCTTCTCACCCTATGGAGGCGTGGAGTGGTCGACGGCGATCGGCGGTCCCGTCGAGGGCGGCCCCGTCATCGACGCAAGCGGGAACGTCTACGTCTCCAACAGCGGCGGACCAAACCCCAGCCAGGTCGTCGCGCTGAACGCAGGCGGATCCGTCCTCTGGCAGACGACGCTCGGGTCGTACACGGCGGCGGGCGCACTGCTCACGCCGCCCGTGCTGTCGCCGGGCGGCAGCACCGTCTTCGTGGCCACCCGCAGCACCGACCAGGGCGGCACGAACGGCGGCGTCTACGCACTGAGCACCGCCGACGGCTCGGTCCTCGGGACCATCGGGTCGGGCTCGGGCGGCATCAGCGGCACCCTGGCCCTCTCCGCGCGCTACGGCTACCTCTACGGCGGGACCTCGGGCGGGTTCCTCTCCGCCCTGCCGAGCGGAGGCGGCAATCCGGTGTGGGCGGCGGGGGGGTTCGCGTCGGGCGACAACGTCAACGCCCCGGCCATCGGGGCCGACGGCACCGTCTACGCGGCCACCGGTCCGAGCCTGGTGGCCGTTGCGGGCGCGACGGGAGCGACGAAGTGGAGGTTCACCGCGCCGATTGCGACCGGCTCCCTCAGCAGCCCGTCGATCGGCCCCAACGGCAACGTCTACGTCACGAGCCAGGCGCTCGGCTCCGGCCCGAGCCAGCTCTTCGCGTTCGAGGGCCCCGGCTGAGCCACTCGAGCACCGCCCCGGCGTCGCTGCCGGGCGGGAACACCGGATACCGCACCCATTCCACGACGCCCTCGCGCGCAACGAACGTCAGCCGCCGGTAGAGCCGCATCCCACCCGCCGCGAAGGTCGGAAGCCCGAGCTCCCGCGCGAGCACCAGCCCGCCGTCGTTGAGCAGCGGATACGGCATCCCCTCGCGCTCGGCGAACGCGACCTGCTCCTCGAACGGCTGCGCCGACAGCCCGTGCACCACGGCCCCGAGCTCCGAGAGCCCCCGCGCATGATCCCGGAACACGCAGTTCTGCACCGTGCACCCGCGGGCGCCAGGGATCTCATCCCACCCATCGGGAAGCGCCACACCTGGCGTCCCCGTCCGCGGATAGACGTAGACGACCACCAGCGGAAGCGAAGCGAGGACGACATCCGGCCCCGAGGTCGCGCGAAGCGCGACGGCAGGCAGAGGAGCGCCGACGAGGTGGTCGGCCGCGCCGTCGTCCAGGGGCGCCGGCAGGTCGGGAGGGAGCGCGTGGAAGTCAGCCATTGCAACCGGCGAAGGAGTCCTTTCGGCCCCGGCTGGGCGTCGCTGGCAAGGACGCAGCGGCTCCGAAAGACTCCGGCGGCGTCCTACTCTCCCGGGCCCTTGCGGGCCAAGTACCATCGGCGCTGAGGGGCTTAACTGCTCTGTTCGGAATGGGAAGAGGTGTTTCCCCCTCGCCATGGCCACCGGAAACTTGGCGAGACCGGCCTCCACGGCCCTTGAAAACCGCAGCCAGAGCCTCGGAAACGTTCCGAGAAAAAATCATCCGTCAAGCCCTCGACCCATTAGTACCGGTCTCCTTCGCACATCGCTGTGCTTCTAGATCCGGCCTATCACCTGGTGGTCTACCAGGGGTCTTACTCCCTCAAGGGGATGGGAGAGCTCATCTCGAGGCCGGCTTCCCGCTTAGATGCCTTCAGCGGTTATCCGATCCGCACGTAGCTAACCTGCAATGCCCTTGGCAGGACAACAGATACACCAGAGGTGCGTTCATCCCGGTCCTCTCGTACTAGGGACGAATCCTCTCAACTCTCCAACGCCCACGGCAGATAGGGACCGAACTGTCTCACGACGT